>Ga0307488_10001496_pt1 | contig 19460 bp, 17 predicted proteins | sample SB02metaG_FD_202248 | JGI IMG/M metagenome (GOLD analysis project Ga0307488, IMG submission 202248) | Sea-ice brine microbial communities from Beaufort Sea near Barrow, Alaska, United States - SB 0.2 | ecosystem: Environmental > Aquatic > Marine > Coastal | place: USA: Alaska | collected... | reverse complement strand
ATCACTCTCAATCAACAACTCCTTTTCCTTAGGAGTCATATCTTTAATTTTTAGTTTCTCTGGCTCTTTAGCCCCGTACTCATATGCCATTGTACCATTCTCCTATTATCGGGAAAGTCTTTTCAAAGTCTTTTCCGCTTCGTTTGTCATATTGACTGTAAAATGTTTTGAAATCTTTTTGTAGTTTACTCTGCTCTGCCGCACCTGCGTGTGGTGTTTTAACAACATCTAGGTAATCTATCAATCTTTGTGTTTGATCTACTTCCATGTGTTCCAAGTGCTTCGCATTGCTATTTAAAAACTTTTGTATGTTACCCTTAAATTTATTTCTCAGGTCATCCGGTAGCACAAGCGGTGATTGGAAGCTCGGAAACCTCAATATGTTCAGTGTGTAGTTAACTTTTGCTCCATACACCTTGCCAGCATTTTTAAAGAAGAGTATTTTCTCTAATAATTCGGGCAGTGATTCTAAACACAGTGCGTTGATCGTACACATGTTGTGTATTTCAGAAGGTACCTTATCAACCATCATGTGTAAGAAATTTGAGAACCATTCGCCGTAGTCTAGCCCATCTCTGATGTATTCCGCCTGTCCAAATGTTGCTTCCATGCTAGTGTACAGGTGGAAGTTCTTGAATCCTTTTAGTTTTTTCTTAAATCTATCAATGATACTTTGCTTTGCACCTAGGTTTGAATTTATCGCTATACGCATATCGGGATTCATCTTGTCTCCCTGTGTTTCTATCCAGTCCAACAGTCTCCATAGGTTTGGACTCATCATGGGTTCTCCGCCTGTGATCCTCAATTCGTCTAGGCTCTTGTGTAAATCCGTTTCCCACCATTTGTAGAATGCCTCAACGTAGGGATTTGTCTCATCTTTCTTGTACGGTTCCGCTGAATCGTGTGCATGAGTGAAGTGATTACGTCCGTCTGTTTCCATGCCTGTGTATGGTCCTAATCTCTTAATGTTGTTTGCCCACGTGGAGCTGAATGCAGGATTACAGTATGTACAAGCAAAGTTGCAAGTCCTGTCAAATGCTATCTCCAATGTTTTTAGGTTCACATCTGTGTTGTGATCTGAACTGTACGCAGTGTCTAGCTCCTCATTCGTGAATATTTTTGATTTGTAAACCCTGTCACTGATGTTATCCCTGTCTATGTCCTCTATCTTCCAACAGTACTCACAGCCCTTAGGTCTGTCTCCGCACTGCATCTGCTTACGTTCTTCTTTCTTCTGCACGGTGTTGTGTATAGCACTGGGATTTATTTTAATTGCTTCTAGATCAATCTTATGCGGAAGAGGGTGATGACAACTAGTAGTCATTCCACTACCTAACCATATGGTCGCATTGTACCATTTGGCTCCGCAGAAACTGGCACTCTTCGGATCTAATATTTGTTTTTTATACTCTAAATCGTCCATAAACTTTATCTGCCCATTGTTGGTTTTGTTCTTCTGTCATATGATTGATAGTTCCTATTCCCCAGCCGTCCTTGACCCCTACACGTTTACTAAATTCAAACATACTTTCATCCATGAACGTACCTGTAGTTAGTTTGAAACTATTCCCTGGTTTAAAACTCCACATCTGTACAATCTCACTGTTGACTGTAGACAGTATGTTTTGGTCATAATGTTTGAGTGCATATTCATAGGCCATGTCGTCTTTTTCAGTACTGTGAAGATACTTCCAGTAGTTGTCTAGTGCGTTGTATATGTTTGGATCTATCCCTTCCAGTGGCTCTGTATTCAAACTTAGAATTAATTCAGGATGATACAGTCTGTAAGGTTCAGTCCAACAAAATATAGATATGTCTGGGACTGCATTCTGCTCTATCAGTTTGTTGTACTGAAGGAACACACTCCATATGCTACGTCCAGGTTCTCCAAACCATCTAATACGATCAGCACCTATCTTCTCCTGCAGTATGTTACACCAACTCTCGGGTTGGTTACTTGCACAGAAACTGTCTCCAAAAAATCCTATCGTTTTCATGCGTTCCTACACTCCTCCCAAAACTCTTCCATCTCGGGGAAGGTGTTCAAGAAGCTAGTCAATCTTCTCCTGTCGTGTTCGTTAAAAAATGCGTAGAAGTTTTTTTTATTTTGCGTACTTGCGTCCGCATTTTCTCGCCAGTGTGCGAGATTGCGTTGCATTTTTTGAATCTCGAAGTCCTTGAATATGTGTAGTCCGTTCTCCTCACCGGAATTCGCCTGCATGTACTTTATGTTGTCCTCGTGTACAGACTGGTATGACTCTGGTAGCAGTGTTATCTGTTGCCATGCAGGTTGTCTCAGCAGTGGCACGTCGAACCACACCCTCTGATACGTCTTGCTGTACTTTGTACGCAGTTCCATTATCTTCTCCAACAGCTTGTCCATACTTGTTATGCTTAGGTTATTGTATGTGCATATGAACGTTATCGAGTTACGCACAGGAATACGATCAAGGAACTCCTCCACGTTGTCCATCATGTAATTGAAGTCCAGTCCATTACGTATGTACTCCGCACGTTTGCCCCACGCATCTACACTGACGAACTGCATCAAGTGTTCTACTTTCTCTTCCATGCATATGTGTTTGGTCATGTTGAAGTACTTCTCTTTCAGCTTCTTGTCCGCAGGACACATGTTCGATGTCACGTTCAGGTGCAGGTCCTTCTTGGGATGGTCTGTTATGTACTGCAAAACTTTGTATGTGTTCTTGTCCATCATGGGTTCTCCGCCTGTCATACGGAAGTGCTTCAGATTCTTGTACAGTGTGGGCCACCATTTCCAGAATGCCGTCACGTATGGATTCTCCTCCCGGTTAGGTATGGGTTTACGTCTGCCCTGGAAGTGTTCTGGTGCGTTGTGCGGTGTTGATGTGGGATATGCTCCATACCTGTCAATCTCCCGGCCCCACGTTGTTGAGAACTGTGGCGAACAGTAACTACACTTTAGGTTACAAGCGTTGTTAAAGTTGACTTCCACGTACCTGGGTGTCCAATGTTCGTCTATCGGATTCTTCCTGATGTCTTCGAAGTCCTGCATGGCCCATGGTTCACCGGATCTGTAATGCCTGTCCGACATCTCCCCGGTCTTCTCCATGTTCCAACAGTATGAACAGCCTGCAGGTTGTTCACCTTTGAGCATCTGTTGTCGTTGAGCTAATTTCTCTTGTGTGTTGTGCAGTGCCGCGGGATTCAGTTTCACCGCTTCCGCGTCCATCTCATGCAATGGTGGGTGATAGCATGAATTCGTTAGTCCTGTGGGCAGGTGCAGTGATGTCTGGTTCCACTTGGCCAGGCACATCGTTGGTGACACTTCCGCCAATTTATCCTTGGCCTTCAGTGCGTCCTGTTTGTACTCACTGTTACTCACTATCCTGCACTCCCTTGTTTCTGTGTTGGGGTTGAACGAACCTGTAGAATCTACTTTGCTCTGCATCTAATTCTGCTACGGGCATGTCTAACTGCTGTCTGAGACTGTTACCGAACATCACTAGTTGGTCATCAACATCATCCCTGTCTACTACTCCCTTGAAGTACTCTAACATCGAGTCCAGGTCACGCACCATGTATAACTTGGTGTTGTAGTTCTCCAATACTGTGTAGAAACAACCCATCCTCGCACCCAACATGGCGTACTTGCCATGTTCCGTGTCAGCACCAACCGTACACCAAGTGCTGAGTCTTTTTAAATTTTCTGGCCAGATGTTTTTAAAGTTTTCAGAGCCGAAAGGCTTGCCTTTTTCTGTACTCATTTTCACACCTTCTCTGTATCCTGCAACAAAACACTGTTCCTCACTACCATTGATCATTGTTTTCGAATAGCAGTTGTGTAGGTTTTCGTGTGGCACACCCCAACAGAAGTCTATCTGGTTCTCTTCTGAATCTGCGTTCTCATGTGTCTTCATGTTCATGCAAGTCTCTCTATCCCATCCTACTACACCCCCGTTGCCGTAAATCAAACCATTTACATTGTTCTTGGCTTTCCAACGATGTACTGCTTTCTTGTCGGTCTTTGTCCAGTCAAGTGTCTGTAATAAAAATCTCTCATCTATTATGTTGTCCCCGTCCACGCTTATGAAGAAATCCGTTTCCGCTATGTCCGCCGCGGCCTTGTGTGCTGAATCGAAGCCCACTACACCGTCCACTCGTTTGGCCCATGGCACTTTGTTCTTTAGGTCTGCCCAGTTCTGTTCCTTGTTTGGCTCTCGGAAACTGATGTACACGAAGTCCAGGTCGCTTATTCTGACTCTATCTGCCATGTGACCCCTCCCTCTTGTATGCTCTTTGGCCAGTGTATATCATCATCATGGAACACATAACCTTTGTCTGACTCTACAAGTGTACTGTACTGTGTCTTTGGTCTTGGCTTTGGTCTCAACACTATCTCATCATCTTTGATTATTAGGTTGTCTTCTCCGTGCTGTTGTGCCCATTTCTTTTTTTCCAAGGTCACTTCGTGCTCCTCACCATCAACAGTGATATAAAATTTCTTTGGCTCTTTCTTTGGCCTGTTAGCCAACGCCTCAAACAATCCTGGCATGTAACTCCTTGTCGTGGTAGTGCCAAACCCTGCTGACACGTGTCTCTCCTATGTACACCGCATCTCCTGACTTATTTGGATATAGATATTCATTTTGATCCTTTACCCTCATTGTGTCATTGACTCCTGGCTTGTGGTGAATAAATTTGAACCAATCGTAATCTATCAATCCCTGTGATGTGGGATCCATCATTCTGTATGCTAGAGCAAACACCACATCGGTGCTGGGGTATTCGTCATGGCATGTTGCCAACATCTGTGTCCTTACTTCTTTCCAATTCTTCACTATGTGTTCTGCTGTCTCGTAGAACTCCTGTACCTTTGCACTCTTGCGGAAATACATCAATCCGTTGTAGATGTTTGGTAGATGATTCCTCGTAAACAGTTTCCTGTATGGTGTGTGTTTTACTATGTTGCTCCTATAGTCAAAACAGTCTACACTAAAAATTAGGTCATGTTGCCATAAATGATACCACCACCAATCAGTGTTTGTTGTCCACAGCATGTCGGCTTCTAGTTTTATTGTATGAGTGAAGGGTGTGAGACGAAACGCCTTGTATTCGTTCGCCCACTTGATTTTGTGTCCTGCACTATCATCATCTTTCATAACTTTCACTGTGTCCACGTGTTCACTGTTGAACTTGCTGGCCTCGTCTGTTATCACGCACACCTTGTTGTCCTTGTTCCAACGTTTGATACTCTTGGCAAGGGTAATAGATAGTTCAACGTAATCAGTCTTGTCATTGTTCTGTGCGAACCAAAGGAATCCCTTAGACATTGGCAATCTCCTTGTTCAACACATGCACATCTTGATTTTCCACGTAGGATATCTGATCGTTGTACTTCCAAGCAAGACCTTCGTCCGTGATTTCAACCACTTCACAGTCTGGCGGCAGTGTTGGCAATGCGAATGGCATCTTGTCGTATCCGGTGAATCCGTTTATCTGTTGTAGTGCCATAGCGAACAGGTAGTCATTACGCAGATTTTTTGAGAATATCCTGTACATCTCGTTGAAGTACGTATAATTCTGCTTGATGTATTTTACTGTGTCGAATATCTTCCTGACGTTGTTATTTTTCTTGAACAGCAATACAGTGGCCCACACCATGGGTATCATGCTCCATCTCCTTTGGTCGAACGTGTTCCTTCCAGAGAGATCATGTGCTGTGTCCGGGACTAGAAAATCATATTCTGTGTTGAACAACTGTTTTAGATTATCTGAAAAACAGAAGTAGTCTATGTCCATGACCAATGTGGTGTCATAGGGTGACAACTCATAGGCCATGTGCCTATCCACGTTGTTCCAGGCTCTACCATTTAACCTGTTGCCCAATTCTGGTTCTATGAACTTGTAGTTTATCAATCCCATGGGATTCATCTTCTGATACGTTTCAATGTTAGTGATCACTGTGATTTCTTTGCAGATGTTCCTCTTGATCAGTCGAACACATCTCTCTAGTATACGATGATACTGTGTGTGTTCTGTGTCAAAGCAGAAAAGTAAAACACCATCGGACATCAAGTGTTCCTTCTAGTGAATGTTTTGTATATCTGTTTGTATGTGTTCAGGCTCTCTTGATTGCGTTCCACTAGTATTGACAAGAATTCGGCCGGATCTGGGATCTCAACTGGATTGTTGTTTGTGTCTAACACGCAGAAACTGTCATGGGATTCCTTTAAGGTTCTCACAAGGCATATGGTCTGTGGATCAGCACGGAACAGGTGTTCACGGTACACCACCACTTGCCTGGAATGTGCCTTCTCCAGTGCGTTGCGTTTGGCGACCGCTATGTCGTAAGAAAGGTCTGATTGTCTTTTGAGTTCGTGAATATCCATAACACAATTATACAATAATTATGGTGGGAAATCAACACCTAAAAAATTATCTTGCTTGTCTGATGCCGTACACCAGTAGCACACCACGTGGAATATCACCAGTGTACACCAAGCTGTGTACGAACCTACGATTGTTTATGAAGATGGGTCTGCTGACGTCTATCAGCCCTGCGTTTTTGAACTTGAATTTTATACCCTTGGGATCTCCGGACAGCACACAGTACAACTGGGTTGGTCCGTCTATTATACTCTTGCCATCCTCATAAGTGAAGTCATCCTTGTGTATGGGTAGCACTGAATTTGGTTGCAACTCCACGTACTGCATCTGTAATATATCCGTGAATCCAAACTGTCGCATTGTGTTCTTCAGCTTTTGATTTTTTATCTGGTCCAATCTAATGGTTGGCAGTACTGGTTGGGGTTTCAGTGACTTACACTGTCCTTGACCATAGAACTTTTTGTCAACAAATGTCAGATCCTCATCTAAGTCAATGCTTGTATCTATTTCCGGGCCTTCGTACTCTACGTATGGTAAATTGTGAAAATCTTCTTTATGGTACCAGTGAGGCCCTTCCCCCTTGGCGAAGAATTGTCTGACGCTGGATGGTATGAAGTCTCCCTCCACTTTCTCGTTCCAGCTCTCTGTGATCAAGTATTTGTTTTTTAAGTTTTTGAATCTAAGTAGGTCTTCATGTGCTATGCACTCCGCTATCCTTGAGAAATATTCTGCCGGGTCTCCGTGCAACCATATCTCATAACCGGTGGCTGTGTTGATCCCTGAATTAAGGCAATGCTTTATGGACTCGTCACCTATCTTTATGTCCTTTATGTCTGTCCTCTGTAAGGGTATTGTTATCTTGTGCCATGCATCCGGGAGGTCAAAAATCTTGTGCTGGTCGATGACCCTGCGATCAAGATCCTGGCATTCCACGGTCGTGTCGGCGTTGGTGAATATATGTACCTGCATGAACAATATTTAATCGCACAAACAGTTGGGTGGAAAAAATTAATTTATTATGATATCGAGTTCGAAACTTCCGCGTTTGATGCCGCTCTTATGTCCGCCGCTAAACCCTGTGCGTTTGTAGGGTAGGCCTCAAGAAGTGCCAAGACCATCCTGGGTGCTTCGTTGGGGTTTGCCGGTACACTGTCCAAGTTACCAGCCGTGTAAAGGGTGTCATCCGCAGGATCCGTTGAAACCATCTTGATGGTCAATACCGTTGCCGTTGCCGGTGCCGCGTCCAACTTGGCCGATATCTCAACCGTGTTTGAAGTGTAACCTGAGTTGTCTGAAGTCAGTTTCAATAGTACCGTGTAACCTGTTGATAATTCATGGAAACCATTCGCTAAACCATTTGTTGTTAATGTTTCGCCTGATCCTGATCTTGTAGATATGTGTGCTTTGAGGTCTAGGTTGCCGATCGCTGTGGTTGTAAGGTCATTGAAAACATCGTCCTTCGAACCGTCTATGCCTGTTGTACAACTAGGATCGATCCTGATGTAACCACCTGCGTTGAAGAACGCCCTCATAGTGGCACTGTTTGCAAAAGTGATTGATCTCTCAATGGTCGATGTTGAGTTCCATGTCGCTGAGTTTGTACTTGAGCCTGCCGCCGTCGGTGTTGCTATCGCTGTCGCACTTGTTGACCCTGCCGCTACCGCCGCCGCCAATGATGCTAAATCTGTGATCAGTGCTGATCTGACAGCTATTGCGTCACCAGCCGAGACTGATGATGATGTGATTGATACGTTTGTGTGGTTGGCAATGTTGTCCAGGCCTGTGAATAGGCTGTTCCATGATGATGCAGTGATCGTACCGCCCGCTGAAACTGTTGCAATTGAAGATTGGTTCAGTCCGTACACTCCCGATCCTGTGCCCGCGAAGTGGTTGTATCCAAATGGGCTTGTTGCTTTACCTACGAAATCGTTGTATTCGTCATCTAAAATTGAATCACCTGCTGTGTATGCCATGTTATTTTTTCCCCTTAAATTTCTATTTTACACCTATGACGCATTCCGTCAAAGTTGTTTGTTCATTATATTTAGCCTTCAACAGCCTACCCAGGGTGTTAAAAGCGGTACATTCGTCAAGATTGGCCACCCGTGCCTCGCCATTTCCGGCACTGACCACACGGTCACCCGCTTGTCCTGTGCCTGTTAACTTAACTAGCACACGTCCCTTCAGTGCTATCATGGGGTGTGTGTCGTTGTTGCCCGCATTCGCGTTCATCAGAAACGCTGGTGATTCGGAAACCACGCCAAAAACAGCGTCTGACAGCTCTGTCTGACATTTCGTTATCTCTGCGTGTCCGCCCAATATCACAACCTCTCCAACTTCAACGGGTATGTCGGTCTCGTATCTCTCAGCCAAGTCAGCGTACATTGCCGTAGTTGACGTCGCATGTACTATGTTGGCCCTGATGTCCACTAGTGTTGGTGCTTCTAGTTCCGTGTCGGTCTGTGATGATTTGAATGCTGTCCAGGCACCACCTGCGTTTCCATAAGTGGTCGATCCGTCATCTGCAAATGTCTCGTCCCACACCCAGTAAAGATTCTGTTCCGTGGCACTTGAAGTTTCACCCCTGTTCACTTTTAGCCCTGTGTAGCTGGGCATTCCTGCATTCGAGGATATGTTCCTGTTCAATTCTATTATGTTGTCTTCCACTGACAATGTTGAAGTGTTTATTATGGTGTTGGTCCCGTCAACTGTTAGGTCACCTACTCTCAGGTGTTCGATCCTTCCTGTTGATCCTTTGATCCTCAACGCTTCTGTTGTTACTCCGCCGTCGTTGACCGTGAATATGATATCTTTGTTCTGTGTGGTCTGTGCTATCGTGAAATCGTCCGACGAAAGGCTCATCGTCACATCTGATCCTGCACCTAGTGTCAATCCTAAGTCATTCAGGATTCCTAATGTGCCTGACGTGGTGTCGTTGGCGTTTGATCTCAAGTAGTTGGCCGCCGCCACCCCACCCAGTGCATCTGAGTCCGTGGCTGTTCCCCTAAATTTTGCATTTGATACAGATGTCGAAAGTTGGATACCCTGTGCGATCGATGAGAAACCCGCTGACACCAACGCGGCGCCTAGTGTTTCCGTTGAGCTCGGTGTGAATGCAAGATTGGATACCACGCCCACCACTGTGTCATTAGTCACTAATTTTAAGATTGATTGTTTTACACCCGTGTTGTCCTCTGGTGATTCCGATACAACCTGCGTAACACCTGATCCAGCGACTGTTGTTGGTCCTATCAAGGTCCATGCCGTGCCAGTGTACACATACAGTTGTGTGTTTGATGTGTCAAACCACATGTCTCCAAGCACCGCACTCGTGGGTGCCGTGGCAGAGTTACTGGTCGAACCAACCGGCTTCCATTTTGATCCTGTGTATACGTTGATCTGATTGTTTGTCTTGTCGTACCACATCTGTCCTTGCACCTTGTTAGCTGGTGCAGATGTGTTGTTGAAATTCTCTAGGAGTTTTACAAGGTTCTCGTTTAACTTCTCACCGAACCCAGCGTAACCTTTACCTATAAGTGTAAGGTCAGTGGTAGCGACATCAATAGTCCCATCAGCCAGTGTTACCAGCAGTGTTCCGAATGTGTTGTTAATCTTGTATGCCATTTAATCCCTTGGAAGGTTGTCTCTGATCTCTACCAGCCAACTCACATCGCCAACCATTTTAATTAATATACTTGCAAGTTTAGGATCTATTCTCTCCTGGATGTATGCATTTTCATCCGCTGATAGCTCTTCAAAACTGTCAAAACTATTGATAAAATCTGCTACTTCTTCTTTTGTTGCCATTTTTATTACTCCTTATGCTTATTTATTAGTGTTACGTTGCTTTCCATATGCTCGTTATTTGTTTGCTTCTCGTACTGTTCATCATCTGATATCCATTCTAAATCTTTAGAGTAAGATTCGTCAAAATCCCTCAAAAATGTCTTAACGTTGCTTTCAGTGAGGTGCATACGATGATATTTAACGTATCTTTTGTGCAACGATTCTTCCTTAGTAGCAGTATACACTAGACGCATGCCTTTTGCTTTTGCTAACGCCATTATCTCGTCAATACATAATATTAATGCTTTGTGCAATACTCGTGGACTTCCTTCTTTATCAGCAACAATCCATTCCATGAAGGCAAATTGTGTGCCTACACCAATGTATAGTCCACCAGCACACACTGGTTTTCCGTCAACTTCTACAACTATTCCGTCGGGTGGTAAACACTCTTTGGGTACTACTCCAAATTCCCATTGCTTCCACCACTTTACCAAAACGTCGTAGTCTTGGTCTATATTCCAAACTCTATGCTTCATGCGTTAATTGTATTACTGTTTGTTCGCGGTGTCAACGATTGTCTTGTCTGCTTCGTGTTCGTGTTCTCTGTACTGTTCAAAATATTGTTCACCTAACTTTTTAAGTCCTTCTTGCTCAAATCCATCAAAGTAATCTGTGAATAATGTATCGTTGATTAATATTCTTCTGTTCTCGCAACCAAATACGTACACGACATGATCACTTGTTCCTAAAGATTTACCAAATTCACTGTCTTCAACTCTAACCCATCCATCTTCTTTGACCATGTGCGACCCTGCAACTTTGATGCCTTTGTAATCGTATAAATTGTTTACTAAAAACTTTCCTGTGGCAAATACATATCCGCCAACTGCTACTTCGTCTTTTAAATCTATTTGTTCAACTGCTTTTGTCGAACCATCTGCCATTGTGACCAGCGTACCTGCTAAGAAACAACCTTTGTTGTGTACAACATAGTTGTCAGCAATATATGATTTGTCATTTGAAATGTGGAAGTTATATAAAGGCATCTCAGGTTCATTTATTTCTTTTGATTTGATATTTGTAATCTCAAATAATCCATCGCCTGTTACAAGTTTATCTCCAATTTCTAATGCACCTTTTAACTGATTATAAAGTTCAATACCATCACGTTCTTTTGTTTTCTCTGGCTTGACTGATTTCCAACCTTGTTCTGTCATGAATGGGTGTTCTGATGTGAAGAAGTAATGTTCGCTGTCATTGAACGTGTATAACTTCCTGTCACCTAAAAGTACCGGATCTAATTTAATCACTGTGTTGGTTCCGTTTTCACCTGTTACTTCATCGCCGACCACAACATCTTCAATATTTTTTAATGTACCATCTGCCATTGAAATTTTAGTACCTGCAACAAAACAACTGGTCGTATCACCTGCAGGTCCAAAGTAAGTGTTTGGTACAGATGCTAAACTGTATCCGCTGACTGTGTGCGGATTGTGTCTCATCGCTGGTGCTGGTGGTTGTGGTACATATCCGCCGCCACCGCCTTCGCCTCCTGACTGTGGTGGAATGTTTGCAACAGTTGGCACACCTCCTGCTCCTTCAGAACCCGATGTCGTGCCTCCTTCTGCGTTTCCAAACTGTGCTGAATTGCCCAGGAATAGTACATCCGTGGTGAATATGGCCTTCCATGCGCCACCTACTTTGTAGTAGCCGTGTGAGATGTGCTTCCATAAACCTGATACCTTGTATCTAATAGAATCAAAAGATTTCCACACACCACCTACCTTGACCTTGCTCTCCGATGGTATGTTGAATATTAACACTGCCTTACCGGCACCTCCGGCACTACCGTTTACGCCACCTTTGGCTATGCCTGCTGTGTAGTGACTACTGCCTGTGCCTCCTGGTGCTAGACCTGAACCGTTGTCCTCTGATCCTCCGGCCGGTACCAAATTAGATCCCGAGTTGCCTCCAAAACCTCCAGCATCTCCTGTGGCTCCTGAACCACCTGTACCACCATCAGCTCCGCCGCCTCCGGCACCTCCACCACCACCGTCTCCGGAGTGGCCTGCACCGTTCTCTCCCAGTGTGCCTGGTGTGTTGCCTGTTGCTGAATTACTATTGATTCCTATTCCGCCACGCGATGCGGCACCTGTTCCGCCGCCACCGCCACCACCGCCTGCAATGGCTAATTTTATAGTGTCTGCGGCCTGGCCATTTTCGAATATTGTTACAGTGGTCGCTCCACCACCCCCACCACCAGAACCTGATGATCCAATTCTTCCTGAATTTCCGCCTTCGCCTCCTGAATAACCTGTCAAACTTTGTCCGTTTTTACCGCCGGGAGTGTCTTGCCCCGATCCTCCGGACTCAGCACCACCACCGACTGCAACGCCAATCAGCTTGGCCCCTGCGTATGCTGATACATCTAAATCTGTTACTGTCACATAGTGTCCCGCGGCACCGTCTGCGGTGCTCCCTTGAGTATCTTCTCCACCCGATCCTCCTGCTCCTCCCCATAAGTGCATGGTTATAGTAGTTGTTCCTGCAGGAACATCTGCTATTTGAAATTGACCTGTGTAATTGAAAGTCTTTGTTACTAATGGCATGGGATTAAGCCTCCCTTACAAACCAAAAGTCTCCGTCGGCACCATCACTGCCTGTGGGCTGGGCAGTCGAAACTGTTTTTGCAGATCCGCCCCACTCATTGCTCAAGGTAGCAACTGCACCAATCGTCGGTACATTAGTGTTTGCTGTGTCTGTGTATGTGATGGCTGTCACTGCACCTAGTGTCATTGACGTTGCTTTGACGTTACCGCCCGCTGTCGTTTTTAAAACTTTTCCCTTGTTGGCATTGCCATCCTCTGTCGCATCTGCCAATCTTATCACTTGTGAGTAACTCTGGTTTTGTCCCGCTGACCAATGGTTCTCTGATACATCATAGAACATCCTAGCGTCGTCTGTGTCAGATGTCTCAACTATAAGTCCTGCATCTGCTTCTGAGTTGCCTGTGTTTACTTTAATGAAAGCATCATCATAGGTTGAAACATTTGAAACTGAGCTGTTGTATTCACCTGTGATGTTCAGGTTACCGTTTATCGTTATATCTCCTGTTGATCCATCCATGGTCATTATGGACTTTGGAGTACCACCGTCGTTTACTGTGAATATTATATCTTTGTCCTCTGAAGTCTGTGCAATCGTTACGTTATTGCTAGAAACTGTTATTGATAGTTCTTGTGCATCACCAATTATTATACCTGAATTTGTGTCTACTGTAAGTGCACCTGTTGTGGTATCCGCCGCATCTGATCTTAGGAAGTTACCGCCTGCAATTACTGTGCCTGAAGTATTTGTTGTGCTGGAAACATCTATTGCTGATGCCTGTGAACTTGAACCTTCAAATGCCGCACCTAGTGTAGAGTTAAGTGTTATACCTGCCTTGATCGAAGCAAACCCTGTCTGTGTCACACTCGGTGTGAATGTCTCTTTAGAAAGTATTGCTACTCTTGTTGCTCCTGCGTACATGGATGAGACCACTTTGTTTCCACCTGCACTGCCCAGTGTCTCTATCTTCCAACCTGAAAGCGTCTGTCCTGAAGTGTAAACTGGTCCTACGAGTAACCAAGCAGATCCCGTGTACACCGACACTTGATCGTTTGCCGTGTCGTGCCATAGGTCACCTGCTGATGGTGATGTGGGCTGTGATGAACTTGACTTCGATCCACCCGTGGGCTTGAAGCTTGTTCCATCGTAAACTTTTATTGAATTTGTTGTGGTATCGAACCATAGTTCGCCTTTCAGTGGTGCTGTGGGTGCCGATGTTGAAGCCGCGTTCTCTAATAATTTTACTAGGTTCTCGTTTAGACCTTCACCAAACCCTGAATATGATTTTCCAAACAACTGCAACGTAGTGGTGTTGTCCACCGTTCCGTCAGTTATCGTTGTTACTACTGTTCCGTCTGTTTTGTTTATTGTGTAAGCCATATACCAGTATTTATAACCTTCCCACGCTTATTAAAATGACACTTTCTCCGTCCGAGGCCTTATCTTCCATTGCTTTTCCAACAATAGAGCCCAACGCTGGACTAGTGGTCGTTTTTGCACAACCCGGGTGTTCCTCACAAGTTGTTAAAAGATCGCCTTTTGATATTGTTCCGTGTACTTTACATTTGACTTTCCCCACAAGTGCAATCGCTTGTCCTTCTGATTTGTTGTTCATCAAGTATGCTGGATTTTCACTGATCACCCCTGCTACCCTTGTGTCATTTGAAATAGTTGATTGTGTGACTTCTTTTTCTCCACCAAAAATCATGACCGTTCCCACGTCGTAAGTAGAGTCAGTTTCGTAGATCTCAGCCAAGTCAGCGTATTGCGCCGATGTTGCTTTTGCATATACTGTGTTGTATTTTTTAGTGCTTGAACCTATGTCATATGATAAATTTGTATCAGGTACGATGGCTTTACTGGTCAACGTTCCTGCCATTGTAAGTGTGCCCATTGTGTTGGCACCTGAACTTGTTAGGTTACCTGCCACGTTGCCCGTCAGTGGTCCTGCAAATGCCGTGGACGTCGTGGTCCCAGAAACTTCTAATTTCGTTGTTGGTGTTGCTGTGCCGATCCCTATCCTGGATTCCGAACCGTCTATGGTCATCACCGTGGTTGTCGCACCGCCGTCGTTTACTTTGAAAGTTATGTCCGTGTCTTGCACTGTGTTAGACATGATGGCTCCTGTGCCGTCTACTGTCAATGACAAGTCACTATCCGCACCAACAGTGAACCCTGAGTCGTTCACAACACCCAACGTGCCTGACGTGGTGTCGTTGACGTTTGATCTTAAAAAGTTAGCCGCCGCCACTCCGCCCAGTGCGTCTGCATCCGAGGCCGTGCCTTGGAACTTGACATCTGCTATTGCAGTTGTGAGCGTGATGCCTTTCTTGATGCTTGAGAATCCTGTTATCGAAACCTTGGGAGTGAAAGTGTCCTCAGATATGATCGCTATGAGATTACCATCATTGAATAGTTTCGTAACGTTCTGACTTGCGTCAGCCGAATCTAGTATATTGTCGTACGTGAATCCGTTCGTTGTTCCTGTAGAACTGGCAGGTCCCACCAACACCGATGATGTTCCGTTGTAGAAATACATCTGGCCTGTGTCTGAGTCTATCCATATGTCACCCCGTGACAGTCCTGATGGTGCTTCCGATTGGTATGGCGCACTGCCTCCGGCCGTTTGGAATGCTGTTCCGTTGTATACTTGTAATTTTGAATTAGTCGAATCCCACCATAGCTGTCCTTGTATTGGTTTGGTTGGTGCTGTGGGGTTTGAGAAATTTTCTAGAAGTTGTAGGAAGTTCTCCGCGATCGACTCACCGTATCCTGCATATCCTTTTCCTATGAAACTTAAATCAGTCTGTGTGTTCACCACACCATCCTGTACCGTGTAGGAGTTAGGTGATGCAGAACTATTAGATTTGTTAACAGTGTATGGCATTAGTATCCTGTGTTACCACCTGAAGTCGTTCCACTCACTGTGTTGGATGTTGACAGTGCAGTTGAACTGGTCTCGGTGAAAGTTGTTAAACTCTGTATCCTCAAAGTGTAATCTACCTGTATAAGTCTGTTAAGTGATTTCTGTACCGGGTGGAATATGACATGTGTCAACAGTTTGTTTGTTGATCCGTTCTCTGTTCCTTCCCAACTCTTGAGTCCCAACTCGTCAAAAACGTAATCGCCATTGAAATCCGTCGTGTTGTCGAACGCCGCTTGCCCTGTAGGCTCACCGTAGTCCAATGTGCAAGTCACAACAATATCAGTGTACTTGTTGCCAGCCGTGTGTCTGACTTCCATCTTGTTCCTTGTGGTGTCTTTGTTGGTTGCGGAGTTATCATCTACCACTTTGTAATAAGTTTGATTGTATAAAGAAGCATTTGTACCTGTTGAGTTTGGTGTCAAATACGTTATGATACCTGTTGGGTCCACACTTGTACCACCGTTGCCCAGTGCTATCTCGTGTACAAATCCCGTGCTCTTGTTTGCCAATGAATTGGCCAGTGCCTGAGACATGTTCTCGTAGTGTATCGCGTTTCTCTTGTCTACGATAACCTCACCTGTCTCTGGGTCTGAAATCTTGATATGCCCCGTCATCATAACACCTGTGTTATCCTGAGGCTTTTTGTCTTCTTGTTTTGCTTCTGTGGGTTTATCGTTCTGTGTCATCTAGTGTATTTATTCAGGTGAGTTTGTTGGTTCGTTAGCTATGAATTCAGCCTGTTGAGTAGTAGAAGCCTGTAATCCCTTACCATCCGCTGGATTACCATCTAATGCCGTGTACCATACCTGCCCTTTCTTGTGTAAGATTTTAACCTGTGTTCCCGATGCCGGTACAGAGCTTAAAGTCACTGCTGTCGTGCTTCCATCCACAGAATAGTTGATAGTTGATCCATCCTCGCTAGTGAGCAACAATCGTTGGCCACCAATGAATATGTCTAACTCACTAGCGGATGATGGTGTTTGTGATAGTGCGAATGTAGCCGTGCTACCGTCACCCGTGAAGGTGTTGGTGTAAACGGTGTCCGCGTAAGGGATGGTTTGAGTGCCAGACGCATCTACCACTTCCGTGCCTGATCCATGCCCCTTAATTCCTGTTCCAAGAGTTCCACGTTTAATTTGTCCTAACACGTTGCTTGTCTTGGTAAAATATTCTATTCTTTCTTTGTCTATGAACACCACTCCTGGTATTATAGTGCTCACTGTCGACCCATCTAGTCCTATCACCTGGCGTGGGTTTGCTAACACTGATCCGTCTTCCACAGTTATGGTCTGTGTTCCTGCTGTCATGTCTAGCGTTAATTTTGTTGTTGACGTTTTACTAATACGCTTGTAGAACGTCCTGTTCATCATGTCCTTGAATATCCTGAATCCCGTGGCACCTGTAGCAGATTCTAATGCGAAGTACATGACATCTAATCTGTCCGTTGCTGTTATTGTTTTGCCAGAAACTGTTATCGTGTTGCCACTTGCAACATAATTCGTACCTTGTACCAACTGCTCTCCGTTCAACCAGACGAAAGTGTATCCTGCATGTAACACATCAAATCTTAGTTTGAATATACCGCTTGTTCTACCTTCTAAAACTTCTCTTCTTTGTTTCATACCTAATGCATTATTGAAAGTTGTCACGCTGATAGTATCATTTGTACTCAAGCTGTAAGGTGATGTGATCGCACTTGGCACTAACACTATGTCGTTACCTGTGTTGTAGTACTGATGATCAACTAGAGTTGATATACAGATTACGTCAGTTCCTGTAGGAACCGATGCTGTAACAAATTCGATGTTTTGATCTCCAATGTCCACTGTGTAGTGTGTGTTTAAATCTTTTTTCGTGCCATTCACATAAACTTCAACTTGGCTTGCACTTGTAATAGTCTTAGCCGGATCTACTGTTGAATCGTCAGTTAGAGTTGTTACTACACCATAAGTGTAAGTGCTTCCGTCACCTACATAATAAGTGTTGTCCGGACCACGTAGCATTCTACCATTGATTTCTACCAACGTCAACCCTGAGAATGGACCTATTGATCCTGGTGGGTAAGTCAACGTGTGTCTGTTCGTTGCGCCATCGTAAGTTATTTTCTGTGCCATTATACTCGCATAACTTCTTGTTGACGTTGCAGATTTGTTGAATCCTGCTATCTGTATGATATTGCCTAAATTTGGTGCCTGTCCTAGTATGGTCACAGTCACGGTGTTTGCTGAAATAGAAGTTGTGTAGTACTGCACCGAGTCCGCAGTGTTCTGTGGTATTGGTGTTCCGTCTATTGTGACATACAACTCAGATGACGTTGGAATTAAATTAAATTCTCCCCTCGTGGATGTTTTGAATACTGTTGTGCTACCATCGCCAGTGAATGTGTCCAGCACCCTGTAGTTCTCTCCAGAGATTGCAAAAACTTTGACTGATACAATGTCGCCATTGGATAAGTTTGCCGTGCTATATGTAAGGATTTTTTTGTTTCTTATGTCTACCCTATACTGTCCGTCAGTTGGCGCCGGCGGAACAGTGCCGCTTTGTGTCAATACAGTTCCGTTTTTGGAAACAATCACAGAAGCAAGTGTGCCTGGGTATTCAGGTAAAGTTATATCTACCCCACTTTGAAATGTTTGATTATTCTCACTAATGAATGGCACGCCAGATTCTGGTGATGTGTAAACCTTGATGTCTAATGTGTCAAACATCTGTCCAGGCACAACCTCTTCTGGTGCGTAACTGGTGTCTGGAGAAACGAAATCGTCACCCTCTAATATAATATCACTTGGTGCATGTCCCAGTGCTGATGTGAATAGACCACCTTTGACAATAGATTCGAGTGTCCTGTCATCTGTTGGTGTAAGCACACCGTCATCGTCAAATAGTATGAATTCAACCAGTGCGTTCGCTTCTGGTATCTCACTTATAGTGAACGATACAGTTGAACCATCGCCCCTTATCACGTCTGAAAGTTTCTTCCTCGTGCTGTCGTCCTGTGTTAGATAAACTTGATATACCTCAGTGGTTGCAGGTGCTGTGTCAAATGTGTATGACGATGTTGATCCATCTGCCGTGAATGCCTTGACCTTGGAGTCACCGTAGTTGTCCCATGGGAAATCATACCAACCCGCCCTATCCCAGCCTGCTTCTTGTGAGAATAGTAATCCTGTCACCATAGTTCCACCGTAGTCAACGCCGGTCATCACCTGATCCAGTTCATTGCCTGGCATTCCTGTGCCTGGTGTGTAGAAACCTTTGGTCCTGTCCGCCGCTGTAAGTCCTATCTCATTGCCGTAAACCCTGTACACACTTCCGATGTTGTCATCGAAATCTGTTGTGGCAGTGAAGGCATTTGTCACTTTGTATAATTCATTTTTGTATCTTAACAGATCATTGTAAGCATAACTCGTTGATGCTGTCCAGTCCACTACTCTCGATGTGCTCGAGACCCTGTCAAATTTGATCGTGGTGTTAAAATCCCTCACGAGGTCGTTGTTCAGATTGGCGTATGCCTTGGCAGTGTCTGTTGGTGTCGTTCCGTCCGTCATTCCTCCTGACAACACTATTGTTGGTGTGGTCGTGTAGTTGGCGCCAATCCCTGTCACATTAATTTTTGTTACTGATCCACCCTGTATGATAGCAGTGGCAGTTGCGGCTGTTGTGGTCGGTGTCACGTACATCTTGAAGGCACCTGACTTGTTTGATTGTGCTTCACTCACTGAAGCAGTTGGTCCATAGAAAGTGCCTGTGTGACCATCAAATGTGTATG
>Ga0307488_10001495_pt1 | contig 19461 bp, 16 predicted proteins | sample SB02metaG_FD_202248 | JGI IMG/M metagenome (GOLD analysis project Ga0307488, IMG submission 202248) | Sea-ice brine microbial communities from Beaufort Sea near Barrow, Alaska, United States - SB 0.2 | ecosystem: Environmental > Aquatic > Marine > Coastal | place: USA: Alaska | collected... | reverse complement strand
AAAATATATGGTGATGCAGATGTAACAGTATCAGATTGTAATTGTAATGATGATCCCGTTACTGATGGAAGTGGATTTACTGGGTCATTTTGAACTTGATATTTAATATTAGTACTATCTACTTTCTTAGATACAACAAACTGTCCGCTATATCCACCAGCAGTGATACCACTAATACGGAATGGAGTGTCAACATCTAAACCAGGTACAGCAGTTGCGGTAGTAACTGTAATTGTGGTTGAGGATGTGGTGCCATCACCTGCTTTAATACTCGTAATTCCTACAGAAGCACCAGTTGATCCAACAATACGGTGTTCATCAATTTTTGGTTGGATGTCAAGACCAGCACTTGGATAATCTGGTGAAATTGCACGACCAGAGGACTGCCCATAAACAAGGCTGACCTTTTCATAATACATATCCAGATCAGTACGATTTGTGGAGTACTCTTGGAATGTATCGCTGATATTTACATTATTTGTGCCGTCTGCATACTCAAAGCATGTCAGTTTATGGTGAGAGAAGTTAGGAACAAATTGGTTCTTAGTATAATCCTTATAGCAGACTCCATTTGGATCTGCATCAAACATGGTAAACTGCCAAAAATAGCAAGCACCAGTAATTTTGAATAGTGCAGATCTCTCAATATTATCGTTTTCTGGATCTGGAACATACTTAGGTCTAACCTTAGTTTTACGAAGATCTAAACCTACGATAGAAGTACCACGGGGAACAATTACACCACCATGAATACTATTGAGTTTATATAGTTCGTTTTCTGGAGATTCTAGACTTAAATTAGATACAAGATCATATGGAGGTAAGTCATTGGTTATTGCACCACTTCTTGTCCTATAAAGATTTACGCCATCTGGAATATATCCCGGTCTATTATCTACGGTATGATCGCCTGGATATAGTAAGATTGTGGTCTTACCAAATCTGTCATTATTCAACCCTCTTTGATACGAAAATCTTGACGCCTCAATGAGAGCACGCTGAATAGTTTTAAAGGGACGTGTCAGCGAATTGCCTTGATTTTCTATACTATCAGTCGCATCCAAATCATTTGGATTCACATAAAGAATCGTTCCTCTGGAAGACTTAAGAAAATTATCTAATCTGGAAAGACCCATCTTATTTGCACTATAAGTTCTGTTAGGATTATTTATCAAACGAAAAAAAGGGCAACCCTATATAGGGTCACCCTTAACGCATTCCTTCACACGGAACTTATATATTACTCTTCTTTTAATTCGTTGTCAAGTATATATTCTACTGTTGTTGCAACGTCATTCATAGCATCACGGAGATCTTCTTGTTTACCAGAATGCTGTGACATTAGACCAGTTTCGGTAAGAGACCAACGCCACTCTTTCATTGATTTATTATACCACAAATTTATAATCATACCAATTAATAACGTATTGTTTGTATTTAGAATTTATTTTGATCTGTCCCATGCATAATGTGCTCTTTGTCCATCTTGCAAAACATAATGAAAAAAGATTTGATGATAATAAGTATGTATACCTTTACCTGGCATTGATTCTCTCCAATGGGGTCTTTCACATCCTTTATATACCATCGCATCACCCGGTTTTAGAACAACAGAGTGATTATCGCCCATACTGATTGTTGTTTTTTTAGTTTTATCCAAATATTCATCTGGTGTTTTGATCCAGATAGGCCAACTAGCATCATCTCCCTCTAAATTAGTCCCAACATGAACTGTTACTGATATTTCACAAGCATCTCTATCAACATGTTTTTCTAATTCTTGTCCAGAGAAATAATATCTATCATAATAATAGGTATTATAAAGTTTGCGACCTAACTCTTTTTCAACTTTCATACGGATACCAGAGTGAATAGATCGGTATTGTGGATGCCAATATCGTGCTACTGAACCCTCTACTTGTTTTTCTAATGGTTCATAATCATAATCATCCAAGTGTTTACTATGATAATTGAATTGTCCTCTTCTCATGGGAACAGGATGACAGAGTTCTTCAGGATTCCAAAGATTTCTGATAACCAGATATCCATGCTTTTCCATAAAATTATTATACGTCCAAGTTGTACCAGTATTATACATTTCCTGCAGAATTATCTGCTCTGGTGTCATTGATTCTGCCATTATTTCCAACGTGGACCAACTGTCCATCCAACTAAACTTTTACGACATCCTTTAGTAACTTTTAGCACCCTGTGCTGGGTGCGAGCATCAAATAAAATCATGGTTCCTCTTTGGCGAGGTGCAATATAAGATTGCCCAGTTTCATCCAAAAGTTGAAGATTTCCTCCCTCATAATCATCTGGATCGGACAATTGTAGTACGAAAGATAGTTTTCTTATCGCGTTATTATCATGCATACATGATAATCCAGCATCATTATGCCATGTATAAAACTGACCCGTTTCATATTGAGTGTACTGAATTGCTCCATTGTCAATACTAGTTAAGTCATACAAAAAATTCTCATTATTTGCCTTTGTCACATAATGCCAGATAAAACCAGAAATCCAATGATTTGTTGAAATCCAAGAATTCTTAGAATTTCTTTTTTCTTTATTATGATCAGGACCCTGAATTCTAGAGTCTACCATTTTACTATCAAAATTTTCAGAAAGGTCTTCTTGAATAATATCTACTACTTTTTTTGGTAAATCTGTAAAATACCAAACTGATTGAAATGCCATTTTTATATAATAAAGTAATTGTGAGATAAATTAATCCACGGGCATGAGTTCTGGATTTTCCAATTCTAATTCATACATCATGGGATGACATTCTTCTAGCATCAAATATGATGATGCTTTGTATAATTTTTCTGGAGTCCATCGTTTCCCATCATTAGCTAATTTTATAACTTCTGGATGTGACTTGGCAATCTCTGGAAGTTCATCAAAGGTGAATGGAACATTTTGAATAAAATATAGCAATATCAATACACTTCCGTCGTGATGATCATACCAGGCATACGTTGTGTCTATGTGGTATTTCATGGGTTTAAATTTACCCTGAAAATATTTAGGGATATGCGAGTAGGGAGACTACTTTTTATTCTTACCACGATAAGTTTCTGTTTGAGCGTGGCAGTTAGGACATAAGATGCGAAGGTTGTTTATGGTATTATTATATCTGTTTCCATCGATGTGGTCAAGTTCAATTGGAGTGGGTTCACCATTCCATTCTATAATACCACAACCTTCACATTTGTGTTCCTTCAGACCTTCAGAAATTAAACGCAATTTAAGTTTGTGTGATTGATGATAGGAGTTTTCTGTCAAATAATATTCGATTGGTTTTGTTGTATGTGTATGACTTCGACCCTTTAACCAAGATTGTCCATGCATATGTTCCTTTGTTAATCCCAAAGTCTCTGCTTTTCTTTTAGCACAAGCATAATTGCCTCCTGCCTCTCTCAATCCAATCTTACTAAGAACTTGTCTTATAGATCCACTAGTAGTCCATGCTTCTATAAATTCTGCATCAGTATAGTTTTTAGATTGTCTCATTACTTAAAAGGTATACTTAATATTATTTAGTAAAATTTACCTTTTAATACCCGTGATCGGACTCGAACCGATACTGTCGAAATTTTAAGTTTCGTGTCTACTGCCAATTGGACTACACGGGCATAACATTACACTTATCCGTATGCTATGTGGGCATCACACCCAGTATACTGACAGTTTGTAATGGAGCAAAAAGAAAGTAACCAACTCTCTAGATCACAGTGTGGTTAGCACCGTCTACCGATTCCGCCATACTCGCATAAGTTACAATGTTCTTTCTAACCTTTCAGTTGGTTGATCAGGGAAATCTCTGGGACGACTATCTAAAGCATTATCAGTTCTGGGTGAACCTTCATTTGCTTTCATCGTATGCTGAAAGTTTACTCGTTTGTATCTTAATCCTAATGGATCAGGCATCCAATATGTTACCTGCCACTCTTGGTCAGGACATAATTCAAGATGCTTTTCTACAGAGTGATTGAAGCTACCCATTTGAACATGTCCATCATGAGTGAGACATGAGTTGTCGCCAGTTTTAACTATGAATAATTTCTTCATCATTCATACTCCAGGTTACTGGGTGAAGACTACAATATTCATTAAAAGTGATTTTCATCTCTTTATCTGTCAATCCTGCGTTTCTTGCTGCTTTTGGAAGATTCCATTTTGCAGAAAATAACATTTCCATAGACTGTCGGGTTTCTGGTCTCATAATCGTAACAAGTCAGGATTTCTTCGTAAATTAAAGGTTTGTAATAATTCATAAAAAGGTAATGGGACAAATTTTTGCCGGGATTTTTTTGCCCCCTTTTTTGGAATTAAAAGTTCATTTTTCCTCAGATAGGGTCAGCATATGCCAATGCATCTTCAGGGCAACGGTCACGGACTAGTTCCAACACGGACATGAACTGGTCAACGGTATCACAATCTACAACACGCTCATCACCTTGCTCAGAGTACAGGTAGAACTTACGTGCTACCGGGTCAACAACGCAACGGGAAAGGAAATCGTCTTTCATAGGGGTCGTTTGATTACTTAGATATTGTAGGGCATTCAGGCACCCTTGTCAAGGTTTACAGAGTCAATTTCGTCTTCTGGACGCCTCCACTTGGTTTCACGGCGGTCATAGTCCCATCCTCCAAGTAGATAATACTCATTATTTCCTGGGTAATCCTTTGGACTATTTCCCTCGTACACAACATGAAGTTTTTCGTCATGATTCATCGGATTGATATGACGTGCTGCCCAGACTTCATAAAAACAATTGATGTTTGCTCCATTACCAGATCTGATGCGAACAATTTTACCCCACTCAATTTTATCAACAATCAAATCTTGAGAGTATCCAATTTGAGTCAGAGTCACCGTAATAGTTTCTGGATCAACAAGACCATCCCAATATTCTGGAAGAACAATTTCATTTGCATCTTTAAGACTGCCTCTGACGTAAATTCCAGATTCTGGACCCTCAACACATATGTGTCTAATTCTTTTTCCACCATCTTTTACGTGGGGGATATCAAAACCCTTATTTCCAGATGCTGTCCCGGTAAGATTGCCAACAAAATTTCCTCTAAAAGTAGGAGCAGCAACTTCACCTCCAAAAGTACCGGTGCCAGTGAGATTAAGAGAAGCCGCACCATCTAACAAAACATTTACTTTGAAATTATCAATCTGTGCTGCTTTATGATAGTAAGGTTTACACGCATCTTTTGGATAATCATCCTCACCTGCGTTAGCATACCAAATATATTCATAGTCGGTCATTGGTACTCCCCAACCACCTGCTTTTTTACTACAGTCTTGGCTGGTAGGAGATGGGATAAATTCTCCTGGGAATTCAAAATCTTCGGGTTGTCCTGGTGAGTTTGCCATAATTTAAACTTTTCCTGATTGTAAGTATTGTGTATTGTCTCCTGGATAATCCTCAGGAGATGTGCCTTCGTATTCTGCTATGTTTCTTTCACAATCTTGCCTCTCAGCATAAACATGATAGAAACAATCAATTGGTAAACCTCCGTTTGACTGAAGGTAAACTTTTTCCTCATCAAATCTTTTTACAATAACGTCTTGATGAGATCCAACCGGTGTTAAGTTGACTGTAATTGTAGTCCAATCAACCAAACCTTTCCAGTATTCAGGTAGAAAAATCTCTTTTTTATTTGTTACTCTCCCTCTAACATATACATCTGCTGTCGGTGCCTCTGGTGCAACGTGTCTCAATCTCCAATCATCTTTGGTTGGGTGGGGAATATCAAAATCTTTTTTTGCTGCTAAAATATTACCCCTGTAATCTGCAACAGATAGACCAAAAATTGGACCACCTGACTGAATTCTAAAGTTTACATCAAGATTGCCCATTACACCTAAGTTTGGAGAAACCATAGCAGAGTATGGATTACTCAATCCAAGTGGTAATGCACCTGGTGCAAATGCAGGAGGAGAATCTGAGTTCGTAAGGGGTCCAATATTGAGTGTCGCATAAGGGGTTGGAAAATGAGTTGGTTGTCCAGTAACAACCGGGCCCTCAAGCATTCCAGACCCATTAATCTTTAGAGGACCCTCACCAGTGGCAGGGCAGATACCTGACCCATCTTTCATTTGTCCACCAATAACTAAATCATCTACGTGAAATGCCATTTTTACTCCTGATTTTGTTTTTGAATTCTTTGCAAATTGTTTTTTGAGTCTTTAAGCGCACAACCATCAGTGACTGCACGAATAATAGAAGAATACAATTTCATCTGCGAATTTGCAATGAGTTCTGCAGATCCAGATGATACTATTTTATATAAACTTTTTGTATTTGCAATAAGTTTTTTACTGTCAAGGCTAATGGTCTCTGTGGCAACCATTTTAATGTTACCTTTTGATCCACCCTCGCCAACTGCAACCAATTCAATATCAGTTGCTTGCAATCTTAATTTTCCATTTGTCGCAAGAATAACAATGTTACCATTACTGGCATGAAAAAACATAGAGTCTTGTGCTTCTTCATTATCCTCACCACAACTAACCTGATAGTTTCCAGGACTTACAGTTGATGTCCAACCTTTCCGCTGACCATCATTATCCATAAAGAAACTGTGCCGCCCATCTTTTGCCTGAAGCAAAACTCCTGCAGTCACATCACCTGGTTTATGAATATGTCCAAAGGAACAAGACCCGTGATCATTTCCATAACGAATACCAGTATAGTTATTTTTTGCACTATCTGTCGGATTTGCCTGATTGCTAAAAGACTTAGCTTCCTCAGCACTGATGACGCCATCATTATTGGCATCAACATTGCGATTTAACCTATCATTAACTTTATTTTGTGAGGTAGGTACTCCCATTTACATTTCCTATATGATAATACTATTTAAGATAAACTATCGGGAGTTCCAGGAATATTAAGTCTTGGATCATTACTAGAGATATCAGTACCCTGTCTGAGGATTGCGGATGGAGGTGTAGTAACCTCAGCATCAATACTCTCCTTCAGTGTATCATAGACTAGTATGAGTTGTCCAGGTGTATACGAGACACCTGCATAACGAACTCCTTCTTTATAGAAGACCTGTCCATAGTATGGTCTTCCATCTATGTATCCAGTCTGTTTCAATCCAACTAAATCTGTTACCTGCAGAATTTGCTCTGGTAAAATCTCAGGATCAACTGGGTCTCTAACTACACTGAATCTTGGAACTGCTTGGAAATTAATTCCAGTATCAGTGATCATTCTAATTTCTGGTTGTCTTGTAAATCCTCTTCCAAAGAATGGAGAACCTCCCAATGCTGGTGTTTCTGGTAAAACATTGACCTTAGTAATTCTACCAAATGTATCACACTCATATGTGAGTTTAACTCCATTGCTTGGTTCCATTACAAGTTGATCTACTCCACAATTATAATTAATGCCAGAATTTATAACCTCAACATCCTCCAATACAATAGCAACTGGATATGTAGAATCTCCTGTTCCACTATCAGGTGGTTTGGGAAATCCATTTCCTGGATCATCAACAACAACCTGACATATTTTACCTTTTCCAACAATTCTTAATGGACAAGGTGGTGGTATTAGTATAGCAGAAATTCCTACGGGGTTAGTTGTCCATGGTCTACTTCTTCCAGTAGATACATTGAGATCAGTTGTTATTTTCATATCAACAACTGTTGGATTCTGTTGGAAACTTGTGTCGGGTATACGAATGTTACTAAGTCTTATCTCAACAGTTTTCTTTCCCTTTGTAGTGGTAAATTCATTATATGTCTTAGAGTCACCGGCAAATGTTTTTCTTTTAAAAAGCACTGTTTGAATTTTTACTCCGTCAACAAAAATCTCAGCTTTGTCATCTGCCTCCGCTGAAATTTTATATCTCCCATCAACAGGAAAATCTACGTTTTCCCAACGCATAACCCAAGTCTTTCCTTGAATTTCCTCCGTTGGTTCGTTTATTTCTTGGAAAAGTGGTGAGAGGAATCCCTTGCTATAACTTGCTAGTTCCGTTGGACCAGCATACGTCGTACCATTTTTTGATCCAGTAGAACCAGACTTTAATCCTGATGAAGTAGGTTTTTCAAGAGTAACACTTTGTTTTTGTTTTCCTTTTCTACCCGATTGAGTCCAAGTGACACCTTTGATTTTAATCTTTTCTACCGCAACTCCAGCATTATTAGGATCATCACTCCAATCTAATTTAATATCAACTTTACCATCACCCTCAATACTTGTACCGTCCTGAGAGAACTTAGCATTTCCAGAGACAATCTCAAAAGAAGCGTTGGTATCATCTCCATCACCATCTTTCAATGAAATTTTCTTTCCATTTGATGACACTCTTACTCCACCACCTTTTGAGTTCAATCCAATGTAAGTGACTTTAGTTTCACCACCACCAGTTGATTTTGGTTTTGACAACCAATCTTTAGTATCAAAAACTTTCTTCTTGACAGATTTAAAAGTTTCAGTTGTCTGATTTATAACTTCTACATCAATTGTATGCTTCCCTTCTTCTAGAAAGACTTTCTTGGTTGGAGGGTTATTTTCCTTAAATCCTCTTACTCCAGGATTACTACCCTTTAGCAGACCACCAGAAATTTGTTCTACACCATCAATTAATATTCTTCCACCATTATCTGCAGTTGCTTTTAGACCATAGAAACCATCATATGGTGCATCAATAACCCAAGAAGTTCTAAACACTTGTCCACCATTGTCAGAATCTGGTGTACTTAATGGTAATACGGGTGACATTGCATAACGATTGGTAAATCCACTCCATGCAGGATGAGTTACAGGAAACCATCTCTGTTTAGATCCAGGAAATCTAGTTGTCCAATATGGATTGCGAGGACATCTTCCCTCTTGTGGTGGAGGAAGTTCTTGTGGTGCGGGTGGTAAAGGTGCATTAATTGATAATGCAACACCCATTGGATTTTCATTCCAAGACTTTGCAGATACAACTTTCTTTTCTTTGGCTGTAGTTTTTATCCTCATAGCAAATGCCATGGGATTACCTTCGGCAAGAGGTTTACCTCTAATCTGTTTTAATTCCACACGAATTCTATATTTTCCTGCTTCAAAAAATCTTGTTTCAAAACTCTTACCAGTGCTTCTACCTGGAGCATTAAATCCCTTCTTTCTAATGATTGTCTCATCACCACCATTATTGATATCGCGAAGTCCATTACCAATTCCTTTTTGACCTCCACCAGAACGATTGCCAATATAAATCTCTGCGGAATCATCAACCATAATCTCAAAATTATAGTTTCCCGTGATAGGGAAGTCTACATATTGCCATCTAATAACATGAGTTCCACTAAAATCATCTGTTGTTGCCTTCTTGCTTTGAGGATTAAATGGAAGAACTCCGAAGCGAGATAGGAAATCACCATCTCTACCTGCTTCGGGATTTATTCTCCAAAGTTTTCTATCTGCATCATTGATAGATTTCTTAGTATTAAAAACTTCCTCCATTTCAAAACCAGAACTAGAGGAACTTGATCCTCCCGATTCTGTTCTGGCATTCACTCTAAAAGTTAAATCAAAAGTTCCTCTTTTTTGACTCCCTTGTGGACCAACACCCCTTATGATCTTTTTATTTGATGCAGTAAAAGTTCCTCTATTAACTCTAACCTGCATATCATCATTATCATTAGCCGATCCAACATAATCAGCAAAAATAACTTTACCTGGTTTATTACCCCTCTCTTTATCTCTAACTCCAAAGCTTTGCATAGTGCCTTGTTCTATAACACCAGAATTTGATTTAGTGTTTGAGATTTTATTAATGTTTATAGTTTTTGTTATACCACCTTTCTGTCCACTTTGAGTCCATGTTGCATCTCCAATAGTAACTGACCCTACAGCAATTCCAGATGTTTGAGGGTTATCATTCCATTCCAATCTAATAGTAACATCACCCTTGTTTTGACCTTTTACAATTAATTTCGTACCATCATCAGAGAACTTTGCAGAAAGTCCAGGAGAACTAGACTTAATTTTTAAACTTGCATTAACATCAAATCCATCATTAGCATCATCATCAAACTCTATCTCTCTTCCTTTATTGACAACTTTTTTTCCTGATGTTGATGAAGCACTACCATATTGAATTTTAAATTCTCTTTGTCCTACCTGTGGTTCTTCCCTAGCAGAATCTGCAACAGCAACTACCTTATAGTTTGTATTTCTAAGAACTCTTATATCTTTTTTATAAGACTTACTACTTCTCTGAACATTATCTAAAACAAAAGAATGTGCTCCTCCCTCAGATGTAAAACTAAATTTTATTGCACGATGTTTCTGAGATCCTTGTCCATAAACTTCAAACTCAGTATTAATATATTTTTTCTCATCTTTTTGTTTTGTTATTGTTTTGAGAATGGGAATATTCTCCAGGTCAACTCTAATCCTATGGACTCCAGCAGTAACAAATTTCTTTAACTTATCTGGAGAATCTTTAAATCTAGTTGTTCTACCAACTAATATATTGTCTAAGTAGATATCAGCAACGTTGTCCGCAGCATATCTAAAATTATAATCACCATCATATGGAAAGTCTTCTTCCCACTCCAATGTATGTTCTATACCGGCAAAGTCGCTGCCAGGAACATTTGATGGTGGGACTGGAGAAACAGCATACCTATTCATAAACTCACTCCATGCCGGATGAGTTACCTTATGAATAATTCTAGATTTTTTATTGAGAGCAGTAACTCTTAACGGTTTTTCTCTCTGCGTCGTCCACCAGTTACGAATAGTATTATCCTGAAGATTTACTCGTGTTCCACCTCTTAAAGACTCTAAGAAATCTTGGTATCTTCTTTGCTCAATCGCTGCAGGATTTGACGTAAGAGTTGCATAAGTAGTTGGATCCCATACACCAACTTCATTTCCATCTGCATCATATTTTTTACCAAACGTTAATATTTCTGATGGACCACAAGTATTTAAATCATACTCCTCAAAGTCTTCTTCATTCTCAAAAGTTTGAACGGTCTCAATAAATGCACATTTAGAATATGCAGGGTCTCCAACCATAATAGATCGGACTACTGCCCCCGCACCAATACCGTACTCATCTATTACTTCTGTGACTGGTGCGTATGCATATCCCCATCCACCATCAACCAAATCTACTGCAAGAAGACTACCATCAATTCCAAATATGGGATTGGCCTTTGCTCCAATCCCATTACCACCAGAGAAAACAACATAAGGATCTACTTCATTAAAAGCATCTGATCTTATTCCACCTTCATCATCGTAAATATCAAGTCCAGTAACACCAGAACATCCTCTATCTCCTCCAGCAGAATTTTCTGGTAAAAGGTCTTTTGGTTCTAGATTATTAACTCCATTAATATTCATGAACTGAATTTTGTCTCTTCTTCTGAGGACAAATTGAGTTCCTGGATTTAACTTTGCATACTTATTGGCATCATGTCTACTGACATTATCCACGTAACCTCTTGTGGTTGAAATATATCCAACCTTAATATCACATTTATCTGCTGGTCCGAAGAGGTTAAAAAACGACATGTTTATTTATTAACTACCTATTATTTGTCGTAAAGATATTTAGTTACCCGTTAAAAGGTTAATAGCAGCAGTTCCTGCTGGAGGTGGTGCAAATGCCTCTGGTGGTGGGGGAAGAACTTTATCAATTCCATTAGATACAGAATCCTCAATGGATTTGAGACTTGGGAAATTAGTGTCTGGTTGTGCAGATCCACCGTGTGCCATACAATACTTGTCAGATACTGCTACGTTTGGTTTAAGTTCACAACCAAAAATGTTAAGTCTAATATTCGTAAATGATAATGCAGAACTAATGCTTCCCGAAACTTCTGTGATTTGGTTTAAGATATCAGATATTGATCCACTCACACCTGCAAGTTCACTTTGAATATCTTTAACAAATTCATTTACATTATCTAAAATATTTTTGTTGGCATCATCAATTTGGGTTTGATTTGAATATAAAATACTTGAAATGACATCCTCAGCATAACATGTTGGCACTATTGGTCTTCTTTTTAAATCATCAGTATCATTGTTTTCATAATTCCTTCTTGCCTTTGCTTCAGCATTATCCATATCTAAGGCATCGGATAGAAGACCCTCAATTTGACCACAAACATTTTCTGTTAATTTTCCATACAAACATAAAATTAATTCTACAATTTTCTCCTTTAAGTCTGCAAACATTGCTCGCATATGTGTAGGTAATGCTGCTACCGCAGCAGTCATTGCCTTATTCAGTTGCTTTATAACATACTCCATAATCTTATCAAAGATGATCTTCATATACTTTGCAATTTCACATGCAGCATCAGCGATTAATTTCTGTATATTTGAAATTGTGCTTGATACTGCATCAATATAACTTGATATCGCAGCAAGATATGAATTTAATCTCTCTGTCAATTTAGTAATAATTGTTTGAATTGATGATATTGCTGACTGAATAAACTGATCGGGATCAGGTTTCATTATAACATTACATTCCCTAATTTTAGTCTCACGTTTTACATCAGCAGCAGAGAGTTGATGCATCGCATCAGGGTTTTCCTTTGTTGGATTACCTTGACTTGGTGTTGATGGAGATTCTTGTTGTGTTCTTAATTTTTTAACATGATCTGCTACCGCTTGCATTGCGGCATCTTCTACTTCCTGAACTGACTTACCTTCGCTTCTTGCTTGCTCTCTAGCAGCGTTTGCGACTTGTAAACCATCCGGAATTGCACTGAGAGGTTGATCTGGTCTCAGTCCAAACTTATTAAGTTTAGTTCCAGGTGGAGGTGGTGCAATTGCTTGTGATAATGTAGAATTTGATGGTTTCTTTGTAACCAAACCTTCATCAGGAGCTGTTGGTTTTGCACTTCCTGCTGGAGGATTTTTACCCTCCGCATATCCACTGGTAGCAGCAAAATTGGATGCACTCTTACCAATTTTTGTTGCCATTAAAGTCTGAGCATTGTTGCCCAGAATACCCATAATGATAGGAACCTGTTGGTCCGTACCATCCATGAAGAATCCAAATACAAAATTACCCTGTCGAATTGCAGGAGTTGTGCTTGCGTTTGCTTGTCCACCACCAGCAGTGATTGGGTACATAACAGTTGCCCAAGGCAACTGATCTGATGGAATAGATTCCTCTTCTTTATCATGGAGACCCATGATACGAACTTTATATCTTCGTCCCCATCCGGGAATACTATTCTGATCTTCAAATTTTCCAGACAGTGAATTATTTCTCCACTCGGAATCGTCGGTAACCTGACCGATCCACCAGTTAAAGGTTCCTCCTAGAAAACCGGGATCAAATAGTGCTCCTGTTTCTGCCATTAATCTTCGTAAATCCTACATTCGTCTGTTTCAGGATTCTCATCACAATACATTTCTAATGCTGAGGGGTCATGATGATCTCCTGCCTCAATATCTTTAGCATGCTCCTTTGCATAACGCTCTAAGTGCTCCAACTCATCTGCAGTATGACGCCGCATTTGTGGAGAAATAGTTGGATCTTCAAGAATTTGCTTATCCTTTTCGATATGGGTCTCGATATTTTTTTCCATAATTTTTTAGAAAGTAGTTGTAGTATCGTATGCTGCAGTTGATACACTTCTTTGATATGAAGGTTGTGTACCAGGAATTTTTGTTTCAGTGACTGGTTTACCAGTTTGAGGTTCCCTCCCTGCTCTACCAAAAGAATCTCTTACCAAATTCAATTTAGTATAAGTCCCTTGAGAGTTAACTAAATGACATAATGCTGATATAATATATAGTCCGCCAACTTGACGGTCAACATCATCATTCTTTGTATCCTTTTGAGATGATGGTGCATCAAAATAGACCGCATCTCCTGCATGTAGTGAAAAATCTCCTGCTATAGTGACTTCAACTTTAGAAGCATACAGTTGATTATAGCGCATAATTGCCTGATTTTTAATTTCACCTACCTTAAAGTTTTCATCCCTTGACTTTTCGATTTGCTGTTGGGTACTACCTGCAGGTAAGGTTCCAGTATCCAGAATACAATATGTTGTTCTTGAGAATTTTAATTTACCAGAACTAATCTCATCACTCATTTTAGGCAATTCTTTTCCTGCCTTTGTCAAAGATTCTTCTGTTCCACCATCACCAACCGCCTTTGGATTTGTTACTTGATAATCACAATCTCGCACATTAAAAGAAATCAATCTAGTCGATTGAAATCCCATCTCTAATTTTTTCTGGACATCTACTCGGTTATCTTTGGAGTATGATAATGCTTTTACATCATATCCTTCTGGAATATTTTGACCTCTATTGTCAGGTGTATCATTGTAGATAATAGATTTTTTCTTTTCTTGACCTAATAAAGAATCAATTGATTTAAAATGATATCCCTCAGAGGTTTCGTAAAAGAAAAATCCTGCTGTTGTTCCTGGTTTTTTATCTACAGGCGCACATCGTGTAGATAACCAATTCATAGCATAAAATGGTTTCTTTTGTGCAGGTATTGATCCACACACAGTTGACTCTTCAATATCAGTTATATCTTTTTCAGTTTTTAAAAAATTTGTTAGTATTTCTTTAACAGCTTCAGATGGTTTACCGTCAAATCTTTTGTTAATTCTAACTTCCTCATTAAGTTCACACTCCTCAGATACTAACTTTAATGCGACAACAGACTTTGTGGTCTCATCTGATATTGGATTGACATTGTTTATCCGGAAAGTATACTCAATTTTATTTTCATTATTATCTTTCATTTTAAACTTTACTCTCTCTGATCCTACAATTGGAAGACCTTCAAGGGCACTCTTTACCTTACCAGTTTTATCATCAGCAATAGTATTACCAGAATCACTAAACATAACAGTTGCCATCACAGAATCTTGTAAGATACTTTCATAATACCTAAACTCAATCAAACCATTCAAAATAGATACAGTTTTCCCTTGAGTTTTGGTTGAAAAAATATCTATCGTTTCTACTGATGTTGGAGTTGCTTGAGCAGTAGTGACTTTCTGTGATTCTGCCATATGTATTACCTCGTATTTCTATTTAACCACCTTTGTAAAGCACATCTTGGAAAGATCCTCCACCAGAAGCAACTAAACTTGGTTGATTAAATGACTGCTTACTTTTACCCATTGGCATTGGAACTGGAACAGGTTGTGAAATAGGAATAGGAATGACCTCTGCCATATCATATGATGCGTATTGACTAAGAACCTTTGAAGCATCTTTTCCTTCTGCCTTATTGAGTGCTTTCAGCAATCCAGGGAAAGTTCCTTGCAATGCTCTGGTGGAATCTGCATCAATGACATATTCTTTTCCTTCTTCACCCATTTCATAGAGACCTCTTCCTTTTGTAGGTCCACCCATTCTCATAAATCCTTTAATCCTATTACGCATCTCATCACCACCACTACCATACACATCACTATGACTATTAAGTTTGTCTAAGTCCCAACGCTCAACACCTGCCAATTTACCAACTGATGATGCATCTTTTTTAGAATCAGTATCAGTACGTCCTCTTCCAAAGGGACCATAGTTTGTGTGTGCATTATATCCATCAACGTTTGATCCTGCCTCACCATGAGTCATGACTTTTTTCGTAGTGATATCATTTTTAGTCCAACCCCATTTTGTTGCAATCCTTGCTCCTTCTTTTGCCATTGCAACTCTTTGTTCCTCTGTTGGCCACTGCCCCGTATCTGGGTTAGCAGCAAGAGATAGACCAATAGAACCACCACCATTTCTATTATAAGTGTGTCCACCAGTGCTTGATCCATACTTAGTTTTACGGTGCATCGTGCCATCACCAGTGAAGACTGTATGATAAGGTCCACCAATACTATTGTAATTTCCGGCAGTCCAGTGCAGATAGATGGCACTTCCTTTATCATTAATATCCATCCCTGCCTTTCCTTGAGAGGACATTTGTCGTGGACTTCCACTAGATGGAGTTTTTGGGGGAGATGGTTTATCTTGTGAAGCATCATTATTTGGTGCTTTAGTATCTCCAAATGCAGTTCCATCTTTGCCAAAAATAGCAGGTAAGAATGATGCTGCAGAATGAGGTATTAATTTAGTAATTATTTTAAGTGGATCAAATAATATGCTGAGATCTGGCATCTTGCCAACTCTTCCATCCCCATCCTTATCAAGGAATGGGAATACTTTTGCCATTGCTATTTGAAGTGCTCCCCATCCAGCATCAGAAACATCAACTGTTGGGAAATTATTAAAGAATCTACCAAATCCTTCCTTGAAGAAGTTTACAATAAGACCACCAACATCCATGGCAGTCTTGATTGCATCTTGTAATTTTTTAAGTGCCTCGTTAGGACCTCCACCAAGAATGAGTGAGTAAAGGAGATCACCAACAAAGACTCCAAGAGTCTCACCAAGTAGAGTTCCGATTACAGGAATAGGAATGAATGTTCCAAGTAATCCACCAACAGCGGCACCCAAACCTTTAAATACTGCCTGACCTATTGGTTCACCAGCAAGTAAAGAAGCAACAGCAACAACGATAGGGCCTAAGATAGGGATCTTACCAAAGACACTCTTTGCCATCTTGACACCTGCTTTACCAAAGAGTTTGACACCTAATCTTCCAGGTGCTTTAGAGAGTCCTCCCTTCATTACAGCACCCTTAGGTGTGCCAACATTACCTCTCAGGCTTCCTGTCTGTGGTTTAGAGACAATCTTTCCACTTCTCAGTGATCTATTAACTGCTGCCTTTGCTTGAGGAACACTCTTACCATTCGCTCTTGCATTATCATAAATTTGTCTTGCTTCAGGTCCATGCTTCAATTGAATGGCTCTTGATGCACCTCGTGGACCTGTCGGACTCATACCAGTTCTTGGTTTCACCCCAGGTTTTCCACCAGGTTTTGTTCCAGGTTTCCTTCCAGGTTTTTTTCCACCATTTATTCTTGCCGTGGTCATGCCAACAATAAGTATGGCATTGAACAGGTTTCCTAAGGCATCACCAAGTGCATTAAATCTTGTTACTGCTTCATCACCACCCCATTCTTTTAGTTTTTTCTCACTACTTTCCCATGCAGAAAATCCCCAGTTTAAGAAAGTACCTAATCCATCAACAATACCTACAACAACATTACTTACAAAATCAGCAACAGTTCCAATGAGAGGTAATATTTTCTTTAGGATAGGTGTAAACTCTATAAGTCTAACAATAATAAACCCAAGAATAATATTCTTGATGAAGTTCTTCATCCTATCAAAGAAACTTAATTTAGGTACTTTAAGTCCACCTTCTTTTTTTTCTTCTTTACTAGGTTTTGATTCTAGTTTACCTTCTTTTTCTCCCCTTTCTGCTTTTTGTTTTTCTTTTCTTTCTTTCTCAATCTTTTTCTTTTCAGTTACAACAGAACCTTTTAAAAGTTTATCAATCTCTATAACTTTTGTTTTTATTACGACTGTCTTTTTGCCCGATGTTTTTGCACCAGCAGTTTCAGTGCCAGAAATTGGATTGATTCTGGATAATGAACTGGTTTTTATTGGTCTAATTACTCCACCAACAGATGAACCAGGGAGTAATTTTTGAGATGAGATTGCCATTGATTATACCACTATCCCAAGAACCTGAATTTTTTGTGATGAAATCATTGCGTCAGCATCAATTTGTGGAACATCCTTACCAGTTTTTTCATCTGAGTAACTTGGTTGACCTTGTTGACCCTGTTGCGATTGTAGTTGCTGTTGATATGCTGCTGTGGATGAGGGTCTTGATGATCTAGAAACGGAGGAAGTTTTTGTTCCAATCTGTTCTCTAATTTTATTATAATCAAATGCTCCTTTCTTACCCCTGGCATATGCAATTTGATCTGCATCAGACATTTTCGGTTTTTCTGTGGCACTTCCTCCGCCGCTGCCACTACCGACACCACCGCCAGAACTATCTGATGCTATGCTACTGCTGCTACCTCTACCGACAGTAGGAGGAATACCTTTCATAGCATCACGAACCTCTTTTACTGATGCACCTGCCTTATTTTTACCATCTCCAGCATAGTATGATTGTCCTGCACTAACCATTCTTTTATGACCCTGCATTGATTTCGGCATTGGAAGCGCAGCCCACTCCATTCCAAGACGAATCATTGCTTCATCTGGATCTTTCTGCATCAAGTCATAAGTTACTTTTCTCTTCTTTTCAATCAGTGCTATCGCCATCTTATCTTGATTTTCTGGACTGAATATTTTATCTGATCCAATACCTGCATCTGCAGCTTGTTTTTTAATGTACATAAACTGATAACGACCTGCTGCAGCAGAACCTCTACTACTAGCAGTGGATTCCTGCCAGGAATCTGCCTCAGCGATAGTCATCTTAGACAATCCAGGTTTAGTTGAACTGGGATATATTGAGTCGTATGAACCACCAACCGCTTCATATTTTGCGATAAGATCTAATATTGGTTTCCAACTCTTTGCAACTTTATCTTTATCAGTTCTCGGAATAAGAGGTTCAGTAGGTGTTACAGTTGGAGTAGATGGAGTAGATGAAACAAGATCTCCAGCTGGAACTTTAGGTTGTTTTTCAGCAGACTGTCTATTAGCTTCTGCATCTTCAACGGGAGCACCATGAACATGTCCACCACCTTGAGCATACAAAGATCCACTCAACATTTTAGGACTGTTCGTTCCGCCACCAGCAGCATTCATTGATGCAAGTGTACCCGAACCATATTTTTGAACCGCACCACGACTCATGACAAACTCACCTGGAGTTAGCATTGCAGGAACAGTGTCAGTTCCAGATGCTAAAGCATGACCACCGCCAGAAAATCCTTGAACCAAACCACCACCAGAATATGCGGCAGTCTTTCCAGTCTCTAAGAACTTTATTTGCTCGTCAATTTCTGCGCCAACTCCCTGCATCCTCTCAAGGAAGTTTAATTTTGATTTCTGCTCTTCAAGTTTTTTAATTTTTTCTTCGGCAGTTCCTGGTTCAGCAGCAGTTTTTCTCTCTTGTTCATCAACTGTTCCCGGCATTAATTTGGGAATGACTGCACCTGCAACAAATAATCCAGCACCAGCGATTGCAGCAGCTGCCAATGGGTGAGCAGCAGCAAGTTTTGCAATAGTCATCGCGATCTTAGGGATGAACTTTAAAGTCATCAAGAGCATCTTGGTGATGAATCTACCCAGACCATTACCAAATGCAAGGTAAGCAAAGAGAAGTGCAGGCCAAGTCTTACTTAAGAACTTACCAATAGCAGTTAATTTTTTCCGATTATCAGGATCACCCATCCAATCAAGAAGTTTCATTATAACTCTACCAAGAATAACAGTCTTGATAAAATCAAATACCCTCTCAAATAATCCTTTGACTGGTGCCAGAACTTTATCGGTTGCTTTTATTAGTCCTTTAAATATTCCCCCTTCTAACTTACCCTCAGATGCTTTTCTC
>Ga0307488_10001494_pt1 | contig 19469 bp, 19 predicted proteins | sample SB02metaG_FD_202248 | JGI IMG/M metagenome (GOLD analysis project Ga0307488, IMG submission 202248) | Sea-ice brine microbial communities from Beaufort Sea near Barrow, Alaska, United States - SB 0.2 | ecosystem: Environmental > Aquatic > Marine > Coastal | place: USA: Alaska | collected... | reverse complement strand
GTCTTCGTTGGTTGCCTCCAAATTCATCGCCAGCCCCATTTCAGCAATCAGCTCTGTCGCGCCCGATCCAATGATATGCGCGCCGAGAATCTCCCCGTATTTCTTGTCGTAGATCACTTTCACAAACCCCTCTGAATCAGCCACTGCCAATGCACGACCGCTTGCTGCGAACGGGAATTTCCCAACGGTGTAATCGAGCCCCTCTTCTTTGCAGAGCTGCTCGGTTTTTCCGATCGACGCCACTTCTGGATGGCAATAGGTGCAGCCCGGGAACAGATCGACTTTCTTCGGCAAACAACCGTCCTCGAACATTCCGTTCACCGCCTGAATCGCCTCGTAACTCGCAACGTGCGCGAGCCATGGCGGCCCGATGATGTCGCCGGCAGCATAGACGTTTGGAATCGAAGTCTGATAACGCTCGTCCGTTTCGATATATCCGCGTTCCAGCTTCAGCTGCTCAGAATTTCCCGGAAGAACAGGCTGAACCCCAACGGCAACCAGACAAACGTCGGCTTTCAAAGTCTGTCCGTCACCGCCATCAACCGGCTCAACAGACAACTCGACGCTGCCTTTGGAAACTTTCGCATCGAGCGTTTTTGTAGACGTGAGGAAATTGATTCCCTGCTTTTTCAGCGATTTTTCGAGAGTCGCGCTGACTTCTTCATCTTCGACCGGCAAAATCCGATCCAACATCTCGACCACCGTCACTTTCGTGCCATAGGCGTTGAAGAAATACGCGAACTCAATCCCGATTGCGCCCGCACCGATGATCACGATTTCCTTCGGCTGCGTTTTCAGCTGCATCGCCTCTTTCGAACCAATCACAGTCTTGCCGTCAAACTTCATGAACGGCAATTCACGCGAAACACATCCCGTCGCGATAAGGACGTTCTTCGCAGAATGCGCTTCTGTTTTGCCTTCCGCGTCAGTCACTTCGACTTTATTATTCGCAGCGAGCGAACCCGTTCCGCGAATGTAATCGATCTTATTCTTGCGGAAAAGAAACTCGATGCCCTTTTCCAAACCGCCGGCCACGCCGCGTGAGCGGCTGATCACTTTTTCCCAATCGTAGCTCAAGCCTTTGATTATCAGGCCAAAATCATCCGCCTTTTTTTCCAACGTCTGATACAGCTCAGCATTTTTCAGAAGCGCTTTTGTGGGAATACAGCCCCAGTTCAAGCACGTTCCGCCAGCACGGTCGTTCTCGACACAAGCCACTTTTTTTCCGAGTTGAGCCGCGCGAATGGCGCCCACGTATCCCGCAGGGCCGCCTCCAATTACAATCAGGTCGTAAGATGCCATAACTTTACTTTATATTAAAAATTCAGTCGCGCACGTTCGCGAATTCTTTCGATTTTTAAAGCGGAAGTTTTGACAGTTTCGATCATCCAGGGTTGGATCAACGAATGAAAAGGGTTGGATCGAAACGTCTCCACGAACCAACAGGGTATGTTCGACGAATAGAAGGGGGTAAATTTTGCAATCGCAAAATCATAGCCTTGCGTAACAAAAACTCTCTCGTTCTTCGACCGTTCGAATTTTCATTACTCAGGAGGGTTGTTTCGTTTTTTCTATTTTTTGTCGCTTCGTCCGTTTTTGCCGACATCGCGCTGTATCACACGCTCGAAATCGATCTGCGCGATCCTGAAACCATCCGGATTTATGCGCCAATTCACGCTCCCGAATTGATGCTGGATAAAGCGTCCACCGACTTTTCGGATATTGGCCAGGAATGGCTCGATGCTCTTTCCGATGACGATTTTGCAACGCTTTTGGATCGCTCCGAAATATTCATGAATGAAACGATGCGACTTCGCCTTGGGCCGCTCAATGTGAACAATGGCTTTCCGTTTTCATTTGAAAAATCAGAAGACGAAACCGCTCCAGGCTCCCTTTTGGCGTCGATGGAATTTCCGAATCCCGGAGGCGAATTGCGGATTGAGCTATCACCCAGCTCTGAAAAACGGCTTCAGGTGGCGATGAATGTGCCGAAAAAATTTCCCGAGACGCGAGATCTGGCTCCGGGAGAATCCACCGTCATTTTGCTTCCTGAAAACCCAAACCCTCCGCGTGATTGGCGGGGATGGTGGATCGCATTGCTGGCCGTTCCGATCGTGTTTTTTGTGTTGGTTTGGATCTTTCGAAAATTCCGATACCGTTGAAAATCCGGATAGATGACGGGATCAGAAGCAGTCTAGAAAATAAAGCTCAGCCCGAAAGCCAGCGCAAAGCCGACCAAACCAATCACCGTAGTGATGACCGTGAACGTGGACAAACACTGCTTCTCGGTCATTCCAAGATAGTTTTTCACCACCCAGAAACCGGAGTCGTTCACGTGCGATATCATCGTCGCACCGCAGGCAATCGCAATACCCGCAAGGGCTACGTCGTGGCTAGACATCAGGCCTTCTTCGAACGCAGCCTTAATCGACTCTGCCATCAGAGCAGACCCCCCAATCATGGCGACTGTTGCGGATCCTTGGGTCACGCGAATGATGGTTGTCAGCAAAAACCCAAGCAAAATCAACGGAGCATCGAGGCCGCTAAACAGTTCAGCCAGCGCATTTCCTACTCCACTATCAACCAGGATTGCCTTGAAAACACCACCGGCACCGGTGACCAGAATAATGATACCAGCAGGCCCCAGCGCTTTTGTGCTGAGATCCATCAGAGTGGCTTTGTCTGTTCCGCGAAGTGTCCCAAGAAGGAAAAGCGTAACTAGCGTAGTGATCATCAGAGCTGTGATAGGGTGGCCAAGAAACAGGATCGTTTGAACCCAAGTTTTTGGACCTCCTTCTGCATCCAGCATTGAAAAGCTACCTTCTAGAGCAGTTCCCGAAGCAAAGGCTTCAACTTGAGGTTTCAGGTCGAGCGAAACGATCGACTGCACCAGAATCAAAGCAATCGGAAGCAAAATCAAAACGATCACTTCCCAAGCTGGAACTGGTTTTTTGCCACCACCGCCAGTTGGCTCCACCTTTGCTTCTGCGAAAATATTAGGGATAGGCACGACCATTTTATCACCCATTTTTGCGCCAAGGAGTCCTGCGATAATCGCCGTGGGAAGACCGACGATCGCACCCCATAAAATCATCAATCCGATATCAGCTCCCAAATTCAAGCCGACCAAAATCGGCCCCGGAGTTGGCGGAATACAGGCGTGCGTAACAGCCATTGCAGCACAGAGCGGAAGGCCGTATCGCAAAATAGACTTTCCGGACTTTCTCGCCATCGCTACCAAAATCGGAGCTAGGATCACCAACGCCACATCGAAAAATACGGGAATTGAGATCAAAAAACCCACCAGCACCATCGCCATAGGAGCCCGTTTTTCGCCGAACGTTTTGTGAACTCCATTCGCCAAACTTTGTGCACCGCCCGAATACTCTAAAACTTGTCCAAAAATCGCCCCTAGACCAACAATCGTTGCCAACATCCCCAACGCACTTCCCATTCCACTGACCAATGAATCCGTAATCTCATTGAGCGGCATCCCTGAAAGGATCGCCACAATCATACTGGTCAAAATCAACGCCACAAACGCCTGCAACCGCAGAACTAGAATCAAAATCAGCAGAGACGCGATTCCAATAACGAGAACGGTGAGCAGCCAATTGATATTTGATTTGTCCACCGCCTCAGCGGTGGCTTGCGCCAGAATCGGCAGGGAGTTTGCAAGAAGAGCAGAAGTCATGGTGATGGGGATTAAGAAAACGTTTAGGAAGCGCGGATTACATCATTCTCAGCCAATTGGTGCAACCTCAAATTCCGATTTCTAAAACTCTTGGAAAAAAGCCTGAGCAAACTAGACTCCCGTATGGACCACAATGGCGATCAATCAGCCTCGCTGATATTTTCTAGAAAAACGATTGTGACCATTTGCATCATTGTCGGTACAATCATCGCAATTGAACCGGCATTTTGCTCGCCCACCAGTTCTCGCGCCTCGAGCATCAGTCACGCTAAATTTCTCAGTTTCGGCGAATTGCAAATAGCTGCGTTGGCCGTCATCTTTGCGTTGGTTGCAGCAATCGTGCTCAATTTTTGGAATTGGGTTGCACGCTTCAAAAACAAAATTGCACTTATTCTAATCTGCTTCGCCATTTTCTGGGTGATGGTTTTTGGGAAAACTAAAATCGATTTTTTGTTTCAGGGTTATCACTCACCTGGAATGCTTACCCAAGCAGCCGGAATTTGGATTATGGCAATGATAGCTAGTAAATTTGGTATCGCCGATACCAGTGAGAAACAAAATTCGGGAAATTTGGAAATCCCCGATCAATAACCTGTCAGTTGGTCGCAACCGCCCGAAAACGACTGGTGGTCCAAATATAATTGAGCAACCATTACCTCCGTGAAACCCGGTCCACAACTCAGAGACGAATTGCTTGCCCAGATCCGGCCCGATCAGGCTTTTCATCTGCTTTTTGATCATCTTCCAGGCATGCTGTTTTTTGCCAAAGATTGCGACGGGCGACTTTTCGCGGCCAACCGGGCGTTGCTTCAGCTTTACGGCTACGCGGACAAAACGAAATTTTGGGGCGTTACCGATTTTGAATTGCTCCCGCACAGCCTTGCCGAAAAATTCCGCCAGGACGATTTGAAGATCACTGAATCAGGTGAGCCCATGCTCGAAATCGTCGAAGTTTTCATGAGCAAAACGGGCATCCCGCGCTGGTTTCTGACCAACAAATTGCCCATCTTCAATCGCGAGAATAAAGTCATTGGCGTGATGGGTACGATTCAGGATTATGATGTGCAACGCGAACTGTTGCCGCCAGACATGGACATTTCCCCTGCCCTAGACCACATCGGCGGGCACTTTCACACGACCGATATTTCCATTCCCGAACTTGCGAAAATGAGCGGACTTTCGGTGCGACAGTTCGAGCGAAAATTCAAACAGCACCTCAAAGTTCCGCCTCAACAGTTCATCGTTAAGATGCGCGTCTATGCCGCGTGCGATGACCTACGGCGTTCGCGAAAATTAATTGCCGACATCGCGACCGACTTCGGTTTCTTCGATCAGGCGGCTTTCAGCCATCAGTTCAAAAAGCACATGGGGATGACACCGATGCAGTATCGCAAAGAGTATCGCTGAGCGGCATTTTCCCATCAGACAGGGTTACTTCGCATCGAATTTTAGGTTCCGCTTCAACTTCGCAGCTGCCTTAAATCGCATGTTTTTCAGGTCGTTCGGCAGATCTGCTTCCTTGATCGAATCCAACAATTCGGTCGCCTTCTCGTATTCTTTCACGTCGACCAAACAATTAACTTTGTGAAGCATCAGACGCTTCACAAATGCTGGCCCTGCAGATTTGGCTCCGATGTCAGCAAAGTGAATCGCTGTTTCCGGATCTTTCCATGCAAGTTTTCCGCCCACAAAAGAGCGCACAGGCGCTGACGTTGCAACCCAAAAATAGTCGGGGTTCGGCGGCATCACGAGCAACGTGTTTTTGCAAAGCTCAAATAAATCCGTGTCCGAAATCAACGTCACGCCTTCAAGCTTCGCTCGAACCAATTGACTAAACATACGCGAAGCATTTTCAGTAACCGCCATTCCGCGCCGGTTCAACTCGACATACACCTCCAAACGACGCCGAATCAGGGCATCGTATTTTTCTCTAGGATCGCCTCCAGCCGGACGGTAATTATCGTTTTAAAAATTAAGATCGAAGAGACCGGGATATCGCTGCTTTCCCTGAGTGAAATTTTGTTCCAGTCGGGAAGCAAGTTGGGAAATCCAATTCTAATCTTGAGGCGAGTCCGATTCTCCATCAGGAATTTCGATCAACTTCATCAGCGTCTCCGTTGTATCAAGCCGCTGTTTAAGCGGCATGTCTGCCTGCGATATGGCATTCAAGGCGATCGAAACGAACCCTTCGGACGGTTCGTCTTTTTTCAACCGCTTCAATTCAGCGACGGCTTTTTCCGGATCGGTTTGCGCCAACAGATGTAGCATTCTAAAACGCAGAACGGAATCATCTGGCCGAGTCTTCAAAAGCGTTTCGTACTGCGAAATCGCTTTCTCATGATGCTGAAAGGCGTCGCACAACGCTGCAAACCGAACGTGATCGAGCTGGCGCGCACCCTCAAGCGGTGTCGATTTTGACAGGATCGAATCAACCATCCCTTCAGGTTTTTCCAGCATTCCGACGAGTTCCTGAAAGGTTTGCTTCCTCTTTTCGCCGCTTAAATTTAAAATCTGGCCGGAAGCGAGTGGCAGAAATTTTTAGAATCCACCCGAATAGCCGCCTCATCCTGTTGATCGTCGAGCAGACGCTTCAACCGGGACTAAATTGCTTTCAAACTTGCCAGCTGCAAAGTCGCCGGACGAAATTGTGAACGCTGAATCTGATAAGGGGTTGAGACATTGGCAGCAACCCGGATTCGGCTGGGTGTCTTCGCCTTGTCTTCGTGTCCCCAGGCTTTCAAAACAGTCGCAACGGCTGGCCACTCCTGATTCGGATCGATCACTTTTGACGATCGCAATCGAAGAGCGGCTTTGAGACCCGATGCACGAAGCCGGGCTTCCTCGGGTTGTTTTTGAACAATTGAAACAATCGCCAGATCGATCGTCTTGGCCGTTTGAGAATCAATCGGCTCGTAGCGGACTCGTTCGAAAAACGCAATCGCTTCGCGCACTTTTTTCGCATGGTTTTCCTGATGCGCCAAAAAGAGCGCCTCCGCCGAAGTAAGTTTTTTCTTATCTTCTGCAGCAATCTGTCTCAGTTTTTCAACGCCGGCATCTAAACTTTCCTCATCATCAAACGAGTGAGCCATCAATGCATGCAGGAGCGGTCGGTCGGTAAAATCAGATAAACGATCCCTCAAATCAAAGGGAGTGGCTCTATGGTTGGCCGTTGGATTTGGGTAGTTCACCCACCCTCTTCGATAGTAGTTTTGATTGGGGTCAGCTTCTTTCGGCAATAGGCCCAACACCGCGGGGGGAAATCCCGGCATGCGCGTTGGTATCTTCGTGGGTTCAGGCAAAGTCTGGTTCCTGATTCCACCGAAGTGCGATCCACCGAAAATTAATCCCCCGTTCGTCAGCATGGTTGAGTTTGCCGCGGGTGGAATGATCGAAGGATCTTTCAGGTCGATTTTTTCATAGCGCACGATTTCTGATTCAAGTCGCGCCACCCAAGCTTCGGTTTTGTCATCGTTTGCCACGACCCGCATCACCGATTGAAACGCATTTACACTTCCCCACGGCATTTTTTTATCGGCGGCAGTCATCTCCCACCGCGCCAAGACATCATGCAATGCTGACCAGGCGTCGTCAGAAACTCGCGGTTCTTTCGAAGTTTTTCGGGCAGAAATTTCCCGAATCATGAAAGCCGCGACTTGCGTCACCAGTTGATCTGAAACGTCATCCAGTTCGGAAGTCATCGCCAAGGCGCGCTCCAGAATAATTGCCGAAGGCGGATCAGATGTTTGCTGGTTCTGATTAGCCCAATAGTAATTGGCCGCTTTCCCCTGAGAGGCTTGAAATGCAGCCGTGACAGCCATATCAACTCCAAAATTTTCCTGCATTAAATTCAGCGCTCGAATGGCCAATGCTTCATCCGGATAATGCATCATCAGATTCATCACCCAATAGCCATGCAACTCAGCGTTTTTTGGGTAGCGATCCATCAACTTCCGGATTGCTTTAAGATAAGGCAGCAGCCGCTCATCATCAGCTTTCACCTGCCACACGTTGACCCCGCTCTTGCTGAGCTCCTTTAATTTTTCAGTCAATCGAAGAAGGTCCAAACGCATCCGCGAAATTCCCTCAGCCACCAAGGCCTCGCTCAGGTCTTCGTCACCCTTGGCAAGAAACGTCAAATGACCCACCGCATAACTTTGCAACATGACTTGAGTTGTCGGAATCGGAATCGGCACAGGGTTTGATCCCTGATTCGTTTTCGCAATCAGACTGTAAATCGCTCATGCTTCTCCCGTGATCGAACGGTAGGACCGCGCACCCGCCGTCGAACCAATCCAGGTCGAAAGTTCAGTCACCGAATTTGGATATCCAGTCGCCACGATTCCGCCATAATTGATCAGCGGAAAACTCACGACGGGGGTCGCAGGTATCACGGCTGGCATTTCAAAATTCGACAACTCCAAAAACGCTTCTTTCGCCGCCGCCTTGTTGCCGCTTTCTAACAACGTAATCGCCCGAAGATAGCGGATCGAATGGTCATCAGGATGATCCTCAAGCTTCGGAGTTAAGAAATTCGTTAATGTTTCCCACTCACCAATCGTGGCGATGACTTGCCCCATGCTCATCAATTGCGCCGCCGACGCCTTTTTCCCAGACGGCATCTCTTCCATCAATTGCAGAGCTTGATCGATGTTCCCTAAACTCAGATGAATCTTTGCCAGCCGTTCGACGGTCCGAGGAGTGGTGTCTTTCGACTTCATATTTTCAAGGGCTTGAATTGCTGCATCAAAACGGCCAGCTTTCTCACTCAGCGCCACAATTCGAAGCACCAGATCCACATTTTCAGGTTCGATCCGACCCGCCGCGAGCAACGTTTCGAGATACTCATCAAATCGATTGATCAACTGGTAGAATTCAGCCAATGCAAGCAGCGGACCGATCGCTTGGGAGTTGTTTTTCGCCGCTCCTGAAATTTAGCCAACACCTCTTCGACCCATCCATTGGCTTGAGCGGCGTGCACCAACTCATCGATCCAACCGCGCCGCGCCCAATCATCTGCGGCATCATCATAAAGACGCCACAAGACCCGTTCCGCCTCCAACGGAAAACCGGCACTCGTGTATGCCGTCGCAAGTTGGACTTGAACAGCCGGTGCTTTTTCAAAACGCCTCGCCGCATCTTGTAGCACCTCCAGTGACTCCGAGATAAGGCCCTGACGATTTAACATCGGGGCTTCCCGGGTCCAGGGTAACGAACTTCCCGGTGCGATTTTTTTCCCATTCTCGAGCCCATTTCAATGACGCGGTTGAATCCGAAGCTTTTTCGAAAAGCTCCACCAATTCCTGAATGTGCGATGATCGTCGACCACCCGGAGACGCAACAACCCGTTCCATTGTCCGGGCAGATTCAGCCCATTGCTCTTCGCGCCTTTGCAGCCCGGAAAGTGTCACAAGCGGGAACAAAATTTCTTTTCCTTCTGCCGCCAATACAGCTTTCTCTAAATCTGAGACAGCTCGATCCACGTCTCCGTTTTTTGATCGGAGTTCAGCCAAAAGGCACTGGCTGACGATGGTCTGATTTTTTCGTTGGCTAATTTCTCGATCAACCCCGCGGCGTCACCCGTTCTGGCCGCAACCGCTGCCGCCAATTCAATCGCAGGCTTCAACTCATCCGTGGACCTCGCCAAGTTGACGCGTTTTTTCGCCCATAGAAAAGCCTCCACCGCCTTTTCCAACGGCAGTAACAATTGGCAAAGCTCGGCCAGAAATCCCGCATCATTTTCGAATTCGGCGAACCTGCTCTTCAGCAATTCAAAAGACGACTCGCTTTCGAATCGTTGAGCCAGCTGCCGACTCGAGCGAAGCAACTGGCTGCGATCGCCCGACTTCCCGAGTGATTCCCATATTTCTATAGCCGTCCTTTCCGCTCAGTCTCGTAGAGGAAAGTCGCATACGATTCTTTGGCACCTGGTCTTTCCGGGAAAGCCGTGTTCAACTTTTCAAACACAGCCTCAGCGCGTTCCACCAACAAATACCGCTGCAACTGACGCGCCACGCGGAGATACGAATATTCGGTTCCATCAGATTTCTCCAAAAACTTCTCCAAGCTGTCTCCCGCTCCTTCGACGTCACCGCACAATTCCTGAAATTGGGCCAATTCGAAAACCAATTCGGTATCAGCCGGATTCAATTCAATGAGCGATTTCATTCGCTCAGCGCCTTCACCCGGCCGATCCAACATCGCCAACGTCCGGACGATCTGCGGCTGCAACTCCCGATCACCCGGAGTCAGTTTCAAAATCGATTCCCAAACTTCGAGCGCTTTTTTTCAGAGCGAAGTTGAGTCAACAATTCAGCATAAGCCACTTTCAACGACAGCCGTTTGGGTTCGTCTTCGATCATTTTTTCAACCTCAACCCTGAGGCCTTTCAGATCATCTTTTCGTCGAAAAGCAGAATCGATCAGCGCAATCAGTTCACGCTCAATCCAAGTATCATGTCCCGTCGCAGGAAGCGCCGCTCGCCATGCCGCAACCGATTTTTCCTTTTGATCCGCCCGTCGAAAAAGGCGGCCCAATTGAATTCGGCGCAATACCGTTTGAAAGGCGTCCTTTGAATTTTCAATGAGCCCCTCCTGCAATTCGATTGCCTCATCGTAAAGCCCTTCATCCGCGAGAAGCTCGGTCACATTTTCCTGCAAAATCTCATCTTCGGGACGTTTTTAAAGAATCTCCTTCCACGCGGCCAATCCTGCTTCAGCTTGGCCTGACCGAACCAAAATTCGTCCCCGCAACTTTGCCAATTCATCTTCTCGGTCGACATCTCGTTCTTCCAACTCTCCAATAACTTGCGAAGCCCTTTCCAAATAACCTAACGCCGTTTCGAACTCAAGCGAGCGGCCCGCAATTTGCCCAAGCTCAGTCAGAGCAATCGCTCTAATTTCAGTACTCGATGATTTTTCAGCAGCCACTTTCTCAAGCCAATCAGCCGCCGCTTCGTCATTGCCCTGCCGGAGATAAAACGTCTCCAACTCCCCAATCGTGCCGGAATCCAGCCAGGTATCAAAAAACGATCAAACAGCATCTTAGATTCGGGCCTCTTTCGCAGAGCATCCAAATAACGTTCCGCCTTCGCATTTGGCTCCGCCGAAATCACCGTCGCCCCGACCCAAATTATTCCCAATACCAATCCCAAGATTTTCATACAGCTGTGAAACTGCAACGAATCCCCGACCAACAATGATAGCAAAAAAAATCGAACTAATACGGGTGGTTCATCGGTCCGATACTGTTGGATCGTTTTTCAGCTCTAGAATGCGGTAAGTCGCGCTTTGTTCGACGGAACCAAAGGCAACTCGCTCGCTGAAAAGCTTTGGATCATCGAGGAGTTCGAACCCCCCGGGCATCACGACTCGATTGTATTCCGGCCGACCAATCACGACAAAAAGCGGGCGTTCGGATGATCGAGCTTCAGCGATCACTGATTCCAGCTGCTCGCGATTTTCGAGCGGCTTCCGCGCGGTCGGTAAATAGACCGGCAGATATTCAGTGCTGTGTCCATATCCCACCGGAATGATTTCGCCATGATGTTGAGAAATCAAAAACTCAGAAACATCGCGCAGCGGTTCGAGCGGCTCGTTTCGCAATACCTGCAACCGAGGTTCGACAACTGAAATCGTCAGCAAACACCCTAACACGGGCAAAACGGGATTGATCTTGAAACTCGACCACCCCGCTGCCATGAGAAAGATCATCGGCAACAATCCAAACGAAACGAACCGCGGATAGAAGAAAGGGTTGGCGATTTTAAAATACGCGAGAGCAAAGAGGGTGCCCAGCACCACACTTCCGAGCGCGAGAAAGAATGGCCGACTCGTTTGATTTCGCCACAAAACAAAACCGCCCCATCCGGCCGAGGCCAATGCAATCGCCGGAAAAATCCACCCAGCGGCCTGATTCCCGGAAGCAAACCCGGTGGTAAATTGCAGAATCGTTTTGCCAAACCAAAAGCCATCGAGTCCATGATTCTGATGATTCGCATTCACCGTTTCAAGCCACTCGCGAGTCTGCAATAAATTTGGGCCAAAAGCGTGAATGAAGATCAGAGCGGCCATCACATTCACAAAAACAAGCCGTCGCAAAGCGATGATTCGGTTTTCCCGGTCCGGCCATGAATGCAAAATCAGACCAACAGCACCGAAGAAAAATCCCCCCGCCAAAAATGCGGCGTAAGGAAAGGACCACACAATCAGCGCCTGATTGACCCCAAACCAGAACCAGCAGCACCACTTAGCCGGTCTGCCTTTTTCAAAGATTTTGGTGAGACACCAGATGCCAAGCAACGTCCACAGCAAAACCCAGCTGTAGGCGCGAACTTCAACTCCAAATTTGATATGCCACGGCTGGATCGCGAGGAGGAATGCGGCCGTTAGACCTGCAACCGGATTGACAAAACGAAAGCCCAGGACTCCAATCAATCCAATACAAATTAGCGAAACCAGAAACGTCGGCAATCGGACGATAAAGTCTAGAAATTCATGTGGCAACCGATCCGGATCAACGAGGTCCGACAGAAGCACATGGCTCGCCCGCGCAGCGACCGAAGCAACTGGATGATTATTCGGTCGCGAATAAAGCCACATGGCACGCTCGAAGCTGCCTGCCCCGAAATAGCGATCTTCCAGCGCGTCATCGGACTCTCCGAAATAATAACCGACGATCGTTAATTTCGCATTCCAGAGTTCGTCTACCGCGAGACTTTTTGTCGCAAGCGGAATGCGTAATCCAGCACCGACTGCTACAATCACAAGCAAACCGGCCCAGGCCAACCGAGGCGTTTTTCCACGGCAAACGATTCCTTTTTTCACTGCAGAAAGCGGAGCCGTCCACCAGCGAATTCCGATAACGGACAGCGCCAAAACAATCCATGATCCCAGCCCGGTCCACCACAGTGCAATCGTTGAGTAATGCCGAACTTTGATGGATTTTCCGATTGCCTCTCGCGCTTCAATGTCGTCGGCGATTGCACCCCATGGCTTTTCAGCAAGCAGCAGCCACGCGCCAAGTAGCACAACGGCGACACCCCATCCGATTAGCCAGCGTCTGCGTGCGGTATCCATGTAATAAGAGAAAACAAAGTAACCTATATCCACTCGCAGCGCATGCAAATGAGCGGGCACGTTTTTCTTGGGCGAAACCGGAATTTTCAGATACGGTGCCGGATCGAAAAACAGGAGCAAGAAGACTGGGCTATTCAGACGATCGACCTTCGAGTTGATTACGGGGAAACCAATGCCGTCCGTGGATTGAATTTACAAGTGCCGCGCGGCGAAGTTTACGGACTGGTTGGTCCCAACGGAGCGGGGAAAACCAGCACGTTCAAAATCCTCGCTACCCTGATGGAGCCTACCTACGGCGAAGTTCGGTTATGCGGAATCGATGCCTTGCTTTACCCACGGGAAGTAAGGCACCGCATCGCCTACATGCCGGATTTGGCTCCGTTGCCGAGTGATTTGAAATGTGGAGAATTTCTCGAAATGTTCGCCGCCGCCTACGGATTGCGCGGAAAAGCGAAACGTGCCCGTATCGACGAATGCCTAGAGGCGACTCAAATGACCGAGAAACGCACGGCATTTTGCAAAACCCTCTCCCGCGGCATGACCCAACGTCTGGTTTTGGCCAAGTCGTTGCTGCACAACCCCGAGCTGATGATTCTCGACGAACCCGCCAGCGGAATGGACCCGATGGCCCGGGCTGATCTGCGACGCGCATTGCGAGTCATCGCTGACGCAGGCCGAACCGTGATTGTCAGCTCGCACATCCTCTCAGAGCTGGCAGACATGTGCACTTCAGTCGGATTGATGAAAAAAGGGAAGCTCATCGCCTCAGGTTCAGTGTCCGATGTCGTTTCGCAAATGAGCCGGCCCCAGCGACGAATTTCAGTGCGGTTGGTGAACGATGTCGAAATTGCGAGACAATTGCTTCAAAAAGCCAATCACGTCTCCGACCTCACGACGGACGCCGCCGCAAAAACCATCCGTTTCGATTTTGATGGAAACGAAGATGCCCAATCTGAATTGATCAGCGATTTGATTTCCGGCGGCAGCAAACTGCGCTCCTTCGAAGAGCAACAATCGACAATCGAAGATATTTTCATCGAAATGTCCGAGCCCAACAAAATGAGCGATGAGTGAGGCAACCCCCGAAAGCAAAAGCCGCCCCGCACCAGCTTGGAATTTGGCAGCGAACCCAATTTTTAGGCGTTACTGCAAATCGCAGCTCCGCCCCGTTTCAACGGGATTTTGGATTGTGACCGTGCTCATTTTCGTGACGTTTTTTTTCTTACTAGCCTATATCGGAGCCGGCAAGCAATGGGACGACCCCGCGATTCAAGCTCGTGCGGCGATTATTCCAGTCATCATCATTCAGGGGATTTTGCTGATGGTTTTCGGGAACGGAGCAACAACACTTGCCTATGTCAGGGAAGCTGAAGAAGGCATTGCAAGTTATCAACGGCTAACTCCGATGAAGCCCTTGGCGAAGGTCTTGGGATACCTTTTTGGTCCACCCATTCGTTGTTACCTGCTCATTCTTTTAACCCTCCCCTTCACCATTTTTGGCGTGGTAAAAGGCAATATTCCGTTAAATGACATCCTTCAAGTGGCGTCCATCTTCTTTGTCTCAGGAATTCTCTATCATCTTATCGGGCTATTCGCGGCCACCGTGATCAAACGAAGGTTACTTGCGGGAATCGTGTCGATGGGAATTGTCTTTTTGATCACTATTATTATGCCGCTAATCATTGCGAAAAGCGGATATCAGTTTTTCACCCACTTCACAATTTGGCCGGTATTGAATCAGCATAAATCGGAACTCATTGTCGAGTCGCTCTTGAGTCAAAATCCTGAGTTTTCCGAAAAAGACGTGAAAGACGCGGAATGGAAGGACTTTCGAAGACGGAGGGGCGAATGGCAATTTTTTCAATACCAGAAACACAAAATCCTCAGTGAAACTCAGGGTGAGATACAGTTTTTCCAATCAAAGATCCCAACATTCGCCTTCAGTTTCACCGTTCAATGCTTTTTGGTATTCACTTTTGGAGTCATCATTTACCGCAGGTGGAAATCAGGCACCGCTCACCTACTTAGCAAAAATTTCTGCCTCTTCGTCTTCGGCGGTATTCTGGTTCTATTTCTCGGAACGTCGCTCCCCTTGATCGAATCCGGCCAGATTTTCCCATCGATCAACACTCAGTTTGGCCGAAATTACATGGCTTCAACAGCCACTCAGGCGACGGTTACTGAAGGGATGGGACTGTCCGCTGCTTGTGGTTTCGTCACCCTCCTCATCGCAAACATGCTGATTCAGACCATCACCCCGTCACGCGATGGATACATCAAAGGCCTTCGTAGGGCGGATAAAATCGGTAGACGAAACCCAAAAGTCGGATCCGACGAAGGCACCTCGCTCTGGCACACCATAATCATCGCGTTGTTGGGCGCAGCAGCTTGGTATTGGTTCACAAATACTCTTTTCGAGTCTTCGGCATATCCCGAAAAAAGTCTGCCAAGTCACGCATTTCCTATTATGGCCGCCGTATTCCTCTTTGCTGCAATCTGCTTTTCAACGACCCTGCAGGTATTCGGAAAAGGGGTGTTATGGATGTCGATACTTTTCCTTTGGATTGTGCCGCTCCTTGCTTCTGGAATCTGTTTCATTTCAGAAGGTATTGTGGCGGGCATCTACCTTACGAGCCCATCAGCGTTCGCCTCGTTCTTCAATTCACTGACTTATCTGTTGGACGGGCCTGATTTAGAAAACTTAAAACACATAAAAAATGCTTTTTGGATTTGGATCGCGTTACACGGCTTTCTCACAGCCATACTCCTTGCAGTTTCGCAAAGTCGTCAGGCACAGCTGCGTCAGCTTGTGTTTAATGAGTCGAAAGATAACGACTGAAAACTTGATTTCGAAGATGAAAATCTCGTTTAAATGGAGTGGCAACCCCGCAAGGACTCGAACCTTGACAAACAGCACCAAAAGCTGTTGTGCTACCATTACACCACAGGGTCGTGGCGAAAATACATTCCAACTTTAAGTTCGCAAGTGCCGAGTGAGTCGATTTTTGACTTTTTTTGGCCAAACCGGAAAAATACCAGAGCAATCGAATCGAAAATCCCGAATTTCACGGTATGATCGACGATCTAAATACACCATCCCTCGCGATTCAGCCTGATTTGCCTTCGAATGCTTGATGAAATTCTGGCAGCGCTTAAAAATTTATCCGAAGGCCTTAAAGACAAGGAAGTCGTTCACAACCTCAGAGTTGCCACGAAACAACTCCGCGCCGCCTAGAAGATGGCTTCCGCATCTCTCCCACCCGATTTTACCACCACGCAAAAAAACAATCTGCGCGAACTCTCAGCGCTTCTCGCAGCCGACCGCGACCTCGCTGTTTTGGTGAATTTAGCGCCAGAACTCGATGTACATCATCCGGATGCTGGATTTTCTGAAGTCACCCGTTTTCTACATGAGAACACTGCAGAGGGCGAAGCCGCAGATCCCACCACGACGATCGAATCGCTAATCTCGCAGGAAAAATCGGCGTGGGAGCACCTCCAATTTCCATCCACCGCAGCAGAACAGCGCTGCCTCCGGACCGCCGTTCAGAAAAGCCGAGCCAAAGCACGCGCGGCGACCAAATCAGCTCTGAAAGACAGTGATTCCGAAGTGTGGCACACTTGGCGGAAAAAAGTGAAGCAACTCCGCTACCAGCGCGAATTTCTCGCCGAAATCCAAGAACGCGTCCCCGGAAAATTCGATGCCCGTATTTCACGACTCGGTTCCCGATTGGGCGACCGTAACGATTTGGCAAACCTCACTGCCGTGGCCGAAAAAATGGGCAATCCCCCGCTGCTTCGCAAAGCGAACGCCGCCGTAGAACGCCAGGTTTTAGGAAGCTGCCGCCGCCTCGGCCGTCGCAATTTGGTTTCTCAGTGACATACCGTTTTTCGATCCAATAGGGTACATTCGACGACCATACCCTGTTGTATTCGAAAGGCCTTAACGATCCAACCCTATTAATTCATCGAACGTATCCTGTTGCTTCGTATCTGTCTTTGATTGGTAGTAAGGCAATAAACCTAGGTGTCACGTATTCTAAATATCACATACTTTTAAGTCGCAAAATTTCCTCGTTTTTTCCCTTCTCGTAGCCTCGGTCATATGGAAGAACGGTATCCAAAAATTCAAGGAGTCCAACGGATGATTCACTAACTGCGTCAAATCCAATGAAACTTGGACCAAAGGTCACTGAATCAACCCAGAAGTTTGAACAAGACCAGCAAACTGTAGTTTCAAACACCAGCACGTCATTTTCAAAGAATCTTATTCGTAAATTGGGAAGTGGCCTAACGAGGCCTTACCATTATCTATATCAATCGAGTGCCAATGATCAAAGAACTCATTTCGTTGATCTGTGGTCAACATCCGTTTTCCAAACACAGGGCGTTTTTCATCGTAAGGTAGAACAGCGAAATAATCACCGCTGAAATCTAGATCCCGTCCTTGTAACAAATGAATTTCAACGGCACCATCGCTAAAGGCCATCCAGTGTTCATCCTTTTTTGTTGGCAAATCGCTAAGCAGCAAAATCACCGCAGAAAAAATAAATGTGATAATTGAGAGGCTTAATAAAATGCGCTTCATATTCATATTAAGGTCGGCATAGCTTCGGCTTGGGAGCCTAGCCAAATAGCGTTCCAGCGGCGAAAACGAAAGCGCCCAAGAAGGGAACCATCCGTTGAACCATGGATCGATCCTAGCGACTCCGCGCCTTGATTTCAAGGCCTCCAAATGGGGACGATTGCGATCAATCTCGCGAGCCGGGGGTGATTTTCAACTCCACTTCTTTTCCATCACGCAAGACTGTGATTCCTGTCTCGGCGCCGACTTTCATGTCACCAAGAACCGCTGTGTAATCATAAATATTGAGAATTTCTTTCCCATTCAGGCTGATGATGATGTCGCCACCTTTCACGCCAGCTTTCGAAGCAGGCCCTTTTTCAGCAACACCGCTCAGTTTCACGCCTTTCACATCGCCCTGGCTGTAGTCGGGAATCGTGCCGAGAAATACGCGGAACCCACGAGCGCCTCGATTTTTCGGTGGATCGACCTTCACATATTTCGGTGGCGAATCCGTCGTCACCAAATCGCGCGTGATCAATGCCATGAGCCGAGCGACGTCTTTTGTGCCGGGATAATTGATCTTGTCCGCGGTGTCGCGAGGGGTGTGGTAATCCTCGTGAGAGCCGGTGAACGCACTCAGAATCGGAACTTTCCGCAGATAGAAAACGGTCGCATCGGTTGGCAAATACGTGTCCTGCTGCGTCGTAATCGGAAGCCCAATGGGTGCATTGCGGCGCTCGATCACACCGCTCCAATACGTGCTCGAACCTAGACCCTGCATGACAAGCGTCTTATCGAGACGACCAATCATGTCCATATTCAAATAGGCTGCGAACTGATCTCCAATCGGTGAATTCTCATTTCCTTTTGCCGCCCTTGCGATGTCGCGAACATAATGAGAACTTCCCAACAACCCCAATTCTTCACCTGACCACGCTGCAAAAATGACGTCTCTTTTCAGCTTCAGCTTCCCCGCTTTTTTCTGATCAGCGAGATATTCGGCGATTTCCATAAGCCCAGCGATTCCCGACGCGTTATCGTCAGCACCAAAGTGGATTTGATCTTTCTCACCATCTTTCGCGAGCGATCCCGGACCTGCGCTCGCGCCGAGGTGATCAACGTGCGCGCCGATTACAACCGCAGGTATTTTATTCGCCTCAGGATCATCTGACTTCAATCGCCCGATCACATTTCGGCCCGTCCGTTGCTCTTGATCGACATCGATTTCGGCAGCAATTTTCACTTTAGGAATCGTGAAACCAGCAGCGATTTCACCCGTATCCAGTTCAGTCTGAATTGCTTTCAAATCCTTCCCTGCGGAAGCCAAAATTTTCTGCGCCATCTCGGTCGACATCGAAATCGTCGGGATTCCCGAATCCGCCAGTGACGCATCAAATTCCATTTTGATCAGTTCGTCTTTCGTCTCCGTATTTGGGCCGGTCACAAAAATAATTCCTGCTGCGAACTTCCTTCGAGCAATCGTCGCTTTGTGGCGCAGCCGCGAATAGCGCTGAAACTTCCGACGCATTTCCTCCGGCGCGTCATCGGGGAAATAACGCATCACCATGACCCACTTTCCTTTCACATCGAGATGATAATACGATGTGTATTCTTCCGAACCATCCGCCGCTGGAATTTCCAAACCGTATCCCGCAAAAACCACGCCGCTGTCAGTCAGCTTGCCGAGTTTTGAAAACGAAACAGGTCGCCAATCTTTCTCGACTTCGGCTTCGATTTTCTCGCCATCAATTTTCAGGCTCAGCGCATTGTCTGCGCCAACCGCAACACCCGCTGTGAATTCAAATGGCGAAAAATAGCCATCTTTTCCATCAGGAGCCAGCCCGCTGTTCGCAAAACCGTCAGCCACATATTGTGTCGCAAGCTTTGCCCCTTCGGTTCCGGTCAATCGGCCCTGCAATTTCTCTGAAGCGAGATACCCGATATGTTTCTTAATGTCCAACTCCGTAATCGCTGCATCGGTCGGCGCATCATCCATCGGCGCGGGGGCAGCCTTTTGAGTCACGTTTTCACCGAGCCCGAGCATTTCACGCGCTTTGTCATGGTTCCAGTTCGACAGGAAAATCTGGGACGTTTTGTTCGCCGTCCGCTTGCTCGTCCATGAAAGCTTTTTCCC
>Ga0307488_10001493_pt1 | contig 19475 bp, 20 predicted proteins | sample SB02metaG_FD_202248 | JGI IMG/M metagenome (GOLD analysis project Ga0307488, IMG submission 202248) | Sea-ice brine microbial communities from Beaufort Sea near Barrow, Alaska, United States - SB 0.2 | ecosystem: Environmental > Aquatic > Marine > Coastal | place: USA: Alaska | collected... | reverse complement strand
ACAATCGCCAGCCGCATCAGAAAAAAGTGGAGTCGCTAAACCAATATCCCCATTAAATGCGGCTTGGTTTTGTTGGTCAAGCGTAGGCATACCCGCTTTATGACCGAAGCGTCCCAGCATCAGTTTTTTATTTTCACGGCTCCAGACTTGTTGCGCTTTGCCAGAAATCCCGTTGTTATCTTTATCTTCCGGATCGGCTTGCGCAATAATATCTTTTTCTGCAATGGCTTCTAATAAACCAAGCCCAATCATCTGCGATGCAATGCGTGGGGATACCATAGTGTCTTGGTGTATATTGCCATAGCGCAGATTGGTTAATGTATAACGGGGTTTACGTAGCGATATCGATTCGCCGCCATTCAGTTTAACGGTAGTTTCAGTATAGTCGATAACGAAACCGCCCTCGGCATAAACCGCCGCAACTGAGTGATCTTGTAATTGGCCGCCATAAGTGGGCTCGGGAATAGTACTCTCTAACAATTTGCTGATAGTTTCTTTTTGCTCTACGTTTTGTGGAGGTATGCCTAATCGTAATAGCATAGAAACGCGATTGTCGTTCGCATCACTCGGTGGGTGGCCGCGACCATCTTTAATGTGGCATCGTTGGCATGCACGCGCATTAAATAACGGACCTAAGCCATCGCTGGATTGTGTGGATGACGGCGACGACACCCATATTTTCTTAAAGAGTGCATTGCCCAAGGTGAAATCGAGTTTTCGTTCAAAGTTCATGTTATCGGATGCATGAGAGAAGGCATTCGCATTAATGATTTTTTTATAGGTTAACGCGCCTGCGGGTAATGCTTCGTAAGCCTCGGCTTTCTCAAATTGATTGGTGGGCTGGATGATCTGGCTGTGGTCTGTTGTGGTTTTCTGTGAAAAAGAAATGGGGGATATAAATAGACTCATTGCCATAAATAGTATGATTGGTTTCTTGAAAGACTGATGTGAAGGTGAAATGTGTGTGGGTAAAGTATTCGATAAGAAGGCATGCATAATAAATAAAAGCGACAGGTATTAGCTATCGCTTGTTCTAGTCGATGACGGTTATTGAAATACGGCTTGAGGTGAATCTAGAGAGTCTGACCCTTCGAATTCAACAAGTGAAATGTTTAATGCAGTCACAGCACCTTCAATGGCTTTAGTTTGGTCTAACAAAGCCGTAACGATACCCATTACCTTCGCGTTACCCTCGGTATTGCCTTCGGCTAATAATTGGTCGTAAGCTACATTATCAATTTCAGCGCTATCCACTACTATTTGTGCAGCATCTAACGAACGGCTAATAGTTTGTTTAAGGGCCAAGTCTGCAGCAGGATTGTTGGTGGCGACAAAGCTGGATAGACTAGGGCCTGTTATGGTTTTACCTGACAACGTTTTATATTGACCTAAATACACATTTTGAATACCTAAAATATCATAGTAATGTGAATGGTGAGTGTTGTCACTAAAGCAGTCGTGCTCTTCTTCTGGATCATGTAATAACACGCCTAATTTAATACGCTCACCCGCTAGCTCACCGTAGGATAAGCTCCCCATGCCCACCAGCATGCTGCGAATGCCAGCGTCTTCGTCCTGCAGTAATGATTGACGTGCTTCGCCATTGGTTTTCCATTGGTTAACCATCCATGCTAGGTCATCAATCAATAGTTCGCCGGCGGTCAATAAATATTGAGCGCGACGGTCACAGTTTCCCCACGAACAATTATTCGTATTAAAATCGCTAGCAGGGCGATTGCCTGCACCAGGGCCAGTACCATTTAAATCTTGTCCCCATAATAAAAACTCAATGGCGTGGTAGCCCGTCGCGACATTCGCTTCAACACTGTCAATTTCGTGCAAGGTATTTTGTAATAGATCTTTCGTAATGTTACTGGTGTCAATCTTATTACCCGATAATACTAGCGACGTATTGGCGATCACGTTTGCCGTATATAAAGGATTGTCGTCAGACTCGCCTCCATAACTCGCGGCCACATAGTCTATTAAACCTTCGTCTAGCGGCCATGCATTGACTCTACCTTCCCAGTCATCAACTATTGCGTTACCAAAGCGATATACTTCTGTTTGTTGGTAAGGCACTCTAGCAGCAACCCACGCAGTTCTGGCAGTGGCTAAGGTTTGCTTATTTGGCTTTTCGGTTAATGCGGCTAATGAAGACTGCAGTGCTTGGGCTGATGATAGCGAGTCGCTATACATGGCTAAAGCAATGTCTGAATAATGGTTGAGTACATCTTTTTCTATGCTGGCTGGTGTGCCGGAAAAGCTGAATGCTGAGCAGCTAATACATGCCAAAAAGAACATAATTTTTTTCATCGTCTATACCTATTGGTGATATTGTTTTGTGTGTTTGGTTAAAAGCTAACGGCTACTTGGGCAACAAAGCTTGTAGTTGACACATCGTTGTAATCATCTTCTTGTGATATTTCAAAACCTAGTCCTAGGTTGTCAGATATTTCAACACTTAAGCCCACTAGATTTTTGGTTTCAGGCAATTCAAGAGCCGATGCTTCATCGGTGCCTTGGAAAGCAACCGCAAACGTGGTGGGTTTGCCTGAGATGTGAAATGCGTAATTGATTTCTAGGTTGCGTGCGCTCGGTTTGTCACCAGATACGGGTGCAGAGGTGAAAGTGTTTAGCGCGCTTAATTGTTCGGCTATTAATGTGATGTCGCCCGCGTTGATGATAAGGCTGGCGGTAGCGCCATCAACATAGTTAGACACGTTGTTGCTGCCAAGCGCGCCTTCGATCGTATCGGAGTCGGCAAGATCGTTAATGTAGCCTGCGCTAAACGATACGATATCGCCGCTATAAGCTATATTCGTGCCCCAATTATTAATTTTTTCAGAACCATTTTTTTTGTTTGTACCGTTAAAAACATAAAATCCAGCACTGACATTATCGTCTTCATATCCTATGGTGACGGTCGTTTCGCTGGTCTCACCGAGCTCTAAGGTGAGTGGGGCAGACACCAAACTTGTTTCATAGGTTCCAAACGGGACGTAGTGTTGACCTGCGCCAACAAACCAGCCGCTGTTATCAAGCTGGTAGCGAAACTCAGCCACATCAACATCAATACCTGACTCATTTTCTTCATATAATAAGACAATGTTGACACTAAGCTGGTCGCTAATAGCGGCTTCTGCCGCTAGCTCAACCGTGGCGACCACGATGTCGGAAGTGCTTTCGGCGTTGTCTATATCAGATACGCCGCCTTCGACTTCGATCACGCCGCCGAAGGATAAATTTTCAGACCAGTTCTCACCTTTGTTTTGCTTCGTGGCAATCGTCTTGTTTTGATCTTGCATCAACTGCTCTAAATATTGAATGCGTTGCTCAGTGTTTTCCAAGCGTTCCTGGTCATTGGTGCCGTCATTGGCGAAAATGGGTGTGCAGGTAAGGCCAACAGCAGCTGCTAGCAGAGATGCTCGTAGTGTGACGGATTGTGATTTCATGGAAGGTCTCTAGTTAATCATTGTTGTGAGTGTTGTATTAGCGTGTTTTAAATGAAGTGAGTAGCGCTCCTGACTTCATTTGCATGCAGGATACATTTGGTTAACGCAAATGTAAATAATAATGATTCGTATTTATTCTTGTTGAGTGCAAATAAAACAGGCACCTAGATGAAATGATAAGCTTATGAGAGATGAAATAAGATAGGATCAGTGAGATGCAAGGTGGTTGTAGTGGTAAGGTGGCTAACGCAGTGAAAATGTGGTGTTTGTTATGATTCAAAAGTATTATTTAATGATGATTGGCTGTTATGTCTGCTACAGTTATTAGCAAATTATTGTCCTTATTTGATAGCCATTGTCACTTTGACTTCGACGTTTTTGCCGATAATCGCAAGTCGTTATGGGCGCAGTGCCAAGCTAAAGGAATTCGGCAATTACTTATCCCGGGCGTTGAGCCAAACCAGTGGAGCAATGCCCAATCACTTTGTGAGCAGTACCAAGGTGTATATACCGCGTGTGGTTTACATCCTTGGTGGGTCGATAAAGCGCAGTTGCCCTCTAGCGAAAAATGGCAAGAGATGCTGAATCACCCGCAGTGTGTTGCCGTTGGTGAATGTGGATTAGATCGAGAAATTAATGCCCCTCTAGATAAACAGATCTCTATTTTTGAACAGCATTTGGTCATGGCAACGCAGCTTGAGTTGCCAGTGATTGTTCACGTGCGCAACACCCATAATGAGACCATTCGGCTGTTAAAAAAATACCACCTTCCCAGTGGCGGCGTAATTCATGGTTTTACAGGGAGTAAAGAACTCGCCATGACGTATTGGCAGATGGGGTTCTATTTAGGCGTGGGCGGCAGTATCACCTATCCTCGAGCCAAAAAAACCATAGCGGCGATACGACATATGCCGTTGGAATCGTTATTGTTAGAAACCGATGCGCCTGATATGCCTTTGTGTGGCCGCCAGGGCCAGACTAATTCGCCTTTATCCCTTGTTGATATTGCATACTCGTTAGCGTTCATAAAAGGCGTGACATTAGAGCAGGTTGCCCGTATAACAGCTCAAAACAGCCGATTACTATTTGGTATATGAATCACGTGTTTAGACGTTAATGCTTTAATAGCATAACTATTATGCGAATTAAGTATTGGAACTTGCCTTAAAAAGTCCGTAGGTTTAATGCTTGCTAGAATAATAACTAAAAGTTAAAGCGCGAATAAAGTGCAAGTGATAAGTATATGCTTAGATCTATTCTCAATTCCTTAGACACGCATGTTGTTGTGATTAACCGTAGCGGCTTAATTTGCTATGTAAACGATGCTTGGAAGCAGTTTGCCAATAACAACGGCATGGCAAACAATGATGTTAACTGGTTAGAGTATAATTATTTAGACGTATGTCGACGCGCCGCAGACGACAATGATGATGATGCTATAGCGGTGTTAAATGGCTTAGAGTCGGTGATAAAAAGCAGTAAACCTTCATTTGGTTATGAATATCCTTGTCATAGCCTCAAAGAAAAAAGGTGGTATTTTTTCAACGTGGCTCCGTTAAAAGACCAAGCCGATCACTATGTGATTTCACATCATAGCGTGACGGATAACAAGCTCATTCTACAGCAGGCAGAACGTCTATCTTTGGAAGACCCTTTGACCGGTTTATACAATCGGCGTGGTTTAGAGTCATTAATGACCGAAGAACTCTCTCGTGCCAAGCGAAATAATAGTGAAATGAGTTTTGTGGTATTTGATGTCGATCACTTCAAGTTATTTAATGATTGTTTCGGTCATATTGCCGGTGATCAATGTTTACAAGATATAGCACAACTGATTAAAAGTCAGGCTCGCCGACCTGGGGACATCGCAGCACGTATTGGAGGTGATGAATTTGTATTAGTGTTGACTCAAGTGTCGAGCGCTCAAGCCCAAGTGATCGTAGACAGTGTTTGTCGAAAAGTGGATGAGCTTAACATGACGGTTGATGCCTACCAGCAAGTCGCTATCAGTGCGGGTATTGCTACTTCGGTGCCTAAATGTGATGCCAGCGACTTGACAGCCCTTTATCGTCAAGCCGACCAGGCACTATATGTTGCCAAAGGACAGCGACCGTCAGCTAATACGGCATAATAGTTATTCCATTTCTCCCCATTGTTACCTTTTGGGCCTTTGAACCCTCTATTTCTGGTTTGGCTGATTTCTTTGTTGTGTCGCTAGCATCGTATCGGCATAGGTAATGGTGTGAGATAAGTTCGATAAGATAAAAGCATAAAGACCCAAAATACCGTAAAATCCCCATCCTTTTATGTCATCTCTTTCAACGATTGCCTTTGGGTCCACATTTCATGATACGCCTCACCAATATTCAGCTACCACTTGATCATAATGAAGTCGCGATAAAGCAGGCTGTTTTGCAGCGCTTGGATATAACTGCAGATCAACTTATAGAGGTCAAGGTATTTCGACGGGGTTATGACGCGCGTAAAAAGACCGCTATTTTATTGATCTATACCTTGGATGTAGATACCCGTATTAATGCCGACTTATTGGAAAAGTTTGCGGATGACCATTTAATTAAAATCGCGCCAGATCTAACGTATCGCCATGTAGCCACGGCACCTAAAGTATTGACTGAGCGTCCGGTAGTGATTGGTTTTGGCCCTTGTGGTTTGTTAACAGCGTTGGTCTTAGCGCAAATGGGCTATAAGCCGATTGTGCTGGAGCGTGGAAAAGAGGTGCGCGAGCGCACAAAAGATACGTTTGGTTTTTGGCGTAAAAAAATTCTCAATACGGAGTCAAATGTGCAATTTGGTGAGGGTGGTGCAGGGACTTTTTCTGACGGGAAGCTTTATAGTCAGGTTAAAGATCCCAAGCAATACGGACGTAAAGTACTAGAAGAGTTTGTGACTGCCGGTGCGCCAGATGAAATTATGTATGTCAGCAAGCCACACATCGGTACCTTTAAGCTGGTGTCAATGGTTGAAAAAATGCGCGCGACCATTATTTCACTTGGCGGCGAGATTCGTTTCAGTACTCGCGTTGACAATATTAGTATTGATGATGGTCAAGTGACGGGTTTATCGTTGTCTAGTGGCGAAGCGATAGCGACACGTCACGTAGTTTTAGCGATAGGTCATAGTGCGCGTGACACTTTTGAAATGTTACATGGGGCGGGAGTGTATATCGAAGCCAAGCCATTCTCGGTAGGCTTTCGGATTGAACACGAGCAGTCGATGATCGATAAGGCACGTTTTGGCTCCAACGCAGGTAATGATATTTTAGGCTCAGCAGATTATAAGTTGGTACACCACTGTAAGAATGGTCGCTCAGTGTATAGTTTTTGTATGTGTCCCGGCGGCACTGTGGTGGCCGCGACATCTGAAGAACATCGTGTTGTCACTAATGGCATGAGCCAATATTCGCGTAACGAACGCAACGCGAATAGCGCGGTAGTAGTGGGTATAGATCCTTCGGATTACCCGGAGCATCCCTTAGCGGGTATCGAATTCCAGCGTAAGCTAGAAAGCCTTGCCTATGTGATGGGGGGCAGTAATTACGATGCGCCAGCACAAACGGTAGGCGATTTCTTAAAGAATAAATCTTCAGAAAAATTAGGCGCTATCGAACCGTCGTTTAAGCCAGGTATAAAATTAACAAATTTAGCCGATGCCTTGCCCGATTTTTGCATTGAGGCTATTCGAGAAGCGATTCCCGCGTTTAATAGAAAGATTAAAGGCTTCGCTTTAGAAGATGCATTATTAACGGGAGTAGAAACCAGAACCTCCGCGCCTATTAATATTAAACGTGATGCGCAATATCAAAGTGTGAATACTAAAGGTTTATTTCCAGCGGGTGAGGGGGCAGGTTATGCCGGTGGTATTATGTCGGCAGCGATGGATGGCATTAAAGTGGCCGAGGCGGTTGCGTTAAATATTAATGCAAGCCTTAAGCCTCAAGTATAAAACAGCACTAAGTGTAAGCTACAATGTAAGTCTTTACGTGTAGTCTGCGGCTATATATAAACTGGTCACTTCTAGCATTACCAATCTAAATCATCGGGTATTTCGAACTGCGCATAATAATTATCATCAGACTCTGCAGCGTTCGATTGCTGGCTCGGTAGCGCATTAAACACCACAATAGCATTTTCGTCGCGTTCGCGAATTTTTTCTGCCACAGGGCGGGGTATGATTTCATACTTGTCATTAAGGCGAGCAATACATAAGCGACCGCGCACAATTTCGTCCGATAACTTTTTACTGATGCTTATTTTCTTGATAACTTTTCCATCAGTAAAGTTGTAATCGGTATCACCTTGTACTCGCGTGACACGAAAGTGGCTGATCATTTGGATCACTTGAGCTGCTACCCTTTTTTTCTCGGCTGCGCTGTTGCGCTGCACATTAAGTGCAGTGTCGCGTGCAACTTTTTCTTGCTTGGCTTTTAATACAGCAGCTTGTGCTTCAGTCGTGTTGTCTTCTTTGCTGCGGCGCTGTACGTTTTTTTCTTTGCGATTTTGCTTAGAGATCTTTTTGGCTTTTTTCTCGTCAATTAGCTTTGCACCGAGTAGTTGTTCTTGTAGTGATTTTCTCATAATAGTATGGGCAGTTGTCGTTAGTGAGTGTGATAGCAAAAAGCTGGCGAGTGAAAGGGGACGATAATTATGACGTTAGTCTTCCTGTTTCCATGCAAAGCCACTGGTGTTTACGACTTTAGTGCGCTCGCTTTCATCGCTGTCGTCAATGCGCTCGCCATGACTGTTTTTACTGCTGTCTTCATGGGTGTCTTCATCTTTACGATATTTTATTTGTATACCGTGTAAAAAGTTGCGCATAAACTGGTCTTTGCATGCTCTATAATGCTTATGCCCCGCTTTACGAAACAATGCGCTGAGTTCGGGCTTGCTGATAGTGAAACTGGCTAAATCCATAATGGCGATAATGTCTTCAGCCTTTAAATTTAAGGCGATTTTCAGCTTCATTAAAATGATGTTGTTACTGAGTTTTTTCTCAGGTACGGGCTGCTCGCCGTCTTTCTTGCCCCGCTTTTCGTTAATAAAGCCATTTAAAAAGGTAGCGAGTAAAACATCGCTACAATTGACGTAATCCGCATGGTCATCTTTTTTCAACCAATTACTTATCTGCCCTCGTGTCACAGTACTACCTGCCGATAAAAACACCTTTATCATTGTAGTGTCGTTTAAGTCAAAGGTATAACGTAGGCGGCGTAGTACATCATTGTTGGTCATAGTGTATGTCGCTTATAATAAAGTTAGTAACTGTTCAGCTCACAGTCAACATCGCGCTGAACTGCGTTAAAAAATGATTATTGTCACTGGTAAACTCACATCTTTCGCCTCGCTAAGCACAATATTGACTGCAATCTGAACAGTTACGGGCAGTGCTGAGTACTAAAGTTGAACATTAAAGTGTTGTTAGTTAAGTGGCTGCTAAGTTAATCAGTCCTTACGAACGAGCAATAAACCACTTGGGTAATTCGAGCTTATAAAAAATAGCACAAGAGCGCATCACAAAAATCATCGCTATACACAAGGGTACGTTAAGCGCAGGGTTGGGTAAGTAATGATTAAGCGTGACAAAAATACTCAGACCAACCAGTACGGGTGTGGCATAGAGTTCTTTGCTCAGCAGTAAACAGGGGCTATCAGATAAAATGTCTCGCATAATGCCACCAAAGATAGCGGTAATAATGCCCATCACAACGGCAATAGACGGTGAATAACCTAGGTTAGCGGTTTTTAACGCGGCGGTGATCGAAAACAACGATATCCCTAATGCATCCATATAAAGTAGCAATTGGTAACGATTAGACAAGGCCTTAATAATAAAAAAGGCGATGAAGGATACCGATACTGATACCCATAAATACCATAAGTCATTCACCCAGTAGATAGGGTAGTTACCTAAAATCATATCGCGAATGGTACCGCCACCTAGCGCGGTAATTGACCCGAGCATCACCACACTTAAAATGTCGAGGTTTTTGTGGCGGGTGGCAATGACGCCGGTGACGGCGAATACGCCCATGCTAAACATGCCTAAGATGTATTCCATCTAGCGGACCTTACTGAAAAAGCTGATTATAGCGACACTATTGACGTGTGTTTAGTCATGCGTGTTTAGTAACGCATGTTTAGATACTGCGCGTCTAGCAAGATGATGTCATGCGAATAGAGTGTCACGCCTTAAACAAGCTTAATTTGTAGAGTATCACCATTAAACGTGATGGTGTCACCCGACATGACTTTCTTACGTTTCTGTATCTCGACTTTACCATTCAGCTGCACATGGCCTTGGGCAACGGCTATTTTAGCTTCTGCGCCACTGCTGGCTAAGCCTTCGAACTTGAGTATTTTATACAGTTCGATAGGTTCTTGATTGATTTCAACAATAGTCATATCACTTAGCTCGCATCTGCCAACGGAGTGTCTTTTTTGGCACCAATATCAGCTTTAGATCCAAGATCAAGTAGGGTTTTTGCACCATGAATCGCATAGCCTTTGTCTTCGATTTGCTTGATGACATCATCTTGATCAAGCGCTGAATGGGCTTTACCAGTAACGACTTCTAAGCGTGTTCTAAAAGGTGATAGTGTCAGTAGGTCTGGATCAAGATCGAAAGGAAAGCTAATACTGTCGATCTTAGTGCCTTTAGGGACCGATATGTTTTTGCTGCCGTTCTTTATGCTGGTGTAAATGTCAATTTTCAATGGTGTGGCCTTATAATATAAATGAACTGCACCAGTAGAGTGTAGCTCCAGTAATAGTGTTTCCTTAACGGATAATATCTGTGGGTAGTATTAATCAATAACATCAATGGCTAGTATCAACAGGCAGTATTAACAGACAATATCAATAAATAGCACCAGTAGATAGACTCGTCTTTAAGTCTTTAACGTACATCACTATAGACAAATGTCACGTTTACAGTGATGTGGAGCATGCAATGCAGTCGTTTAGCCGCATTATACGCGTAAACATTAACAGGCGTGAGCGCTAATCTGCTGTTTTACAATACCCCAGCGGCGCTATACACTCCCGTTCTTAAAGATTCGTTGTTTTAGGTTCGATTTTTAGGTTTACACTTCAGGCTCAAATAAGCATATTAAACAGGCACATTAAAATGATAGTAAAAGCGCTCAGAAACGGTGTTGGCATGATCATCGTATTAATTAGTTGGTTGACCAACCCCAAGCCCGTCAAGCGCAGTGACTCCAGTCAGACACATGCACAGATGAACGCCAATGGACTGGCCTTATATCAACTGTATGCCTGCCCTTTTTGTGTGAAAACCCGCCGTGCCATACATCGCCTAAACATCTTGATTGAGATCCGCGATATTAAGCATCCGCAACACCGTTTAGCATTAGATCAGCAAGGTGGACGAGTAAAGGTGCCGTGTTTGCGCATTGAAGACGGTGATAGCGTAAAATGGCTTTACGAGTCGACAGACATCGTTAGCTTTTTAGACAACCGCTTTGCTTAGACGCTAAATATGGGGTGGGCTGTTACTGCTACGGCACACTACAATTATGTTTATGTAAGCCCTACGCTAAGTGTAGCAGTCCCTCCCACTTCCCTCCGTATGGTAACGTTAACGAAGCAATAGTGAGCAGTCAACCACAAGCCTAAAGTGCAACCGCAAACAAAAATAGCCGCTTATGAATTTTGATGTCGAACAGTTTACAGCGCAATTTCCCTTGTTTTCTCAAGCAGCCAATCAATCGTTAGTCTATCTCGATAATGCGGCAACTACGCAAAAGCCCCAATGCGTTATCGACGCGATCAGTTATTTTTATCTTCACCAAAACGGCAATGCTCAGCGTGCTAGTCATCGCCTAGCGCGAGCGGCCACCGATATGGTGACGCAAACCCGGCAGCTTGCGGCTGAATTTTTAGGGGCAAACAGCGCCGCTGAAGTGGTTTTTACCTCTGGTGCCACTGAAGCAATTAATATGGTGGCCTACGGTTTGGCTAGCATGTGTGGCGTAGGAGATGAAATTATTTTAACTGCTGGCGAGCATCATGCGAATTTATTGCCGTGGCAACGTTTAGCTGAACAGCAGCAATGTACGTTGGTTTTTTTACCCGCAGACACCTCAGGGAGTCCGGATTTCTCGCGCTGGTCAGATGTGGTTAATGATCGCACACGCATGGTTGCGATATCTGCCGCATCAAATGTGTTAGGTGAGGTCATCGATTTTGCTCTTCTCGCGCAAGTTAAGCAACGCTCTCCCCATGTCATTATTGTGCTAGATGCCTCGCAGATTGCCTGTCATATTCCTTTGCAAGCTGCGCAATGGTCGTGTGATTTTTTAGTCTGTTCGGCACATAAATTTTATGGACCTACCGGGATTGGCTTACTGTATGCAACATCCACGTTGTTAGAAAGAATGCCACCTTTACAGGTGGGTGGCGAAATGGTCGATCATGTTGCTTTGCAGCACAGTACGTTTGCGGATGGTGTGCAACGGTTCGAGGCAGGTACATCGTCGCTCAGTGCCATAGCCGGTTTGCAAGCGTGCCTGTTATTTTGGCAGCAGCAAAACCGCCCTGCAATGTTAGCTTACGAGCGGTCGTTGGTAGTCTATTTGCATCATCATCTATTAAAAGTGTGTGCCCCCTCAACCGGCCTTAAACTAATAACATCACCAAAAAATAATGTGGGTATCGCTACCTTAGTTAGCGTAGGCGATGCTTTCGCGTTAAGTGATCTCGCATACTGGCTTGATGAAAATGATATTGCGGTACGTGTAGGTCAGCATTGTGCACAAACCTTATGGCAATCATTAGCGATAACGCAGGGAGCTGATAATGGCTTGCGTATTTCCCTTGCGGCTTATAATTCGTATCAAGATATGGATCGTTTAGTGGGCGCTATAGATACCTTCATAAATGAATGGCCGTCTGCGTCATTACCTGTTTCTTCGGTCGTTACACTTGCAGAGGTATCGCTAGAACCTATCCATCACTTATTGGGCGATGATCTATCACACCTGCAGTGGCAAGATTTGCTAGATGCTCCTTCATGGCAAAAACGCTTTAAAGTCTTGCAGCAATGGGGCGGTGCTATTCAACCTAAGCCACACATTCGAGAGTCGCAATATCTAGTAAAAGGCTGTGAGTCTCTTGTCTGGGTTCAACATCAAGTCATAGACAATAAACATTTTTTCCTCATCGATAGCGACGCCAATTTAATTAAAGGCCTATCGACGTTATTATTGTTTTGGTTTAATGAAAAAACTACAGAAGAAATACAAGCGGTTAATGTAGAAGAGCAATATCAAAAATTAGGTTTGGAAAAGTATCTTAGTGCTTCGCGGATGAATGGTTTTGTGGCGTTGCTGGAAAGAGTTAAGTCCTACACATGATGGCTCTAATCTCTATCACTTTGGGGGAAAGTGAGCTGTAGATACCCCTAAATTATTTCTCTCCATTGTAAACCGAGGCTAAATTGTATTGCGCTTCTTCTCCTGAGAGCGTGAAGGGCGACTATCGCTCATTAATACATCTAACGTAATCTGCGCTTTTTTATGATTTTCTATATCAACTACTTCAATCATTTCACATTCATCCCGAATCATTTCAGAAATTAAACTAGGGTAATGGCGACAATCTTCGGGTCTGTCCGTGTAAATACTGCAGGTGTATTTTTTTGGGGTGAGAGGGTTTGTTTGGGGTGCGATTTCGAGGAAGGGGCATGTCTTTAATTTTGTTCCTGATTCAGGGTCGAACCATATATCGTCTTTTTTAACGTATTTGAATATGCCGGGGTTAAATATTTCCCATAGATCAATTTCTTCTTTAGTTGCCGAAAGAGCGCCGTCGCCATATTTGATGCAACATTTACCGCACTGGTTACAATCCTTCATGGTGGTCAACTCTCAAATAAGCCTCTGCAGATTTTAGGTTCCGTATTGTCATTAACAGCCAAATCCCTGAAAAAAGAAAATCAACGGCATCGTAAATATTTTCTCTGTTGAGCACAATCATGCCTTCTTTTTCCCTTAAAAATGAACTCGCTACAGTAGTCAGTTAGTGGGTAAGTAAATAACATGGTTCCCCGTTGATGGTCATCTAATAGCCATCTTAGGGAAAATATTATTAGGACGGCTTTATTTAGGTTTGACGAAGGCTAATGGGATAACGACGCGACTATTTAATGCGTCAAGAAGATCCGTTTGAACATTGACAAAATAGGGGTGTGTTTTGCGGCTATCATCATTCGTATTGATGTATACACTACATTGACTCATTAAAATTTCCTATGTTTATCTGCTTTGATATCATAGAAAATATTCGTAGCGTGTTTCTCATGAGCATAGTTTATGCTCATGATTGATGCGTAAGAATGCAATAACGCAATTTTAACACCCCCTCTAATTGTGGTATTGAGGTCCCTGTTAATAAGGCGGGTAACTAAGCTGTTTATTACCTCGTTGCGCTTGAGGTTTTTGGTTTTCCTCGTCACAAACGCTCCATAGATCCTCAATAAAACAATCTAATGCCCGCTGTTCTATCTTCATGATTTTGTTTTGCTGTTCGTCGTTAAGCATGTGGTACATAGTGGCTGCGCCGAAGTCGCCGAAGATGATGTTAGCATCTTGATCGAATAAGGTGTTGTGAGCATATAAATCACCGTGGCAAATATGCTTGTTATGAAGGTGCTCAAAAACCTCCTGCATTTGACCGATAATTTTATTCACTTGTTCTGCAGTTAAGCTAAAGCCTTTGGGAAAGGTATCGCGAGTGCAGCTTTTTAGGCTAGGGGGTAAGCCTAAATTATGATAATTAGCTGGGATTAACTCCATGACTAAGGCTAAATAACCTGGTTCGTTCACCTGTGCTAAAGGCTTAACAAGATTGGGGTGGCTGCCCGCTTTTAGGCACAGCTGTAGTTCATCTTTGGGGCGGCCGTCGCTCGTCACTTCACCTTTAAAGACTTTAACAGCGATGTCGTTTGGAAATTGATTTTGCGGTGAATTCCACGTTGCCGTTGAAATGACACCAGAAGCGCCTTGGCCTAATAACGTTTGAATCGTAAAGCTAGCGGATGGTATTACTGGCACGCTGTTACTTGCGTTTGTGCCAAGTTTTGTCGCCTCTTTTTCCTCATCGTCACCGCTATGATTGCGCTGCGTGAAAGGATTGCCTGCAAAGGCAAGCCAAGCCAATTTAGGGAGTTCCAGTAATTGTTCTGGGAAGGTGCTAAGTTGATTGGCAGAAATACGCAGCAATTCTAGATGATCTAAATTGGATAAAGTGTACGGTAGTTCGGTGAGGCGATTACCCGCTAATGCGAGCTTCTGTAGAAGAGGTCGCTCGCCTAATGAATCCGGTAGGGTAGCTATCTTGTTATCGGTCAGTATCAGCCAACGTAACTTTTTCGGAAGAGCGTCTTCTGGCACATGTTGTATTTGATTCGATTTAAAACCCACCATTTCTAGGTTGGCGCATTGCCCAAGCACGGGTGGCAGCGTATCGAATTGATTCTTGGACGCAAAAATAATTTTTAGTTGATGCAGCTGGCTTAGCTCCATAGGTAGTGATGAAAGTTGATTGTTGGACAGGTCTATGCTTTTTAAGCTGTCGGCAAGCGTCAATATTTCGAGTGGGAATGTCGTTAGGTTTTCGGACAAAGTTAAATGCTGAATGCCCGCTAGCTCGCCAGAGCGTAACTGAGAAAGTGTGTGCAAAAGGAGCATCCTGATAAGGCAGATAAAGATTCGCGCCAGTGTAGCGTAATCTTTCAAGCGAAGGTAGTTTTAGGCAGCATAGCCTGTGTTTGGGTTGGATTCGCAAATATGACCTGTATGCGACTTATGAGGTTCTTATAGAGGAACAGTGGCCCTGTTGTAGGGGGTTAGCTAGTGCCCATCCGTAAATAGGACTCTGCTGCGGAAAAATTAAAACGGCCATCTTCGCACCATTAGATGGTGTTGTTTGTAATAAGCAAACGTCTGTATCTAGTCGTACCCATTCATCAATAGGAATGACCATTTATATGTCTCCTCACGACAAGCCATTTATGGATGAACCCTAGTTTGGGATATTTTGCTGTTGAATTATTGGACAAGTCTTAGCGAACCCTCTACAATAAAAACAAGTTAAATACTATCTTGTCGGGGTGTTTACTGCCATGAGTAACGTGGCTTTAGGCTGAGATTGTCCCGTTGAACCTGATCAGAGTGATGTCTGCGTAGGGAACAAGAGTGTCCTTTGTTGCAGCGCCTGTTTTCTATTCTATGTTGAGCAGGTCTTGTGCTTCACCCTCTTAGTTGTCCATGTTTCTGTTATCGCTTTGATCAATATCTATCACTTTAATAAAGAGAATGATCATGGCTGAATCCATTGTTCGCAAATTAAGCGAATCTGCTACCGTCGATAAACTGTCTACCGAGCCATTATCTGGTTCAAACAAAATTTATATTGAAGGCAGTCGTCCTGATATTCAGGTGGCGATGCGCGAAGTGATAGTGTCTCCTACCTTGCTGCAAGATGGCACCGAAGAACCCAATGTGCCGGTACGTGTTTACGATACATCGGGTCCTTATACTGATCCTACTGCCGACATCGACGTGCGTAAGGGGCTGGTGGCACTCCGTGAGCCGTGGATCAGTGAGCGTGATGACACCGATTTTTTAGATCGTTATACCTCTAGCTATACCAATATGCGTGATAGCAATATCGCCCTAGAAAACTTACGTTTTGAACACAACTTAAAGCCTCGTAAAGCGAAAGCGGGTAAAAACGTCACCCAATTACACTATGCTCGCCAAGGCATTATTACTCCGGAAATGGAATACATTGCCATTCGTGAAAACTTAGCCTTAAGCGAAGCAGAAATGGAAGTTGCAATGCGCGACCAGCATCCAGGTGAAAACTTTGGCGCATCAACGCCTAAATACATCACCCCAGAATTCGTACGCTCAGAAATAGCCTGTGGCCGTGCTGTGATTCCTGCGAACATCAATCACCCTGAAATCGAGCCAATGATTATTGGTCGTAATTTCCACGTGAAGATTAATGCCAACATCGGTAACTCAGCAGTGACCTCTTCAATTGAAGAAGAAGTAGAAAAGTTAGTATGGTCAACCCGTTGGGGTGGCGATACCGTAATGGATTTATCAACGGGTAATAATATTCACGAAACCCGGGAATGGATTGTACGTAACTCACCTGTACCCATTGGTACCGTACCGATTTATCAAGCCTTAGAAAAAGTAAACGGTGCTGCTGAAGATCTAACGTGGGAAATTTTTCGCGATACATTGATTGAGCAAGCCGAGCAAGGCGTCGATTACTTTACCATTCATGCCGGTGTGTTATTGCGTTATGTGCCGATGACAGCGAAACGTGTGACCGGTATCGTATCGCGTGGCGGTTCTATTATGGCGAAGTGGTGTTTATCGCATCACAAAGAAAACTTTTTATATACCCATTTTGAAGATATTTGTGAAATCCTAAAAGCTTACGATGTGACCTTTTCTTTAGGTGATGGCTTACGTCCGGGTAGTGTGGCTGATGCTAACGATGAAGCACAGTTTTCTGAATTAAGAACCCTAGGCGAGTTAACTAAAATTGCCTGGAAGCACGATGTACAAGTCTTTATTGAAGGCCCCGGCCATGTGCCGATGCATATGATTAAAGAAAATATGGACGAGCAGTTAAAGCATTGCCACGAAGCACCGTTCTATACGCTGGGCCCATTAACTACCGATATTTCTCCGGGTTATGATCACTTTTCATCGGGCATTGGTGCGGCGATGATTGGTTGGTACGGTTGTGCCATGTTGTGTTACGTTACGCCAAAAGAGCACTTAGGTTTGCCGAATCGCGACGACGTGAAACAAGGGATTATTACTTACAAAATTGCAGCACACGCTGCCGATTTAGCGAAGGGTCATCCTGGCACGCAAATTCGCGACAACGCATTATCAAAATCCCGTTTTGAATTTCGTTGGGACGATCAATTCAATTTGAGTTTAGATCCTGATACCGCGCGAAAATTTCATGACGAAACCCTGCCAAAAGATTCCGCTAAAGTGGCACACTTCTGCTCTATGTGCGGGCCAAAATTTTGCTCGATGAAAATCTCGCAAGAAGTGCGTGATTATGCAGCGAAACAAGAATTAGATGAAGTCGAAGCGGCTAAAAAAGGCATGGAAGAAATGTCGGATAAGTTTAAGCAAACCGGTAGCGAGATTTACCACGAAGTGTAAAGGGACGTTTTATTTTACAAGGTGAACACGTCAATAAAGAGTCAGCAATCTTTATTGACGTGTATTGTCAGATTCAAACGCTAATTTTTAATGTTATCGAGGAGGCGTATTGTTAAACCTAACGAGTCATTCTTCAATCGCGATTGCAGGCGGCGGCCTTCTAGGGCGTTTATTAGCGTGGCAATTGTTAGGTTCTGGGCATAATGTCAGTGTGTATGATGCGGGTTCGCTAAGGGATTCGCCGTCGGCTGGGCACACCGCAGCGGGCATGATATCGCCTATTTCTGAAGCAATCGATACCGAATCTTTAATGTACGACCTAGGCATGGCGAGCTTGGCGCAATGGCCGCAATGGTTAGCTCATTTGTCAGAACAGCTGTCTGAACAGTCAACCGGGCAATCCATCGATAACGTTGACGTTCCTTATTCGCAAAAAGGCAGCCTTATTGTGGCGCATAACCGCGATCAATCGCTGCTGCAACAATATATTCACGATATGCAACGGCAAGTGCCCGAAGCAGCGTGGGGCAAGCGACTGGATAAACAGGGTGTGCTAGCGATAGAGCCTGACGTTGGAGAGCATTTCCAGCAGGGTTTGTTTTTGCCGGAAGAAGCGCATATTGATAATCGAAAATTATTATCGGTGTTGTTGCAGCGGATTCAGCAATTAGGGGGCGAATGTGTTGAGCATACGGCGGTGGACGTTGAGCCTAATGCGCTAGTTCTTATTAGCGAAAAACGGCGTATAGCGTTTGATCTGGTGATTGATTGCCGCGGTGTGGGTGCACAAACGCAATGGCGAGGTGTGCGAGGTGTGCGAGGTGAAATACTCCGTGTACAAACCGATGAAGTTCAGTTACAGCGCCCGGTTAGATTGCTACACCCGCGTTATCAACTGTACGTAGTCCCTAAAGCGAATCAAGAATTTGTGATTGGTGCCACACAAATAGAAAGCGAAGACAGATCGCCAGTGAGCGTGCAGTCGGCACTAGAATTAAGTAGCGCCTTATATACTATTAATCCGGCATTCGCCGAAGCTCGAATTATCGAGATGACATCAAATTTGCGCCCAGCACTCAATGATAATCGACCACTGATTCAATATCAAAACGGTTTGATTTGCGTAAATGGTTTGTATCGACACGGTTACTTATTAGCACCCATTGTCGTGCAGCACGCATTGGCGTTAATTGATCCTTCGACCACGGTCGTTCGAGACTTTGCTGATGTGTTATATAAGCCCGTTCAGTCATCCTATATAAAGAAATTACAGGACGCCCCTGCGTGTTAACTATTTCATTAAACAACGAGAAAATACAACTAACAGAACCACTATCCGCCATGTTGTTACTCGAGCAGCAAGGTTTTCAAGGCGATAAAATTGCATTAGCCATTAATGGTTCGTTTGTTCCACGTTCACAATATGCCGATACAAATATTAACGATGGTGATGAAGTGGATGTGATTCAAGCAGTGGGCGGCGGTTGATACCGGATCGAGTCCGGCATGACGTTATAGGATCGAGCCCGGCATGACGTTATAGGATCGAGTCCGGCATGACGGTGGCGTTGATGCACTTTCTGTTTTCGTCATTCTGGTGAAAACCAGAATCCACAATCTTTATCCGTGCGACAATATGAAATTTTAAAAATTAGCCAATATAAACGAAAATAAAGAGTACTCTTTTGAATAGCACTGTGAATAACCCTTTAAATAGTTCTTTGAATAATCCTTCGACCTCTGATTCTCTAATGCTATATGGTGAGTCGTTCTCGAGT
>Ga0307488_10001492_pt1 | contig 19479 bp, 32 predicted proteins | sample SB02metaG_FD_202248 | JGI IMG/M metagenome (GOLD analysis project Ga0307488, IMG submission 202248) | Sea-ice brine microbial communities from Beaufort Sea near Barrow, Alaska, United States - SB 0.2 | ecosystem: Environmental > Aquatic > Marine > Coastal | place: USA: Alaska | collected... | reverse complement strand
ATTGTGTATAAAATAAAGGGGGGCCCTGGCAACTGGCACCACATCGCGGTCACCGTGGACGCCGCCAACTTCAGGGTCATGTTCTACGTCGACGGCCGGGCCTTACGAGCGTTTCCAATTCAGCTCACTTGAATTGCTCTGTCCCTGAAAGCTAACATTTCAGCTCAACTTAAGCTGCTCTCTCCCTGAAGGCGCAATGTTCAGCTCAACTTAAGGTGTTCTGTCATTGAAAGCTCACCTGAAAGCACTGAAAAGGTGCTTATTATTAAGCTGAGATGAAAACGCAACGGTTATTAAGTGCAGCTGATAACACAACGAGGCCCTGGCCGACGGCTCCTTCGTGACCAAGAAGCTGTACAAGCAGTCGTGCGAAAAAGTGGACTCGCACCGCTCGGACGGCCGGTCGGTCAAGAAGGTCAACCCGCTCGACATTATGGATGGCACTGCGGACGACCCCAACGCCCCCCCCACCGGTTACTCCAAGCCCGCCGAGCTCGGCATCGGCGACCTGGTACAAACTGCCAAGGACAACGAGGCCAGGGCAGGGCCTTACACTATTCCACTTTTAAGCTCAACGTTAACATTCTTTCGGGATGAGTTGGTTGGTGGTCTCAGTGACAAAACATCACAAAAAGGCTATAGTTGAGCTGATATCGGTGACTAGTGTAAGGCTCTGCGCCAAGGCTGCGGTGGCTGAGGGCGACTACAGCAAGGAGTTCAAGTTCCGGCCCCGGGGGGAGTACCGTGACGCCTACAGCAGCTTCGTCATCGGTGGACTGTACGACGTGTACAACGACATGGTCACGCAACCGTTCCAGGGCACGATGGACCAGGTCGCGTACTACTCCAAGGGCATCCCGGACAAGCATATCAAGATGTTGTCGGAGGACGTGCCGTGCGCCGAGGGGCAGGGCCTTACATTAGCCGGCTCAACTTGAGATTACTTTGTGTGTTGTGGGATGAGTTGGGTGGTTTCAGGGACGGTAGCTCTGTCCAGTCCACTTTTCGGGGATCAGCGTAAGCATGTTGACTGTGTGTGTGGAGTGAGTTGGATGTGGTTTACGTGAAGGACAAAGCGGCTTAGGTTGGGCTAGAAAATGTATGACAGGTGTAATTTGAGGAAGGCCCTGCGCATGGGTTCAACGGTGAAGGCTTCGCGTACTTCCCGGGCACAGGCGTCGAAAGCGGCAGCGAGATGATCACCACCAAGGCCATCCCGGGGTGCAAGCCCGGCCCGCACACCGTGCGATTCAGGTACCTCACCTCGCAGGCCAACGGCGGGGCCTTATTTTTACTACCTAGACCACTACTTTTTAGTCCAACCTGAGCCGTTCTTTCACTAGAACCACCCACATCGTTGACCTGAACCCCCACCCAATGCATGCTACAAATACGTATTAACGTTAATCAGCTGAAAAGTGGGGACTAGTGCGAGGCCTTGGCCAACGGCGTGAAGCTGGATGTGCAGTCGTCGGACCCCGCGCAACCGGCCAAGGTGGTGAACTTCACGGAGCCGGATGGTTTCGACGACACCGTGCTCAACGCTTGGAGCACCACTATGCCCGCCACCATCATCGTAAGGTCCCTCCACCCCCCGGGGTATATCCCCACCGCGTGTTGTCATCAGGTCGTGTGAATACCATGAATTTCGTTGGACCCATGGTGGGATGCTTATTGAATTTTATTATGAAATGATACCACGGCGGTGGCCTTTCTTGTGGGTCAACACCGACACGCCCCTGGAGCTGACTCTGTCTCCGTCCCGCGGCGGCGAGACCATCGTGGGCGCCCGCCGCCGAGCCGCCGCGCGCCGCCGCAGCCGGAGCTTGTTGGTGATGAACAACACCCTGGGCACGGCGCAGATGGTGACCGAGCCCGAGCCCTTCGGGTCCGTCTATGACAGGCTCAACCCCCAGGCAGTGTCTTGCACTACTCGCCTTTACAGCTCGGCTGAAGCCGTTTACCCACGAATCCACTCAATTCATCCCACTTGACACATCAAAGATGCTAAAGTAGAGCTGAATAAAATGAGTACGTGTTACCTCATAGGGGCCAAAGTTGAACTGAAAAAGGGACTAGTGCGGAGCCCTGCACACAGGAGAGCGACAGCGTACCTGACGAGCAGTTCCTTCCAGAGGTACGGCTGAGGATGTCATTCCTGCCACGTCATCCATCACGTTTCAGACCCTCACATATCAAGTCATATCCTATCGTATGACGCGTCTTAGCGTGAATTTTCCACTGGCCCTAATTGGAGGAATTGAAGCAGACGTACACGGACATATGGAACGCCGTGCCGCGCTTCAACCCCGACGCGGCGGACATCGACGAGGGTAAGGCGTGGATCAAGATGGAAGACGTGATGCAGTGGGCAATTGGTCTCAGCAGTAAGACCCGCAAGGTGGTTGAGCGGAAGAAGTTCCCCCCGCCGCCTCCGGCGTTCCCGTCCCCGCCGCCGGTAGACACGGCGCGCGAGTGCAGCTCCATCCCGTACCGCGATCGGCGCTGGTCCTCCAACACCCAGGTGGTGCACATGCTGTCCAACGCGCACCACACCAACTTCACCCAACGCTTCATCTCCGACCTGTCGTGCAACTACGACACCGACTTTGACAAGGTTCACTGGAACGCCGCGAAGTGGGCCGCCATCGAGACCGAGGTGTACCAAGACCGCGTGGGAGGGTACGTCCAGGTGTCCGGAGCCGCCGGCAAGAAGATTATGTTTGTGGACGAGCGCGACAGGCACCTCAAGGTGGGGTCAACGGTGCACGTTACACCCGGGTTGACCATGCGCTTGGTTTCCAACGCTTGAATATACTACGCAGCTTTCCCCTCTGTACTTAGTTCGGATTTACCTCCCCTCTTTCAGTGGTGCTATGACTCGACACTAACTCGAAATATGAAAATTGACGTCAGAATCGAAAAAGTATTTCCACGAACCCCGTCGATTCTCGTTTATTCAGTGACAAAACAAGTGACCACGCGTGTTGGTACCAAAACCATGATGTTGAGAAGGTGCGGGGAAATTCCCCACGTTGCATCCGAACTATGTACACAGGGCATAACTGCGTAGATAGAATGTGAAGGTTTCCTTTTAATTGTGGTGCAAGTTGGGTGGTGCAAGTTGGGGTGTGCGAGTTGTTCCCGGGTTGACCCCGCTTGGTTTCAACGCTTGAAGCTAGAGCTACCAGTTAGATGAGATCATGAGCATGCAGGCTTTCTTTCAATTGTGGTGCTGGGTTGGAATGATACCACCCGGTTTCATCTGTTGAACCGAAATGTGATGAACCGCTCTCAACGTTTTGCTTACAATGGGTTCAAGTTGCGCCGTCCCTGCCTCACGTTCAACCGCCCCGTGGGCCCCTCGTGCGGCTTCAAGTTCCCCGCGTACGCCGTCAAGTACGTTGACAACATGTACAAACTGCCTGGCAGGGTCTTACACTCGTTTGTTTTTCCAATCTCATCTAAAAGCCGTTTGTCGCCGGGCGTCCCTCTTACGATGGTTTCTCTTCCAGCTTAACGTTAGGCCGTTTGTCATCGTTTGTCCCAGAATACGTTAAAATTGATCTCTCTTCTTAACTAAAAGATGCTCGAGTTTAGCTCAACGGTAACTCGAGTTAAGCTTAAAAGTGAAGCTGAAGTTATGCTGAAGTTAAAGCCGAAAAGAAGACTCTTGCGAGGCCCTGCTGCCGGGCGGCTCCTCGCTCGTCGACTTCTGCTGGTCTGATCTACACGAGACCAATGATCAAGGCGAGGAGGTGGACGTGGACCGGTGCATGTTCAGGAAGCAGGGCTCCATCTTCAATTGCAACGGTCACTACCGGTAGGGCCAAGTGAAAACTTCCTACCACCTTTTCCAATGTGTTTGGTTCCCTCGTTTCTTGAGTTGAAAGTCATGTTATAACGCGGCAGGAAGTATTTTCGCGATTTATGCTATGATTTACTTGGCCCTAACGGTAGTTACCAGCTCCCCCGCATCACGTGGAACGACATCCAGAATGAGGTCAAGTACGTTGGCAGGACCTTCTACATAAAATTCGGTGAGATCGATTTCTCCCAGAAGAAGGAGGTAAAGGAAGCCTCAGGGGCGCGCCGCCGCCTCGCGGGCAACGACCCCGAGCCGCCCATCGGAAGCCCCGAGATTCGTTGCAGCTGGGGCGACACGGTGGGGTGGTGCAAGTTGAAGAACCCTGGTTGAATGCGATTGTTTTCAGCGCCTGACGCCAAAAGTTTCATAAACCGTGTTGGGGTGGTGCCGGTTGAACCCGGTTTGAAAGCGCTTGGTTTCGTCAGCGCTTGAAGCTAAATTGTAATAACACACTATCGAATTTCGCTATCAAATTGTGCTGTCACCTTGCACCCCTACAACAAGGGCGGTTCCAGCAGGAAGAACCGACACTATGAGTCGTCCCACAACGGCCATCACGCCAATGATCACGGGGCGATCCGCAACTGGGGCCCCATCGTCGACTCCCAGGCAAGGCTCGCTGTCTTTGTTCAACTCAGATTCAGCTTGACTTCCGCTGAACTTCAACTTCTCTGAGTCATGAAGTGGATTAACTTCAGCGGGTTGTTGGTCAAACGGCGACAAACGGCTGACAAACGGCTAAATAGAGTTAAGCTGCAAATATAACACGTGTGGGTTAAGTCTCTTTAGAGCCGTGCAACGTTACATGTCGGCCTTGCTCCCAGGGCCACGATGGGAAACTCGTGCTCAACTATGTGCGGTGCGGGATTTTTGACAAGCGCGAGGAGGACAAGGGTAATGACGCGATGGCCGGGCTCATCCCGTATTACTCGTTCAAGATGCGCTTCATCCTCAAGTTCTGCGTCGACAAGAATTGGGAGAAGAACGTCGGCAGGGCCTTACTTGATTACTCTAGTCGTTCTTTCGGCTTAACTAGAGTATCTTTGAACTTATGAAGTGGGATACCTTCAGTGGGTTCTGGAGAACACGGTTTTAAGTTAAGCTGAAAGGAAAGCTTGTGCAAGGCCCTAAACGGCGATCGGTGCTGCGCCAACGGGATGGCGGGCAGGGCTGCCTTTGTAATCCACAACTTTCTCAGCTCAACTTAAGCGCCCCCTTGTGTGTGCAGCTGGTGCAGCTGCAACTTCGGAGCATTTCTTACGCTAGGCTTACGTCCACCACTTTTGTCATAAGCTCAACTTAGGCGCACCATTGTTCGCAGCAGCTGTGCAGATGTGCAGCGGTGCAAATGTAGCTCCATGTAACCCAACCCATCTCAACCTACAACTTTTAACATAATCCCCCCTCAAAGATGCTCAAGTTGAGACGCGCTGAAAAGGGTGGGAGAAAGAAAACGGTCATAGTACAACCTGCGGGTGCTTAAAAAACACCAACAAATGCCCATACGCCAAAACCTATGTTAAGGGGGGTAAGTCCCTGTTGCCAGGCCGGTTCTGCATCTACATCAACGACAAGTCGGACCAGCACTACGACAAGGGCAACTACAACCGATACAACTCGCAGCTGCTGCTGAATGGCGCCAAGCCCTGCGACTTCGGGTTCTGCACGGACGGCGCTCTTCCCAACGAGACCCCGCCGCCCCCGCCCCCCTTCAAGCTCCCGCCCATGCCCGGCCGACCCCCGGCTCCCCCGGGCAAGACCAACGAAGTGAGGGACTATGCAGATTACAGTGAGTACGCGCCGCCGTTGCCGCCGATGAGCCCGCCTCCGCCGCCGCCCACGCTCACCGCATACACCACCCGCGGCGCGGCATGCTTGGAGGCATCGGAGAAGTTCGACACGAAGTACCTGTTTGAACACAAGGCAAAGTGCGACGCCGGCAACAACGAGGTTGTCGCCGGTTTCTGGTGGGAGCCCTGCAAGCTCCCGGCGAGCTCCGTTCCAAACAGCACCACCAATGGCGTGGTGATGAAGACCGAGTGCGCGTCGGTGGAGGCGCTGTATGACATTGAGGGCAGCACGTGCGACGTCGCCACCACCGAGCCTTTCATCATCCAGGGCGAGACTGTCGGTTTCCTCAAGGACTACCCCATGCAGTGCGCTGAAAAGAAGGCCATGCAGTACTGGTCCTTCAAGGAGGACAGCCGCCCGTGGTACGTGCGGCGCCAGTACCCCGGCGGCGCCACCCTGTCGTGGGAGTGTTGCGACGCCCCACACCTGCACACCTGCACCAAGCGCCAGACCGCGTGCATGAAGGACGACGCCAGCCTTGTGAGCAAGGCGCTCCTCCCTGAGAAGATCGAGTGCAACCCCACGTTCGAGGAGGTCATGACGGGCTTCCATGTCACCGATGAAGACTGCCCCGCGGGCTACTCCAAGATCGTCAGCACATGTTGCAGCACCACCCGCCCCACCTACGCCGGCGCCCCCGCCATGCAGTACGACGCGAGCACCGAGGCAACAACCGCCATGCAGCTCGTCCATGAGGAAGAGACGACCCCGGGCGTCGGGCCCTCGTTCGAAAACGCGCCGGCTGTGGGCGGCCCGCTGTTCGACTCCATCGTCGTGCAATCCGGCGCCAGCAACGTCGACGCCAAGGCTGTTTACGGTGGCAAACTCAACTGGCCCGAGGCGGCTCTGCAATCCATCCCCGGCGCGTCCACGTGCAAGCGCAAGGTGGACGATTCGCTGGTGGCGGGCGACCTCAGCCAAGCGCTCCAAACGTGCACCACCTTGGGCAACGTGGACGAGAGGCAGGAGCGCAACGGCAACAAGTACCTCAAGGCGTCGCTGACCATCGGCATCAGCTTCGACGGTGCTTGGGCCATCCGCGCCGTGTCGCGCGGCTTCACGGGTGCTCTTGTCGTCGCGCGCGTGGTGTCTGGGGGCGAGCAGGTGGTGGAGGTGGTCGACCTCGAGCCCATGATGGCGGCAGAGTCCCAGGGCTCCACTGCGGGACAGCTGCAGAAGGCGGAGGCGTTCTTCCTGTCCACCCCAGGGCTATACAAGATCTCCCTCTTCGCCGCGTACGACGGAGAAGGTGACGTGGCTGCGAACACGGACGCCGAGCCGATGCAGCGACCCGACGGCATCATGTTCAAGCAGTTCAGCCACTGCAACGCGCGCATGTGGACCGTGCTCAACGGCGCCAACCTCCGGAGCTGCATGAGCCCCGAGGAGGCCAAGCCCGAGATCGCGGGCAACAACGCGGGGTCCAGTGTCGAGATCGAGACGACCGAGAAGGGCAAGATGAAGCTGCCCAACCTGGACTTCGACGGCGCGTTCCTGTCGATGAAGCTCTCCTTGAACTTGCTCGAGTCGTACTTCATCTTCCAGGGCGTGTTCACATTCTTGGGCAATTCCATCTCCATCGACATCAGCATCAAGCCGGGGAAGGCCGAGGACGGCGGAGGCATCAACATGGCGTTTACCTTCAATTGGCGCAAGGGACCCATATTACTCGGAATCATCTCCGGGTACATGAGCGTCGTACCTCTGGACTTTGAAGCGCTCCTTGGCGGCGATTTCAGCGCGTTGCTTGACGTCAAATTTATGATTGGGGTCAGCATCCAACCCGTCATACTGAACACAGTTATAATGGTGGTCGAGTTCGTTCTTAAGATCATCTTGAAGGTCATCCTCATGATTCGGCTCATCTTCATCGAGATCGCGCAGATCTTGCTCGAGGTTGCCCTCATCATTGTGGAGGCGGCGGAAAAGGCTGTCAGGTTCGCGCAACGCTCTCTTAGGGCGGGGCGAAGATGCACTAGTATATATTTTCTGCGTAACGTAAGCCGTTTGTCTCAGAACCCAATGCAAGTACCCTACTTCATAACTCAAATACGCTCGATTTTAGCTGTAGCAAGGCCCAAATTCAGCCGAAGTTCAGCCGCAAAAGAAACGAAGTTTGAGGCTCTGCCCGGCGGCGGTGGAAAGGATGGTTCAGGCGCGCATGGACGACAAGCGCTCTGAAGAGCGGGGGTACGTGTGGATGGAGCAAACGGTCGGAAACGTGCTCCAGCCGCTCCTCCAGCGCGGCGAGGCAGGGCCTTTCACTAGTTATCTTTTCAGCTTGAGCATCTTTGAGTCGCGAGGTGGGATAAATTATGTGGTTTCTGGTATACGCGGCTTACATTTGAGATAACGAAGAAACTTGTGTAAGGCCCTGCGGTAAGAAGTTTTGCGATAACGCGTTCGAAGGCAGCGGCCACAACGGATGCTACAACGTCGACGGCCGACACACTTGCGCGTTCAGTTCAATCGGAAGCGGTGGGGCGGTGCGGGTTGAACCTGGGTTGAAAGCGCTTGGTTGAAGATCTTGAAAGCAAATATACGATGAGCTTCTTTCAAGGGTTGCTTTCAATTTCATATTGCGCCCCTACACCACGGTCAAATGCCCGCAAACTGCGAGCAGCTCATGTCCGAAGCCCGCAGCAAAATCAATGAATTCAACGGCAAGTGCTGCGGGTTGTGGAAACGCATCTCTCGAGGCATCCAGGTCGTGATCACCGAGGTGCTGGAGTTGGTGTTGATGCTGCTGCTGCTCATCCCCAAGGTAGGGTGGTGGAGGTTGAACCCGGGTTGAGAGCACTTCGTTTCAGCAATTGAAACACGAACATGGTAAACCTTTTTCAACGCTCGCTTTCAATTATATCTCGCGCCCCTACACCGAGGTAATCCTCAAGATCGCCGAGCTCATCTTGTACGTCGTCAAGGCGGTGCTCACTCTCGCCCAGAATGTCATCATCGCCGCCATTAAGGCCATCGGATCCTTCGGCAATATGGGGAGGCAGGGCCTCATACTATCTGACTATTCATTTGTTGAGCTTCCTTCAGCAACTTGACTTGTGCATCTTAACTTCCGCAGCTTAGCTTGCGCATCTTTGAGTGATGAAGTGGGAAACTTCTGTGGGTTCTGAGACAAAACGGTTTAGAGTTAAGCCGAACAAAATACTAAGTTTGTGGGGAGGCCCTGTGAGGAGGGTGCTCAACAAGAAGAACCGTGTCATCAAGATCAAGTTCATGCGGCAGGGCCTCATGCTAGTCCCCACTTTTCCGCTGCACCTTAAACCCAGTCTCCGACCCTAGCTAGGGTCTGAAGACCCTCATGTGATTGGTCGAGAGAGAGATCTACTGAGATTCGATTGGCTGGATTTTCTTGCACGTTTCGCGCCAATTCTGAACGTACAAGGTGCATGGTCCCTGATTGGTCAATGGACATTCCATCGTTTGCCCACGTCCCTGATTGGTCTAGAGGCTGTATTCGGGGGGGTCAGGGGTAGTCATACCGGAAACTGGGTTTAAGCATTTTTTGTGGGATGAGTTTGGAGAGTTTTCGGCAGGGTTTCAGTGACAAAACTCCGCCACAAAACGGCTCAGGTTGTTGAGCTGAAAAGTGAACTAGGTTTGCAAGGCCCTAGCATGCGGTGGATCGACAAGCTGGTGCTGATGCGGATCTGGGAGATCACCCTCGCCGCCGAGTTCTCACCCACTGCCCTGGTGGGGTGGTCCTGGTGGAAATCCGTTAAAAAAGCGCATGGTTTAAAACTTTTGAAACTAACACATGATGAACCGCTTTCTTAAACTCAGTGTCGGGTCTGGTATCGAATATATGGTGTCGGATCCCGTTCGACCAATCAGAACTGTCCATTTCGAAAATCCCACCGACCGACTCGCCGACTGTCCGACCGGGACGCGATCCTTGAGTAAATAGACCCTCGACTTCGAGGAGATCAGCGTTACTAGTAACGCCGACACTTCGTTTAACTTGCTTTCAATTTCAACTTGCGCCCCTACACCCTGGGCTTCTCGGCCTCCATCGACATGGTGTTGTTCAAGACTGACATTTTCTTCGAGTTGAAATTCTCCCTGGACTTCTCCTACATCACAGAGCAATTCGTGGAATGGGTCAAGTCTTGGGTCGCAGGCGAGTCTGACGGTATGGCCTTACACTAGTCCACTTTTCGGCCTCAACTTTGCTACTTTCTGTGTGATAAGTCGGGTGGTTCACACTTACAAAACCACAAAACGGCTCGGGTTGAGCTGAAAAGTGGACCAGTGGCAGGCTCTGTCCAACGGCGAAGACGACAAGGCGAGCGCCGCGGCGTCCTCCGCCCTCGGCGCGCCCTCTGCCCTCGGCTTTTCTCCGCACCCCGCGTTTCACAGCCATCAAAACACGGTGCACGGGCGCGTTTACGCCGCTGCATACGATGCAGCGAAGCGCGCCGGTGTGGCCCCGCACGCCCGGGGCCTGGCGCTTGCGCAGTCACACTCGCTGCTGGGCCGGGATGCCAGTGACCACATGGCGGGCGGGGACCTGGGCGAGCACATCCGGCATGAGCACGAGCGACACGCGTCGCTCGTCGCGCTTGTTGCCGCGGCGCGCGCCTCGCACCACGCCTCATCAGCTGAGTCAACCGCGACTTCTCCTTCAGGGCTTGGCGCCGCTTTGCGCGCCGCCCCGACTGACGTGTCCGCCCACATCGCGGCCATCCTCGGCGCAACACCCGTGCAACATCACGACGAGTGGTTCGCAGCCTGCGACCCCAAGTCCGCTGTCTCTGATGCATCCACCACCCACCGCCGCGACACCGAGGAGGCCCACCACGACGTGTGCGATGCGTCCTCCGCCGCCGCCGCCGTGGCGTGCGCCACCAAGCCCGGTTCCATCGATTGCGCCTACGCCCTCTCCACCCTCCGCTCCCACTCGTGCAGCGGCCGGGCCACAGAGGTTGCAGATCATCCTCACATCGCGACGTGCTCGTCGCAAGAGCGCCTGGCGGCTGCCTTCCCCACGTGCACCGCCCGCTGTGTCGTTGCCATGCACCACATCGGCAACACCTGCGGCTTCCTCGTGCCGCGTGCCGGCCACCGCATCCACCCCGACCAGCACGACCACCCCGTGGAGCAGGAGCAATGCGACCGCGCCGTGCGTGATGCCCAGACCCACTGCGCCGTGGTTGGCTCCTCCCACAAAACCGAGAACGTGGCGTGCATGGACGCCCTCAGCGCCGTGCCGGGGACGCTCGTAGCCAAGGCTGCCGAGCACTCTGCTCAGTACATGAGCGGCAAACACGTCCTGCACTGGGCCGAGGCTGGCGCCCGAGGCGTTGTGCACGAAGGGCTCTGCGGTCTCGCGTCCGACGGACACCTTGACCTTCGCGGTAACTCTCTGATGGGTTCCGTGCCTTCCTGCATGATTTCTGCGAGCAGCGAGTCCACGGGCAACCTGTTCATCTCCCGCAACGACTTCAGCGGCGATATCGGCAAGCTGGGCGCACACGTCACCACGGTCGTGGCCAACGACAACAGGCTCAGCGGCGACCTCGGTAAGGCCCGGGCAGTATCGATGTGCGAAAACGGCATTTTCACAACTTATTCGCACATTTGACCAAACGGTGGATGGTAACACCCCGGGGACCTTACACCTCGGCGATGCGCTTCAGCACGCCGCGCCGGATATGACGACCCTGAAGGTGTCTGGCAACAAGTTCATCGGAGATTACTCGTTCATCGGAAAAATGACCGCCGTCCAACACCTCGACATTGAGGACAACAACCTCGGCGGAGACCGCCACATCGGCAAATCCCTTCCTCGCATGATCTCATCGCTGGGCTCGTTGAAGCATTATGCCATTGCCGGCAACAAGTTCGCCCCTGGTAGGGCGGCGGTATGGTTGAACCCAGCTGGTGGTTAAGAGCGCTTGATTCCTGCGCTTGAATAACATATCTTATACTCCTTTCAACGTACGTTTGCTTCTTCCAACGCGTGCGCCCCTACGCCCCGGCGCTATGCAGACGTACGCCACTGCCAAGGCGGAGGTGCACGTGACGCTGGTGCTGCGTGTTCCCGCTCACAAGTTCTGCAGCGGGTGTTCCATCGCCGCGCGTATGCACATTTATGAGTGCGCGGCGCAGGACAACTGCCGCGGCGAGAAGGACGCGAACATCGCCGGGCGGCTCGAGTGCGTCGTCGCCGCACACGCCCCCGCTGGCTCCGTCGCAACGATGGAACGCGTGGTGCCTCACGTCACCGCTGACGGACGCGTGCTCTCTGTCGCCGCCCTTACCATCGTCCTTCCCGCCCCTTCATCCGAGGAGGGCGCCGCCCCGTTTGACGCTGATGAGATTGCGCGCAACATCGAGAAGAGCATGGAAGAGGGCGAGGGTCCCGTGTGGAACCGCCCGGCAGGATCTCACACATTTTCTGGTTTTCATAATTTTGAGCCATTCGTCCCAAAACCCACTGACGGTATCCCACTTAAAAAATCTAAGATGCTCGAGTTGAGCTGAAGTGTTAAGCCGAAAACACAATGAGTGTAAGGCCCTGCCGCCCGGCTGCCGCCCTGGCGTCCTGCGATCAGCGCGACGCCTTCGGGATGCTGTACCGCGGCGCCGAGGTCGAGAAGGTCGTCGCTAAGGCGGCGTGCACCCCGGGTCACTCCGGCGACGAGTGCCTCCACTTCTGCCCCGCGACTTGGGCTCGCGTGGACGAAAGCGTTCGCAGCCAGATCCTCTCTGAAGGCTCCCAGGAGAAACCCTCCTCCTCCTCCTCCACGTCCCTCAGCAGCGCAAACTTCCCCGCCGGAGCCGCTCTTGTGTCCGTTGCCGCGCCCAAGTTGGGATCCTCTGGAGAGTCGCTTCACTCTTACCACGACTCCCTTCACTACCAGTTCGCGGGTGCCGCCGACGAGCGCCTCCCCTTTTCCACAGCTCTGGACAGCTGCACGGGCTCATGGTGGGGTGGTGCCGGTTGAACCCGTGTTGACCGCGCTTGCTTTCTGATATAGCCTATTGAAACTCATTCATGATAACACGTTTTCAAACCTCTTCGTAAATGTTATCTTGCGCCCCTACAAGATGCCGCGGCCACGCGGCTCTGGCCATCCACAACTGCCAGGAGTGGTTGCGCGAGGGCAAGCAGACCATCGCGGCGCGCTTTACTTGCCGCACCGCCATCACCGAGATGCACTCCATGTGCAGCTCCTCCAGGCAGGGCCTCACACTAGTCTACTGTTCAGCTCGCCTTGAGCCGTTGTGTCGCTGAAACACCAACCGACTCATCCCACAAAACATGCCGGATTGAGCTGAATAGTGAACTAGTGCTTGTCTAAAGGCCCTGTCTCCGGGGCGTCCAACGGCGAGTTCTGCGCAGGTGGCAAGACGAGTTACACCCTCAAGATGCACCAATCCAACGACGGCCACGACTGCGAGGTAGGAGGGGTTTACACTCGTCCTCGTTTCAGCTCAACCTAAGCACTTTTCGTCGGATAAGGTGGGCGGTGTCATTGACACAACGGTGACAAAACCTTCTTAAGGTTGAGTTTACAAGTGAACGAGGCCCTGGTGTGAGGTGTGCGGCATCCACCACATCTACGCGCAGCACGGCGCCCTGGGCGGGGATGACATGTACGTCCACAAGGTGGGGTAGTACATGTTGAACTCGGGTTGACCGCGCTTGGATTACGCTCTTGAAATCAAAATATGATTTACCGCTTCCAACATTTACTTTCAATTTCAACTTGCGCCCCTGCACCAAGGAGCTCCGCGCACGCACCAACATGAAGAGCCCCTTCAGCATGTCGGAGGCCTACTCCGCCAAGCGCCTGAACGGGATGCAGCGCGGCGCCGTGCTGGCTGAGCTGGGCGACATCCACGACGAGGCGGGACTGGGCGCGCACGTGGAGAAGGACCAGCTGCATTCTATCGCCAAGACTCTCATGGATGGCACCGGATCCGCCGCCGACGTGAAGTTGCTTGCCGCGCACGCCAAGGTAGGCCTCGTGTATCAATTCTGCCAGGTCATATGATGCCATTTTCACTGGAGAAACGAGGGTAAAAAACACGACGAATGACAGGCAGTAATTGAGTCAAGTAAAAGTAATGCTCGCCACGTCGCAGGATGCCATTCAACTCGTGAAACACGGGTCTAAAACACGACGGATTACGTGGCGGGAGGTATTTACCCGCCCCCACACTAAGGCGACGGCTGCGGACAAGGCAGATGCTGAGGCCCGGGCGCCGCTGTCGCTGGACGACGTGGTCGCCGGTCAGTTCGCGAAGTGCCGCGCCCCCACCACCTGCAGCCAGTCGTGCGCTGCCTCCATCAGCACCGCGTTGGGCACGTGCGGTAGCTGGGCCCAGAGCCCCGGCGCTCTGCGTCGCATCACCTCCTCCAAGGCAGGGTGGCGCACCAGTAGTCCAGTCCCGGACATATTTATCATCACCCTTACACCAGTCCCACATCACTTTCTCATCAGCTCACCTTGCGCCGTTTCAGTTGCCAATGTTGTTGCCGTTGTGTGCCTGGCTGCTGTGATTGCTGTTACTGCTCGAGTCATTTCCCTCCTCTAGGAGGTGCGTGTGCATGCTGAAGCTGAGCGGCTGCAAATAGGGGACTGGTGTGAGGGGGGGGGCCCTAGTCCGAGGGCGCCGACGAGCTCAAGTCGTCGTGCGCGGTGGCTCTCACCGCGTCCAAGGCGTCCTGCCAGTCGGACCCCCAGGAGGAGGGCCGCTGCGCCGGGCCCATCATCCGCTCCTACGCCAAGTTCGGCGTCGAGGTGCGCGGGTACGAAAACATCAAGCTGCAGCGCAGTGCCATCCGCGTCGCTGTCAAGGCTGTTGGCCACACCATCTCGCCCCGCACGGGCAGGGGATCGCTATTGGGCTACAACAAGAAGCCACCCCAATTTCTCAGTCAACTCAACTTAAGAACCGCCACTGCCACCGCCGTTGTTGTTGCCGTTGTCGTTGTCGTTTGTCGTGGTGTGAACCGTCCGTCACCCCTAATCCCACACAATGGTGGCATCACCTCTCTGCCACAGGGTTCTGCTCAAGCTACGCATCTGACACAAGAAGGGGGACTAGTGTGAGACGAACTAGTGTAAGGTGAGGCCCTGCGCACGGGCAAGGCGGTGCGCATCCCCGAGGGTTTCAAGGGGCTCGGAGCCGCCTACACCCCCGACGTCGTCCTGTTGGTGGGGTGGCGCCACTTGACCCAGGATTCCAACCGCTTGGTTTTCCGCCCTTGGAACTAGAATGAGATAAACTGCTTTGAAACTTTGCTTCCAATTTCTACTTGCGCTCCTACAACCTGGAGGAGTGCGACCCCGTGGGCATCACCGAGTACAGCATCTTCGACGTGTGTGTGCAGGGCACGGAACGCGCCAAGGTCGACGGGTGGTCGGGTAAAATCGAGTGCGCCGTCAAGGGTTTCGAGAAGAAAATCACGTTCCAGTCCCAGGGCATCCCCCGGCTCGTGTGCTTGGCGGCCTCGGAGGGTCTCTACGAGCTTTCAATCATCGGTGGGGCGGGATGCTTACCCATGACCGCTCTTCTTTTTAGCGTTTCAACGCTTGCAACTTATATATGGTGATCCACTTTCAATCCTTTCCGTTCAATTGCAACGCGTTAGCTCTACGCCTCTACACATTGGGAAGGTTACGGCCGACCACATTGAGGCTCACCTCGACGTGGCGTTGCGCGCACCGGTGAGGTCGGCTGCCCCTCCGCCCCATCCCCCCCTGGGTTTGTATATTAGATGAATTTGCAAAAGACAGGCCCCATTTTTTTACCACACACTGATCTAGATTGATCACTCCTGCGACCTCGGAGCATGAGTGTACGGGAACACCACCAGTCGGTAAACACGTGTTTATATCGGACATCATTTTTGCCAAATGGTGACGTAGCCCATGGTGATACTCCATACTAAATGCCCATACATATACGCTGGGGTGGCCTTGCCCTCCGTCCAACGCCAAAATCCACGAGCTGCTCATCCCCAAGCCCACGCCCGACAAGTCGCAACCGTCCGTCGACATCTCCAACTATCACATCTCCACGTTAAAGGATATGATTCAATTCGGCGACTTCGGGTGCAAAACCGACGGCAACGGCAACGCCGGGCTCATGCTCTCCCTCTGCTCGAGGCACGGCAGCAAGGTGACCATGCAGAGCGGCAGGGACTTGCATTCGTTTCTCTTCCAACTCAAGTGTAAGCCGTTCGTCCTAGAACCCGCTGAAGTTATCCCACTTCACAACTCAAAGATGCTCTGAAGCTGAAGTTAAGCTGAAAAAAATCAAGTGTCAGGCCCTGCGGAGCGGGTGCACCTACGACTTCCCGTCTTACGGCACGTCATACACCTACTCTAAACTGGACACCAACTCCGCCTACAGCAAGAGTGACTTCACCGCACTGCTCAAGCTTGACGCGTCGTTTGAGTGCCCGGAGGGCAAGGTCCTCCAAAGCGTCAAGGTGATCAATTCGTACGGCTATGACATGGAGGTGGGGGTGATGCAGGTTGAACCCCGTTTGAATCCGATTGGTTTCGGCGCTTGCTGCTAACATATGATGAAGAGCTACCGCTGTAAATTGTTTTCTTACAATTTCAACTTGCGTCCCTACATGCAGGGGACGTGCGTTGACATCATCGCGGCGAACAAGCCCGCCCAATACCTCGAGTATTCGGAGTGCTTTAACCCCAGGACCGGCAATAAGTTGTCCGATAACATGAAGGCAGGGTCAAGCGGATACTGTTCAATATAACTGCTCTCGACGCCACCTCATTCACAACGTTTTAGATCCTACTTTCTTGAGTTCAGTGACACGTTCTTTAGGTGGCAAACAATATTTGCCCCCGACCCTGCATGAAGGCGTACAACACCATGGGAGGCGACATGATGAAGTGCAAGGAGAACACCCACGCCATCAGGCATGGCCGGGTCCTAGCTAGTACCTTCGTACCCGCGTTTCAGCTCACATCCTGAGCCGTTTCGTCACCGTTTTTATCCCTGAAACCCAACACAACGCATCCCACTGAAATATCAGCGAAGGTAAGAGCCGAAAGGTGGGATGGTGTAAGGCCGCACGCTCAGGGGCTTCAAGGTGTACCAGTGCGCGGAATCCGGCGTGTCCTCCGACTGGCACCAGTTCCGGTAGGGCCTGTCAAATGCCACCCGCCACGTCTGACTCATCAAGCGCATTTTAGACCCTCGTTTATTGAGTTAAATCGAATCACATGAAGTGCCGGGCCCTACGTTCTGCTTCATATGCCAGCCGCTGCTCACGGCGCAAAAGAACACCCCGGTGCTCCCATACTCCTCGGGCAAGTACTCCCCCACCACCACCAACGCTCTCACCTTCGACAAGGATCTCTTCTTGGGCGATCTTACTGCGACCATCAAGTTCCGGGGACCGGTTCTGAAGCTGGCGGGTCCTGCGGCGGACCCCGACTCTGAAGCGTACACTGTAGAGATGACCACGTCGGGTTGCAAGTGCGAGCAAAAGTTCTCCTTCGGCGGCCAAAAGTTCTCCGAGGGGTGCACGGACAGTGGCTGGCCGGTCAAGTGGTGCGCCACCAGCAAAGAGTGCGGCTACGCCGACAGCGAGAGCAGCACGGGTTACTGGGACGATTGCGTGCCGGCAGGGATACCCTTACGCTGGTCCACTGTTGTCAACTTTAACAGCTCAGCCTGTGCTGTTTTGTCGCCGGTACGATTTGCGAAGTCTGTATTTAGGTAAAGCTCCAGTCTGCTCCCCACTCTTTGTCACTGACACCACCCAAGTATTTCAACTCACTCTTCTTACCACACACAAGTTGAGCGCTGAAAAGTGGGGGACTAGTGTAAGGCCCCGCGTGCCGCCGCAGAAGACTGTTGCAGAGCCGTCGGACTTCATTCCCGCATACACCACTGTGAGGATTGCCGCCACGGGAGTCCGGACGGTCGGCGCCGTGCCCGCCAAGATGCTCCCCAACTGGGTCACAGAGAGCATCATTTCGCTGACCGTCGACGACGAGAAGGTAGGGCCACCGTGTGTTATACCCTCGTTTTATGATTCAAATGACACCCTATGACGTGCCGAGCATGGCATTTGCCGAGTAAACATTTCGGCCGCCATGTCATCAACCGCGTGTTAGACGCTCGTTTCTTGACCTCAATACTGTGACCCGGCGACCGCATTTAAACCTGACCCTATTATGCCTGCCACGTCTTCGAGCGCGTTTGAAGACCGCGTTTGAAATAGGGGGTGATAAATAAAGCGAGACGACTTCTTTTGTTCAAATCAGAAGGAAAATCTGTGAACCAAGGCACAGACAGCGAAAGAATTGTAATTATTCAATGTCGCTTTATGATGCTTTGACGCACATTGTCATATGGCAACGATTTATTTTTGTTCTTACCAGGAGGGTATCTCCAGCATCCAGGTTGATGCGAGCAAAGGTAACCAATACACCGCCGGTGTGCACGCCGAGGTGCATTTCACCGCTGAGGGAGCCGGCTACAGTGTGACGGGAACCATCCCCGACGTGTTGTACACGGGAGCAAGCGTTGCCGCCGCCAACAACATGAACGATTATAAGTTTCCCTGGTGGGGTGCTGCAATTTTAACCCGGCTTGAAAGCGCTCGTTTTCAGCTCTTGAAACTAACATTCGCAAATTCGCTATCACACTTTGCTTTCAATTTCAATTTCGACTTGTGTGGTTGAGGGCGCTTGGTTTCAGCGCTAGAACTAAAGCGCGATAAACCGCCTCCAAGCGTTGCTTTCAACTTTGCTGTCAGCTTGCGCCCCTAAGCCCAGGGACACCAGTAAGCGCGTGTTCGCGTCGTTCCGCGCCAAGACGCAAACCTTCGTCGCCGCCGGCACGGTCACGATCAACGGAGTCGCCTCCGTGGCGTCCGAGGCGATCGAGATCGACATCAAGGCCGCCACCATCAAGGCAACGTCGTTCATGGCCAAGTCGCTCGACTTCGCAACCGCCCCCGCCGGGGAGTGGCATACGCGATCCTCCATGACTTTCAACTACCCCGTCCCGGTGTCCCCCCTGGCACCGGTGGACAAGAACGCAACCAACGTCACGGTGGATGTGCCCTCCCTTGGGGAGCCAGAGGCCGTGGACGCCACTTCGTGGTCCGCTGTCTTGACGGGCTTCGCGTCAGCTAACAATGGGCAAGGCCATACGCTCCTTCCCTTTCCGGCTCGACTTCAGCTCAACTTCAGCTCAACTTTGGCTCAACTTATCATAAGCTCAACTTAAGTACACCTTTTGTCCCTTACAGCTCACCTGAAACCACTCAAAGGTGCTTAAGTTGACCCGACAAAGGAACAAACGTGAATTGGCTCTGTCGCATGTGAGCCCAAGTGGACCGCCAGCGCGAGCAGCGAAGTCCATGGCGTGAAGCTGGAGCAGACCGCGGGACAGGTAAAGGCAGTGCGGTTCGAGCACGCCGACCTGGGCGTGGACATCGCCGGGTTTCACGCGGATGGCGCGTGCAAGGACAAGTCGGCGTCTGTGGTCGCAACGGGCACCATCACGCTCAATCGCGGCGTGCTCTTCGCGGTAGGGCTATAAATTAATTATTCTTGCCACGTCACGTGACGAGCTTTAACTTAATAAGCGAGGGTCTAAACACGGCATATTACGCGGCAGGGTCTTAAACGAGCATGGTCTTCAACGAGGGTATTAGATGTGGAATGACTGCTATATTCCAGACCCTGGCTCCTGGGGCGCGCGGACGGCACCGCCTCGGCAATGCCCACCGTTGCCAT
>Ga0307488_10001491_pt1 | contig 19487 bp, 18 predicted proteins | sample SB02metaG_FD_202248 | JGI IMG/M metagenome (GOLD analysis project Ga0307488, IMG submission 202248) | Sea-ice brine microbial communities from Beaufort Sea near Barrow, Alaska, United States - SB 0.2 | ecosystem: Environmental > Aquatic > Marine > Coastal | place: USA: Alaska | collected... | reverse complement strand
GTGGTTAAGCAGCACATGCCTGTCGTATTTTAAATTTTGGCCTAACTTACATTTTTCTGGATTTTCAAGTAATGGTTTTAAAGCCGTTAACACGCTTTTCAAGCTCAGTTGTTCTGGCGCGCCAATATAATCATGTCCACAAGGCACATAAGCGGCTTCACCGGGTGTTACAGCAAAAGACACCCCTACAATTTTGGCCTGCATATAATCGATGCTGGTCGTTTCGGTATCAATGGCGAAATATTCTGCGGCGTCTAGCTTAGTTAGCCATTCTTCAAGGTGCTGCTGGGTGAATATGGTGTGATAGTCGACAAGCCCTGCAATTGCAGGGGAAGGAGGTTCCGCTCCCGATGTCTCCGCAGAAGCATCTAACTCGTCGATCCACGAATTAAATTCGTATGCGTTATATAGCTGTTTCAGCGCACCCCTATCAACGTCACCATGGTGCAGATCAGTCAGCGCTACACCGATATCAACGTCAAGCTTTATCGTCGCAAGCGCATACGATAAACGCGCCGCGGCTTCATTTTCGGCTAACTTTTCAGGCATTTTTTTCGCACCGCGAAAATCTAGCCCCCGTACACCTTCTAAATTTTTATAAATTGCATTAATGCTGCCCATATTTTGCAGCAACGCCAGTGCAGTTTTCTCTCCTACGCCGGCAACACCCGGGATATTGTCAACTTTATCCCCCATCAGCGCTAAAAAGTCGATAATAAGACTAGGCGGGATGCCAAATTTTTCTTCTACACCCGCAACGTCCATCACTGTTTCTGTCATGGTGTTGACTAAGGTAACGTACTTATTCACCAGCTGCGCCATATCCTTATCACCCGTTGATACCAATACATCGATACCCTGCGCTGTTGCCTCGTGCGCCAATGTCCCAATTACATCGTCGGCCTCAACGCCATCGATCATGATCAATGGCAAACCCATTGCGTGAATGATTTGGTGTATCGGCTCAATTTGTAAGCGCAGATCATCTGGCATCGGCGGCCTATTCGACTTATATTCTGAATACATATCATCGCGAAAGGTTTTTCCTTTCGCATCAAATATGACCACAATCGTGCTGGCAGGGTAATCTTTTTGTAAGCGTCGTAACATACTGATGACGGTACGAATCGCACCCGTTGGCTCGCCCTTAGCGTTACGTAAGTCGGCCTTAAACATGGCATGAAATGCACGATAAAGATAAGAGGAACCGTCAACAAGAACAATAGGAGCTGTCATAATATCCACGTCATTTAGATTAAAGAGTTAAAGGTCTTGTGTAGCAAGGAGAATACGCATTTAAGGTGACTGTTTAGCCCGCGAATTATTTCGCCGTTAGCGGACAAAAAAGCGAAAAATACTAACAAACGCTCATGCTTGAAGAGAAAAGGAATCATAAAGGAAATACATCGCTATTTGACCTTTTTACATAAATAAACTGTTTTTTTGCCTACATTGAGGAGTCGTGGTGATCAAAATGTCAGCATTAACTATATTGTGTGTAATTAATGCACCATGAATGTTGCACTGCAGCATAATATTTGTTACTATGCGTAACATATTAGTGAGATTGCTAATTTTGGTTAAGTTAATATTACCTTGCATTGCGATAGTAAACCCCCCTTATTTATTATCCAGTGCAGGGATTTTTTAACCCCTCCCTGTCATCTTCACCTTGCAATACTTTGACTTATTTACTTGTTTGTTAAGCAATCCGAACTGCCTCTCCGATTTGTGTGGTGAATGCCAAGCTATTGGTTAACTCCCTTTCTCTCTTCATACTCGCTCTCGCCCAATATCGGTGGAGCAGCCTAAGCAGATGTAAGTGTGGGCCGGAATAACGAACTCCAATAAGCACTGCTCATGCCGACTTCCTGACGTGCAATATTTTCTACGTTCTTACTTTTATAGATGCAGCAATAGTGCTCTCAAGATTCTTCAACTGCTTTTCGAAGGCTTAAACAACGCACAACTACGGCGTTTGCTGACAACGCTGAAAATCAGCAGACAAACGTGTTAGCAGCTGGACAATAGATTCACTACCGTTGATATTCCCATCTTCCCGTTGCTCGCTCAGCCCCAAAGGGTTAAGCGTCAATACCGGGATATCAACATCGTTGGCTAGTTGAATCGCGCCTTTATTGCTCCACCCGTAATCAACAAAAATACAACGTAGTTCGGTCAGTTTGCGCAATCGATATAACTGCTTTGCGCCCGCTCGGCGCTCGGGTGTTAGCGCGACATAACCTAACTGCGGTAAAGCATAACGAGCCACAAAGTGTTGATATGCTGGATGGGCAACAACAAATGGCGCAACGGATATAGAGCCATCTTTTAACCGTGTATCTGCCATTATTTGTGCATCTAACTGAACTAATTTTGCTTTTAGCCTATTACCGTTTCGCTGAAAAGCTACCTGATATACAGGAAATTTTTGGCTCAATTCGGCTACTAAAGCATCGATAATCACTAGGTTATTCAGTGGGTTTAACCATAAGTGTGGGTCTTTATTGCCGTGATCATGATTGTGGTCGTGATGATCGTCCGAATGACCCTCTTCAGCGTCCACTTCTGGCCATTCAATACCGTCAAGAGACGACGCCGTCACTACGCTTTTACTTCTCTGAGCCAGTGGCCGCACCAAAAATTGTTCCAGTGACCGTCCGACCCACAACACCACATCCGCTGATAACAATTGCTGCCTATCTGCCACCGATAAAGCATAATGATGAGGTGATCCGCTCCCCTTGAGCAAGATGTTGACTCTGCCATAATCGCCAACCACTTCTTGCGCTAGCAAACCCAATGGGCGAATACTGGCTAGCACCACTGGTTTTGCTGGGTCTTCACTTAAATTACTAGCACTGCTGTCAGCTAAAACAGGCGCAGATATGGTGATCATTTTGACAAATAAGATGATCACGGTGAACAAACACCAACGATGAGAATAACGATTGAACACACCACAAGTAAACATATATTAATACACTATTTAGACAAGTTAATTTAGATAGGTTAATTTAAATAGGTTAACTGGGACAAGTTAACCATGAAAGTAGCAAAGGTTTTGTAAGCACAGCATTGATACAACGCTGAAACTGGAATAATGTTACAATATAACAGTTAGAATGAAATAGATAAACATTACTCGCAACGCGACAGACAGATTGATATGAATACATGTCACGACCACCAGCACTGTATCGATGATGCCCTACAAAACGCCCATCAAATTTGCAGCGACCAAAAATTACGACTAACGCCGATACGAGAACAAGTCCTGCGCCTTATTTGGCAAAACCATCGGCCTTTAGGCGCTTATGACTTACTCGATATGCTCACCACTATATCTGCACGTCGAGTTGCCCCCCCTACGGTGTATCGTGCCTTAGAGTTTTTGTTAGATATTGGTTTGGTGCATCGAATTAATTCTCTCAACGCATATATTGGCTGTCCTGCGCCTTCTACAGCACACCCTAGCTATTTTTTCATCTGCACCGAATGCAAAACCGCTGTGGAATGTACACACACCAAACTGCATCACGATATTAATACCATCGGTGATGACATGGGCTTTATTATCCACAAACATTGGCTAGAGGTGTTAGGGGTTTGTAAAGACTGCCAAATCACTCTCGCTACGCCGATAACCCATCAATAACAAATAGCCCCGAGATACCCCCCCACAATGACGTCCACTGTGTCACCTGCTACCTCCCTATCCCGTACGTTATTACGTGCAGAGAACATTGGCTTGAGCGATAAGCAGCGTGTCCTGCTAAGTGATATTAACCTATCCGTTAGCACCGGCGAAATCGTCACCATTATTGGCCCTAACGGCGCAGGCAAAACCAGTTTACTGAATATCTTATTGGGCTTGCGTACGCCTTCTAGTGGTCATGTCGTCCGCGCTAAGCCGCTCACCATTGGTTATATGCCTCAGAGCTTACAATTAAATCCTCAATTACCATTAACCGTATTGCGCTTTTTATCGTTAGCCGAAAAATGTACGATGAACATTGATAGCGCACTTAAAAAGACGCATGTCCATGCGCTTAAACATGCTTCAATGCATGACTTATCCGGTGGTGAGCTTCAGCGGGTACTATTATCACGTGCAATTCTGCGCAAACCGCAACTGCTGGTTCTCGATGAACCCGTTCAGGGCGTTGATGTCGTCGGACAAAGCCAACTGTATCAACTCATTTCGCAATTACGTGACGAGCTACAGTGCGGCGTACTCATGGTCTCTCACGATCTACACATAGTGATGGCCGCCACTGACAGGGTTATCTGCCTCAATCAACATATATGTTGCCATGGTCACCCCGACAGCGTTTCTAGTCATCCGGCATATTTAGAACTCTTTGGTCATAGCACCGATGCCAACGTGGCTATTTATACCCACCACCATGATCACGGTCATGATGCGCACGGCTGTATTGTCGATGTAGCCGATAATGGTTGCGTTCATGAACACGACTCGAATGGGGTGGCTAGTGTCAATACTCTCGACCGCCTGCAAAGGGATAATAACAATGCCTGAATTTTTACTACTTGCGCTTATTGCAGGTATTGGTATTGCCTTAATTGCCGCGCCATTGGGTGCCTTTATTGTGTGGCAACGGATGGCATATTTTGGCGACACCTTAGCTCACGCGTCACTCCTTGGCGTGGCCTTTGGCTTACTGCTCTCGGTAAATATCCAGTTAGCCGTGATGCTGTGCTGCTTACTCATAGCCGTGATGTTGGTTTTTTGGCAACAACAAAAAACTTTACCCAGTGATACTTTATTAGGTATTTTATCGCATTCAACACTCGCCCTTGGTTTGGTGCTAGTCAGCGTATTTGATAGCGGGCAACTTGATCTTTCGGCCTATTTACTCGGCGACTTACTTTCCACCAACCGCTTCGATGTAGGGGTCGTTTATTTACTTTTAGTCATCGTAAGTGCGTCTATTTGGCACTATTGGCAACCGTTGTTGTCGATGGTGGTTAATGAGTCACTGGCAACAGTCGAGGGCGTGCCAGTCAAAAAAATGCGTTTACTGTTTATCTGTTTGTTAGCGATCACTATTGCCTTGGCCATCAAGATGGTTGGGGTGTTGCTTATTACCGCATTACTCATCATTCCCGCAGCCGCCGCACGTTACCTCGCAAGCTCGCCAGAGAACATGGTGCTTTGGGCTGGACTGCTTGGAAGCTTATCGGTAGTAGGGGGATTAACCAGTTCACTGCTATGGGATAGCCCAGCAGGACCATCAATAGTGGTGTGTAGTAGTGCGCTGTTTATTCTTACGTTGAGTTGTCGGCGTTTGGTGGGAGCCACGAGCTAGCCGCTGAAAATATTGTGGCGTTCCTGCTGCATTTACCCCACTGGATGTTTCGCTAGTGAGAGCAGACGTAAACTCAGTAAAAGGGTTACAGGAAAACGCTCAGTAGCACGCCTCAGCGATGAGTCACCACAGAAGACAAGGTCAAAATCACTTTGTTTCTATTATAAGGCGAGACGAGGTAACCCACGTATTCGCCAGTGGGTTTGATGATAGGAATGATATCATTGGTAGTGTGAATCAGCGACTGAATGTCGGATTGAGTCTGGTACTGGTTGCTTAGGGTACTTTCATCCACCACCACGATGCTGTTTTTGACGCTGTCATCTAATAATAACATTACGTCTTTAAGCAGTTGCGTCTCTTCTTCACTATTGACTAACAAGACCCATAAAGGACTGGGCGCTACCGCTTCTATTACTGCCTGACTATCTTTCTTAAATAAAACCAAACCGTTGATTTTTAATTCGAGGAGTGACAAATAACGTGGCGTGGTTATTTTATTAATAAATAACACTAAGATAGTCACCATAATAGCAACAATAACCCATACCGTTTTTTTAATACTTTTTTGCTGATCGGTTGCCATAAGTGCTCGTCTCTATTCTCTTTTTGTCTGCTGTTCTCTCAAGCACTACATTCCAGGCGACGCATCAATAACCCCATTATTTTACTACCAAGGTAATAAATAATGATCTAGCAACATCACCACAAACAATGCCATTAAATAAATAATCGAATACCTAAAAGTTTCCATTGGCGCATTGGGGTGGCGATTGAATAGCATCACTACGCTCCAGTATAAAAACCCTGCCCCCAGTATTAACGCACCGGCTAAATAAAGCTCATGAAACATGCCGGTGATATAAGGCAGCACGGTCACAAGAATCATAATGATCGTGTACAGCACGATATGCACTTTAGTGTACTGTTCGCCATGTGTCACGGGCAACATAGGAATATCGGCTTTTGCATAATCATCTTTGCGGTGTACCGCAAGCGCCCAGAAGTGAGGGGGTGTCCACGCAAAAATAATCAACACCAATAACAGAGCGTGACCATCGATACTGTTAGTTACGGCTGTCCAGCCCAGCAAAGGAGGCGCTGCCCCCGCTAAACCACCGATAACTATATTTTGTGGGGTGGCGCGCTTCAAAAATAAGGTATAAATCAACGCATACCCCACCAGCGATGCCAGCGTTAACCACGCGGTTAGGGCGTTGACAAAGACCCATAGAACTAGCATGCCGATCATGCCAATAACGAAGGCAAATAGCGCCGCATTGATCGGATCGAGCCGACCTTTTGCAATCGGTCGATTATGCGTACGTTGCATTTTTTGGTCGATTTGCCGATCCACTAAATGATTCACCGCAGCAGCACTGCCGGCACAGAGGGCAATCCCTAAGTTACCCCAGAAGACAACACCTAAAGGCACCATTCCCGGTACCGCCAGCAACATACCAATAAGGGATGTGAGCAACATCAATGCAACCACTTTAGGCTTACAAAGCTCTAGGTAATCCCTCCACACCGGCTGAGATAAATTAATTGCTTGTTGAGGAGAAGACATAACACACTCTTTGTTGATTCTATCGATATTTTTATTGTTTATCGATTAAGGTTAATTCGTTGGATGCAGTCGTATTTGCTAGGCTCCGCTGGCATCTAGTCTACTGTTTTTACGCTGTACACGCGATAGTAAATAGACACCATAATTAATAGTAGTAAGGCTCCGACCGCATTATGCGCGACGGCAACACTTAACGGTAATGCCCAAATAATATTGCTCAAGCCCAGCGCAATTTGTACCGCCAATACTAACCAAAGTGCCACCACCCATGGTCTGACCACTGCGGCTTGAGTTCGCCACAAACATACGCCAAAAATCAATAATGTCACCAGCACCGTTATCGCACCAATACGATGCGCCATATGAATAGCAATACGGCTATAGTTGTCTAATTGCCCACCTAAATAATTTGGGCCTATATCTTGAAACACAGCGAAACCAGTGGTGATATCCATCGGAGGCAACCACTGACCAAAGCACTGCGGCACATCGGGGCACGCTAAGGCAGCATAGTTTGAACTAACCCATCCGCCGAGCATAATTTGAACAACGACCACCAGCAATGCAATAATCACCAGAGGTTTTATTTGTTGTAATCGTTTAATGGTATGGTTAGGAAGATGCCAGTGTTGACCACCCAGGCGTTGTCCGAGCAACCATAGTAGCGACAATGTCGCGAAACCACCCATTAAATGTGCCGTAACGATCTTTGGCCACAGCTTGAGTGTCACCGTCCACATGCCGAACGCGGCCTGCACAATGACTAACACGAGCAAAAATAGGGGGAGTTTTAGCGGGATTCTTTGGCTAAGTTCGGTAAGAGTCTGCGTTGAGCGCCTAATAGACAGTATAGCAATGCCTAAAATCAACAATCCTAGCGTGCCTGCAAAATAACGATGTACCATTTCTGGCCATGTTTTATCCGCCTCGACAGGGGTATCAGGGAAAGCCGCTTCGGCTTTTACAATTTCGTGAGCTTCATCTGGCCAGAGTAAATGACCGTAGCAGCCAGGCCAGTCAGGGCAGCCTAACCCCGCATCCACTAAGCGCGTAAACGCACCCAAAACCACCACCACTATCGCTAACAAAAACGCAGCGATAGTTAGGCGAAATAACGTTTTATCTATTTTTTCTGATCTAAATAACATGGTAATTGATCGACCCATTTATTTATCGTAAGTAAATTTCAATAATTTTTTAATGTCGTCGAGTAAATCTTGGCCCGTATGGGATACGTCGTAACGCATCATCGCCGACCCTTCTTGATCTACTAGGTAGTAGTAATTATCGGCTGATGTAGCCATATTAGCGGCCGCCAACCAATCGGCGAGAGACGCTGCGCTAGTGTCAACACGTCGTGTATTGGGGTGTTTTTCTTTCAGCTGTTGTTCCAGTTCATCGGATAGCGTATCTAACGATAAAATAATTCTCTCAACACGATACGCCTTCTCTGCCAAACGAATATGAACTTGTCGTGTGGTGTATAAATTCTTTTGGCACACTGTTCCACAGTGCTGACTAACGGGAACGAGTAAGCGCCATTTTTTTTGCCACTCTTCACTTAACTCTCTCCCTAAGCCCTGGCCTTCTTCTTCGATACTGTTTTCGCTCTTCCCGTCGATATCAGCCCCATCAATTTTTCTTATCTCGCTGGTCATAAGTAAAGCCTTAATAGGCAAAGACGGATTGATTAACTCACCTTTATTCGTGGTGTTCGCGGAGACGCCCCAACCTGTTTGATACATAATATATGCGATCAGCATGGGGGCGGTAACAATAGCTATAATCACTAGACCAAAAAAACGATTACGTTTACTCACTGTGTCTGCTTCTGTATGTTGATTATCATCCGTACTATTTTGTTGACTCATGTAGCCTTACTCTTTAATCGTTATCTTTCGTGGTGATTTGATGGTCATGATTACTCTCGGTTTTCACTACTGCCCAAGCATATAAAAAAACCAATGCGAGCGCCATCAAAAACCACTGCATCGCATAGCCATAATGCTTCTCTGGTGAGGTATTGATCATCGGCCAATCGGTAATGAGTGCGCCTGGGTTATCACTTTCGATACGTAATACTCTCGAGTAAACCTTATCACCGAGTATGCTCTCTATATTCTCGACGCTTAATTCAATTACTCGCTTAGGCCATTCTTGCAATAAATCGCTACTTGTTTGGCTAAACACCGCATTTTTAGATGGAATGTGGAAATAACCCTGCAGCGTCACACGATCAGAAGGCGTTTCAAACACAGGTAATTCACTGCGTAGTCTAGGCGCTTTTACCCAACCGCGATTCACCAAGATCCACTGCCCACTAACGTTGAGTGGCATGATCACTTCGTATCCCACTTTACCCTGCCGAGGTTGGTTGTCCAATAGCCAATAACGCTCTGGGTCGAAAGTTCCATTGACAATAATTGGGCGATAACGAATGTCAGCATACAACTTCGAGAGCTGCTCAAAGTTTTCTGCTGGTAAGTTTTGTTGTTGTTGATACACTGCTAGCAATTGTTCTTTATCTACGGCTCTATCGAGTTGCCAATAGCCTAGATGAATCAGTAGGGGCAAAAATAACAACACCAGTAGCGATAACTGCCACTGCTGCTTTACTCGTTTTAATATAGTTTTTGCTACAGGAAACATCATCATGTTAAAAATTATAATCGTCTTATTGTTTATCGGGGTGTTGGTTAGCCTAAGCAGTGGCTTGATTTTTTTGTTGAAGGATATCGAGTCGCCCTCTAAGCGGACCGTTTACGCATTGGGCATTCGCATTAGTTTGGCGACGTTATTAATGGCAACCATTTTCTATGGTTTGTACACTGGCCAGCTTGGCAGTAGTGCACCTTGGGATATTAAATTAACAAAAGAACAAGTACAACAGCAAGCGGGAAAGTAACCGCTACACAATAATTGCTGCTGCATTGTCGATACACCCCCGCCCGTAGTGGCAACAGTGAATGAAGGATTGTGGAAGGTGACTACAACTCATCAAGTCTTTGTTGATTTTTTGTCAGCGGTATCCTGTCACCTGTAAGCTTTTTATTACCCCAATATATAGACAAATAAGAACAAACCCACCCATACGACATCAACAAAATGCCAATACCAGCTAGCCGATTCAAAACCAAAACAATCTTCGTGGTTGAAATGTCCTTTAAGCACCGAGCGCAACCACATCACTAGCAGCATAAAAGTACCAATGGTGACATGTGCACCATGGAAACCGGTCAACATAAAGAAGGTCGTACCATACACGCCAGTTTCTAGCGTCAGGCCCACTGCGTAAGCATGACTATATTCTGCTATTTGCAACGCAACAAAAATCATACCGAGTGCAACGGTTACACCCAACCAAATATTAAATGCCTTCCTGTTAGCATTTTTTAATGCCACGTGCGCCATGTGCACAGTAATACTAGAAGTGAGTAACACGGCGGTATTCCAAAAAGGTAACCATGTCCAAATAGATTCGGCCGTAGAGAAACTCATATTTTGGTCGGGGCCAAATACTTTTGCTGCTTCACCATTCACTGCCATGTCTGGCGTGATCATTAGTGGCCATTCCGCAGCAAAGCCGCTCCATAAAACCGCATTGGTCGATGCATTACTCCCCTCACCCGACAACCAAGGTAATGCTAGATGACGAATATAATAAAGCGCACCGAAGAATGCAGCGAAGAACATCACCTCACTAAATATAAACCAACCCATGCCCCACACGTAAGAACGCTTTAATTGCGCATCATTTAAGCCGTTCATGTTTTCATCGATAACAGTACTAAACCAGCACCACAACACCGTGGCCATAATTGCCGAACCGATTAGAAAAATAGTGGCACTGCCGCCATTAATCCAGGTGGCCAAACCGAACGCCATCGCGCCCATTCCTAACGATGCAAATATAGGTAATTTGCTTTGCTCTGGAACGTAATAAGTGCCTTCGCTTGACATGGAGCTTCTCCGTTGTTCTATTATTTTTTATTAATTAATGGCTGCCAATTTTGGCGTCGTTGTTTGTGTAATATCGAATAAGGTGTAAGACAATGTAATGGTTTTAATATACTTTGGAATGTCCACATCGATAATAAAGCTCAGCCCTAGCTCTGTGGTTTTCCCGGCTTTTAAAGGCTGCTGATTAAAACAAAAACATTCTGTCTTATGAAAATAATTAGCTGCTTTAAAAGGCACAAGGCTAGGAACAGCTTGACCCACCATGTCATTAACGGTGGTATTTTTAGCTACATAGTTAATCACTGTAGGCTCACCGGGATGCACCGTTACCGATGATACCTGCGGACGGAAATCCCACGGCATATTTTCATTGTTGGTGGCTAAAAATTGCACGTTAATCGTTCTAGAGGTATCAATTCCAAAGCTATTCGCCTTATCGATAGAGACCGCATCACCGGTTTTACCGTTTAATCCGGTCACGTCACAAAATAAGTCGTACAAGGGCGGCATAATAAAAATGGCAAATACAAACATTACCACTACTGTCACGCCTAATTTGGCGCAAATCGCGGGGGTTGAGTTCTTTTGCCAAAATTCTTTCATTAATTAAGTCCCAAGTTGATTACTTCAAGCCGCAAACTGAGAATTGTTATCCCCTTGCAGCCTAAAGTATACCGTCAATGTTATTTCACTTCTGGCGGCGTAGTGAAGGTGTGGTAAGGCGCAGGGGAAGGAACGGTCCACTCTAGCCCTTCTGGATTATCCCACACTTCTGCCGTGGCTTTTTTGCCACCGCGAATCGTTGCGATCACGTTATATAGCAACATAATCTGCGCAGCACCAAACAAAAAGGCACCACAACTAGATATCATATTAAAGTCAGCGAAGAACTGGTTATAGTCAGGCACTCGGCGCTGCATACCGGCCAAGCCAACGAAATGCATCGGGAAAAACGTCACGTTGAGGCCAATAAAAGCCAACCAAAATTGCGTTTTACCCATCGTCTCGTTATACATATTGCCACACCATTTCGGCAACCAGTAATAAACACCTGCAGTAATAGAGAATATTGCTCCGGGTACGAGTACATAATGGAAATGCGCTACGACAAAGTAAGTATCGTGATACTGGAAATCAGCAGGCGCGATCGCCAACATCAAGCCGGAAAAACCACCGATAGTAAATAAGATCACGAACGCGATAGAAAACAGCATCGGCGTTTCAAATGTCATCGAACCGCGAAACATGGTGGTGACCCAGTTAAAGACTTTTACACCGGTAGGCACCGCAATCAGCATGGTCGCATACATAAAGAACAGCTCGCCCGCAATCGGCATACCCACCGTAAACATGTGATGCGCCCATACAATAAAGCTTAAAAATGCGATCGAAGCCGTGGCATACACCATAGAGGAGTACCCAAACAGTGGCTTACGGGCAAAGGTAGGAATAATTGCACTCACAATACCAAATGCCGGCAGAATCATAATATAGACTTCCGGGTGACCAAAGAACCAAAACACGTGCTGGAATAATACCGGATCACCACCACCTGCCGCATCAAAGAAGCTGGTACCAAAATGGATATCCATCAACATCATAGTGACGACACCCGCTAGGACAGGCATCACCGCGATCAGCAGATAGGCGGTAATCAGCCAAGTCCACACAAACAATGGCATTTTCATTAAGGTCATGCCAGGAGCACGCATGTTGAAGATGGTAGCGATAATGTTAATCGCACCCATAATCGAGCTGGCACCCATAATATGTACTGCGAAAATAAAGAAGGTGACGCTGGGTGGCGCATAAGTTGTGGACAATGGTGCGTAGAATGTCCAGCCAAAGTTAGGGCCACCGCCGTCCATAAACAGCGTCGATATCATCATCATAAACGCAAAGGGTAAAATCCAAAAACTCCAGTTGTTCATGCGGGGCAGTGCCATATCAGGCGCACCGACCATCATTGGAATCATCCAGTTTGCCAGACCCACAAAGGCGGGCATCACCGCACCAAAGACCATCACCAGACCATGCATTGTGGTCATTTGGTTAAAGAATTCTGGTTCAACAATTTGTAAACCGGGTTCAAATAATTCCGCGCGGATGACTAGGGCGAATACACCACCCAGTAAAAACATCGCGAAGCTAAACCATAAATACATTGAGCCAATGTCTTTATGGTTAGTGGTATATAACCACCGAGTAAAACCTTTAGCAGGACCGTGAGCCATGATAGTTCCCCTACTCCTATATTATTAGAGTTATTTGCCTTGCTTGAAATTTAGGACGTCGATGGGCTGCACGACATCACCTGTGTTATTACCAAATGCATTACGCTGGTAAGTGAGAACTGCTGCCGTGTCAACTTCTGACAAGGTATCTTTATACGCCGCCATGGCAAGATTCACTTTACTACCGTTAACCACAATATCTAAGTGTGCGGCTATATCTCCGGTGGCAATTGGACTGCCTGCGATGGCTTTACCCACACCACCTTCACCATTGACGCCGTGACAAGCGACACACGCTTTGGTGTAAACCTGTTTACCCTGCACCATTAACTCGTCAAGCGTAAACGTCTTGCCGGTTAAGGCTTTGATTTTTTCTGCTTGTTCACGACGATCGGCCAGCCATACGGTGTATTCCTCTTCAGGAACTGCCTTAACAACAATCGGCATAAAACCATGATCTTTACCACACAGTTCAGCACACACTCCGCGATATACACCCGGTTTATTCACCTTCGCCCAGCTTTCGTTAACATAACCAGGAATTGCATCACGCTTCACCGCTAGGTCGGGTACCCACCATGCATGAATCACGTCATTTGAGGTGACCAAAAAACGAATCTTTTTATTTACCGGGATCACTAAAGGCTCATCGACTTCTCGAAGATAATGTTCGCCTTTGGTCGCTTGATTTCGAATTTGTTCTTGAGGGGTACTTAATCGGCTAAAAAATGATACTTCCTCGCCAAGGTATTCATATTTCCAATACCACTGGTAGCCCGTGATCACCACATCTACGTCAGACTCTGAAGTGTCGTAGAGTTTGATCAAGGTACTTGTCGCGGGGAAGGCCATCACCACAAGAATAACCAGAGGAATAACGGTCCACAGTATCTCCAGCGTTGTGCTGTCATGAAAGTTGGCTGCTTTTGCACCGTTTGACTTACGATGAACAATCATCGAGTAAAACATTACACCAAATACCACCACCCCAATGCCAACACACCACCAAAACATTTGCATGTGCAAGCCATAGACTTCAGTACTGATAGGAGTAACACCTACTGGCATATTGATCGTTGAGCGCCCTGCTTCTTGAGCCAATGCGTAGCTGCTCAAGAGTAGTGAACTTAGACATAAAGTCGATGAAGACAGCCAAGCAGTTAGCCGACTTATTACGTTTACCATTTCCCAATGCTCCGTGTAGATAGAGTTATATTTATTCTTATACTTTTACAGGCGGTTTATTATGTGCTGCCTACTTCATGTAATGAAAAGCAAAAAATGTTGTTAATTTTTATAGTTGTCTTTAACGAACCAGATCAAAAGTTCACATTAAAAATACTAACTTACAAAGGCCATAATACTCAGCATCTGCAAGAGTATAGCCACTGACGTGTTATTTGTACTGTTTATATTTGCTAATCAAACACATAACCGTAATAGGCTGGTTCTAACGAATGCCCAGAACCGAATATTAACACGGCACTAGCATTGTCATTTAACAGGAGAAGTTTTATGGAGCAGTTGCTCAAATTTACACTCTCGTACAACAGAGACAGGCACTACCTGTCTGCGTGGGTATAAATGGGTTAGAAACATATTCTTGCTGCAAAACTTAATATGGGGAATGCGTTTTGCATTGCATAGCGCATCACTGGTTACAATACCAAACAAAAACCGCCCTGCCTCACAGGTGCACAGAAAGCCACAAGAAGCTAATAATGTCAATTTATTTGTGTATTTACAGGCTATTATTGCCAATATAGCCTGATTTTCAATCACATTATCGCAAATAGTTTGCGCCTAGACTATGCTAAACAAATGTATTTTATATTCAGTATTAAATCAAACCCCACCGTCATCATATTGCCTGCACTATGAATCAAAATGTCGACGACATAAATAACCCTTTACGACAACATCTACGCGATCGCCTGAACGATGACGAGGCAGATGCTGCAATTAAACCGTTGGTGATCGACAGGATGCCGCTGCTAGCAGTTTTTTTTAGCGAGACCGATCACGACCTGAACTTGGGTACACGCAACGTATACCAACAAACAGTTCATTTTGTGCGCGAATATATTGCCTTAGCGCCGGATTATTTTGCGGCATTAACGGCACTGGCAGAGATGGATAATATCCACCAGTACACCGCACCGTTTTTACACGATGCAGTGCATTTTTTCGTCGGCAATAAAGGCAGTCAAAGCCCCCGACAAAACCTTGAAGCGATATCAACGTCAGTAACGAAAACAACGTTACAAACATTGCTATCGCAAGCATATTCGTTTAATCGGATGATAGAAGAATTGAATGATAGAATCGCTTTAGAGCGTCAAGTGCCATTAGCACCTATGGATCTTGCGTACACTAATTTAATCGCGCACACGATCATTGGTGACGAAGAAGCCAACTTATTGGATCAACAGGTTCTTATTAAACTTGAGGTGACCAGTGCTCGACTAGCGAACGAAGCCGAATTGATTTTTCAAAACCCCACCACTCTGTTACTGACCGAACAAAGACGAAACCAAGGCTGGCAGAGTGTTTACGAAAGGTGGCCTTTCTTTGTTAAAGATATTACATTGCCTGAGCAATAACAGGACAATATTTTCGTCTCACTAGTGCTTTTTTGGAAAAGACCCGGGGTCAAGGATAATAACCTGCGTTTCTTCTGCCAGCTGCTCTTTTTCTAAATTAACCCGCGTATCCAGTTCACGGGTATTTTGTTTGAATCGCATTTCATCGTGAAAATCGCAGCTCACGCATTCACGAAATTCTTTACCGTCCTCTTTATATGTCACTAATCTATCCATTTCACTACAACGCGGGCACACTGCACCCGCAATAAAACGTTTTTTTACTATCGACATATTGTTTCCTTAAATAATCCCATGATTAAAAACCACTGTGCCGCAGCAATGCTTCTACGTTTGGTTCTCGACCGCGAAAGGCCACAAACAAATCCATTGCCGATTGGGAACCTCCATTAGCCAGTACCGTGCGTAAAAACTTCTCGCCGGTGTCACAATCAAATACACCGTTTTCTTCAAATAACGAAAACGCATCTGCCGACAATACTTCTGCCCATTTATAACTATAGTATCCTGCAGCATAGCCACCTGCAAAAACATGACCAAAACTATTTTGAAACTTATTAAACCGAGGCGGTGTAATAACGGCCACTTGCTGACGCACCGCATCTAAGACAGACTGTACAGACTGAACGTTTTCGGGATCATATTCGGCGTGCAGCTTCATATCAAACAATGAGAATTCTATTTGCCGTACCATATGCAAACCTGATTGGAAATTTTTTGCTGCCAACATTTTATCTAACAAGTCTTCAGGTAGCGCTTTTCCCGTTTGATAATGACCAGATATCAGTGGGATCACCGACTTTTCCCAACACCAATTTTCTAAAAACTGGCTAGGTAACTCTACTGCATCCCACGCAACACCGTTAATTCCACTCACGGCAGCATCGGTCATTTGCGTTAACATATGATGCAAGCCGTGGCCAAATTCATGAAATAATGTAGTGACTTCTTGGTGAGTTAATAACGATGGTGTATCGCCTACTGGCGGGGTAAAGTTGCAGGTCAAGTAAGCCACCGGCAACTGTATTTGATTATTTTTGATACGGCGGGTACGGCAATCTGCCATCCACGCACCCCCACGTTTTTTATCGCGGGCATAAATATCAAAGTAAAAATACGCAATTGTCTCGTCATTTTTTTCTATTCGAAAAAAACGTACATCGGAATGATAAACATCCACCTCTGTTTCTGGCACAACGGTAATACCATACAGCTTATTAACGACAGCAAACATTCCATTCAAGACTTTTTCAGCAGGAAAATACGGGCGTAACAACTCTTGCGATACCGCGTATTTTTCTTGCTGTAGCTGCTCACTGTAATAAGACATATCCCATGGCTTTAGGTCGCTAATGCTGCCTTTTTCCTGCGCGTAATCACGCAGTTCTTGTAGATCTTTTTCTGCATGGCTGCGAGACTTTTCTGCTAGGTTTTCCAAAAACTCAACGACTTGCTGAGGTGACTCAGCCATTTTAGTCGCTAACGACAATTCAGAATAATTCGCAAAACCTAACAACTTCGCCAGCTCATGGCGCAGGGCTAACGTCTGTTCGATAATCGACGTGTTATCCCATTGTCTGTCATCCAAGGTCGTGTTGTTCACTTGAGAGGAATTCTCAATATCGCTTTCTGCTGATGCGCGAGTCGCAAAGGCACGGTACATTTTTTCACGCAGTGCACGATCATCCGCATAAGTGATTACCGCAAGATATGATGGCATATCTAAGGTCACCACATAACCCGCTAAAGATTTTTGTTCGGCGGTTTGTTTAGCCGCCGCAACTGCCATTTCAGGTAAACCAGCTAATGCCTCCGCATTATCAAACTGCACTTTCCACGCTTGCGTGGCATCTAATACATGGTTAGAAAATTGATTAGAGAGTGACGACAACTGCTTTTTAATCTCTCCATAACGCTGCTTTTTATCATCAGATAAACCAACACCTGCTAATGTAAAATCGCGTATCGCTTGGTCAATCACGGCTCGCTGAGAGACGGTCAAGTTTTTTGCGTGCTCACCTTCTAATAGTGCTATATAAGCACGGTAAAGGGGTTCGTGTTGATCGATTTTGGTCCCAAACTCGGTTAATTTTTCTATACAATGCTCATAAACAATACGCAGTTCGTCACTGTTTTTAACGCCATTTAAATGGCTAACAGGCGACCATGTTTGCTCTAACAAGTCAGACGCTTCTTCAAGAGGGGCGACGACGTTATCCCATGTAGGCAGGGCTCCTGCTTCGATCAATGCGAGTTGTGTATCAAGCACATCTAGTACATGATCAATGCGCGATTGCACAGCCATATCAATATGCTCGACCTCTATTTGGCTAAAGGGCGGAAGCATATGCTGCTCAAGAAGAGGGTTAGTATTTGCCATAGGATTACCACTTTTATTGGCTACTGCTACAGACATCATTCTATAGGCAGCGCTTATAAGTTAATATATTCAGAAAACTGATACGTATTGACCTGAAGGTTGGGGCATATTGCGCACTTTCCAAGGCACTGACTGTTTAAGTACTATCGATTTCAAGTGCTATCTATTTCAAATAGCGGTTATTTCAAGAGCTGTTATTTCATCTACGGGCGATTACAATGTCAACTTACTCACTGCGGATCAACAAAGACATATTCACCAGCCACCTGCGCTCCACCGCCAAACCCTTGAGCCGTATACTGCCTTCACCTTACAATAAATATCAAGACAGACCAGAAAACAAGTCAAAATGATAAACCGCCAAACCTAATAAGAGACTGCCCATGAGCCACGACCATACGACTTTCCCAACTATTCACCACGCTATTCGATCTTACCAAGGTAATACTCCAACATTGGGCGAACGGGTTTATATCGATCCCGCTGCCGTAGTCATTGGCGATGTTGTACTGGGGGACCACTGTTCCATTTGGCCCTGTGCGGTTATCCGTGGCGACATGCACAAAGTACGTATTGGTCATCGCACTAGCGTGCAAGACGGCGCCATCTTACATATCACCCACGCAGGACAATTTAACGATGATGGCTGGCCGTTGACCATTGGCGATGACGTCACCATTGGGCATTCAGTGAATTTACACGGCTGTACTATTGGCAACCGTGTCTTGGTGGGCATTGGTTCTATTGTATTAGACGGGGCTGTAGTAGAAAACGAGGTGGTGATTGGAGCTGGCACACTAGTACCACCAGGAAAAGTGCTAGCAAGTGGTTATATGTATATGGGGAGCCCCTGTAAACAAATTCGCCCGCTAAAGGAAAATGAAAAGGCTTATTTCACTTACTCTGCGAATAACTATGTAAAACTTAAAGAGACTTTTCTGTAAAAACTTTGTTATGGCTAGCACCAACAAAAGTACCCACCCACCCTCAAGGAGACATATGCAATATTTACACACGATGGTTCGAGTACAAGACTTAGACGCCTCACTCGCTTTTTATTGTGGTGGATTAGGGCTAGTAGAAACATCACGCTACGACAGCGAAAAAGGACGGTTCACACTGGTATTCTTAGCGGCACCCGACGATGAAGAGCGAGTTCAACAGAACCAAGCTCCGCTTGTCGAGCTAACGTATAACTGGCCAAGCGATGATAGCGAGACTCAGGCCTATGATGGCGGGCGTAATTTTGGTCACTTGGCCTATCGTGTTGATGACCTTTACGCACTATGTCATGCATTGATGGGCAAAGGCATCACGATAAACCGACCTCCAAGAGATGGTCATATGGCGTTTATTCGCTCGCCTGATGGCATATCTATAGAACTCTTACAAAAAGGCGATAATTTA
>Ga0307488_10001490_pt1 | contig 19487 bp, 22 predicted proteins | sample SB02metaG_FD_202248 | JGI IMG/M metagenome (GOLD analysis project Ga0307488, IMG submission 202248) | Sea-ice brine microbial communities from Beaufort Sea near Barrow, Alaska, United States - SB 0.2 | ecosystem: Environmental > Aquatic > Marine > Coastal | place: USA: Alaska | collected... | reverse complement strand
GCTGTGGTTGGAGTAGCTGTGGTTGGAGTAGCTGTGGTGGTTGGAGCGGCTGTGGTTGGAGTAGCTGTGGTGGTTGGAGCGGCTGTGGTTGGAGTAGCTGTGGTGGTTGGAGCGGCTGTGGTTGGAGTAGCTGTGGTTGGAGCAGCTGTAGTTGCGGCAGCAGCTACAATAATACTACCAGCCATTTGAGGGTGAGATGTACACCTGTAAGACCAAGAGCCATCATCAGAAGCAGTCCAAGTTGTGCTGGGATCACCACCTACGTATGAACCAAATGTAGATTGACCACCCTTTTCAATAACAAACGGATGCATACTACCCTGATTAAATGTAAAGGTAATAGTATCATTCTCGTCTAAATAAATAGTGGGATCTTCTCTATTTACTAATGATCCATTTTTATCGGAACCATTAAATATGTAATGAGAACTACCGCTAGCAGTTAAAGTTATACTGTAATTAGCCATCCTGAAAATCCTATTAAGAACCGTATGATACGTATAGTGGTCTGTACTCTCCGTTAATTTTGATAGCTACTACATAATCATCTTTTGAAATTCTAAGAAAAATATCTCTATTTGTCAAAGTTACATCTTGCCCAGCAACCCAAGAACCGCCAGAACTAGTCTTAGTAGACATTGTACAGGTTGTAGGAATTTGAGAATTATTAGGTGGAACGCATCCGTTTCTTGCATACCCCTCAACGAACAGAGAAGAAATATCGCTATTTACTGCATCTATTCTAGATTTTTCAGTTTCAATTTTAGCATTATTGGTAGACACATTTGACTGTAAGGTAGATATATCACCAAGGAATGAACTAGAGCTAATCTCTGCGCTACCGTCTCCAAACATTAAACTGCCATCTACTTTTATATTTCCATGAACTCTAGCAGCGTTTCCTTTAAGTGAGGAGGAATCATCTGCAAATGTTCTATTGGCAAGAGACATACCTCCTTGAGAAAGATTTAATACAGGAGAGCCTTTAACTTTAAGATCAAAGTCTTGATTAGGATTTGTTACGTGTGGGGTGTAAGATAAATGCCCTTCGTATGGAACAAGATCTATCTTATTATTTGGCAATTGACCAGCACTTCCATTAGTCAAAGTCAAAGACGAATCTTTTAAGTAAACTTTGTTGCAAGTACCATAAGGTACAGCCATGTCTTTGTGAACTTCTAAAACATCGTCGATTAATATGTTATTAGTCTCAGTGAGCGTCAGAGTTGGTTTTTTAACATTGCAACCAATAATCAAATTATCATCACCTAAAGATGAAGAATTTCCAGCATTGTAACCTATAAGTGTATTATTATTTTTAGATCCAAGAGCTTTTTTACCAGCACTCGACCCAACAGCAACATTATAATCACCAGTTGACAATCCGCTTAATGCACCATTACCATAAGTTGTATTGTCGTAGGCTGTAGTAATATTTGACCTTGCTTTAGGAGAGTCAAGTCCAGCGAGAGTGTTTCTTTTGGCATCAGCAAAAATAGATATCTCTGCGTTTGATCCAGCTTCAATATCTATCGCCTGCATACTTATTTCAAAATAATTACCTGATCCATCTACATAATTTAACGTGGACTTTTGAGCGTCTCTATCTACCTGTTTAACAAAAAACTTGCCATGATATGCGGTAGCCGCTTCAAACCCAACATGTTCATACATACTAATAGCGGCCTTGTTATTCTGCAAGTTACCCATAGTAAACATTGAATTATTAGCATCATCCCCATTAAATAAACCAGCTAGTTCATCACCATTAGAAACAGAAGCTTTAAGGAACTTAGTTTTAACTTCGTTATGATATAAATCTATATTGAGTTCTTTATCTGTATTATGATAATATATATCTGCTCCATAGGTTAAGCAATTTGAAGTAGTAAGCAGTTGTAATCCAGCTTTAGTATTGGAAGCGTTTTCTGCTGCTACTCTGACTACGGCATCTCCGCTACTCCTGATGTTAAATATGGTGTCAGGGGTTAGATAGTCACCGCGAGAAAAATTATTTATACCAACAAAACCATCGTTGCCATCATTCATCAAGATAAAATTTCTTGTTGGATAAGTAGAGTCTTGGTATCCTTTAATAATAAACCGATCATAACTTTGTTCAGATTGAGGATTAAAAAACTCAGGAGCATTTAAAGGTTCTTTTGTAATATACGACTGCTCAAACCCTCTCATTGTAGAAGATTTAACATTTGTTAGCCACTTTTGATGAATATTTACGTCGGGGTCTAAAGATAAGTAAGATATGTTATAATCTTTTATATCTGTGCCAGAGTTAGACACAAAGTTTACGTCCCCAAAACCAACCTTATTTGTTGCTAATACAATCTCATCTTCATTCCCAAAAGAGATGTCATCAACATCAACAAAAACCCCTTTACCTTGGATATAATTTACTATACCTAATTTACTATTGCTTATAACTCTATCAGTCTTAACGTGTCTACCTTTAGCTGTAGAGATACTAACATTGCTAAACCAGTGAGATCTTGAGAAAACATCATCTTGAGCAAGGTTTGACAAAGTGCTATCTTGAGGTCTAAACTGAAGAACGTAAGTTCTGTCATATCCAGCAGCTACATCTTTAGAGTATATATTTAAACCAGCTCCTGACAGCTCTTCGTCTTTAAGATATCCTACAGGCGGCTCAAGATTTTGATTAGGGTGATAATTCTCAGTTAAACTAGATGCACCGCCACCATCAAGAGTATTAATATATCCACTGGAAGCTAAAAAGATAGTCTTGTGTAAATAGTGGGCTTGTTCTACAGCTTCAAATTTATTGAATTTACTTGTCCCAAGAACGTTAATATTAAAAATATCAGCGCTCAAGTAAGGAAATTCTGCACTGCCAAGACGATACTTATTAGAAACCTTTGGAATTATGTCTCCGCTAACACTAATTCTATTGTCAACGTCTAACGTTCCTTTAATGTAGGCATCTGTTCCAACAGTAATAGACTCGTCTAAAACTATACTATTGTCAACCTTTAAAGCTCCACTAATATCAACATTTCCATCAAGTATGGTTTTTGCGGAAATTAGAAAATCATCTGTATCGGACCTATAAGATATATTGTTGCTTTCTGAGAAATACAGCGTGTCACTTAAATAGATATCTCTAAACCTGTGTAAATTAGTACCTAAATCAAAAGTGTAATTGGAAGTCTGACTTGGTACAATATTACCTGCAACCTGTAACATGCCAGCATCTGTGAGGCTACTGACACCAATACCAATGCGAAGATTAGACTGATCAAGATCGCCTTGAATGAGAGGTACTAAGCCTTCCCCAGTTTCATTACTACAAATATAGTCTTTGTCAACATTATGTGACGCTATAAATAATTTGTTATTTGTATCTCTGTCTACGTAGTATCCAGCTCCGTGACCAATAGCAATATTTAAATTGCCAACTTTATTACCATGTAAAGCGTAGCTACCTAAACCAACATTTCCATAGCCAGTAGTGTTGGCTGCTAAAGCGTTAAACCCAGCGCCAATATTGTTATGACCATGAATATTGCAATTTAAAGCATAAGAACCAATCGCAGTATTGGCGTATCCAGAATAGTTTTTATTTAAACTAGCATACCCAACAATCGTATTGTCTACGCTAGTATACCCATTGATACCTCTGCGAAAATTGTCAAGGGTAAAACTACCAATTCTTGTGGTTCGACTGCCTTTTAAAGTATCAAAATTTTTAGAGCTAAGATCAGAAAGCTCTGTCAAATTATGTACAGAGTCTATTACATCTAGAAGATTATGACGAATATCAGAAGGTGTGATGTTTCCCTTAGAATTGTCTGAAATCTCTCTCTTGATATTGTCTACTAGCTCTTGCTTAGAGATAATCATTATTTAGAGCCTTTGGTTAACTAGGGTTATGTTAAGCTAATTTCTAAAGAACGAACATCAAATTTTATTTGATCTCCTGTGTAGATATAACGTGGATTTCTAAGCTGTGCGTACATAAGCAAATTGCCAGCTCCAAACGTACTGTTGTCTATAACTGCTACACCAGAGACAAAACCCCAATCTCTAAAAGCTGGTTGAAAAATAATTTGACTTTGATTCTTAATGAAACCGTTTCCTTCGTATGCTAAGTTGCCACCGTCTTCCGCTACTCCAGAACTTACACCCACTCTTGGACTGTAGAAGTTTACTCCGGGGTGTTCATCAAACCTGAAAATATAACTTTGACTATTAGTGTCTGAATTGTCAGCTCTAAACTTAGCAGCAGTAGTTGCTGTGCTATCGCCACTATTTGCAGCGTAAAGAGGATACCAATAACCATCTTGTTCAGATGTGCTGAAAGTTTCACCATCGTTATTGGAAAAATATACGTTACCACTTTCTGGTATATATACTTGATATGTTGTATTTGTATCTAAACCTACGTCAAACCATTTAGAATTTCCATCTTCGCTTGGAGCGCCAAGAGAAAGTCTACTATAATTTGTAGATAAAGTTGAAGCACCAACAGTAATCCCAGTGGGAATCTCTGGTATGTTAGAGCCATTTTGATTATCTTTAGCAACACTAGACGTTAAGGCAATACTGATGTTATCTGGTTTTGCAAAATTAGTACCTCTAAAGATATGGTCTAGCAACTGTTGTTCTAGATAATCTGAAATAGCAGCCATTTTTGTTCTCCCGTAGAAGTCCTGCGAAAATTGGAAAGATCTACCTATATATACACAAAAAGCCACCCCCGATAACGAAGGTGGCTTTAGTGTGCAACCCTAGAAAAATAGACTAGAATGATCCGAGGATGATTCTTCTATTATCTAAAACGCCAAATCCAAGCTCTGCCCAACCATAGTAGCCAGCTCTTTGCTGACGGTGGAGAGAAGGATCTTCGTAAACCTGAAGTTGTTCCTTAACAGGCATTACGAAGCTATCACTGCTTGACTGATCAAGACCAATAACCAACTCAAGATCGCTTGACTGAACATTGCCAGAAAGCTCACCAGTGAAGAAGGTTTGATATTCTTGACCTTCGCCAAGCTCGTCAAGGTCATGAAGGTTTACACCAAAGATGCGCGTGATGGGAGCGCCATCCTCAGAAGCCGTATAAATCTCACGACGAGTTACTTCGTCAACTTGGTCAAGACCCCAGTTGCGAACATCTTCCAGTGCTTCTGGTGAAACGTACATGTCGGTCAAACGACCACGACCAACAGAAGCGCTGTTGCCGCCAGAATTGCGGCGCATGACGGTCTGCATGAGAGAGACAAGTCTCTTACTGAAGAGACCGGCTGTTGCGTCACCGTCATAAACGAGAATGTTACGGTCAACACCAGCTGCGAGCAGCGTATGCCATCCGTCATCATTCATCTTCTTAACGAAGCCAGCTTCCATGACTTGCATGGCACGACCAACTACGTCCCAACGTGCTTCTTTAGCATATCGTAGAAGATAATCTACTGAAGATGCAATGTTATACGTTGGAATCATGACGTAATCGCTTTCAACTGCCCGTTCTGGTATTCTACCATGACCGGGATTCGTATAAGCGACATGTTCTCCTTCAAGACCGGGGCTTACCAAGTCAAGAGGAAATTCAGTTGTTGATCCAGCTTCGACATTAATAGTCTCGAAAATATTACCAAGGATGTTACCCACAAGGACACCCTTACGAAGTGGTAACTCAAGAGCTTTAGCGAATTCACGCTGTGCTGCTTGTGCTACGTTGATATCTGCATCCCCTGACTTACGCAGGAGAGTGATGAATTCATCACTAGGTCTTTCATTAATTGGCATGTTTAAATCTCCTTTAGATTGTTTTAAGTTCAGGGAAGGTTAACTTCGACCTTGCAATAACCATCTTCGTCTTTAGACGAGAGGAATGCACCGATCTTAGTACCAGAAACGACCATTGAAACATTTCCTGCGACCGAGCCGCTTACATAAGCGCCTGATCCAGCTACAGGTGAACCGTCAATGGCATTGGTTACGACGTAACCCTTACGAAGAACAGTAACCTTACCGCCCTGTTGGACTTCATCTTTGTACTGATTAAGATGCGTTCGGGTTAAATCCTTGTTAACAACATCGTTCATAAGGATTCCAACTGGATTACCAGAAGTTGCCTTCTTCACTAGATTAACACCCTGATCCATAGCTGCGCCAGAGCCAGCCGTTGAGTCATGAACTACAGCACAACCACGAGTAGCTGTTCCATCATTATAGAAAAAGCTAATGTCAGTTTGAAGTTCATATCTATCTGATTTTAGAGCCATGTTTATATCTCCTTTAATTACTTACTAAGTACGTTGTTTTCAAGCCATTCTGCGACACTCGCTCTGGTGGCTTCGAGTTCGTCGGTCTCAGTAGCTTCTACAAGAGTAGCTTCTGTAGTTTCGACGCTTTCTAATGCTTCTTCAGCTTCAGCTTCAGCTTTATCTGCTTCTACTTCTTCAGCTTCAGTTTCTTCGGCCTTTGGTTTGGCCTTTGGTTTTTCTTCTTCTACTTTTGCTTCTTCTTCCTTTTTCTTCGTAGCGACCTTTTTCATCTTAGTCATTGCTGACAAGACAGTTTCAAAAGTTGCATCGTCGAGTTCATCATAAGAAGCGAGCGATTCTTCAGCTTCTTCAGCTTCTAAACCAAGATCGAGAAGTGCAGCCTTGCGAGCTTCAGTCTTCTTTTCTTTCTTCATCTTCTTGAGTTCTTCCATTCTTTCTTTGAAGTCTTTGTCTTTAGCTTCTAAAGATTCGTGAAGCTCAGTATAAGCAGCTTCTTTTTCTACGATACTCGCTTCAAAAGCTTTGATAGCTTCTTCTTTTTGAGCGAGAGTTTCTTCAAGCTTTGCGATTGATTCTTCTACTTCTTTTGAAGTAACTTCTTCAACCTTAGCTCGAAGAGTTGTATTCTCTTCTTTAGCAGATGCTAGCTCACATTGAACATCGGCAAGCTGCTTCTCTAAAAGATTAATATCTGACATGTCATCATCTCCTTTAGGAAAACTAGTTAAAATGTTTGTGTTATTTAGAGAGAAAGCTCTGCTAGAATCAAGTATAATACTTCTTGGATTAGCTGGTTTAGATACAAGACCTTTACCAGAAAAAGAAATATCTCTTAATGATCTACCAATTTTGTAGCCTTCATATTCTCCATTACCACCATAGGCGCGTAAATGCTTTGTTAAAAATGCAGACCCCTCATTACGTTCTAGGAGTTTTGCACCACCCTGCTCATCTAATAGTGCGTAGTCAAAACCAGCGAATAAGCATTCCATAGAAACAAACCATTTGCCTTCTTGAATTTCAGCAATGATTTGATCCATGCGCTGTCTATTTTCTGGATCTGTCCAACTATTATATAACACAGCCTCAGTGATAATATCGAAATCATCCGGCTGGGTATCGTCTTCTATCCTATTGCCGTTTTTATCGACAACATAGCTCCCGGTTATATGTCCAATGATATCATTTTCATTGTGCATAAGATTGAATTGTTTGTCTTCCGGTGTGCTTCTAGCAGCCCAAGTAGAAGCTGCGTCAAACACATCGTCATTCTTATTCCAACCTGTTGAAACAAGAACGGACTTGAGATAAAATAGGTCAACCTGTTTAGGGTTTCCACTATCTGCTTTTATTTTTTCTGCGATGACTAATTGTTCTGCCTCGTCATGCTCACAAAGAGTTGCTGGCATACAATAGGCTAAACTTGCGCTATTTTGCACAATATCAGCCACACCGTCTTTAATTTCTGCTTGATGTATCTTCATATATCTCCCTCATCAACATTATACACAAAATATCAAAAAATTTATGTATTAGCCGATTTGACGTTCCACAAATAGACCTAAGATATATGCTCTGTAATTATCAATTGTCATGCTATCAATATTGATATTATTAGAATTTAAATTATCTGTAAAATCTGAAGGTGTTCTAACCCCTGACTTAATCTTTGAATAGACAGTTTTTTCGTTCACAGAATCATCAATTTCTAAATTTGTAAACACATCTAATTTTAACTGTTCCAAATCTTTTACCTGAGCTTTAGTAAGCTGTCTTAAGTTCTTTTTAGAGTTAGACTTTAAGTAAGCATTAGTAACAATGTTTGAAACACTATGCCAAGCATTTTCAGACCATACTATAATGCTAGCCAATCCGGGCTTAGATTTAGGTGTTTCTACACGTTTCTTTCTTGGTTGTTTATCTCTACTAAACATAGGTCTTCCATCTACATCTTTAGCGTTCTTCAGATCAACGTCAACAGTCTCGTCGTCTTTAGAAGGTGGATCAACGGGGGCAGGAGCTTCTGGCTTTGTTTCCTGCTCTTGCTCTGGTGGAGCTGGTGGATGAAATGGTCCAGCTTTATCTGGTCCTGAACCCTCACGTTTAGCTAGCTCTCTTTTAATTCTGATATTTTCAATCTGAGGTATTTCCTTGAATCGTTCAAGTAATGTTTCATGACTAATAATATCTCTGTCAGCAAGTTGTATGAGAAGATTCTTTTCAGCAGTTTCGTCAGATAAAGTCATTTGATCGAATTGAATGTGAGCTTTATATCTGAAACCCATAGCCTTTCTTACAATTTCTAATTCTTTTTCCCAAAACTTAGTAAGTAAGTCTCTTCCGTACTGAAGTCTTTCGAGTAATGTTTTAAGTGATATAAAGTTGTTTGTGAATCCACCTCCATTGCCAGCCATTCCCGTAAGAGTTGGAGGAACACCTAATCCGGCATATATGCTATTAAGTACAGAAGTATATTTCTCAGATCCTAAAAACTTGTATACCTCGCTGTTTGATTCTTGAAATGAAAGCTCTGGTCCCCACACAAGCTCCATAGTCCCTCCACCAACATTGCTGGCTAAGATATCTCTTAATTTATTAATAGCAGATTTATTAGGCAAAATCTTATGATCAAGACTACCTATAGTCCAAAGTCTAATATTAGATATTGCTCCATCTAGAGCTGAGAGGTCTGCAAGTCTCATTTTTTCTAGCATTATAATATCATCTAGAATGGCATAAATCATAGGGTTTGCCCACTGCTTCCAATCGTCTTTCTTATAATAGAAGATTCCTAGTCTTTCAGGGTCAAGAGGGATGTCTCGCTCTCCACGCATCAAGCTTTGCTTAATCGCTGGAGGGAGAGTTTCTAGAACGTGATTTGGAATATCTCCAGCTTTAAACTTGTCAAAGAACGAATGTGTAGTAAGGGTATAATTCTGTTTACCCATAAACAAAGAAATTTCACCATCTTTCATTTTTACGGTTAAGGGGTTGAAGAAATTATACCTCCAAGGTATCTCATCTTTTGTTGCTTTTGGAAGTTCAACTTTTATATCAGAAGACAAGGCTTTCATATAATCTCTAAGTTGCGGCGTAATCTTTGCGTAACTTCTGTGTACAATAACATTCCCCGTCTTATATAAATTATTTAAGAATCGTTCTGATCTTTCTTTTCCGTTTACATTTCTAAACCACTGGTGATAGAATTTTTCTACGCTCTTATCTCTATGAACGATCTGTATACCTTGACTACCAAAATCTCCCATAAGATCAATAATATTTCTGATTATACCAACCTTATCGTAAGCGTCCATACACATCTTAATAATTTTGCGATGTTGATTTGGGACTGCTTCGTCTGGACGAAACGCATGATAATCGCTAGGGTTGAATCCCGGTCTTACAGATCTATTTGGCTCAATGTCGATAAAGTGCCTGTAAGCCGAACCTTGAGATTTGTTTAGGCCAGAGTAAGAATCAACGCTTTCAGAAAACTTAGACAAAGCTTCTGCCTTGCTATTAAAGTCATCATCTTCCCAAGTTATCATATTTTCTTGACTCATCTTTTACCTCAATTGAAATGTAATTGGATTGTATATGTATTAATACACATCTTTCATGTTATCTGAAAACCAGCTGGGACCATTATACATATTACCGTCTGATTTAGGTTTATGACCACCAGTAGCAAAACCGCCATAGAATTGATACTCAGCTTGAGTAGGAGTCCTCTGTAAAACCCTAGCAGCCATATTAGCCATTAACAAAGAAGAATATCTATCTTTACGCATTTTGCTTTTCCTGCCGGTTCCTACGACAACCTGTGGCGTATCCCACCTATCCCTGCCAGATGTTGTTTGTGTCATTTGGATCATGGCTAACTCGTCTTTTAACTCTTCTGTGTCTAATACGCAAGCTTCTAGAGTATCAAATATTCTATTTTTTATATCATCTTGATGTTCTGATATGTCTAGACTAACAGCGTCGAAGAATGGAAACAGTAAGACCTTATCTTCAAAGTCTTTTCTAAGACCATGATTTGCTTCAGATAGCCATTCATACTTGGCAAATTGACACATTTCTAATATGTGTAATCCTCTTTCACCATCAGTATCTTTTTCTTTATCATCGTTTATAGTGGGCCATATTGCGATCTCTCCTTCTTTTATCTTATCCTTATCATGAAGTGATTCCATGACCGCTATACCTCCACCCTGAGCGTCCATAGCTATATGTATACATGGAAACAGTTTCATCAAATCTCTAATTTTTCTAGCACAATATGCGTAAAAATCAGTTTCAGTAGAATAACCTTTCTTGACTTTCTCTTTATGTTCCGATCTATTAGTTGTCCAGCAATGAACTATTTTTCTGTAGCTAGGATTAATTTCTAATATAACTATGCTAAAATTATCAACCTCTGACGCTGGATCAACTCCAAATATATATTGTTTATCTTTACTGCCCATCAACGTAGATTCAAACAATATTATGTTTCCGTCTGAGTCTTTGATTGACTTTTCTTCTGAAACGACACAAGACTCAATTAAAGATCTTTTAAAGAAACCTTGACTATCTCTAGTAAAACAAGCTCCATACTCCATTTGGTATATGCCTGTGTGTACAGTGGCTTTAGATCTCGCAACTTGATCTGCGTCCATAAAACCTTTAGGCAGCAATTCATAAGGCATACGTATAATAGAATATTGAGTCCAATCAAAACTTTCTGGAACCTCATCACCAAATACTTCCCTGAGCTTTGCACCATTGCCTTTACTTTTTATAATAGATTTCCATTTCTTCCAGTATGTAGCAAAATGATTAAAATCATAGTATGCTGTACCGGATAAAATAATTTGATTATCTTTCTTTACTTCTCTTTGTTCTTCTTCAAAATCTATGCCTAATTCTAAAGATTTTTTCTTCGCAGCAACTCTTTTTACGTTTTCTACTGGGTCAGCACTAACAGCTGCAAAACCAGCTACAACATTTTCAAATATCTCTCTAGGTATAGATGCAAATTCGTCAGCAATAATATCGTTAGCTCTTTGACCTCTAATCTTTTGACCATCACCAAGAGGTAGGCAAGTTACGGTGCTTTCATTCAAACGAAGAGTACATCTATCAGTGTCTCGTCTAGGACCACTATCACCATCGCATATATCTCTAAGCATAGGTGAGTTTCGCCATATAGTTTCCATATATTCAAACAAAACTTTGGACTGCCTGAAAGCAGCTCCTACAACAACTACTTTTCTCTTAGGTAGTATTAAAGCTCTTAGCACAGCGTATAGAGAAAGCATAAACGATTTACCAAAGCCTCGACTAGCAATAAGCATGGGAAATTTTCTGTTCCATATTTCTCTTAAGAATAACGCCTGAGATGGTAGTAGCTGAACATTAAGAACTTCTTTACAAATAAACGAAAGATACTCAGGTCTAGTCATTAAGAATGCTAGCTTTAAGTTAAAATCATCTTGCATTGGATTTAGCATGGACATAGGATTGAAAAGTTCAGTCTCTATATCATCTAAGCCAAGCCATGCTTCGTCTATATTTTTAAGTGTATTTTTCTTTACCATGAATAAGCAATCTCGTCTGCAAAGCCGTAATACACAGCATCCTCTGCTGTAATGTACCAATCACCGGACTTTAGTTTTCTAGTTAAATATGTCTTTACTTTATCAGGATGTGGCTTATTACCATACTTCTCTTTAAAGAACTTACCGCCAACACAACTTTGCGTATATATATCCATCATTACTTCACATATATGCTTCTCATACTTTGCCCAGTTTTGAACGCTTAAATATTCGCCTCCAGCATCAGTAGAACCGTAGTGAGTCATGAAGTAAGTATTAGTTGTTATAAGCCGCTTGTCAGCAGCTTGAAATATTATACTACTCATAGACTCTGCTTGACCATAAGCAATAATTGTAACGTAGGATTTTGACATACATATAGCATCGTATATAGCCATACCATCAGACCATTCGCCGCCAACACTATGCATATGAATAGTAATAGGACTTGTAGATTTAGTTTCTAGCGCTCTAATATTTTTTAGAAAGGTATTAGACATTTTATATTCTACGCCGGGATTTTCATTCTCGTCTGATGAATAGCAGTTATGTAGAAATATTTCACGCCTATCTATATTAGCGCCATAGTTATGAAGATCATATAACAGGTCTTTGTCTCCGTAATTCATGATTTTCTCCCAATGGTATACATCTCATTAATTCTTTTAAAAATACTACTAACTGTTAAAAAAGCGGTATGCTTATCTCCGCAAAAAAGAACATGAACATCATTATATAACTCAAATTCTATTAAGCATTTTAACATATACCTTCCTGTTATTTTTACTGAACCTTTATTTTTGATTGGTATCCTAGTTTCTTTTGGAAACTTAATCAATTCTGATAAGCCAAATTCTAGTATCATATACTTATGAGGGAAAGATTCCATTCTTTCTATCTCTCTTAGGAATGCATGTTTCTTAGATCCTAAGTTTTGAGCTAGTTCTTCTACGCATCCTTTTCTTTCAATGCATATTTTATCTTCTAGTCCCTTTATGGAATAATCGCCAGTATCTAGTTTTTGGTCAACCATTCCAGCGCACGTATTAAACTTACTAAAATAGTAACCGTCTTGCTCGCGGGTATCTTTTATAACTGTAAACTCAGGCGCTTGTTTATATTTACTCATTTAATTATTTCTCTAAACAGTGTTTCGTAGTGGGATTCTTTTCCTGTAATTGATTTATGACAGTATCTACATAGTGTAATTCCATTAGAAGTTTCATATCTTAATGCAGACGCTCCAGACCACTTTGTAATATGGTGTACTTGTAAATTTCTCTTACTCTTACATCCCGGCATTTTGCATGTAAATTTATCTCTCTTCAATACTTTAACTCTAAAGTCTTTATATATTGGATCGTTATAATTTCTCACAATGACTCTACCTTGTCTATTCTCATATAATGTCTAACTTTTCTACATAATATTCTAGTCTCTATGGACGAATCCACTTTTAATAAAGATAACATAACTCTGTTTAATAATGTAGAGCAAGCGTCATCAGGGTTGTCAGCTTCCAAAATGTATAAAGAAAAAGGTAATCTATATTCTCTTAAAGAATATTTTTCTATTTCCAAATACAAGTCTGATAAATCTATTGATAGTCTATAGTTTGGCATCCAGCATCATTTTAACCAATCCTTGTAAGTCACATGTGGGGGTCCATTGAAGCGTACTTTTAGCTTTAGAACAATCACCTTTAAGGTATTCTACTTCGCAGGGTCTATAAAATTCTTTATCTATTACTACAAATCTATTCCAATCTTTAATTCCAGCATAAGCAAAAGATTCGTCTAAAAACTCTTCTATCGTATGCGTCTTTCCTGTGCAGATGACATAATCATCTGGTGTCTTTTGCTGTAGCATAAGCCACATAGCTTGTACGTAATCACCAGCGTAACCCCAATCTCTTGAAGCTTTTAGGTTTCCAAGTCTTAGTTTAGGAAAACTCTCCCTGTGGATTACTATTTTATCGTTCGTAAAGTCTAGAGGAAAATCTTCAAATGAAGAATATGATAACCATTTTTTAAAATTAGATATCCATTTTACTATTTTCTGAGTGACAAAGTTATCGCCCCGTCTTGGTCCTTCGTGATTAAAAAGAATACCAGAACTAGCATGAAGACCATAAGCATCGCGGTATATACGAACAGAATGATGGGCAGCGCACTTAGCGATTGCATATGGTGAGTTGGGCATAAGTTTAGTTTGTTCATTTTGATACTTGACTCCATTCTTATCTACGTCATAATTGCTACCAAACATTTCACTAGAAGAAGCTTGGTAGAACTTTATATGATCCATCTTTAAATCTATTAGAGATTGTAGCAAATTTAAGCATCCCTTGCCAGTTACATCCCAAGTTAATGCTGGTTGTTTAAATGAAGTTCCCACATGCGATTGTGCCGCTAGATTATAGACTTCATCTACATCATCGTTATCTTTGAATATATTAATGACACTGCTAACATCTGTAATATCCCCTTCGACCAGCTTGAAGTTTGAATTATCAACTAGATGTTTTATACGTTGTCCAGTGTCTACACTGCATCGTCTTGCTACGCCTATAACTTTATAATTTTTACCAAGGAGCAGGTCTGCTAGATGGCTCCCATCTTGACCTGTCACTCCAGTTATAATTGCCTTCATTTCTATTGTCCTTTAAATAGTTGTATAATAAATAATCTTTCTCGTAGATTCGTAACAAATACTGTAATGAATTATTAGAATATATAAATTCCTGTTTTTTCGATTTATTAACTTGTTCACTACCGATGTCTAGTCCCAGCTCACGAAACCCTTGATCAATATTCTCCATTGGTATAATTTTATATGGCCTATTAAACCAAGCTACTTGCTCGTGAAACACCCAATCGGTTGGTATCTTTTTTCCATTTACTGAGTGAAAGTGTGGTTGTGGTCTTAAGAATAAATTGGCTTCTCTTTCACCGTTTAGTATTCCTGTTATTAACATCTCAGGATTTAAATATTTACTATCTTTACAGTAGTGTTGTTTCACATAGAAAAACGCCGATGTAAACCGCTCAGTTGGCTCCCTGCATACTATAACTTGTTTTAGTTCTTTTGGTATATTATTAAATATAACTCCGTGATCAAATATTTGGAAGTCTTGATGATTCTCCATAGCCTTTTTCAGTGTAAAGCCAGCATTCTTAGGTATGTGTATAAAAGCGTATTTTTTCATTTTATGTTTTTTAATATGAAGTATGCTACAGAAAGTTCTATTGTTAGAGCTACAAACCAACAAGGTAAAATAACTAACAAAGATTCTGGGTTCATGAGTTAATCCTTTACGGTATCTGGTGTTAAAAAAGGTTGATCAATCGTTCCGTCATCATATTGATGCAATTCCGAAAGTCTATTTTGTTCGTTCCTCATCGCTACCTTCATCTTCTCCATGTCTATTCCATACTGTTTAATTCGTTCGGGATCTTGCATCATTGCAGCAACCCAGCTGGTAAAGCTCTGCTTACTGTCCTCAAGCCTCTTAATTCGCTGCTCACGGGTTCCTTTCATTTCACGAAGCATACTTGACTTCTTAGACTGCAACTCCCTGTAATCACGATTTAAGCTTTCCTGCGATGCCCTTAGAGAAGCCACCTGTCTTTCTAAGTTAATAATGTAATCATAATCTTGTTGATCTTTGTCTCTAGCTCGTTCATCTTTCACCATTGTATCATAAGTATTAATCTGTTCTATATTCTCTTTATTACCTTTGAGACACCTGTTCATTAACAACTCCAACTTAATCACATCGACTACTTGGAGTTCTTCTGTAGGAAAGACATCATCTTTAAACTGTGATATAATACGAGACCAGTGATATTTGAATAACTCTAATTCTGATTGAGTAAACTGCGCTTCTAGTTCAATCCAGTAGGGACGGTCTTCTAGTGAATATGCGGCGATTTCAACCTTACTTAAACCAATTTTTAAATTTTTCTTGATATAATCATTAATAGCCTTTGTACTACGATCTAGTTGCTTTGCTATATCCTCTATGGTTAGACTATCTACTAGTCGTGATATAGTACGTCCTTCTTCATCGGAGATTCTACCCTTACGCATAGCCTTTATCCTCCAATAACTGACGTATGTAATCTAGTACATCTAGTCTACGTTTCTTAGGTATATATATATTATTCATAATCTTAAGATAATCAGCTCTCATGTGGGGTGGAAGTTCGGAATCTATAATCTCAGTAACCTCATCTAAGTATTCATGGTGGTCGGTCTTTTCGTCACATACCAAGTTTTCAAAGACAAGCTGTTTAGGAGAAAGAACTTTACGTTTGTCTTCAGATGACTTAGTGAAATTATTATCTCTAATAAAGTTTTTAAGTCTATTGGATAGATTAACAGAAAGGAAGTTTTCTAGAGGGCGTTTTTGATCATAACGCTCTAAAGCTTCATAACATATAATAAAAGCCTCTTGTTTAATATCATCAATATCATACCCGTGGAATGTATACTTGGGGGCGATACGATTAATAACAAGAGAAATTTTATCAATAACCTCCTGCTCAGTTAAATTTTTAGGTTTCTTCATTCACTAGCCTTTTCCATACTTCTCCATCAAAGAATTTCAAAGACTTGGTTTTATTATCATAGACAATAGAACCTTCAACCTCTTTGGGCTTTTTAGGAGTAGTAAGAATTAGCTGAGTAAGTGAGAGTTGAGTAATTTTTTTGAATAGTTCGGTGAAAGATATGTTGCGAATTGAACCCTTGATTCTTCCAGCAAGAGAGTTTTCCTTCACGTAAAGTGGGTTAAATGGAGATGCTTCAGTAGAGTAAACCATAACGTTGGGATGGATCGTTACATCAGTCATGGAATTTGGAAAAACGCATGTGATAAAAATTTTAGAGCTATTATTCCAGTTGTCAGCAATTTGGGTCTGAGGGGCTGTTACATGGGAAGTAACTCCATTTTCATCAGCAAACATTTGGGGGAAAGTTCTCTGCAACACAAAACCTTCGGGAGAGTCTAGAAGACTGCCTACGCCAAGCTCTCCACAGAGTGGTTTATTATTATCAAGTCTTTCTAAGCGATAAAAAAATAGGTACTTAGTTCCAAATTGTTCTTCAAGTGTAGACCAATCATCGTCTTCTAACGTGCCAATACCAAGATTGTGTTCTTTTGCAAATTCTAATGCTGAAACCGACTTAGTAATAAGTAGGTTATCAGTCTCAGGTAATATAGTTGCGAGATCAATAGTTTGCTTACTCGCTATCTTTAGCTCTTTTTCCTTCTGCGTCATCTATTAGCTCTCCTAGTGATTTATCCTCTGCCTTTAAATCCGACATTATAGATTCCTGCAAATGCGCAGTGGCTCTACAATGCAATTCAGAATGTAATTGTTTTGCTTCGTCTTTATCTGTATTCATAATATTCTCCTTCTGCATATTATACACCCCCTTTGCCAATAATTACAAGTTTTACAGGGCGTATCAAGAGGGATTGGGTAATACATTTACATTTGATTTTTTTATTGTTTATGAACCACCACGCGATTTTCGTGCCAAACGCGCGCGGAAAGTTGTGAAGATAAAACTACCCCCTGCGGATTGGCTGTAAGTCGTTACTAGCAAAGGACTTACGAGCGATAGTATAAAAAGAGTCCTATAATGAGACACAATAGCTATATAGCTGCAAAATATACTGTACATACTTATACTGTGTAGCATAATGCATTGCATAATGCAAAGAATGTAGCGTTATGCACACGCTGTATCATAGTGAGAATACAAATACACCTATATTAATAGGGTTAAAATAATATCATGAATGGCACAGTAGTTGCACTATATATATAGTATAAGAAACAAACAAGTTAACTAGAAAGAATTTAAAATGTTAAACTTAATTATTACTTCCGATTGCTGTGGTTCCGATGTTGTTCTTGAGGATATCTGCACTGCTTGCGGTGAACACTGCGAAGTTATTAAAGAAGAAATTACCGCTTGACACATTAAAGTTTACAGTGTAGAATGTCGATATACTTAATAAGGAGACAACAACAATGACTTACAATTTTGAATACTTCCAAGAGTTAGAATCATACGAAGCCCAAGAAGAATACAATATTTGGCTTGACGAGCAAGACGACATTATGGTAAGATTGCATGAATCAGAGATGTCCCCAGAGGTAGTAGAATAATGAATGAATACATGGTAACAAGTTTGCATGATGTGCTTGACAGATTCGATACACCTAAATTGCAAATGTACTTGTTATGCTGTCAGGAAGAAAAAGAGAATGACGGTGTGCGTGTAGCCGCTAACATTTTACGAGTACGATTCATCAACGGAGAATAAGATGAGTATATTTAATAGTGCAGATTTTGATAGTATACTAGCTGGTATTGTATATGATAGTCGTGTACAATCGCCTGATGGTGATGTATTAGAGCAGTGCGACGATGGACAGCCAACGCACTACGAAGAATGTCAAGACTTGTATGGTGGTGATGATTACGTAGAACAATGGGAGGATGATTCATGGGATTAATTCAAATTGATTTTCTGTCTATCGTAGTAGGATACATGGTAGGCGTTGCGTTGATGTGGTCACTAAGTGAAACGTTGTATGGAGACAACAATGAAACAAGAGCAGAAAAGGATTCTGAAGATATTCGGCCTCGCTATGATCGCAGGTATCATATGCTGTACGGTGATTCACCTGAATGAATGTACAGTAGTGCAGCCATGCTTTGATCTGCCCAAGGAATAATGCAGCATGGGCCGTAAGTCGTTACCCAGTAAGGGGTTACGGCTTGCGGGGCGGGGCAAACCGTGTGCCGTAAAATATATAGTATTACCTAAAGTAATCCGGTAGGGAGGTCGATATATATAGTATAGAAAGAGGGTATGTGAATGATGACATTAACTATGATATGTGGCCTGTTTATAGGATACGAAGGATATGACGATGGTAAGGTGTACATAGGTATATATACTCCCGCCTGTGAATATGGGTGGGTTATAACAAATGGGGAAATTTACCTTGACACAATTTACGAGAAAAATAATATATTACCCCTTGACAATTAAAGAATAACTGTATATAATGTCGATATAAGAAGTAACACTAAAAGAAAGAATTAAAATGTCAAACAACTTTGAAATCCACTACACTTCAGACTGCTGCGGAGCGTACGTTCACTCCGACGCTGATCTCTGCCCTGCTTGCCTTGAGCATTGCGAAGTTATCGAAGATCGTGTAGACTACGATTGTTCAGAAGCTGTACACTTTGAATCATCACTTGACTTTTACGGAGCTGGCTAATATGAGTAATAATAACTGTGTTGTATATCCAAGAAAAAACGTATGGGCTGTAATTGACCTGCAAGGAAATAAGATTGGCGAAGTTGGGGCCATGACAGAAATTGAGGCTCGACAAAAGGTAGCCGATCATGTTATAATTCCTTTCACGCTTTCACACATTGAGGAATAAAATGAAGACTAAAGCAAATCCACTGCGATTAATTGAAACACGATTTGAACTAGACAGTATGAACAAGGGGCGATATGTTAAGCGTTACTTTTTCTCTAATGGTCTTGGTGCTTCTGTCGCATGTCACAGTGGTACTTATGGCGGTGATGCTGGA
>Ga0307488_10001489_pt1 | contig 19489 bp, 18 predicted proteins | sample SB02metaG_FD_202248 | JGI IMG/M metagenome (GOLD analysis project Ga0307488, IMG submission 202248) | Sea-ice brine microbial communities from Beaufort Sea near Barrow, Alaska, United States - SB 0.2 | ecosystem: Environmental > Aquatic > Marine > Coastal | place: USA: Alaska | collected... | reverse complement strand
AAATTAGCTGCAGGAACGCCACCTAACATCTCATAACGACGTAAAGTCGTTGCACCAACAGTACTGCGTTTTGCTAACTCAGCAGCACTCCAACCTAAAAGTGCACGAGAAGCCTTGATTTGTTCAGCAGAAATCATTTATTATCCATTTATGGAGTATATTATTCCATTTAGAGTGCTTAAATTTCCTTTTATGGAGAATAACATGATTGATGATATCTTAGCCAAGTTTGATGGCGCCTTTGCTGAAAATACCATAAGAGCCTACAGGTCGGACTTTACTCAATACCAGACTTGGTGCTCACATAACAATATTGATTCAATACCGGCAACTGCCGACACCATGGCGCAGTATGTTGACTACCTTGCCACCGTCAGAAAAAGTGCAACTATCCGGCGAAGAATCAATAGCTTGGGGACGGTACTAAAACTCTCCAAACACTATGACCCCACCAAACAGCCGGAGGTTATATTGGCCATAAAAAGAATGCACCGAAAAATTGGACGGGCACAGAAACAAGCTACCCCACTCACCAAGCCACTACTCAACCAGCTACTTGGCAATTGCGATAACAGCATTAGGGGTTTAAGGAACCAAGTCCTCCTAAGACTCGGCTACGAAACCATGCGCCGCCGCTCAGAGCTCTGCGCCTTTAAGTTTGAGGACATCGGCAAGGGGGCCAACGGAAAACCGGCTATCCGTCTTAACTTCTCAAAGACAGACCAATTCGGGACTGGAAAGATACTACCAATCAGCCAAGAACTGTTCGACGTATTAGAAAAATGGAGGAGTATGATCAGCGGTGAAGGCTATATTCTGAGATCAATTAATAGGCATGGGCATTTTGGGAGCAACCTACACCCAGCAAGTATAAGCACCATATTAAAAGCACTGCAAAAGAATCTGAAAATGGACTCCGATGAACAAGGGCTCAGCGGTCATTCATTTCGAGTGGGCGCAGCACTTGATCTGTTAGAACAAGGAGAACCCTTGGAAAAAATAATGCTTAAAGGAGGGTGGCAGTCGGATTCGACTGCCATGAAATACTTAAGAAACTGGGCCTTTTAACTTATCTATTCTGTTTCAAAGGTTTGTTTAGCTGAATTATCTTCCAGAAATTCATAACGAAGTGTTCGGGCCAAACCTTCCTCAAGACTAACGGGCGGAACAAAGCCAGTATCACTGACTGAGGACGCAAACTGAGTAGTGCCCATGAACTTCTTAACCCGAATACTGCTTACGGGTAGAGGCTTACGAATTATCATTGCCGCCAAGTCAGCAACATAACCCAAGGCTATCCCAACAAAACCAGGAAGCCTTAATCCAACATTAGTTTTGCCAAACAGGGTCTTTCTCGCACCAGAAATCAATGTATTCATATCAAAATCAGGCTTATCAATATAATTATAAATATGCAGGCCTGGCTCAAGCGACAAACTGTACTCCAAAAATGCCACCACATTTTCAACATATGCCATAGATTTTCTGTTCGTTCCATCACCAAACATCACAAACCTACGAGAAGCGATTTGTCGAAGTAAGTTATAAACATTACCTCTGTTACCCTCACCAAATATTACTGTGGGTCTTATAATAACAAGCGAGCGATTATCTGGATCCTCAGTTTGCCATTCTTTATAAACCTGCTCGGCCAAATATTTTGTTCGGCCATAATCATTAAAATAATTGGCTTTACCAGATTCATCTGTATTTGCCGGCGCAAAACCATAAATAGCGACACTACTAGTGAAAATTATTTTCTTAATCCTATACTCTCGTGCCGCCGTACAGACGTTAATCGCCCCCTGCACATTAACATCATCATATCGGCTCAAGGGGCGCACGTCATCTCTATGAACAGCGGCCAAATTTATAATCGTGTTTATTCCATCTAAATTTATTAACGATTTCAAATCCTCGACGTCAGCATACACCACTTTACTTTTCGGCCTCGAGGTATCGATGTCCAGTACCTTGTGAATAACATTATTTTTAGAAAATTGTGATGACAAAGACGAGCCTACGAAGCCTGCACCGCCTATTACCGCAATTTGATTTGAAGACATTACCTTTTACTCCTGAAGTTCAACCTAGATATAAATATTTCCTTTAACTTTGATAAATATCTATTAAAGAAATATCGGGTGACATTAATCGATATTTTGTTTTTATGAAAAGATTTTTTAATAGATTGCGCACCCGTTAAAATATTTTTAATGTTCTGGCTATGACCACCGACACGCATACGTGTCAACACCCTAGAAACATACTGCGCCTTAACTTTATTGGTTTCCATAAACCTTAGCATTAGCTCAAAGTCTGCCGACACAGAAATTGAAGTGTCAAAATTACCGAAGCTATCATATACAGCTTTTCGCACGAAGAAACTCGGGTGAGGCGGATGCCATCCATCTTTAAATGAGCCCAGGATGAACTCAGAAGACTTCCAAAACCTTACAATCGAATACAGATCATCCTGTCTCACCATCACTGCATCCCCGTAAACCACGCCACACCCAGTGTTGTTAAATGCCTCCACCACTAAAGACAAAACATTGTCATCGTAAAAGACATCGTCACTGTTAAGTATTGCCACAACATCCCCTGATGCCCGAGCTAGGCCCTTATTAAACGCATCATAAATACCTTCATCTGACTCACTTACAACCACTGCGAGAGAGTCTTTGTATGACTCTAAAATCCTCAGTGTACCGTCAGACGAACCCCCATCGATTATAATATGTTCTATATCATTATAGTCTTGAGACTTTACAGATTTGAGCGTGTCCTCAAGAGTGTTAGCTGAATTATAAGTTACAGTAATCACAGACATTTTCGTTACGTACGGTTTAAATCCTGACATTAATTAGTTCTCCTCATTGTACTTTCACCTGCAAGGCACAACTAAAAAGTATGTGCATGTTTACTGTGAGGATGATTCGACACTAGTTCAGTTGACACTTCTCACTTTCCTAACGTCGCTCGAACTCGCTCGGCGACTAATTTTTCGTAGTTTTCCTGAAAATAGAGTAATAGCAAATTTCTATGTAATTGAAAATACTTTGCTTCGCTATTTCTCGCGTTAACTAGATCCGCTTTTTGATACGCTCCCGCTTTAGCAGTTGGAAGAAGCTCTCAGCCACTGCATTGTAGTGGCAGTTTCCACGGTCTCACACTGCCTTCGAGGCCATGCAATTTCAGAAACTCTTACCATTCATAGCTTGTGTATTGAATACCCTGATCACAGCGAACGATGACTTTGGTTTCTGGTTTTCGTCGCCATACTGCCATGAGAAGAGCGCCCAAAACGAGTTCCTTTACCATCCGAGATACCATCGACCAACCAATGGTCTTGCTGGAGTAAAGGTCCATCACAACGCCCAGGTAAAGCTCGCCCTCGTGAGTACGAATACAAGTTATATCAGTCACCCATGATTGATTGGGCTGCGCCGGATTAATTTCACGAGCGGGTATCTTGGGATTAAAGACATGCACCTCACCTGAGCGATGGAGAGGCTTCCGGTAGCCTATTTGAGCCCTGATGCTATCGAGTCGCATCAGCTTATGAATGCGTTTATTTCCGCATCATTCGACATAACCCTGAAGATTCCGATGAATCTTGCTGTAACCGTACAGGCAGCCAGATTCCAACCATGCTTGTTTGATCAACCCAGAAAACTTGTCATCTCTACGCTGACGAGCAGACTTAGGCTTACGCAACCATGCCTAATAACCAATCGGACTGGCTTGCGAAGTACGCCGCAGCTTATTTTAAAAGGCCACGCACTACAGTTACCCGCCCAAGCTCTTTCTTCAACTCCCGAATCTCTTCTGACTATTGCGAAGCTTTTTGATAGTCACTCGATTGTGGTCCGCACTTCCTGATTCAGTTGTGAGGATATTTATCGTTGTACCGAGCCGATCAGCCATGTCATAAGCGCTTAAACCTGCCTCAGTGACCTGTTTAACCGATCCAATTTTTAACTCTTCGGGGCACCGTTTTCTACTGATAAATCTACCTTTTTAATCGCTATTATTTGTAACTGAAAAGTGTCTAGCAAACTAGTGGCGATTCAATATTCCTTGGTGACTATCCACTTGTAGGTATAAAACCACTATTTAGAAAAAGTTCACGATCTACCAATCAGAGTCATCATATAAATGCGCAGCTACTTCACTTGTATATTTTTTAACATGATCTATTTCTTCACTCGAAAGTCTTAACTTCCAGTTTTTAACGCTGGCTTTACTGTTTCTCACAAACTCATTTCGCTCTACTTGTTCCGCTGGATTATGATCACCAGTTCTATTCAAAATAGCCTTCTTAGTGGCGGCATCGAATGGAATGTTAAACTTACTGTATATTCCCTCGAAACCCGAAATTGGGTTCATAGATAGGTCTTCATGCCGTGCGAAAGTCCATGAGCTATGCTCCGACTTATACTGATTTATAGTGTGGTGAACACAATTCCACAACAGTATTGCTTGATCAATAACACTTAGTTTATTGGCCGCAGCAGCAGAGATATCATTATGGTAACTATCTAAATACCTACTCATCAGTGCAGGTTGCCTAAGAAAATGATTGAAGTCATGATGCCAATTCTTGATTTTTAAACTCGAACAAAAAGCAGCTGGATGGCGCACCATTACTAGCACATCCATATCAAATGTTTCCGCCAGCCATTCAGCGGAAAATAGTGCAATGGGATCTTTGAGTAAAGCTCGCCGAGAATGGACGCTATGGCCTACGCTTAACATCTGATCTCTGCATAATTTGGCTAAGTGCCTCGCCGATCTGCACTTCTTCAGATTACTTAGCAATGGGTATTTGTACTCTAAAATGTTCCGTATTATTATTTCCGCATCACCTGCATTCTCATCATAAACATAATGGAACCAAAACTTGAATTGATCCGGATTAATTGAAATTTCATCTGTAACATTAAACGGCTCATGGATATATGCCACACTTTTACTCAGAGCAAGCATTTCACCAGCCCAAGTTGAACCCGACCTGTGGGACCCTGTAACTAATATCGGCCTTGAGCCGACTTTTTTCAAACTACGCGCCATAATATTTCCAATCTATTTTTGATGATAATGCGCCAAAATTTGGGCGAAGGAATCATACCTACAAATCCTTCTTTTTTTTGAAAACAAACGCGGCTATCATCGTCTGATACGAAAAAGCTTGAAAAAAACAGAATATAAACCCAGAGTATCCGTCAAGAAAACCACCTCTTAAAATGTACCTGTAACAAAAATAAATCAGCGGACGTAAAAACATGGGGAGCTTACGCCATACTTTCTCACGGATAAAAGTTTTAAATCCTTGATCGTATTCCGCCTTATTGCCACCTAGAATATGAGCGGCCTCACGCCGAGCATTAAGAATATGCTTTTGCAACCAGATCTCTAGCGGCTTTTTGTCCTCGTGAAGCAAGGGGCTTTTAAGTTTTTCTTCAATGCCGACTCTTGTAGGGTAGTCTCTGGCGCCCTCAGTAACATAAGTTGGTGATCTTGATGTTTTAAATAGACGATATACATTTGGATGACCATAGGCATATCGAATTACCCTACCCAAAAAAATATTTTCCACTGGAAATGAAACGACGTCTGCTTGACCATATTCTGTGACCGCTGTAATTTCGTTAGCAAGGGAGTCAGAGATACTTTCATCAGCATCAAGAAACAAAACGTATTTAGTTTTCACCGCAGCAACTTTAAATAACCAGTTTCGTTGATCACCAAATGTCTTGAATTCGTTAGTAAAAAGCTCAACTTTAGGGTAGTTTTTAGCCTTAGACACAGTTTTATCATCACTGAACGAGTCAACCATGCAAATACGTGAAAACTTACCAACTATTGATGCAAGACACTTGTCAATGTTGGCCTCCTCATTATAGGTCATTATTAAAACGGTACAATCAATCATATCTCTTTCCTATTTAGCCTAAGGCTACCCTCCCTTATTTGGACAAACCAACCCTGTACTTTTCTGCCTCCCAGTCCAGTAGAGCTGCGATATCTTCTTTTGACAAGTCTACAATCTTTTCAGGATCGCTTTGACGAACAGCCACATCATAGTAGCAGGTCAATTGATCAATCTGAGCTCGGGTAACACCGGTATGCTGAAATGTGCCGACGCCTTTACAAAAGATAAATGACGGCGGCGAGGATTCATTGCGTTCAAGCATGTCATCCAGCGTATCACAGCAGCCAATAAACGGCTCGGCACCTAAAAACACGACGTGATCAGGGAATAGCGCCCATTTACTCTCGACAAAATGCGACAACCGTGGGTCCAAGGCCAAGTCGTGGAACCGGGCCAATTTAGAAGGAATATATCCGTGCCTAAGTAACTTTTCGAATGTATTTTTATCATCAAAGGTTACTTGGACCACGCTTTTTACAAAGATTCCTTCCCTCACATAGCCAAGTAGGTTGTCAAGAAGCTTCATTACTTCTAGTACAGTTTCACCAGCCAAGACTAAGCCATGATTTAATAAAAAGACCATATTTATATTGGGATCGCCCTGAATTGCCTCAAAGACATTTTTAGCTAGATCCTCGCCCGGCTTGCAGTATTTAACGAAAGCATAGTTCATGTTTTTCGGCAGTAGACTTTGAAACTCAAGCTCGCAGTCATTTCTAACTAGGTGGGCAAGCACATCGATCGCATGGAGATGAATTACAATCCGTTGCGGCATCAGGGCATGGAGTAACGTTTCAATAGAGGGCTTTAGGTTAGACCTGCTCGTAACTTTCGGGTTTATAGTAAAGTCCCTTTGGTCAAGCGCTCCTCGAATATGAGCCAGGTCAGTCGGAATAAAGATATCGTCAACCTGTGCATCCGACAACCATGTTCCTGAAGCTTTGATCCACAATGTATCGTCATCCTTCCAAGAGACATTTCCACCTGCGCCCTGAACTAGCAGTGGATCTGCGCTGAGATCGGCGCACATTCGTTCAATTTGACTTCTAACACTTGATGCGACAGACATTATCTAGCTCCATTTAATTTTATCAGGAGCTGTCTTAATTCACTGAAATCATTAAACGATACATCGGGTTGACTCATTCCCTTACCCAAAATTATCCCTTTGTGTAGCTTTTGGAAAGTAACTGCGTCAATCGATTCGCGAGCTCCTTGAATGTCGTTCAAAGGATTATCTCCGACCATCCAGATGCAATCGCCTTGTGGTTTCATTTTATCCACTGCAAGCACAAAGGGTTCTTTCCTCGGTTTATCATAGCCGGCTTCTTCGCTTGTAACTATATGGTCAAAATAATGATCTAACCCAAAATAAACAATTTTCCTAAACTGAATCTGAGCAGTTAGGTCTGTAACGATAGCCGTTGGAATACCCAACAACCTTATATCATCAAGAAGTTCTTTAACTCCTTGAAAAAGCTCCGCATTACTTAAAAATGTCCGCCAATACGTCTGTTCCAAATCGAGAGCTAGCAGAACTTGCGAACCAAGCCCCATAATCTCTAACATCCTCTGCATGTATAACAACCGGCTGTGACATGCAGCCGTACCTTCAAGCCGCTTCTTAACGTCTAGTCTAGCTGCCTGAAACGCCTTATTAAAATTGACGGAGGAAATCGAAAAGGTGTCCACAACCTTTTTCTCTATCGCTTTTTGCGCTACAAAATGCGCAGGATCATATGGGTAAAGAGTATTATCTGTATCAAATAAAATCGCGTCAGGAAATTTTTGCAGTCGTGAATGATTAAAGATCTTCATTTTATAAGGTTCTTTGTAAGAATTTGATTAATATGGGATACAGCTATTAACTGCATAATTCCTGATACACCATCACACCATTCTGGATTAATATCAAAAAATTCAAATATATCTGGGCAAATGATCTTCGCAGCCATACCGATATCTGCGCTTGATACCTCCCCCTCAACAGTCATACTGAGCTCCGAACCATCATTGCTAACAACCATATCTACGTGCAACCCACAAAATCCAACAAGCACTCTATGAAGTTGTAACTCACTCAAACCATTACGCGTTGTTGCTACAACCTTTAATTGCCTGCTGACATCGACCCCAGGAGTGTTTAGAATCTGCGCACGAATAGGCCGAAGCGATAGAACCAAATCGGCATGCGTTTTTTGAGAACGAATAAATCTATTAGAATCAGATTCTCTAGCTTCGAGGGATGCCAGCACACGCTCTAGAGAATGGCCTCTGACTCCGACATCTCTTTTTATTTTGAAGTATCGTCTTAGATCTTCATCAATATCGAGATATATCTTCAAGTTATAGCAAGCCCTTAATTGGGGCGGATATAAAGCATGAAGTCCACTCGCGATTATAAAATCGTTAGATTCGATTTTGACATGCTTGCTCATTTTGCCTGTTAGGTGATCATAGTAGCGCGCATGAATCGACTTACCATCGGTCAATGAAGCCACATCACGACTGAACCCCTCAAGATCATTTGACGTTGGGTTCAGATGTGTCATTACCTGCCACATTGGCTTGTGCCTATCCCAGAGATGATAGTCATCGCCTGATAACGTTGCGATAGAATGGTTGCCAAACAGACCGGATATCGAATCTGAAAAAGTATCTTTACCAGCCCCTGAATCGCCGGCAATACCCACTACAAATGGCTGACGGCTATTACGGAAAAAATCGTTGTTATTAACAGCCTCACGCCACATCCGGATTGCCAAGATAAGGCCTATTGCAAAAATACCGGTATCAATTATCGCAACTAACTGCGCCGACAAGAAGAACTCGGTCTTAGCGAGTATGCTACTTATATCTAGAGCGCTCCCATTAACTAAATAGAACTTCTCTTTCAACAAAGTACTCAGAACAAAGATACCAGAGAAAATAGATATGATTACAACTGACACTCTGCCACTCATAGCCTGATAAAAAACAAGAAATGGAACTGTCCAAACAAACCAACCTGACGCAGCAGGCATCAAGACAACAATAACAAGAAATACAACGCCACTAATAGCCATAAACAAATCGAAGTTCAGACGTTTTGCGCGCCAGACAAAGTAAACAATTGCAATAAAACAAACGGGTAAAAAGTAAATCACCTCCCCCTTACTAACCTCAAAGGAGAGACCTAGAATGCTTAACATTTCCTGGTTTCCAGCTATCATAATCATGCCAGAGTTGGAGAGCAAAAACGGCAGACCCACAAAAAGCAACGTAACAGTAAAACCTAAAGCAAAATCATATATCAGCTGCCTTAGAGGCTTATTGTTGTATAGATACAGAATCAAAAAAGGAAACACTATCAGCATACTTAGCTTTGCCGATACCGCCAATGCAAAAAATATACCGGTAAACTTCAATCGCTGTCGACTAAGACACAAAATTGCGAGCATCAAATATAAAGCAGGAACAACATCATTTAAGCCAAGCCCGAAGGATACGACAATTACAACAGGGGATAACCAATAGGCAAATAACACCAACCTAGTTCGGACTGCCAAAATTAGATTCAAAACACAGAGCAACCCAAAATCACATATCAGCAAAGTTAACTGATAGCCATACTCTATGGGTAATCCGACAGCCTTACTGAGAATAGTAAGCGGTAAAAACGTCAGCCACATTGAATAGCCATATGGAAATGCTCTAAGGCTACCAGAATTTTCAAGCCAACTTAACCATGGATCTGAGCCAAACGAAACAATACTATTGTCTAAAAATGGCCCATACCAATCTGTAACAGCTGCCGGTGATACAACCATTATAAGAAAGATTTTTATAACTAGACCTAAATAGAAAAAAGGGCTCTGAAAAACTTCTTTCACGTTACAAACTCCAATTTTTCCCAAAGATCTGGGCGTTTCGTACAGACAGCGTCCATAACCATATTATTTTGCGCAAGATACACACCCATTTCCTCAATGCCCCTTTCAGCATTCCTACCCTGGAGTTCTGGTGAAACTAGACAAAGCTTAAATCCTGCGTCTTTCAGTGACTTATATTCTGAGTAATCGATGGGAAACCTGGTAAAACAATCCAGCCATACCCACATAATTAACCCCGCAAGCTTCAATGCAGTCTCAACTGACTCATACTCAGAGACCCTAACGGCGCAACGGCGCTCGCCTAACTGAGCCCATTTGACCAAAAATGGAAAAGATTGATCCAAAAAGAAGTAGTTGGTTATTCCCTTTGAGTGCATAAGTTCAATTAGCCGCTTCTCTAGCCCCTCTTCTTTGACGTTCAGGATTAAGGTGCCATGCTTATAGCACTCCAACCATTCGGTAACCAATAGTCCATTACAGAGTGGGTCATGATGAATGATCAATTCAGAACCATAACTTCGAATATCTACCTCCACCCCATACTTCATATCGGTAGCAACGAGATCGTCTAGTGAATTCCGGCGATGATGAATTAGCTCCATACTTAAAGCCTCTTTTTTAATTCAATGCTGAATTCTATCGTTCGGCGGATAAATTTCCACTTAGATCTCCAATCCACATTCCAAGTGGAAACTCCATAGGCCCTTTCGCTAAATTTGACTGGAAACCGAGATATTTTTAGGTTGCGCTTTTTCGCTATATAATAGGCGTACAAATCAAGTGAAAAATCAGTGGGTGGTGATTCCCAAGTCTCAAAGAACGCCTTGGAAAACATAGTTGGCTGCGCATTTATATCTTGCATAGACTTCCCCAAAAATAAGGTCTCAAATGCCGTCATACCCGCTGTAAAAGCAGTATCGGCTAATGGACGCCCATAGCGCTTGCCCTTAACAAAAATTCCAAGCCCGTGTTTGTCAAATAGTTCAAGCCCAAACATTGCATCTTGAGGGTCTGTCTGTAAATCGGCATGAGTCCAGCCAATTATTTCGCCCTTCGCTGCTTGAAGCCCAGATAGAATACCGTAACCGTACCCCTTATTTACAGGCACATTCACGACTCGACAACCGGTATACTCAGGCACTAATTGTGCCAAAACATCCTTGCTATTATCCGACGACCCATTATTTACTAATATTATTTCGCAGCCCTCGCGGGCTCCTAAACCTCTACAACGATCAAGTAAAAGCGGTATATTATTTGACTCGTTATAACACGGAATCACTAACGAAAATTTCATAAAGAGTTCTCAGCTATGGTGGCCCTGAATACATAAAATTTCATTCCCAAAAAATTCAATGCAGAAGAGCAAAAAGTAGCAATGATAAATGCTAGATATCCAATGAATGATAAATTACTGAAAAAACTCAAAACAACAGCATTGACCATGATATTTATTGCGCAGGTTAAAAGGTACAGAGGAATAAAGCGATAGATGCTTCCAACATTAAGATCTTTATTTTTAAAGGTCCAAAACCGATTAGCAATGTAGGCAAATACGGTCCCCGCGAAAAAACTCAACCCTTTCGCGATATTTATACCAAGATCCCAAAATACAGCTAAATATCGGTATACAGCATAGTCAATTATTACCGTCAACCACCCCACCAAGAGAAATATTAGCAGCTGCCGTCTAATCACCGGAATTATTCTCTACTATCTTCCACGGCTTATATATCTCGCTGAGCTCGTGAACCGCATCTTCAGGGACTCTAGCGTCTAACTCAATACGATATGGATGACTAGGCCATTTGTGAAAGCAAGACTGCCAATATTCAAATGTCCTAAGATCATCTGGGGTGCCCCAGCATAAGTAACTGTCAACTTCGAATACTTTGCAGCGCAGACCTAACTCGATGGCATCATTAATTAGAGAATCGATATAAAACTCACCATTAACCAAACCATTCCTTTCAATTAACCGATCAAGAGCTAAAGAAAAATCCCGACCTTTCTTAAATGTAAACGTTCCAATCACTATCGGATCCATTGAAGGATCATCTAGCGGAGTTTTAACCGAAATTTGGTTTATTAAACCATTGGGACCTGCGTCCACCCAGCCAAACATTTCAGGTTTTCGTACAGCGTTGGCATAACCACGTACGCACCAAACCAAAATATCTGTCTGTGGATCATTTAAAAGTGCATTAAAACCTTCTATGTCGTACAAAGCACCATTATCACAGGCTCCAAAAGTAACCGGACCGAACCCTTGACCATGTTCAGTCAACGCCTCCAAACCAATACGGGCTGTAATTGCTTGCCCATCGGTCACACCGTCGACAACTTTTATAATACAGCCGGGATGATAGTTTTGAAGCTCACTCGAGACCTCTTCAAAGCCGCTCATATCAGACCGTAAAACGAAAACCTGATTCTTAGTGGCAGGCAAATCATTAGACGCCTGAAGCACCATGCAGCGCCCAGAAACAGCAATGAGAGGCTTAACCTTAAGATACCCTTGATCCGAGAAGCGTTTCCCTAAACCCGCCATAGGCACTATAAATGAACCATTAGGGGATGCATCCAAGGCAATGGGTTTTATCAACCCTTTAAACGCTTGAGACCAATAGTTATATTCTTTCACATCTGCTGGAGTTCCCCACTGCATGAAATGTTGTAGGGGATATACTAATGTGGATTGTGATGTTTCCAGTAAGTACTTGTAAGCCAAACTGACATAGAATTCGGAATTAACCGAGAGCTCTCTTTCAACAACATACTTAAAGGCCTTTGACATTAAGTCGGCCGTTGCAAAGTAGTAGGTGCCGCTTGATGCGAACTCCTCCATACGGTTGTTAGTGTAAGGCAATTTTTCTTGGATATCAGAGACCCTACCATCTGATTCTTTCATATATGCGTAGTTTGTATTGCCCAATGAATGAGGGTGAAACCCTTTATAGGCTGGTATGGCTCCTTTGCAGTTTGTTTTAGTGACAAATTCTCTAAAATCAGCCCAATCCCAATAGCAGGAAAAGTCACAATAATTAACCACTACCGGCTGGGTCATATCCAAAAGGTGCTCGGCTTTTTGAATAGCATGAACAGGACCCAACTTATGAGCATCAACAGCCACAATTCGCCCTGTAGGACAGATATCAAAAAGTGTTTTCTGCAACGAAAAGGATAGATCACTTAAATGATCTTTATTGCAAATAAATATGATGTCAGTTTCACCAGGGAACATATCGACAACATGCTCAATAATCGGCTTCCCTTCAACCAATATTAGGGGTTTTGGCACCTTATATCCAGCATTCCGAAATCGCTCCCCAAACCCTGACATGGGTATAACAATTTGCATATTAGCCTCTCATCTATCGTACATTTAAAAATATATATTAAATTTCTATTGGACTGTAAAGCCAATAGTTTATGACTTTACCATGTACTTTTCTCAACTGCCTTTAAGCTGCTCCAATGACGCATCAAATAGCCAATTACAAAGTAATACAGAAGGGCGTCATTGTAGTCCTTACGGACCGGCGATCCAGACACGAAAAACGTAATGACGTAGCATACTAAAATTAAAAAACACGCAACAAATATTTTGTCTTTAGCGCCAGCCATAACTGGCCTCAACTTGATAATCAGATACAAGGGAACGCCAATAACGAGTATAAATAGAGCTATACCTCCCTGAGCGGCCACTGAAATAATGCCTACGTGATTGTAGGCCACGCTATCAATTGAAGTGACGCCCTTCTTTTCTGCGGCCTTTTTTTCTCTATATGCTTTTTCATAATAGGCAATCCCTTTCCCAATAATCGGGCTGGCTTTAAATGTATCCCATTCATTAACGGCCCCATTGATCCGGCTTACTAATGAGAGCTTTTGAGCAAAATCAGCCTCCGCCCCGACCGCATCTGATTGGCCCTCGAACCTTAAGGACATCAATAAGACCAATGCAACTATGCCAAACACCGAACTAACCAGAAACAAAAAATTATGTTTGTTAAACCCTAATAATTTTCTACCATAAATAAATCCAATCACCAAAACACCCAATAGACTGCGGGTCTGACTCATACCCAGATACAACAATGATGGAGCAGTCTGTAGAGAAAGACCCCTATTGTTTAGAATCGTCAAAAACAAAACGAAAATAGGAAGCATTCCAAAACCTACATCTCGAGAATGAATCTGACCGGTCCCATCAACGAGAAACATCCGAAAAACAATAACGCAAAGAAAGCCGAGGGACCCTAAAGTACAAAATGCTTTTAGAAAAGCGTCTCTTACCGGCTCAGGTCTACTTGCAATAAAATTGCCGACCATCAGTCCGCAAAGCGCATAGATTAGGAAGTGTGTTGTCATGACCAATATATATAGATCAAAATTAATAATTGCTATCATGATGCAAGTAGATACAAGTATTGCAGCGTAGTAGAACAGATGCTTGGATATGGCACACTTTGATGTATAAAGTATACCCAATAATGCCACAGCAGACCCCAAGGGTAGCGTCACCGAACCAAAGCTAAGGTTTGCCAATGCTGCTGCAGGACCATACAACAGTAAAAGAAATGTGAGGATGGCAACTCTAGAATCATACCTAAACCAAGCATAGGCAAATCCAAATAGCTGAACCACCACAACTAATAACTCGAACCTCAAACTATAAACTCCAATATCTGAGACATGTCCCTACCGCGAATGAACTCATCTAGAACCACCTTTTTGCCTCTTACCGCCATTTTTTGTAGCGCACTTTTCTCAATGATTTCCGTATTTAAGGCTCGCCTTAGGTCGGACTCAGATATTGCTGACTCGCGATCAAGTAAAATAGACCAATGGGTATCACGATAAATGCAGGGAATCAGACCAAAGGCCACTCCCTCGACTAAGGAATTACCGAAATTTTCTATGCGGGAAGGGAAGTACAAAACATTAGATTTTAGCAAAATCGTGGTTACATCTGCCCACGCCAAATTGTAAAAAAGCGAAACACCTTGGATGTTTTTATAAGGTACAAGCTCTTCAACTTCCGTCTCCGCAGCAATAATTAAGTTTACCTGATGCCCCAATTTTGGATCTAAGGTTACAAAAAAATCCATGAATTCACGCAATCGTTGCGAACCTTTTTCCGGGGAAAACCGTCCAATATAGGTGATGCAGAGGTTACTGAAATCCTTACGATATTCCTTCTGAAAAAACGACTCTGGGTAATTGGCACAGACGATCGACCTAGCAGCTTTAAAGGTCGATTTTACTAGCTCATCATTTGACTGATAAACCACTAAAAGATTACCGCGGGAATCTACTGATTCCAAAATGAGAGTATTAAGTCTGTAAAGCAACCGCTTAAATACACCCCAACCTATTACCCTAGCGCCTTCTAGCCCACCATGCGTAAACAAAACTATCTTTTTGTTAGACATCAGCGCTAAAAGGGCCGCCATTAACACCGGCGCATTGCTTAATCCATTTACGGCGAAGTAGTTGAATCTACGGTGGTTGAGAATAAGGTACAACAAAATACCGACTGAAAAACCATACTTGTATAAAAATGGACTTTTGTAAAAGATACTCTGACTACCGCCCTCTATCTCTGAATAGGTCTTTTTATCAGTCGTCGATATAGATACGAAATTGATCCCCCTCTCTGTAAGAAAATCAAGAAATGTGCGAAAGACAACAGCTGGGCCACCAAAGCCTTGTGTAGGCGCCGTGTGAGCACTTACACAGAGAATCCTATAAGCCTTATCACGGTTACTCTTGGAGATCATCTGATATATAGCTCCTATCCAATCCGATAAACTGACCTGAAGATAGCCCCATTAGACAACCAGTACTATTCATAAAAGCGCCCCAAGTGCAGAATAGAGTTCTGCCACTGCGTCACCAAATAACTATTGGCGTCAATATCACGTGTTTTACTTTGCAAAAATTCAGCAGTATCTGGATCGAAAATTGTGCACTGGCAGGAATCAAGAGAACTATTGTACAGGAAGGCATGTACGGACTCATTCTCGGCATCTTGCAAATTAAGCGCGGCATGCAACAGCGTATACTGATTAAAAAGGAGTTTAACACTAAGAATAACCGCAAAAAATATCATCGCGTTCACACAAGGCTGGGATCGCTGCCTTAGGAAAACCACTATAAATATTAGAAATAGAGGCTCAATTATGTATATTCGAAAATGAATATTAATTGCCTCAGGCGCCACAATTAGAAAACCGATGTCAATTGTTAGAGCGGACGCAATAGTCAGTAGCAATAAACTATTTAGCCTTCTCTCAACTGCAGATAGAACATACTTATAACATGCCATCAAGGAAACAGCTGCATAAATTGCTAGATAGAATACATCCCTTCCAAAGACCTCAAAATGGTTAGCCTTAGACGGAATGTAACGATTAAAAAAGTATTGCAAATCTAATGCTGACTTGAAAATCAAAGTATTTATAAGAAGCATGAAGATACATGCAACTGTGATAAATATGGCCAGCCAATATTGTTTGCCAATATCACCCTTCAAGCCTGCTTTAACAAAGTGCCCGTAACCTAAATAGACGCAATAAATACCAACGGTCCCTAGAAATAAAAGAAAACTATAAAAATGAATAAGTCCAAGTAAGAATCCACATATGGAGGCAGCAAGTAGGTTTTTCCTCCAAATCAACTCATGCAGCCCTATCAGAAAAACTACTAACGATGCGCTAGCAACCAATCCACGACCGAACCATAGATCGATTGTAGATGAATCATAGACCAGAGCCTTAACCAAATAGATTGGCTGAACAGCCACAAGTAGAATAACTGCGAACCTGAGATACTTATCACCCGCCGAATAGTATTTTTTGATCACATAACTCAGACCTAAAATAAGACACAATGATGAAATTACCGCGTCTACTACCAAATATAATTTTGAATTAACCGGCAGGTATAAGAACCTAATCAAAAAACGTTCCAGGTAGAGCCAAGATTCGTTGTGACTTTCTACATTTCCAGGCCAAGAGAAGACACCATTACTAATCGCTCTTTTACTTTCTACTAGATACACCCAAAAGCGTTCGGACGAAAGAGCACTAAGTCTTGGCAGGTCATAGCCAAAAATGAGGAGTGAGGTAATAAGCACGGAAGGCAACACAAATAAAAGAAACACGTATATATTGCTAAATTTTAGAAATCTTAACATTAGCCAGCCATACTTATTTTCTTTGCAACTTGTTTCCCTTGAGCTTTGAACCAAGCAAACTGACCGGCAAAACGAAAGAACATGTAGCGAGGATTTGTAGTCCTTAAGAGAAGCGATAGTGATTTAAAAAACTTGTGTTGAACCGATGTTTGAGAAAGAACTCCTACCATCTCCGCCATTACAAGTGGGGTATTTTTCGGATTACCCGTCTTACTGTCAGTATGATGTCGAAATGCACCAAGCAATTTATGCGAATGGACACTCTGAACGTTAATATTTTCTATGTACTGGCGTCTTAAAAAGTCAAAATCCATACAATAGTTAAGCTCTTCATTAAGCCCACCACATTGCTTAGCCATCGCCGTATTCCAGACCCTACATGGAAACTTACCAAACCATATTCCATTTTTAATCAGATACTCGCTATCACCTAGGCAATATTGGTAGGCAATAAACTCATCATTACTGTCTATAAGAATACTGTTACTGGTAATTGAAATCAGCGAATCTAAATCTTTTTGTGGCTTTGCGTTTATTGTATCTACGGCATATTCAATAAATTCAGGTAGGATTACATCGTCAGCGTTTAACCAGATAAAAAACTCAGTTTTGACCTCACTAAGTAATTTATTTAACGCATTACTTTGACCTGTATCAGTCTCTGATATCACTTGAATTGAGAGGCCCTTTAATTTATACGTATCAATTATCTGGAGCGTTGAATCTGTCGATCCACCATCAGCCACTAGAATATCTATTCCAGATTTCGCAGATAGGACATTACGTAAAGTCAGCTCCAAAAAATTTTCGCAGTCTTTAACCGGGATTAAAATCGTCAGGGATTTCATATATTACTCTCGCAATCTAAAAACAACATTATCGAACAAAGCCTCATCAATTCCATCGATACTCTTCATGTCTCCGTCTTCTGTCAGACCAAATACTTCGTAACCGTAATCTCCCATCATTGCAAGGAATTCTGAGACTTGGTACCCATAGGTAGCTAAGTTCTTACTATTACATTCAGACAGTATGTATTTTGGTCTATTGTTTTTAAATACCGGCTCGAAGGCTTTAAAAACTAAAGGCTCAGCACCTTCGATATCAATTTTGATTAGGTCAAGCTTTTCTACACCATACTTCTCAAGTAATAGTAAGGGTGTCAATGTCTTAACGAGAATTGACTCAGAGTCAGCCTTCCTTCCTGTTGACTTAAACCCCGAAAACGCGGTGTCGGCCACTAAGTTAAATTCGCGCTCACCGGCTTCATCACTTAGCGCTACGCACTCCACATCACAGTTGGTTATCCTATTTCTATCAAGATTCCCCTTCGTAAATTCGGCATTTTCTGAGATAGGCTCAACAGCAATCACCCTACCTTTAGGGCACAAGGTGCTAAGTAAAACCGAAAAATATCCTATGTTTGCGCCAACATCTAGGCAAACCCAATCATCGTTACTATATCTTTGAAGGAATTTAGTTTCTGGCATTTCATGCACATATTCAGAATAAATATTGCCGCCTACTGCCTCTGCCAGTCTTATGTTGATATCACCAAAAAAAAGTGGCATTACTTTCTCTTTCTCGGATCTTCCGCGAAATCGTTTTTTCCAATAAAACCTACGGACACGATTTTTTATTTTTATATTCAACAATTTTTGTAAAAATGAAATAGCCATAGATAGAAAGTCCTGAAAGATAAATAAACATTACTTTAAACTGTACAAATGAAGCTAACGTTAAAGGATTAGTCCTCGCTGTACTTAGAAATACGACAAAACCGCCGGACAGTACAAGCATGATTAATGATAATTTAAACCCTTTCTTCGAAGCCATTAACGAATAATATGGGACGATACATAGCGAGTATAAAAACACAGGTGGTGCGAGACTGTAGATGACACCTTTGACCACAGAGCTCTCGCTTTGTAGCCAAACATTGAGTCCATGCTCAGAAAATAGATAGACTATCACTAACATTGAAAACGAAAGAACAAAGCTAATAAGGAACATGGACACTAGAGAATAAGCCTGCTTTCCAGTGGATAAAAGAGGCAGCAAGAACGACATTCCTGCAGCAGGAAGGGAATGTATAAAAAGGGCAACCTGTGTAGCTACGGCTATATGCCCTATTGATTGCAAGTCTAAGATGCCAGGAAGAAGTAACCGCTCAACAAATGCAAGCGTGTATCCATTAAACGCCATAATGAAAAACCCCAGCGACACGATGGCAAACTGCTTTCTCGGAAACGCCTTATCCACTGAACTTGTAGCATCATAAAAATACTCACACTGCCGGACTTCTCTATTCTTAAAGATAACTTTTAGTAAGGTGGCACATAATGCAACATGAAAGAAAACCGCAATTGAATTTAGTGCATATATCACATAAATTCCCACCGTATAGATGAGTAATTTAAATACAATGTCTATCATGAGATTCTTTTGGAATCGACCAGCCGCCTTAAGGTTAGC
>Ga0307488_10001488_pt1 | contig 19490 bp, 21 predicted proteins | sample SB02metaG_FD_202248 | JGI IMG/M metagenome (GOLD analysis project Ga0307488, IMG submission 202248) | Sea-ice brine microbial communities from Beaufort Sea near Barrow, Alaska, United States - SB 0.2 | ecosystem: Environmental > Aquatic > Marine > Coastal | place: USA: Alaska | collected... | reverse complement strand
TTTTAAAACAATATCTAATGATTTAGTTAATGTACCATCTTTTATTATTATTATTTCATTAGGAATAATGGTTTGATGTTCCAGAATAGATGATAAAGACTTATCTAAAAATAGCGGATTTTCTTTTTTATAAACGGATAATAATACTGAAAAATTCAAATTCATAAAATTTTAAAATTAAAACTATGTGCTTCTCTATTTGAGAAAAGAGGGTTTATTCAAGATATTTTTTATTTTACAAAAGGATTATTTTTTATTTTTTTAAATTTTTGAATAAAAACTTAATAGTGTAATAACTATAATACCAAGCTTTGTCTTTTGACAAATAGACAATATAAGGTTGACTATAACATTATACTGATAAAGGTTTCTAGTTTGTCATATATTTAACGACTTAGTACTTGTTTTAATAAATTATATAAATCTATCTAATTCCCGCTAGTATCCCAATAAAACGTATATTTTTGCACCGATATAAATTTCTGTTTGTATTTTTTTTTAGAAAAATCATCAACAGGTATAAAATTACATTTTACATTACGTTTCATAGGAAACAAGAAAGATTTAGAATTAAGATACTTATTTATAAATTTGTTACAATTCACTCCTACACCATAAACAATAGTTGCATAAGTAATTTTTATATTATTCAATTCTTTTTTAATTCTTAAAAATATTTTTTAACTTTTATTTCGGAAGTGATATATTTAATGTCAATTCCAAATTCAATGATCTGACCGCCTACTATATCTAAATTTTCTTTGACAATATTTTTAATTTGTTCCTTAAATCTATCGGAAAAACAAATATAATCTGCATCACTTCTATCTATTAAATAATACTTTATGCTTTTAATACCGACATTTAGAGCATTTGCCAACCCCTTATTTTCTGATAATCTAATAATCTTAAATAAGTCATTATTATAATATTTTTGTAAAACATCTTCAATTTAATCAATTACAAATCCATCAAGAACAAATACAATTACACTTGAAAGATATGTTTAATTCTATAAGCTTAGTATTGCCTCATCAAAAATAAGGCAATATCATTTTTATCGAGCGCCATCACGATACTCATTTTATTTTCTTTCACCATAATACTTTTAGTAATTCAAAGATTTCATATTCTAATTCAACTTTTTAAATTAATCGACAACTATTTTTTAAGAATATACTTTAAGGAAAATATTTTATACTTCAGAGCTTGTAAAAAAAGAATCTTCCTTTCAACAATTAAGTAAATACATTTAATAATAAATAATAAATTATTATTTGACTTATGTATCTCCATTTTATTAAAATAAATTTCTTTAGCTTTTGCAAAATTATATTCAACCAAATAATACAAAAATACTTCACTCCATTGATTATAATATATTTTTTTTCTTTTTTCAATAGAAAGTTTCATAATATCTATATCAAATTTTTCAAAAAAATTCAACTTAATTGAATGGAAAAGAGCTGCATTTGGATAATTTCTAGCTCCATCTACGCATATACAAGCTAAATTTTCACTTAGTATAAGCATCTTAAATTCTCTAAAAAAACGTATTAAAAACTCATAATCTTGATGTCGTTTGAATGTTTCATCAAAATAGCCAATTTTATCAAATACAGATCGTCTTACAATTAATGTGGAACCGGCGGCCAAAAAATTTTCTTTATTTAATAGTGTATCTACATAATTTCCATCAATATTAATTTTTATATCATTCTTATCATATATATAATCATTATACATTGCAATACGGTTACAACAAACACCTCCAAATTTCGTATCAAGATGCTGTTCTAATAATGCTACTTGTTTTTCAATTTTGGTATTTAAAAAATAATCATCATCATCTAAAAATGCAATATATTTTGCTTTAGAATACTTTATTCCAGTATTCCTTGCTGCAGAACCATTACGATTTATTGAATGCTTTAAGTAAATAACTCTTGGGTTTGTTGAGAAATTTATCATTAATAGCTCTGTATCTCTTCTATATTCATCGCTATCAGAATTATCATCCACAACAATTACTTCAATTTTTTTGTAAGTTTGATCCAGTACGCTATTAATTGCTCTACTTAGTTTTTCAGCTCTTTTATATGTAGGTATTACAACACTTACTAAATCATTATCTTCTAAAACCATATTTCCTCTATATAATTATATCTCCAATTTCATTTGGTAATTTTAATTAAATAATTTAAAATTCATTTTATAAGGAACTAATGCAGAAGTCTCCCCGTTAAAAACTATGGCTGTTATAAAATATGCAATTAAACATACCATCAGACTAGCATAAATGACTAAACGATTTCCTTTATTTTTAAGAGACTCTACAACTGATGGTATAAAAACGACAATTATAAAGAAAAAGTAGCTATTGACTCTCATAAACATCTGAACTAAAATATCTTTTTTTTGTATAAGAACCAATAATAATGTAAGAAAACAAAAAAATATTAAATTAATCAAAACTGTTTTATGCTTAAATTTATTTAATTTTTTATCAAAAATTATGATTGGGAATAATAGAATCACCAATAAATATGTTATGGCACTTACGCCAACCTCTTTTTCAATATTAAAATAATAAAAATATGGAGTGTAAGAAAGCAATAATTCAATAATAGAATTTAATAAAACTACAATACCAGCAATAACAAATTTTAATTTTAATGATAATTCCCTGCGAATCAAAGGGAATAGTGGTGCTATAAGTAAAAGTGATCCATGAAACATAAATACTCCAATAACATTTAGTAAAACATATTTTTTTAACTTCTTTTGATCTATAAACCTTAATGAATATAAAAATATTGCAATAGCAATATATTGTCTAGTGCCATTAAAGGTAGAAAAATAAAATGGTGCAACACACAAATATATCAAACAAGAAATCCAAACGTTAGGACTGTAATATTTTATAATTTTATAGACCAAAACATTCATTATAATGGCCAAAATCAAAAACATTAGTTGATAGGTACCGTCAATAAATCGTATAAAATCTAATAAATATACGAAACCCAATTCTCTAGTCCCATACCCTATTTCTGCTTGAAATATTTTAACATAATTAGGATAATCAATACCAACATTATATCTGAATCCAGAAAAAAAAGTTAATATAATTGAAATAAAAACTAAAAATATATTCTTTTTAGTTTGCGCCCCAAAAAAAGTCAAAATAAGTACAAAAAACAATAAAATAAAATAAGGAAACATATATAGTATAACTATTTTAAAGTTTTTAAATAGTATAAGAACATTGATAAAGATATTATACCCGAAAAAACGAATACAAAAGCCAATGAATATACTAATGAATAAACATCATATACTGGAAATAAAACTACTGACAATACAATATACAAAACACAAAAAACATAGGTATTGTAACCATTCCATTTTGCTTTACCAATTGCTAATAAAATATTCCCAGTAGGATTTCTTAAGAGGTATGTAAAAAAAGTAGCCCCCATAAATATTTTATACATCATTACAGATTTTAAATATTCTGTACCAAAAATAAAACCGATAATTTCTTCTCCAAAATATATTAAAAAAAAGAAACCAACAATTGAAAGGGGAAATATTATTTTTAAATAATTTAAATAATAGTCTAAAAGGAAATTTTTTGATTGAAAATTCCTTGCTAAAACGGTGAAATCAGATTGCATTAATATTCCTGGTAGCGTTAAAACATTGAACGGAATTATTGTGGCTACTTTAAAAATTGCTATCTGATCTTTATCTTCTGACAAAAAAGCTATTAATATTGGTGCAATTGAAAATATAATTTGATTAGCAAAAGCACCAACACTTGTATGCAATCCATAAGACCAAAAATTTTTTTTATCAATTTCATGTTTCTTCTTCTTAAGATTTACACTTTTTCTAAATAGTAAAAATACAATTAAGGGACTTAATGATAATGCTATTATATAGCCATAGGATTTAAATAAATACGTTAGGCCTACAGTTAATAAAAATGAAGTTATACTAAAATAAACATTGAGCTTAGCAAACATTTTATTTACATTAATTATTCTAAAATAATTTTTCAGAACATCAAATAAATAAAAGGTTATAAGCGAAAAAGACATTAAAACTAATAGTATCTTAATTTTATTTTCAAAAAAAGGAAGAATTAATGCTAAAATAATACTTAATAACGCAAGGTAAATAGCGTATTTAACACCCGTATTTAAAGTATATCTATAATAGTCTTTTCTTTCACTAATAGATTTTGTTATAGCGCCATAACGCAACAACGAATAACTACCTCCTAAGCCTGAAAAAATAACAATTATGGCAAAAAACGATAGAACAAAAGCAATGTCGGCATATTCGGTTTTACTTACAATTCTGACAACTGCTATCGATAAAAATGCAGTCATAAACTTTCCTAAAAAAGTAGACAAAAAAACTAAAGCACCTCCTCTTTTCAAAAAACCGCTTACAAATAATTTTAGTGACCCCATGCTTTTAATTAATTTGTTTTGCCTTAAAGTCTACTACAAAAGAAGTTGTTTCTAAATTGTAAAGATTTGACTCTAACAATTCGTTAACAATAACTTTATATTTACTACTATAAAAAGAAAATAAATAATGCATTTCGGCAAACCATGCGCTTTGCAAATCATTACCCATTATATAAGTTTTAAGGTTTTTATTTGTTTCAATTAAATCAATAGCTTTAGAAATCTTATCCAGGACTGATTCTCTATCTAATTTCATTAACTCACTTTGTTCTTTTTGTGCTACTTTATCATATACTACCAGTAGTCTTAAGAAATCCGTAATATTGACCGTTAAATAATCAACATGAATATTACAAACAGCCAAATCTCTACCTATAAACCCATTATTAAAGAAAATAGTAGGGCTAATAATTTTAAAAAAAAGAGGATGAATTATTTTTTGATAAAATTTAGAAAATAAATTTTCTTGTTTTTTAGGTAATGAAATTAAATATTTATTAAATAACATATTGTCCACTTTTTGCAAAACCATGTTAACATATTTTTTGTTTTTATCAAACTCAAATAAGTTATTAAGTGAATTAATCGCTTTACTTGCAAGAGTCAATAAATCAACTTTACAATTTACACCGCTATTTATGACCATCAATAAAGTTGTCAAGGAATCTAAATGAGTATTTAGGGTTACTGTGTTTTTATTGCTTTTGTTATAAACTTTTGTTTTTAAATGAAATAAGGGAGTTTTACCCTTCAATTCAGAGGTATCATGACAAAACCATATGCCGGTGTTCCATTCGAAATAATAGGAATAATGATGGTTTACCACTTCTAAGATATCTTGATCAACAATGAATCCATCCTTTCTAGCTTCTAAAAAAGTTCTTATTACCGCACTCGTAGATCGTAATTGGGTGTCATTTTCTCCAACAAAAGATTTATGGAAAAAAACTCCGTTTCCTTCTCTTTTTCGATTCTGTAACGCGCGAACTATTTTTTCTTTTCTATCTAATTGTGAAATTCCGGTTACCTCTTCAAGCTCCTTTAAAGCATAATACATAAACTCTCCAGTCATTTCAAAATAATGTCCATCAATCAAATTATTACGCATTAAAAAGCCCTTTTTATTACAAAATATCCTTTCAAATTCATTCTCAATATTCAATCTTCCTATATTATTTAACTTTTTCAACATATATTATTAATTATAAAGATTGACCCATTGAGAAATAATTTCATTCCTGTTGAACTTTTGTTCCAAAATAGTACTATTTACATTTGTTTTTATAATCAAGTTATCAAAATTCAATAAAATTTCGTGTAACTTTTGTCCTAAATATTTAACTTCTTCAACCTCCTTATAAATAAGGCCCCACTGCTTAAGATCATTATACGGCAGCCATGTTCCAGTAATTACAATATTATTTGCATACATATGCTCAAGCATGGAAGCCGAAAGCATATCAGTAGTTTGTAGCTGAATCATAATGTCTGATGCTATACGTAAATGAGAAATCTGTTCAGCTGACAAGAAACTAGTAAGTAATGTGAATTTAAACTTTGATTTTTTAATAAGGTTTTCAATTTCTTTGATGTAGTCCATGTTTTTTGGATATGTTAATGGTATAACAAATTCGATATCGTCACAGATTTTACACAAATTAATGTTTGATTCGATAGACTTCAATATCTCTATATGTTGTTGCATAACGCTTGCATTATATCCAACTGTAACTACAATCTTTTTTGAAAAACCAAAAAATAATTTACTTTGTGTTTTATTGCTTTTTTCTATATTTTTTTTTAAGGCATCTAAAGGCTCTATAAAAAACCTACACAAAACAATTTTTGTGTTTGAGATTGTGCCGTTATAATAATCTAAAAAAAAATCTTTAGCAACACTATTGGCAATTGTAATTTTTGAAGCATATTTTAATATCGGTAACATTTGTTTTTTCTTATAATAAGAAGCTCTTAAAAAATCACTTCCCCAAATAGAAACAATTAATTTACATTTAAGTTTTTTGACAAGATATACGGCATCTCTAATCAATATATCTTCAATGTAATGAATATGCACAAAGTCATAATCGTCTAACTTAGAAATCTGATGTCTAAACAAATACTGCTTATATAAACCTCTTAAAACTCTATTTTTACTTATGAATTTTGGCATTGAAAGTGTGAAAATAGCATTATATAAAACGTCTGTATCATACTTCTCGTTCGAAGTATCTTGGGAAAGAACATCAATAACTAATGAATCATTTTTATATACCTTCTTTAATTCCCCATATAAACCACAAATTAATTGATGCCTTCTATTGCCAATTATGAGTACTCTCATCTACTTTTTTATGTATTTTAAATATTCGTCCCAGTCACCAATATCTTGCCAAGCTCCCTCACTTATAGGGAAAACACCTACCTCCCCTTCTCCTAACCTAACATCTTCTATTAGCTGTGTTATATGGTAAAACTTATTATCTGGTATTAAATCTAAAACTTGTGGTTCTAAAAGATAAACGCCAGTATTTATCTGAAAGGTTAATTCTGGTTTTTCAGACATTTCTGTTAAAACACCATATTTACCTGTTTTAATAGTCCCGTAGGGAATTTTATAATGTTTTAAGGCAGAAACAATGGTAATAAGATTATTATTTTCTTTATGGTATTTATAAATTTCTTCAATATCCTGATCAATTAAAATATCGCAATTTGAGACAAAAAAAGAGCTATTTATTTTTCCTTTTAATAAATACATGGAACCTGCCGTTCCCAATGGTTTATCTTCTTGAAAATATTCTATATTATAATTATTATTATTTAAAGCTGCAAAATAATGCTTTATTGTTTCAACTTTATAATTGACTGATAAATAGTAATCATGACATCCAACTTGAACAAACTTATCCATGATTTCTTCAATAATAGTTTTTTCACTTATTGGTATTAAAGGCTTGGGTATGATATTTGTTAAAGGTTTTAATCTTGTTCCCCTTCCTCCAGCCATAATTACAACTGGAATATTTAAGCTTACCTCTTTTTTTCTTTGTGAGTCTCCAAAAATATCTTCCCAAAAATAAACGCCTATTAATTTTTCATTATCAACGACAGGCATAAACTCCGTTCGAAATTTCAACATATCTTTTTTAATTTCTTCTAAACTCTGTGTCGTATTCGCCACTCTCACAATTGGCCTTAGAATACTTGACACGGAAGCCCCAAAGTCTTGATATTCAATTAAATGCCTTTGAATATCTCCTACACTTAAAATGCTTTTATATTTATTCTTTGAATCTACAACAATAAGTAATTTCCTGTCTACCTTATCCATTTGTCTTAAAGCAACTGTAAGGTTTGAAAATTCTGAAATAAGTAATTCGTCTACTTTAATATTTAATAATTCTTTCATTTCAAAAATGTAAATTTAGGTTTGTTTTTGAATCTTTATACAAGATTTTTTTTTGTAATTAACAAGTATTTACTATTAATAATGCTAACATTATAATCATTGAATATAGTTCAATTTCTTTCTAACATTATACGTCATTTCAAGAATTCTCTTTTTTTTCAGTATATTAATTTCTTCAAAATCAGCCATTATTTTTTTTGAATTCGTATTCCTTTTTTTGTTTAATGCTTTTTCATAAATATAATCCGATTTTTCAATTGGAAAATTGAAGAAATTAATTACTTCTTTTAGGTGTTCCTTTTTGTTTTCACTCAAAAAAATATCTTCATACTTAACTTGTAAATAATTCATATTTGAAATATTTTCTAATATAATTTCATTACAAGTTTTCCAATACCAGGCGATCTTCTCTTCCCTACTTATATTGTTCCATGTTTTAACTAAGGGGTCATTTGGGAAATCAAATGGTGTTATTCTTTTCCTATGATCATTAGAATCATAAAAAAACATTTTATTACTATTGTCTGGTGATTTATTAAATGCAGATATTAGATAAGATGGTAAATCTCTTGTTATATATAATATTTTAGATTCAGGGAAAAACTCTTTTATTTCAGCAAGCAAAAATGAAAGATTGGGATTACTTTCAATATATATTTTAGATTCAGATTTTTTAAGCTTTTTATACTGATTAAACCTGGCAATTTTCAATAATGACTTTGAACTAAAAAATTTATTTTTATTCCGATATTTATCAATTCCAATGTCATACAGATCTGGAGCCGGTTCATGAAAAGCTAGTACATTCTCAAAATTTTCGTTAAAGAAATGACCGAAAAAGTTTGTTGCAGTTCTGCCGGTACTTATAATAAAAAAGTTGTCTTTTATTTTCCATTTATAGAGCAGTTTGTGACTTCTTATTATATTTTTAATTGTTATATTCATTGCTATCGTTTTATTTAATGTAAGTTTTGGTTTTTCAACAAGTTTCAAAATTTACCATTTTTTTAATTTTTATAGTACCATAAGCTATAGGATAATGTTTTAAGGAAGCAGACATGGTAATTCATTTTTATTAGAACGGTGTTGTAGTCTAAAAATTCAGAATAATCATGCTCAATGATTATAACATAATTGGATAAAAAAAAGTACTCTTTATTTTCCCTTTTAACAAAAATATTAACCCCGCTGTACCTATAGGTTTATCTTCTTGAAAAGAATCAATGTTATAATTTTTATTATTTAATTCCTCAAAATATTTTTTTATGGTATCAACTTTATAATTTACAGACAAATAATAATCATGTCATCCCACATTTACAAACTTGTCCATAATTTCTTCAATAATAGTTTTTTCTCCTACAGGTATTAAAGGTTTAGGTAGTACATTTGTTAAAGGTTTTTATCTTGTTCCTTTAACTCCAGCCATAATTACAACAGGAAGGTTTAATTCTATACTGCCCTTTATTTCTTCTTTCAAAAATAAATCATCCCAAAAACACACATCAATAAGAACTCCATCAGAATTAATTAGTGGCAACAGTTCCATTCTATATGTTCTCATTAAATTTTTAATACTCTAAGTAGGCATTTTTTCATCTGCCATTTTAGTATTTATGCCTAAAATTTTCTTTATCGGTAATTTTAAACTTTCTCCTTTTAATATAGCTCTTTGAATATCACCAATACTTATAATATTGATAAATTTATCAGCATCAAAAACCAAAAGAGATTTTTTATCTAATAAATCCATCTGCTTCATGCCAATTATTTTTCAGAAACAGCATCTAGCCTAATTTCATTCCTGCTTTTAATAAAATATTTGATTCGATTTCCAATAATTCTATGAAACTATCTTCAGTTTTAATTAAGAAACCATTCTTGGTTTTTACTAACAATTGACCATTTGTTCCTATATATTTCGGAGCCTCTTTAATAAATCTAGACTTATTAATTTTTACTTCAACCCCATTTATATATGTAGTAGCCATTGGCCCTGGCTTGTTTATAGATCTTATAAAATTGAAAATCCTTCTTGATTTTTGATTCCAATCAATAATTTCATCTCCTATTCCTCGCTTTCCACAATAAAATCCAATGGAGTGAATCGAATTTTGATTTATTCTTTGAGAATTCCCATATTGAATTTCTTTAATAGACTCATATAGAATAGTTGCACATTCGATATAAGCTATTTCTAATAAAGATTTGTAATTATCTATATCCGTTATCGGATAACAATTTTGTTTGATAATATCACCAGTGTCTATTCCTTCATCAACATAATGTACAGTTATACCAAATTCTTTTTCATCGTTAATTAATGCCCAATTCAAAATGTTTCTTCCTCTGTAAAAAGGTAATTTCCCTGCATGACAATTTATTACACCTAATTTTGGGAGACTAATAATATTTGCTCTGAAAATTTGATTAAAACTCATAGAAACAAACAAATCACAATTATATGATTTAGCAGTTTCAATGAATTCTATAGTATTAATTTTTACTGGATATAAGTAATCAATTCCATGTTCTTTAGAAAAATCCTTTAATGTTTCATCGTTTGTATCTAATCTAGGAACTATAAACTGAACATCTATAGTTTCATCTACAATTAATTTTTTAAAAGCTAAATGTGACCACGGTCCATCTGCAAAGTATCCTATTTTAATTTTTTTCATATTTATAATCCTCTTACACTACTAGGTATATTAACAATTCTTTCTTCCAAATACTTGGCATTAATCTGTTCATCTTTTTGGCAATTCTCATACATGGGCAATCTAAACATTAATTGCCAAATAGGTCTTGTCATTACTTTAGACTCATTGGTTGTTTTTAAAAATAAATCTCGGTCGGCTTTGTTTTCTAATTCCACACACATCAACCAATAGTTTGCTTTGGTCTCTGGCGTTTCGGTTCTGAATTTTATACCATTAGTAGATAAGAAAGATTGGTACTCTTTTGCTAATTTTCTTTTATTGTCTAAAAAACCTTCCAACTGTTCCAATTGAGCACAAGCTAAAGCGGCATTCAAATTGGGCATTCTGTAATTATATCCCATTTCATCGTGTACATATTCATATGGATGTGGAACTTTAGCAGTAGTGGTTAAATACTTCCCTTTTTTACCTACTGAAATATCATTAGTAACGATAGCGCCACCACCTCCACAAGTAACAATTTTGTTTCCATTAAATGAAAAAACACCTACTTTTCCTAAACTTCCTGTTGGCTTTCCTTTATACTCACTGCCTAATGACTCTGCAGCATCTTCAACAACCGGAATTTTCCAAATATCACAAACGGCAATCAGTTCGTCTAAATGAACCGGAAATCCAAAAGTGTGCATCGGTACGCATGCACTAATTTTTTTACCAGTTTTTTTATTGTAACAGCCGTCTTCTTGCAAATCACCAAATTCTTCTAAAAATAAAGCAACTGCTTTTGGAGACAATCCCATGGTATCTAAATCTACATCTAAAAAAACAGGAGTTGCGTTTTGATACGCTATAGCATTTGCAGTAGCCACAAAGGTCAAGGCTTGTGTCAATACTTCATCCCCCGCTTTTACCCCAACTAGACGCAATGCTACTTGAATTCCTGCTGTACCATTAACAACGGCAATTGCTTTTTTAGTTTGGGTAATACCTTGCATCATAGCCTCAAACTGATCTACATAAGCCCCAACAGAGGATACAAAAGTAGAATCAATGGTTTCTAATAAGTATTTTTTTTCGTTCCCTCCAAAATGAGGAACGTGCAACGGAATAAAATTTTCCGTTTTATACTGTGTTTTTATAAATGAAATAACCGAATTAATCTCTGGCATAATTACATTTTTGAATCTAAATATTTACCTGTTTCTTTATGACCAAAATCTGGTATCATTTTGTGAAACAAAGCGACGATTTCCTCTTTACTCCATATTTTATTAGCCTTCATCCGTTCAATTTTAGTCGTAAAAACTTCTAATTTAGATGAATCAAAGTCAGCTTCATTTTTAATAACCCCTAAATTTTCGAAACGTTCCATATCCAAAACTTCGTTTTCGGTAAAAAACTCTTCAAAGTCCTTTTCTCCAGTAGTATCACTGGCTGTAAACAAACACGGCCATTTTTTTTGAGCAACCAAATTATCAACATTATTTCTAGCTTCTTCTTCTGTCTCACACAAGTGTGGTTCGTAACCAATCTCAGCAAGGTATTTCACCGCGATATCAGCAAATGAAATTAAATGTAAATTCTCACTTAATTTAGGAAAAAAAACATCTCTGTTCTCACCAAATACACAAGACATCAAACAAAGTTCTCCCGATTCTTTTGGGGTTACAAAATAACGCTTAATATCATTAGGAGCCACAATAGGCTGCTTCTTTAAAATTCTTTGATTGAATCCATGTAATAGAGAACCATCTGAAAAAGCAACATTAGCAAAACGAGCAGTGGAAATATCTATTTGTTCACTTTTACGCATCAAATACATTTCCATGATGCGCTTAGAAGCTCCCATCATGTTCACTGGATTAGCGGCCTTATCTGTTGAAACACAAAAATATTTTTTAGTACCCTTTTGTATGGATTGTTGGATTGTTTTATTAGTATTAAAAACATTTACATTAATCATTCTCATTAAAGTAAAAGGATCTTTTTCGGAGCGAACATGTTTCAGTGCTGATAGATTTAGAACATAATCAAACTTCCCATCAGCAGCAATGAACGCGTCATATTCACCGGATCCTATATCTAAGGCAAAAGTTTGAAAATCACCATTAATATATCCAAATGAACTTCTTATATCTCTAACAAGCTCAACCATGTTATTTTCGCTTATATCAACCACATGAAGCTTTTTTGGGCTTCTTTTAAATATTTCTTTAACAACAGCTTGTCCTATTGAACCAGCACCTCCAATAACTAAAAAAGAAGAATTATTAACTATACTAGATAATTCGGAACTTCGTTTTTCAATATCAGAATTAAATAATTCTTTTTTTCTTCCAATTAACTTTATAACATTCATAAATTTAATTTATAATCTCCAATTTGGATTTTCAACAATACCTTTAACATCCATTATTACTGGACTCTCTTTTGAAATATTTTTATAATCAGTCCCCGTTAACTTTTTAAATTGTCTATGTGCCACCGCTACTACAATAGCGTCGTACTTTTTACTGTTTTTAAAGGGGTTATCAATTAATCCATGTTTATAATTGATTTTTTCTTCATTTGAATTAACCCATGGATCATAAACATCTACTTGACACCCGTATGCTTTTAATTCTTTAATTATATCAACCACTTTAGTATTCCGCATGTCGGGGCAATCTTCTTTAAATGTAACACCTAATACTAAAACATTTGAGCAGTTGATTTTTTTATCATTTGAAATCATAGTTTTAATAGTTTGCTCTGCAATGTACTTTCCCATACCATTATTTATCTGTCGAGCACCTAAAATTAAATTTGGTTTATAACCAAGTTCTTCAGCTTTATATGTTAAATAGTATGGATCTACTCCAATACAATGCCCACCTACAAGTCCTGGAGATAATTTTATAAAATTCCACTTGGTTGCCGCTGCTTCAATTACTTGGTTTGTATCAATTCCCATAGTCGCAAAAATAAGTGCAAGCTCATTGATTAGGGCTATGTTGACATCACGTTGTGTATTTTCAATAACCTTACTTGCTTCAGCAACTTTAATACTAGAGGCTTTATGCGTACCTGCTGAAATAATAGATTTGTAAAGTTTATCAATCTTATCGGCAATTTCGGGTGTAGAACCAGAGGTCACTTTTAAAATTTTAGTTACAGTATGCTCTTTATCTCCTGGATTTACTCTTTCTGGGCTATAGCCACAAAAGAAATCTTTATTAAATTTTAGTTTTGATTTTTTTTCAAGCTCTGGAACACAAACTTCTTCCGTAACACCAGGATATACTGTGGATTCATAAATAACAATATCTTTCTTTTTTAATACGCTTCCAACAGCCCGAGATGATTTAATTAATGGAGTTAAGTCAGGTCTGTTACTTGAGTCTACTGGAGTAGGAACTGTTACAATATAGATATTACAATTTTTGATATTATCAATGTTAGACGTGTAATAAATTGAGCCTTTAATTTCTGCAAGTTGACTTTCATTTAATTCTTGAGTTCTGTCATTCCCCACATTTAGCTCATCTATTCTAGCTTGATTGATATCATACCCAATAACATTTTCATACTTTTTCGCAAACGCATGTGCTAAGGGTAAACCCACATATCCAAGACCTATAATACATATTTTATTTTTCATTTATAATTTTTCAAGATTCAATTTGATAATTTTAATAATTTTAAACGATAAATTATTAATTAGTTCCTTTTTCTTTTACAGAGATCATAAAATCCACCCAAGAAAACCCAAATCACTTCAATTAATGTCTATTAGTTTTCAACTTCTCAATAGGAACCAAAACAGATTTTAAAATACATTCCAATAATTTTCTCAGCCCCAGAGTGTCTGTAATAGCAAACCATTTAAGTTCATTATGAATTAGTGATTCAATCTATTGTCTTTGGGTTTTAAATCATTTTCTATACAATCATCCCTGCAGCTACTGTTTCATTAGTAGCATCATCAACAAGAATGAGACTTCCAGTTATTCTATTTCCTCTATAAGAATCGATCATTAAAGGTTTTGTAGTGCGTATCTTTACTTTACAAATATCATTCATAACAAGTTCTTTATCGTCGTTAATACGCTCTAAAGTATTGATCTTGTATTTATAAATAACCTCTTTAATCATCGCTTTTTGATCATTTGAGGTATGTTTAATTGTGTATTTTGTACCTGGCTTAGCAGATTCATTATTTAACCAGCATAACATTGCTTCTATATCTTGCGAAACCTCTGGTTTATTATTAGAACGAACAATCATATCTCCTCGTGAAATATCGATATCATCTTCTAAAGTTATAGAAATTGACATAGGTGCAAATGCTTCTTCGAGTTGCCCATTTAAAGTGTCAATTGTTTTTATCTTGGAATTAAATCCAGATGGCATAACTGTTATCTCGTCGCCTTTTCTAAAAACCCCACTTGCTATACGCCCTGCATAACCACGATAATCTAAATTCTCTTCACTTTGCGGCCTCAGAACCGTTTGTACAGGAAATCTTGCGTCTACTTTATTCAGATCACTACTTATATGCATAGTTTCCAGAGTGTGTAACATTGGAGCTCCCTTGTACCATGGCATATTTTCAGATCTATTAACGACGTTATCTCCATTAAGTGCACTCATAGGAATAAAACGAACATCAGTCACTAACATTTTTGAAGATATATCCTCAAATTGACTGATGATATCATTATATACAGACTCTGAATAATCTACTAAATCCATTTTATTAATACAAACGATAATATGTGGTATTCGTAATAATGATGCTATAAAAGTATGCCTTTTAGTTTGTTCTATAACACCGTGTCTAGCATCAATTAGTATGGTAGCAACATTTGCCGTTGATGCTCCAGTCACCATATTTCTAGTATACTGAATATGACCAGGAGTGTCTGCTATAATAAATTTTCTTTTAGGTGTAGTAAAATACCTATAAGCAACATCAATTGTAATCCCTTGTTCTCTTTCATCCCGCAATCCATCGGTAAACAGAGCTAAATCTATACCTGCCCCACCTTTTTTCTTACTAGTCCTAATAATAGAATCTAATTGATCCTCAAATATGGATTTAGAATCGTATAACAAACGTCCTATTAAAGTACTTTTACCGTCATCCACACTACCAGCAGTAGTAAAACGTAATAATTGATTATTATCTACCATTGTATTATTTTTTTTCATAAAAACATTGAAATTTAATAATTTACAGTTTTTACTTGTTTGTTTATAATTTATTTAGAAATACCCTTGACGTTTTCTATCTTCCATTGCGGATTCAGAACGTTTATCATCGCTTCTATTTCCTCTCTCCGTATTACGCATTCCAGCAACTTCAACCGCGATTTTTTCCAGCGTGTCGGCCTCAGATTCATCACCTCCAGTAATTGTTATGTCACCCAAAGTTCTAAAACGAATTTTTTTAACAACAACTTCTTCATGATTTTCTAATATTAAAAATTCAGAATTAGGAATCCAAGTATTCTGTCTAAAAACAACTTCTCTTTCGTGTGCAAAATAAAGTGATGGTATAGATATATTTTCTCTCTTTATATAATTCCATACATCCATCTCAGTCCAGTTACTAATAGGAAATGCTCTAAAATGTTCTCCTTCAGAATATTTTCCATTTAAGATATTCCATAACTCTGGCCTTTGATGTTTAGGATCCCATTGACCAAACTCATCCCTATGAGAAAAAAAACGTTCTTTTGCTCTTGCTTTTTCTTCATCACGTCTTCCACCACCTATAGCACAATCTATTTTATTAGATTCTATTGCGTCTAATAGTGTGGTAATCTGTAAAGCATTACGCGTTGCATTTTTCCCTTTCTCCTCTGTAACTCGCCCATCATCAATAGATTCCTGAACAGAACCCACTATTAATTGAATACCTAACTTTTTTATTACATCATCTCTAAACTGAATTGTTTCAGGAAAATTATGACCCGTATCAATATGCATTAAAGGAAATGGAATTTTAGCTGGATAAAAAGCCTTCTCAGCCAAGTGTGTCACTAGAATAGAATCTTTTCCACCAGAAAAAAGAATTACAGGATTTTCAAACTGTGCCCAAACCTCTCTAAGTATAAAGATTGCCTCACTTTCTAATTCGTCTAAATAATTTAAATAATATTTACTCATTGTAACTTAATTTATTTTTAATATAATTTGCTATTTTTATGATAGCATCCTCAACACTTTCTTGTTCTGTTTTTATTTCTATGTTTGGATTTTCGGGTATTTCATATGGTGCATTTATCCCTGTAAAATTTTTGATTTCACCCTTTCTTGCTTTTTTATATAAACCTTTAGTATCTCTTTTTTCGCATTCTTCTATTGAAGTATTAACATAAACTTCTATGAAATTTTCTTCAGCAACAATTGTCTTTACTAACGCTCTGTCTTTTTGATAAGGAGATATAAAAGCACCAATAACAACACAACCTGAATCTATAAATAATTTTGAAATTTCAGCAATACGTCTAATGTTTTCTGACCTATCTTCAGGAGAAAAAGTTAAATTTTGATTTATTCCTTTTCTAACATTATCACCATCTAACACATAAGTTTTTATTCCTTTTTTATGCAAATAATATTCCAAATCGCTCGCAATAGTTGATTTTCCTGAACCTGATAATCCTGTTATCCATATTAAAAATGAATTATGTTTATTTTCTTTTCTTCTATCTTGAATAGATATTCGGTAATTATGTGAAATTAAATTTCCCTTCATTTCTGCATTTGTTTATTTAAAATTTGACGAATCTTTCCTAATGGAAGGATTAACCAAATTTTTTCATGAATGTAATATAATAACACTTTAGTTATCAATTCTGTTAAGGCAATATAAATAGCAATTTCATCAAACGAGTTTAATATAATACCTGAGATAATAAATGTGGTAGTGGTTGCAATAAATCGCCATGAAATCGTTTTCTTTATTATTTCAGCACTCGTTGTTGCTTGCTTTCGTAAAGTATTAAGCCACAATCTCTCGTGAAAATAATAAATAGCTAATTTAATTAAAAACTCAGAAGCACCAATTTTTAAAGCATTTTCTAAGTTACATTGCCCACTTAAACAGGTTATCAATAAAACAACTAATATAGTATCCGAAGTCGCTATAAATCGCCATGAAATACCCTTTAACAAACTTCTAATATGAGACGATTTTTTATGGTTTTTCAAACTATATTTTTTGTACTTTAAACCAAGGGTTTAATAAACTTTCCTTATTATAAAGTAGTTCCATATTTGTTTCTAAAGAAATCACTTTTACACCAGCAGCTTCACATATCGCTTGACCAGCAGCAGTATCCCACTCCATTGTGGGAGCGAATCTAGGATAGACATCTGCCTCCCCTTCAGCCACTAAACAAAACTTTAAGGAACTTCCTTTTGATACAATTTCAATATCCTTTTTATTTTCTTCTTTAAGTTTTTCAATAAAACTCATCGTCTCTTCGCTCATATGTGAACGACTGCCAACTACTCTAATTTTATTAAAGTTGGTTTTTGGGGATATAACTTTCGATTTATCAATTACCTCAGAAATTGAAGTGTCATGTCTTTCTAGTTTTGCTTTAAACACTGTCCGAATATCAACATCTGCATAATATAATTCTTTTTTAACAGGTACATAAATCACCCCTAAAGAAGGCTTTCCATTTTTAATTAGCGCAATATTAACTGTAAATTCCCCGTTCCTTTTTACAAATTCTTTAGTTCCATCTAATGGATCGACAATCCAACATTCTATCCAATTTTTTCTTTCAGAATAATCGGTCTGTTTATTCTCCTCACTTATAATAGGTATATTTGTTGGAATTAAATATGTATTTATTTTGTCATTCCCTCTTTTATCAGCTTCTGTTAATGGAGATTTATCATCTTTTAATTCAACCTTAAACTCTGAATTATATACATTCATTATTTCATTTCCAGCTTCTAAAGTTGCTAATATTGCAATTTCTAAATTCTTTTTCATTTTATTTTTAAATTTTGATTATCTGACCTTTTCTAAATTACCCTATTTCCCATCTCTGCAAAACACGTTCCTGCGATGAGCCCGACGTATCCGGATCCTATAACTGTAATATTCATTCTTTATTTATCTTCTACTGATTTCACTTGTTTTCTAAGTCCACTCGAAGAGAATCTGTGATCTCTAGCATTATAATAGAGTTCGATTCCCTTTTCTTCACAATAAGCTCTTCCTGTAAAGTTCTTTTCTTTATACTCATCACCAATGATTCGAACATCTAGTTTAAAAGAGCGTTAAATATCTTCTAAATCTTGTTCCGATACATACGGGACAATTTCATCTACATGCTTAGATCCTTTTAACTGAATATACCGTTCTATTATAGACTGTGAAGGTCCGTTTTTTTCAGGACGATCAATCGAAGGGTCTAACTGCAGCCCTACAATCAAATAATCGCACTGACGTTTTTATTCTTCTAACATCTTTAGATGCCCGGCATGAAAAAGATCAAAGGTTGAAAAGGTGCTTTCCACTTTCATAATTTATATATTTCTCGTCTAACATCGCTAGACCTTTTTTTTATGTAATTATTCTAAATTTTTACTAGCGTGGTAACCACCCACTTTCAAATACTGTTCTTTTTGCATCAACTTTACATCCGATTGCATCATGTCTTTTACCAACGAAGCCAAATCATGTGCTGCCACCCAGCCTAATTTTTCTTTTGCCTTAGTAGGGTCTCCAATTAATAGATCTACTTCTGTAGGACGGAAATATTTAGGGTCAACGGATAGCACTACTTTACCAATTGTTGGAAGTTTTTCGTTGTTCGTCGCTCGTTGTTCGCTGTTGGGGTTAAGAATACTTTGGTGTTTTTCTTGGTTTATACTATCTATAATACCCACTTCATTAACACCTTCTCCTTCAAAACGAAG
>Ga0307488_10001487_pt1 | contig 19495 bp, 17 predicted proteins | sample SB02metaG_FD_202248 | JGI IMG/M metagenome (GOLD analysis project Ga0307488, IMG submission 202248) | Sea-ice brine microbial communities from Beaufort Sea near Barrow, Alaska, United States - SB 0.2 | ecosystem: Environmental > Aquatic > Marine > Coastal | place: USA: Alaska | collected... | reverse complement strand
GCTAATGCTAATGCTAATGCTAATGCTAATGCTGCTCGCTGAAAGCCGACCGCTGGCAGCCGTTCAGTTACTTGGGGTATCTTAGTGACTCGCTCGCAGCGGGAATGGTGTTAGAGCAATAGCGATGATTAGGGTTGGGTACTCAGTGCACCCTGAGCGGCCATCCTAGAGCCAGGTCCAGTGGCTAACGACCACCCTCAAGCGGATATATAAACCGCACTATTTGCATTAGGGTGAGCAAGAACCGATTCGTGAGTCTCTTGCTGTCGGTAATACCCGCTTAGGCGGATGGCCGCGAGGTCTGGTGTAAATGGGGTGAGTTTGATGAAGGACTTCAGACTGTAACGGGTACAGCCCTTCATTTGTCCTGGCAATGCGCGGGCCAGACATCCTCCGGATGTCTGGCAATTTTCGGACAGAAAGGATCTAAGCTATGATGGCTACAATTTAAAGTTTGACGAGGTTCCCCTTAATCTAACGGCCATGTCCGACAGATTCTTGGTACCTTCGCTAAGCGAATTCATTGATTCCTTGACTATCTGGGCCGCATCCGAGACGCCGCGTACCTCCTCATTGATAAGGTTTGCGGCTTTACTTTGCTCATTGGCAATGCTACTGATTCGAATCCCGGTTTCATTCAATTGCTCTATTTTGCTGTTTAATAAGGTAACAATTTCCCCCAGGGACTCGATCGATTCCTTGGTGGTTGTAGAATAGTCCTTACCTTGATTAATGGCCTGAACAGCGCTCTTGCTATGTTCATCAAGATCTTTTATGTATTCCTGGATTTCAGACGTGCTTTGTTGAGTTCTGTTGGCTAGGCCTCTGACTTCGTCCGCAACAACCGCGAAGCCGCGACCTTGTTCGCCTGCACGCGCCGCTTCGATAGCAGCATTTAGTGCCAGGAGATTGGTTTGCTCGGCGATACTTCGAATAACAACGAGAATCTTTTCAATATTTTCGACAGAGTTTGACATGCCCTGGATGACATCGCTGGTGACTGAAAAGTGTTCCGTCAATTCATTTATCGCGTTCATGCTTTCAGTCATGTGCTTGTAACCATCGCTGGACAGACTGGCAATATTTTCTGCTGAATTTTTTGTAGAGTCCGCTTCATTGGCGATTTCTGCTACCGTATAGGTCAGTTCCTCCATCGCTGTAGCAACGCTATCAATTTTTTCCGTCTGTACACCTACTTGCTCGTTAGTACTTCCCGTACTTAGATTGGAATTGTGAACTAAATCACTGAGGTAACTGGTCTCCTTGACTATGCCTGATACGATACCATTTAGATTGGATCTGACATTTTCTATGCCCAGTGTGATTTGTCCGAATTCGTCATTGCTATGGGTTTTAGCTTCCTGAGATAGATCGCCTTTGTCTAGGTGCGCCAGAGCTTTTATGATGATAGATATGGGTGTTTTGATTGAATAAACCAGGAAAGACGATACAAATATGGCAACAAAAATAGAAACAACCGTCGCTACCACCAGTGTGCTTTGACTCTTTCTTAGCTTTTCTTCGATATTCTTAGTCAAATTGTCGCTATAGTTGCTTGCGCTGGAAGTTAGGAAGTTAACTTCATTGGTAATGCCATCAATTTCTTTTTCGAGGCTTGCTATCCTCTGGACAATAGTTTGTTTCGATAGTATTAGCTTCTCTCTGAGTGAACTGATGGTGTTTTGCTCTCCTATCGTTAGCGAGGTTGTTTCCTTAGTAAGCTCGTTTAGTTTGGTTACCGCTGTTCTAAAGTCTGGATACCGAACTATAATCGCTGAGACGGGGATGAATTTTTCCTGGTGAGCTACTTTCCAAGCGTCAAAGAATTTTAGATTGGACTCTAGGTTTTCTAGGCTCGTGCTGGCCGATATGTTTTTTATCAGGCTGATGCCACTTAAAAAAGAAGAATAGAAGCCGTTCAGGATGATTAGACTTTGATCATCATCAACTTCCCAAAATAAGTCTTCAAAAAAGGTTCCTAGCTCTGTTTCTATTCCAATGATGATATCAAGGTTGCGCTGTAATTCTAAAAAAGTACTTATTTCTGAACTGGCACTATTGGCCGCTGAATCTGCCTCAGCCACCAGTCGTTCTATGCTGGTGGAGATGGATTGAACGTCACTAACCTGCATTATGTCGGTCAAATTCTCTTGCTCTAGTGATTGGGCTATTTCGTCCACTGACGTAATCGCAGCAAGGCCTTCTTCGGAGAGGCTGTTAACTAAGGCGGAAATGCCACTAACCTCAGATTGTTCAGAAATTCTCTTGATATCTATTACCAGTCGAAAAAGGGACGTCCTCACTGTGCTAGCTTCATTGACGATGGTTTTGGTGATTGCGTTTAGTTCGTTGATGGATCTAATGCTTGAGCGATTGTTGGTATGCGATTGCAAGGCGAGGAAAACGAGCAAGAGGAGTATTACTGAAAAGCCTATGATTAGTTTCGCAATAACGCTTAGGTTTTGAGTTAGTTTCAGTAAATTCATGCTGCTGGCCTCGAAAACATTTGTATAAATATAGTTGTGCTTCTAAATAAAGGCAAAATCAAATAGCTTTCCATGCGCCATGGATAATTAATCCGACTTACTATGTAACGACAAAGCCTGATTATTATTTAGAGTTATTGTTTATAATTCTTATGATTTTTTCGTGTGGAGTAAGAAAGATATTAAAATGTCGATAAAAGCATTGATATTTGACGGTTGGTGAACACCCTAGATGGAGGTCGTATTGATCAGTCGGCTATTCAGTGCGAAGCCGATTTAACTAGAGTGCGTTCAGCTCTAGACCTCACTGCGTCGGTCAATTAGATTGATGCGACGTGGCGCCTCGCCTCGCTCTACCAAGCGGTCCTTCCAGCAAAGCCAGTTTAGTGGTTTTACGAGAGCGTCTTTAGTTTGGCTAATCCGAAGCCAAGTGTTAATACTTTATTACAGTCTATAATGTCACCGCGCACCAATAGATAAATTGGTATTTTCTATACATTTTTGGTTTTCGCCGGATGGGTGGCTATCGGCATGCTTCGGCCCGGATAGGTTATGCTGGTCGATCATGGCGAGCTCTGGGTCAATAGTCAGCTATAGATCCCAACTTCATTTCTATGGGTACATTCTTGGTAGGGGTTTTAAGCGTGCCTCTGGGTTATATTGGTTGTTGGTATTTTTTAAGGATCAAGCATGGACATCATTCGCAGTCGTGAATTTACCGCGCCGGACGCATGGGGCGCGCTGGAGATCGCCAATATGGACGGCATAACCACCCGCTTGCATTGGACCGATAAGCCCTACCGCTGGCACATCAATGACGGCCAAGAGGTGTTTGTGGTACTCGATGGTCGGGTGCAGATGAAATATCGGCGCGATGGGGACGAGCACGTCGTTCTACTTGAGGTGGGCGATATCTTCTATGCTTCCATCGGTACCGAACACGTCGCTCACCCTCAAGGCGAAGCCCGAGTTTTGGTCATCGAACAAGCTGGCAGCCTATAGGTTGTTCTGCCGCGGCAGCAGTGACTCCAGCTCCGATGGGCTGGTAGTTGTCCAATTAAGCTACCTTTGATCCATATCAACTTCTGTCCCAACAGCCCCCTTTTAGCAGCATTACTCAGCGTCTGAATCGACCCATTATTGTACAATGTTAGGTCATACAACAGACTGTTGTATGAGTGTTTTGATTCGCTTTGCGATAAGGAGTTTGTCTTATGAAAAAATTAATTCTTAGTATCGTTTCACTCGTTCTGCTGTCATCGGGCCTGCTGGCGGCCAATGGGTCAACACCCAATGGCCGACCCTTCATTGAGCTGCGTGATCAGATTATTGCCGTCTTGGCCGACCTCAACGCCCTGGAGACGAGGCATCTGGCATTGGTCGAGCGTGTCGATGCTCTGGGTTTGGATCTGCAGGGTCAGATCGATGCCATGAATATCGAACTCTTAACCCTGCAAGCCAATGACGCCCAAATGCAGGGGAGCCTGGTGGAGCTCATCGACGATATGGCTGACCAAGGCCAAGAGATAGACCAGATGCTGGCCGATTTGTCTGAAGTTAATTTGGCCATCATCGATATGAGCAATGACATGGGTGATAACACCACTGCGCTCGCGCAACTGGAGACGGAAAAAAACGCTATTCTGGCCGATATGGCCCAGATGGATGAGGGCCTGGTGATAGCCTTAACCGATATTGCCGAAAACGCCGCCCTGATTCAGTTGTTGGCAGCCGATATAGCGGAACTGGATGAGCGCAAGCAAAACGATGTTGTGGGTACCTGCCCCGCGGGTACCAGTGTCAGTACCGTGCTGGATAATGGTCATCTGATGTGCAGTGTGTCAAACAATGTGGGCACAGTGGTCGCCAATACGATTTATGGCACCTACCTCGATATGGATAACCACGTGACTGCCCATACCTATTGTAGCCAGTATTTCCTGGGGCTGTGCATTAACTACAGCACCTCCTACAGTTACTATTACGCCATAAAATACGACTATGTCAGCTGCCCGAGTGGCTTCGCGCTTAGTGGTGGAGGTTATTGGACCAGTGAATATGAACCCTTGCAGGTCAGTGCATCGCTGCCATCGGGAAGCAGTTGGTACGGACGGTTTAGAAACTATCATGCCGGAAATACTAATGGTCTGGGCGCTCGGGTGTATGCCCAATGCATACGAGTGGCACCCTGAGTGAACCTGTGTCGTGAGTAGCTCCGACATCGGCAGTTCGTATGGCGGCTCATCAGGGCCTCAGGCAGTTGGCCGCCATATCCTGTTTTACTCAGGCCGTTAAAAAGATGGTGCTATAACGACGCTTGCGGTGGGCTTTGAAGAACAGATAGGGCTCAGCGCCGAAGTAGTAGTTCCACCAGTCTTCCGGGACATGGCGGCGCGCATGTTGATGGATAGCGCGGATCTTGTATTCGAGCGGCACTAATTGATGTTGTCGGGTTAGGTCAACGCGCATATCCAAAGACATACCATCAATAAACAAAGCGTGGTGCGTCTTAGCGGTGCTTAACGCGTTGCTAAAGGCCTGATGGGCCGCGCTGCAATCGAGGTGAAAGAGGACGTTCTGTACAAAGAGTATGTCTCCGGGTGGATAAAGCTGTGCGAGTGGATCGGTAACTATATCGGCCTGAAAGAAGGTCACCCGCTTGCGGATGGCCGGTTTGACCCGATAGAAACCCTCGTCTCGGTCAAAGGTGGTACGAAAGAAGCGCTCGGGCAGTTGGGTGGCCAGCACCTCGTCGGCGCTATAGATGCCCTCGTTAGAGCGCCTAACGGTGTCGTGGTGTAGGTCGGAGCAATGGATATGGAAGTCTATGTCGGGGCGCAGGCTGAGCAGTGTCGAGGCCAGGGTATAGGCTTCAGCACCAATGGAGCCAGCCATCACATTGATTTGCAGTGGCTTCTGACTCGAGCCATCTGCCCTGTTGGCAATAAACTCCAGCACCGGACCCATAAGGGCCTCCATCTGGCCTGGTGAGCGATTGAAGGCGGTATAGGTATGGTTTTGGCTCGGCCGGCATCCGGTTAACAGCTTCCTTTGCTTACGGATGACGATTGGGTAGAGCAGTAGGTTATAGTAGATTTCGTTGCGCAGAAACCGTCGCGCGGAGCCTAAACTTGGCACCCGTTCAGCCCATTTTTTTTTCTGATTCAGCATTTAACCTATACCTTCTCTTCTTCCCAGTCTTTCGGCAGTAAAAAATCCTTCTTGCGTCGGGCGCGGATCTCGACAGTGCCAGAGCAGATCAAACGGTTTTCGTGCGTCATGGTTAGACTCAGGTGCAATTCTTCTTGCCAGCCTGTTTGGTCTACATGGGTGACAGTTGCGGTGCATTCAACGATCTGGTCTGGCGTCAAGCTGGACACCACCTTCCAGTCGAGGGTCTGGATATAGATTTCCTTTAAACAAGAGTTCAGATAGCGCACAAAGAGATTACCCAAGAGTCCGCGCTGCACCAGTATGTCAGAATGGCCCTCCCGCCGTGCCTGGCTCTGGTTGTAATGAATTGGGTGGCGATTCCAAGTAATGGCGCTGTACATGAAAATCTGTGGCGCAGAAATCTGGTAGCAAAGGGTTGGCAGTTGCTCGCCGACCTTTAGGTGGCTGAACAAGTCTGCGGTGCAGCCGGGCCTATCGCTTAACATAGGTTGCGACCTCCTTGGCCACCGGCTCGCCCAGTTGGTTAGTGAAGCAGGTGGTTACGCTGACCAGAAACAGCAGTCCTGTGCGACCCTGTTTTTCAGTTACCGATTCGATACAGGAGCGGATGCGAATATTATCACCGGCATGAACGTATTGATAAAATTCATAGTGACTGGCACCACCAACGCTGCGCAATCCCGGCACCGAGATTGCCAATTCAGCCGGCGATAGGTCGTCGGGTAAGTCCTCAAGTGGCACGTCTTGAAAGGCCATGGCTTGACAGAATAGGGGCGGAGCAATCATCCGTTTGGCGCCATTCGATGGGTCGTCGTCGGCAATTTGATAGAGTGGGTTGGTATCCCCTATTGCTTGAGCAAACCGTTTGATATCCCTGGCCGTCACCAGATAGCTGAATTCTTTTATTGGCGAACCATTGAAGGTCATCCGTGAGGTCCCTTAATGAATGCTGACTGGTTAAAGAAAATCGGAATACTGCCGTATGTGCGCCGTGTTTCCGCTATACAGATAGGGCGCCGTTAGTCCCCAAGTGGCCGGATCAATTCGATCATTTTCGGTCAGCAGTTGATCGCGTTGCTGCATGATGTCCTCGTACTGACTGATCGACAGCTGGGTGCGTTGAGCCAAGTCCTGACGCGGATCGATCCGGCTTCTGAATTGTTGATAACCGGCCATCGGCCGGATCAGGCTAAAGGCCGCTGCGCTGCCGCTGCCATAGGAAAACAGACTGATAAGTTGGTTAGGCTCAAGGTTCCCTTTGACCAGTAAGGCCATTAACGACAGAAACAGTGATCCGGTATAGATATTGCCGACGCGAGCATTGTATTCCAGCCAAGGTTGAGTTTTGGCTTGATAGGATTGCTCAAAGCGTTGCCACTGCGGTGATTCTTTGTCCAGGGTTAGGCCCTGGTCGTACTCAAAATGTCGTTGATGCCCCTTGGTTGCCATTTTCACAAAGGGCACATGATAGAGGCAGGCCGATAAATCGGACAGCCTAGGTAGCGTGGGTTTGGCGTCCATCAGGGTGTGCGTCAAGGCATCGAGATAACATTTAATCGAGTAATGACCGTCGGTTAGGGCTTCCTTGGCATAGAGCGGTCGCCAAAAGTCCATCACGTTCTTGGTGAAATAGCCGGCGATCTCGCGATCAAAGCTGACCAGGGTCGGTTGGTTTGATATGACCATTGCGACAGCACCGGCTCCCTGGGTGGGCTCGGCGGCAGAATGCAACGCGTAGTTGGCAATATCGGCGGCAATAATTAACGCTTTACGGTTTTTGGCCCGCCCGGAAACTATCCAATCCCCTGCGGCAGATATGGCCGCCATGGCTCCGAAACAGGCATGCTTGGTTTCATAACTGATACAGTTGCTCGGCAGGCCCAGGGCTTGATGCACATAGACCGCCACCGGCTTGCTGTGATCCACTCCGCTTTCAGTGCCCACGACCAACATGCCAATTTCATCGGGTGATATATTAAAGCGTTCAAGTGCTTTTTTTGCCGCGTTAATGGCCAGGTGTACTGTATCTTCGGGCGGGCAGGCAATAGACATTTGTTGCTGACCCAGACCCAAGGTGAATTTCTCAGGCGCTATCGAACGCGCTTCGGCTAGATCGGACAATTCAATAAAATGTTGAGTAGTGTGAAATGCGATGGCTTCCATTCCGATTATCATTATTATATTCCTCGACAAAAGTACTAGACAATTTGTGCAAGCTAGTCTAATTATGCTTTTGTGAAAAGGCAAAAACTTTAAATAAAAATATCGAAACAAAAAACAATACGTTTTTTTAGCTAATCATAATGGATTGGGACGGTGGCTTGGAAAGTGTTTGGAAGGTTTTTGACTGGCTTTTGACAGGTTTTTGGCAGTAGTTGGAAAATGGTTGAAGAGGGCGGTCGTCAGATTGAAGGGAAGGAGTCCTGAGTGTCAAAATTTTTATTTTATCTTAGCTCGTTCGGTTTTTTGGCTTGGTCGATCTATCTGGGGCTGGTGCTGGTGCTTGGCTGGTTCGGCCCGTCAACCTATCAAGTTGACAATGTTTCGGATCAACAGGTTTTAACAACGGACTCAGGAATTATTCGTTTTCAGACCAATAGCACAAGTGACCGACGTCACACCGTTGTGCTCTTGCATGGCTTTAATGGTTCACTCAATAACTGGTCAGCTCTGTGGCCGCTGCTGGGTGATTGCGGTCAAGTGGTGCGTTTGGATTTGCCCGGTTTTGGTCAGTCGTATTGGCAGGGCGAGGACTTCTCCTTAGACCGTCAAAGCCAACACCTTATTCAATTCATCAACGCCTTGGGTCTGGACAGGGTGACGCTGGTGGGGACCTCGATGGGTGCCAGTTTGGCGGCCTGGACGGCGGCCCGATATCCAGACCGAGTCGAGGCATTGATTCTTATGGCGCCATCAGCTTACCCACTGTCGATGTCAGTGCGGGGTTTCGAAAAATTATTTTATCAGAACCGTTTTGCCAATGGCCTGGCTCGCCAGATTGTCCAAACTCGGGTATTTAACTATTTCTTTCCTACCAGTCGTCTGCTCCAGGCGCTGACGGTAACCCATTCTTATAACGCCAAGTGGGTCGCTGCGCTCAAACAGATACGCCACCCAACCTGGGTGCTTTGGTCGAGCAGCGACACGCGTGTACCGTTTCAATATGGCAGACGTATAGCGGGGCTTATTTCATCTGCTCAACTTATTGCTGCGTCGGACCAGGCGGGCCACGATATTCCCGGCTTGGATCCGGAGCTTATTGCCAATCTGATCTGTAATTTCAAACCATAACGGGACAGGCCATTATGACACTGCTGAATAAACTGAATTACCTTTTTGTTACTTGGAGAGAATATGGTTTTAAAGAATTCCTGCGTATCGGCTGGATGGGTTTTTTCTATCGGGGGGCTAGCCGGCTGGTACTCGTCGCACTCACCAAGCCAAACTATATCGAACGTACCTCGGCTGCCAGTAAGTTCTACGATTTTCACTTTGCATCGGTGGCTGAACTTGAGGCATTGAACAAATATCCAGAGTACGAAATTGCGCAGTTGGATATTGACCGCGTGCGCAACGGCATTGCCCGTTGCTTGGTGCAATTTGATGGCAACGAATTGACCGGTTACACCTGGATCTGGCTAAAAAAACTGGCTTATATAGCCGACGGTTTCTACCTGAATTTACCCGATGATGCGATCTATAACTACAAAGCCCTAACCTTGCCAGCGTATCGAGGCTATGGCTTCCAAGGACTCCGGCATCTTAAATTATTGGAATTCCTACGGGCAGAAGGCATCACACGCCTGTTTGGCTTTGTAGACAGCTACAATAGCAAGTCTTTCCGTGGGGTGAGGAAGAGCGGGTTCGAGCCAGTGGGTGAATTGGTGATTAAAAAAAGGGGTGCTACGGTGCGCAGTCAACTGCGCTTGAACGCTGATTTTTGGCCCGGCAATCCGGTATCGGACGATATGGGTCACTCCGTGGACTAGCCCTTACCGGCCGGTGCCAGTAAGGGCTGGTGCAGCTATCTCTAAATAGACTACTTGGTGTTTCGGTCGACCTGTTCTTTCATCTGTTTATTGAGGTCATCCAGCAAGTTGACGTTGCTTTGCATGGCTGGCAAAGCCTCCTGCTTGTAAGCATCTAGTAGGTTCATCGCCTCGATGGTGTCGCTGAAGGCCTGCTGCAGTCCTTCGATCATGCCGCTGACATCGTTGGCGTCCTTGACGATTTGTACGCCCTGGACCTTGGCTTTTTCGGCAGTCGATTTCAGTAATTCTACTGTCATTTCCTGCGTCGCCTTGACCGCCTTCATCTGTTTTTCCTGATGTGACAGCGCAACCTGCAACGCCGCTGCAGTCTGCAGTGCTCGGGCGGAGACATTGAGCGTGCGGTCGGTAGAGCGGATCAGCTCTTCGTTGGCGCGGCGGATGATATCGGACACCAAGATGGCCTGGTTGGCGGCACCCAGTGACAACTGCATATCCTGAACTTCCTGGCGCAGATAGTAGAGAATGTCCTCTTCGATATATTTTTTCTGCGCGGCTTCTAAATCACTCGACCATTGCGCCAGTTCGGCGTCGAGCACCATGGCGATCTGCAATTGATCCTGCAGTTGCCAGGTAAATTCCATCAGTTTATCGCGATCGATCTTGAGCGTCATATTGTCTTTGGTGAGGACATTTTTGCCCTTTTCCAGATTGGCCAATATATCGTTAATCACCGTCGAGACACTCTGGTATTGCGACCACCAGGCTTCGAGCTTGGTGCCGATGCCGGGTAACTTGCTGAGCAGTCGACGCAGGGTGCCTTCAGAAAAATCGAATTTATTCGGATTGACTTCCTCTACTCGAGTGCGCAGGGCCAGCAAGTCCTGGCTCAGGTCACTCGATTCGCCCGAGTTACCCATGATGTCTTTAATGGGTGCATTGAGCAGGTCACTTTGGTGGGCGATCTGGCGGCGAACATCCTGGCCGAAATTTTTGGCTTCGCTGGTTAGCTCATTGCGCTCGCTGATGTCGCGATCGCCGACCTGCTGAATTCGCTCCAGCAGTGCCTTGGCCCGCTGTTTTACCTCATCGGGGATGTCGTCGGTAATGGTGCTCGGGGCTTTGGTGCCCAGTGAGGTGGCGATTTCTTCGGCGGACATGGTCGCGACTTGGGCGATGGTCGTTTGGCTGGTCATGGCTCGTATCCTTTGCTGAATGGTATGGCTCTGCATGGATTATTACGCAATATGGCCACCATTGAACAGTAAATCCCTTTGGAAGGAAGTCACAAAAGCGAAGGGAAGGGTAATTTTCCACCGAATTTGGCTTTAAATTGCGTACAATCCCCCTTATCGTAGTCTGAATAATGACGAATGAGGATAGTATGGGACGAGTTTTATGGATGTCGTCATCCTGTGCCCTGTTGAGTATCGGGGCCTTTTGGCTTTGGTTTGCGCCACAGATGTTGGCACTCCTGCTCTACAGTGCTTTGGCGGTCTTTTCGGTGCTGGTCGCGGTGGGTTTTTACCTGTTAGCGGGCTATGCCAAACAGGACGCCCATGCTGCCCTAATCGGCCATGAGATTGCTAAAGAGCAGCGGCTCTATGCCGAAGTAGAGTCCATCGCCGATCAGTTAGCCGACTTGAATCAAGTTGAAGCCGCGAAACAGGCCAGTCGATTGATGGGTATGTTGGCAGACTATCGACAAGTCATCGAGCAAAAGTTGGGCGATACCACTATCACCATGGCCAGTTACAGCCAGGAAACCGGTCGGGTGTTTAAACTGGTGATCACCAATCTCAACGATATAGTCGCAGCCGCTCGCAGTGTGCGCACCACCAAGGGTGACGACATGCAGTCCAGCGCGCCGGAAAACGCCGCTCTGCTGCAACGGCACGCCCTGTTAACCCAACAGGAAGCTAGGATTGGGGCTCTGGTTGAACAAAATCGGGAGCTACTGACTGCCTTGAACGTGACCACTGTTGAGGTTGCCAATATTAAAGATATTGATTCTTTCGAACTGAAAGAATCGTTAAATCGTTTACGGGAGCTGGGCGCACGCGCTCAAGCTTTCAGCAAGGACTAAAGGGAAGGGCACTCAATGCAAAGACTGATTGGCTTAACTGTGGCGGTGAGTTTGTTAACCGCCTGTTTTGACTCCAATAATGTTAAAGACTTCGATGCAGCCGAGAAAAGGTTGCTCGATATTGTCGATAACACCATTCAGCCGAGCCGGATCGAGAACCAATATCGGGCCAATATTCAACTGAGCGCGAGCAATCTCCTGGAGCTCCTGCCGGATATCAATGAATACGCCAGGACGGTAGACGCGCGCGATACCTCTCAGGTTGAAGCGGTGGAGATTTTCACCAGTTCGGAAAAGGGTGGCAGTGGTGTTGATGGCATCTATGTCGACCTGGCCAAGCAATTTAACAGCCAGCGCAATCGGCTGCCTAATGGCAAAATCGGTCAAATTGCCATCCGCAAAATTGCCAGCGGCGCAGCCGCGTCTTTCCTCTTGGCCAATCAGAATGTGCCAGATGCCTATTCACCGTCTAACCTGTTATGGGGCCAGATGTTGGCGTCCCAGGGTGTCGATTTGACCCTGATCGACAAGACAACCGCGCCCAATGTCGCCGGTGTGGTGGTGCAGAAACAGAAGGTCGATCAGATTAGCGCCAATGGCCAGTTGGACTTACAAAAGCTCTTGACTGCGGTGACCAGTGGTGAATTTGCCATGGGTTATACCAACCCTTATCAGTCTTCTACGGGTTTGAACTTCCTACTCACCGTCTTGCATGCCTTTGCCCAGGGTGAAGAGCGACAAATGCTCGATCCCGACGTGGCCAGTGCCTTCGAGGCCTTTCAACGCGGCGTACCCTTTGTTGCCCAGAATACCCTGCAAATGCGCGACGCCACCGTTAATAGCGGTGTTCTGGATGCCTTCGTGATGGAGTATCAAACCTTCGTCAATGCCAATGGCCTGGGCGGATATGAATTTGTGCCCTTTGGTGTACGCCATGACTCGCCCCTCTATGCGACGGCCGAAGCCTCGGAAGACGAACGTCTGGTATTGACTCAGTTTGCTGAGTTTATCCAAGCCAATGCCGGCATCGCGAAAAAATATGGTTTTGCCGCCAATCTGAACTACCAGTCCGCTTATGAACTCAACGACGGTGCCGTTATTCTTAATGCGCAACGGCTCTGGAAAGATAAGAAGTCTGGCGGTCGGCCGATTGCGGCTATGTTTGTTGCCGATGTCAGTGGTTCGATGGATGGTGATCGAATTCGTGCCTTGCGGGTTGCCATGACCGAGGCGGCGAACTTTATTTCCTCGCGCAATAGCATCGGTTTGGTGACCTTTAATGACACCATCAATGTTGATTTGCCGGTGCGGGAATTTGGCTTGCAACAAAAGTCCCAGTTTCTCGGTTCGGTGGAACGAATGAGCGCTGGTGGTGGCACGGCAACCAATGATGCAATCCTGGTGGCCGCCTATGAGCTGCTTGAGTTTGCCAAAACCCATCCCGATCACAAACTGACCATCTTCGTGTTATCTGATGGTGAAACGCGCAATGGTTTGGCACTGAACAAGGTCGATAAGGTGATTCAAATGTTGCAAATTCCGATCCACAGCATTGCCTATGGCTTTGAGTCCAGCGATCTAAAAGCGGTTTCCAGCTTGGTTGAAGCTTCTTATACTGAATCTTCTACCGGTTCGGCGGCTTACCAGATCGGAAACCTCCTTAATGCACAGATGTAAGCGGGTGGCACAGTGGGTAAGTTAATAGCACTCGGTTTGGCGCTTGTTATGCAGGTTGGCGGCCTGCTCGGCGCCCACCTCTATTACTCGGCCAAGCCGCGCGATGTATTGATTGTCGTCGATACCTCTTACGGCTTGAGTGCTTATCAGACTAGCATGGCCAAATGGTTAGAAGATTACGAACGCTCACAACGTTACCGTGACTTCCACTATGCCACCGATAAGAGTTATTTGGGGGATGGTACCGCCAACCGAGACAAACTGTATCGGGTCAGTTTTGGGTCGATGGATGTTAGTACACTGGACCAAAAATACCCGGCAAATAAGTACAGTGATCGAATTCTGTTAACCTTTACAGAAGAGACCCTGACGGGCTGGGAAGTTATCCATTTTGATAAGTAAATAGACCGGATATATAACTTTTCCCGTTGTTTTTAGTAATTTTAATTCATAGATGCCTTGTTTTTCTGCCGCCTAAACCTTTTAATAGAGGGAGGGATTTTGCAGTCTTTGGTAATTCACCACGAATGTGGTTATCAAATAGAATTCAACCAGAGTCAAAGGGGGGTGGTGAACTGTATTCCACACAGTGGCTTGACACTCTAGTACAGCAACTTTATCGTTGCTTAATGATTTTTAAATAGGTTCAGAGATCTACAGGATGAATGATTCGACTAAACCAACGCTTGAGGAACAAAGTCAGCCCCAGCAAGAACGGCTGTTCTATCTGGAGTTTCGACTCTATTTTTTAGGTCACGCTAACCGCAGCGATTTGCAGAAACGCTTCGGGCTCAAGGAGTCGTCAGCGTCGCGTGATATAGCCCTCTACAAGAAATTGGCCCCTGATAATGTGGTATATGACTATGGCATCAAGTCCTATATCCCGCAGGAGTCCTTTAAACCCCTCTATGCTTACACGGCGACTCAGGTACTGACCGCACTGACCCATGGCTTTGGGGATGACTATGCCGGTCCGAAATACCCTGAAATTGCCACAGAAGCACCCAGCCAGTCGCCCTTGCCCTTTATACCGGTATTGGCTGCGATCACTCGATCGATCCATAAAGAACAGTCTTTAGCGATTGAATACTATTCCGAAATGACCGGTCACAAGGCCCAGGTGATTGTGCCGCACGCGTTGATAAATTCCGGCACACGCTGGTTGGTTCGAGCCTACGATCGGTTGAATGAACGGTTTGATGATTTTGTCATCAATCGGGTTGTAACCATTCATGGCGAGAGCGATCAACTTGAGGATCACGAGCGCAAAGAATCGGATACACAGTGGAATCAGATCACCGAGGTGCGCCTAAAGCCGCATCCGGCGCTGCCTTTCCCAGATGCCGTTGGCCATGAATTTGGTTTGCATGGTGGCATTTTGACCATGACCTGTCGTTCGGCCTTGAAAGGCTATCTGATGGCACAGTGGAGTGTGGATACCGGCCTGTCACCCTCGATGGAACCGGGTAAGTTTGAGTTCTGGTTGCAGCAGTAACGCAGAGTGAGCGGGGTGTAACAGCCCCGCTAAACCTTTAACAGTCGCCGATCAATATCGTGCCGACTGTTCAGCCCCGTCAGTACAGCAATCCCTGCACCCAAAGCCCCCTTCGTTTAGCCTATCGATGCCCCTGAATAACGGATTTATTGACTCCGGAGTGACTATTACGGACCTCATTAGAAGGTCGATTTGCCATCCTATGGTTGTTTGAACACCCTCTTGCCAGGCTAGATGAAGCACTAATATGGTGCGCAATTCATTCTACGCCCCAACTAAGAGCGCCGTTTGTACACTTTTTGCCCTCTATCATAGCGAGGCGCTTCTTCTGCGCTGGCACGCATTGTGCTGTTATGTTCTTAATAGTTATATTCTGAATAGTTATTGTTCTCAATTGCCATTGCGCTCAATAGTTATAGGTAATTAAAAGGTATTAATGGTGGGTATCCCAGAGCTTATTCGTGAGTTTTCAGACGTGCATCGGTTGCCCGAGGCATTCCGGGCGACTGCTGAACAGGTGTTTGTCCCGCTCGCGCAGAGCCTGTTTAAGCAGGCAGAGGTCTCGTCGGCACCCCTGGTGGTTGGCATCAATGGTTGCCAGGGCTCAGGTAAATCGACCCTGACCGACTTTCTGGTGTTCCTCCTGCACCGTCACCACAACTGCAGTGCCATCGGGATGTCGATCGATGATTTCTATTTGACTCAAGCTCAGCGTATCGCGCTCAGCTTAGACGTCCATCCGTTGCTGCGTACCCGTGGCGTACCCGGCACCCATGATACGGGACTGATGCGACAGACTTTGGAGCAGCTGATGTCGAATGATGTTCCCGTGCTTATCCCACGCTTTAATAAGGCGACCGACGACCGCGTCGGCTCCGAACTGTGGTCCAGCGTTGCGTTACCGGTCCAGATCATCCTGTTCGAGGGCTGGTGTGTGGGTGCCCAGCCCCAGCCCCGGGCCGAGCTGACGCGGCCGGCAAATCAACTGGAGGCAACGGCAGATGCAGATCTGGCTTGGCGTCTCTATGTTAACCAACAACTGAGCGATCAGTATCAGCCGGTATTTGCGCTACTGAATCGACTGGTGATGCTCAAAGCACCTGGCTTCCACAGTGTGAAACAGTGGCGCATGGAGCAGGAAGAGCGCCTGGCCGAGCGGATTGAGCGAGAAGGCGGGTCGGTATCAGCCATTATGAGCCGCGCTCAGGTCGAGAGCTTTATCGAAACCTATCAGCGGATCACCGAGTCGTGTTTGCAGAGCTTACCGCACCGGGCGCACGATCTGATTGAACTGGACGAGCAGCGCGGCCTATACCGGGCGGCCATTGGTCGGAGTCTGTCGCTATGAACTATCTGGTATTTAGCGATCTAGACGGTACGCTATTGGACCACGATAGTTACAGCTTCGCTCCGGCCCTGCCCGCATTGCGCCTACTGGCGCAACGGAATATTCCGGTCATTCCAGTCTCGAGTAAAACCCGGATCGAAATTTTGCCGCTACTTAAGGCCTTACGCTTGAACACCCCTTTTATAGTAGAGAATGGCGCGGCTGTCTTGTTACCGCGGGCGGGCCTAACGCCGGATGAGAAAGCCAATTTGACCCGACAAGGCGACTTTTTTGTCAAAGTCTTTGCACCCCCACTGTCGTATTGGCAGCCCATTTTGAGTGACATGAGTCAGCGTTATCCTAATTGTTTGTTGCCCATGAGCCAGCTCAGTGTTGAGCAGTTGATGAACCACACCGGACTGGACCGACCTCAGGCTGAGCGGGCTCGTCAGCGCGAATACAGTGAACCCTGTCTGTGGCTGGGCGATGAGCTGCAGCTCAAGGCACTGACCGAGGACTGCCGGCATATGGCCATTACCGTGGTGCGCGGCGGGCGCTTTGTGCATTTTCTTAAGGGTACCGACAAGGGTCAGGCCCTACTGTGGCTGCAGGCCTTTATTCAACAGCGGGATCCATCCCGTGCCATACAGAGCATCGCATTAGGCGATGGCGCCAACGACAGCGCCATGTTGGCAGTAGCCGATCTAGCTGTGCAGGTACGCTCAGCCAGTCATGATTTTCCCGAATTGACCCGACCCTCGGTTTATCGGACCCAACAATTGGGACCGGCCGGCTGGAATGAAGCGATTTTGCATCTGCTGCAACCCGGATGTGCATCGATCTAACATCAACTTGAATCAAGAGGCTCCCTATGGGTGATTTTCATCAAAATGGCATCGTCACAACGCTGCACAACCTGGCCGATCGCGCCACTGAAGATCTGGAATACGAGCTGCTACATTTTTCCCGCTTTCGACCGATGGGGCTTATCTTGCCGTCGTTGTTTTCCGAACTGGAAGGCGAAGCACTGCCCAATATTATCCGCCATTTGAAAGATGTGCCCTACCTATCGGAGATTGTCATTGGTCTGGATCGTGCCAATCGCGAGCAGTATTTTCACACTGAACATTTTTTCGCCGATCTGCCCCAGCATCATCGTGTTTTATGGCACGATGGGCCGCGCTTGGCGGCATTGGATCAGGAATTGCAGGCCCTGTCGGTTGCCCCTAGAGAAATGGGTAAGGGTCGTAACGTTTGGTATTGCATGGGTTATATGTTGGCCACCGGCAAGTCGGAGTCCATTGCCCTGCACGATTGCGATATTCTAACCTACGATCGCAGCTTGCTGGCCCGGCTGCTCTATCCAGTCGCACATCCCCGTTTTAATTATGAATTCTGCAAGGGCTATTATGCTCGGGTGGCCTCAGGAAAAATCAACGGCCGTGTATCGCGTCTGCTGGTCACGCCGCTGTTGCGTGCCCTTAAACGGGTCCTGGGCCCGGTCGAATACCTCGATTTTATGGACAGCTTTCGCTATCCGCTGGCGGGCGAGTTTTCATTCCGCAAAGATGTTCTAACCGATATCCGCATACCCAGCGATTGGGGCTTGGAAATTGGCGTGCTGTCGGAGATGTATCGCAACTACGCCAACAATCGGTTGTGTCAGGTTGATATCGCCGATATCTACGATCATAAACATCAGGATATGAGTCTGACCGATGAAGACCATGGCTTGTCGAAAATGTCGATCGACATTACCAAGGCCCTGTTTCGAAAGCTGGCCACCAATGGCACCATTTTTACACCGGAAACCTTTCGTTCGGTCAAGGCCACCTACTACCGAATTGCACTCGATTTTGTCGAGACATACAACAACGACGCCATTATGAATGGCTTGAAGTTGGATGTTCACCAGGAAGAAAAGGCAGTCGAAATGTTTGCCCAAAATATTATCACCGCCGGGCAGCAATTTCTCGAGGTGCCGATGGAGCGGCCCTTTATTCCGAGCTGGAACCGGGTGGTTAGCGCCATGCCCGATGTCTATGATCGGTTGATCGCCGCAGTGGAAGCAGACCGGAAAGAATTTTTGGCCGACCAATAGAGGGATTGTCGCCATGAGTGAGCTCGTTGAAAAACTGACCGCAAACCTAAAACATCAGCTCGATGTTATCTATTCGGGCATCAGCCTGAATCGGTCAACGGATCTCTTGGCCGAGGAGTTGATCGGCTGGATGAAGCTGCGCCAGGTGACTGATGAGCCAAAACCCTTTACCAACCATTGGGATGAAACCGATGCCGTACTGATCACCTATGGTGACAGCATCGAACGCAAGGACGGCTATAGCGTCACCGAGGCGCCCCTGAAAACCCTGCACACCTTTGTCAGCGGGCCATTAAAGGCGGCGTTCAATGCGATCCATATTTTACCCTTCTATCCCTACAGTTCGGACGATGGTTTTTCCGTGATCAACTACTCGGCGGTTAATGAAGCGCTGGGCGATTGGCACGATATCCAGCGGCTGTCGACCGACTTTCGGCTGATGTCCGATCTGGTCATTAACCACTGCTCCAGTCGCAGTGTCTGGTTTGATCAATTTATCAAGGGCGAGCCGCCCGGCCGTGACTATTTTAGAACCGAACTGCCCAGCACCGATCTGAGCAAGGTGGTTCGCCCCCGGACAACGCCGCTGTTGCGTGAAACGGAGACGGCTCAGGGCGTGCAACATGTCTGGTGTACCTTCAGTCCCGATCAGGTCGATTTGGATTTCACTAACCCCGATGTGCTAATGGAATTCGTCAAGATCGTGCGCCTCTATCTGGACCAGGGCGTACGCATCTTTCGCCTCGATGCGGTGGCATTCTTATGGAAAGAGACCGGCACCTCCTGTATCAATTTGCGCCAAACGCACGAGGTTATTCGTTTGCTGCGCACGCTGATTGAGCACGCCTGTACCGATGCGGTAATCATTACCGAAACCAATATTCCCAATCAAGAAAACCTGACGTATTTTGGCAATGCCAACGAAGCCCATTGTATCTATAATTTTTCCCTACCGCCCTTACTGGTGAACACCCTGATCAGCGGTGATGCCACCCATCTGAAACGCTGGCTGATGACCATGCCACCGTGCCAGGATGGCACCGCCTACTTTAATTTCATTGCCTCGCACGATGGTATCGGTTTGCGGCCGGTGGAAGGACTGCTGAGCGAAAAAGAGTTGAACGGACTGATCAATACCATGATGAGCTTTGGCGGTCGGG
>Ga0307488_10001486_pt1 | contig 19508 bp, 31 predicted proteins | sample SB02metaG_FD_202248 | JGI IMG/M metagenome (GOLD analysis project Ga0307488, IMG submission 202248) | Sea-ice brine microbial communities from Beaufort Sea near Barrow, Alaska, United States - SB 0.2 | ecosystem: Environmental > Aquatic > Marine > Coastal | place: USA: Alaska | collected... | reverse complement strand
GGGAGCGGCAAGTGCAGTATTACTTGCAACCTTGTGGTATGGTTGGACAGTAAACGGCGGTGACATCAGTTACGGCAGACTAAACAAGATCCCATGGCAAGAGGTACAATGGTATCATGCTATGGCGCCTGGCATACTCGTTATACTCACACGTTATGGCGTGCCTGTATCAACTAGTTTCTTAGTACTAAGTGCTTTCGCAAGTACATTTGTATTAGAGAAGATGCTTATGAAAAGTATAATGGGCTACGGCATCGCGGCACTGTTCGCATACGGAGCATGGTACTTAATAAGTAGATGGATGGACGAAACTGCTCCAGTCAAAGAAGAACACAAAAACTATTGGCGAGTAGCACAATGGTTTGCAACAGGAGGCTTGTGGTGGACTTGGTTGTCACATGACATGGCCAACATCGCAGTGTTCCTTCCAAGACAAGTTCCGTTGGACTTAATGTTCTTAGTCAGTGTAGTATTTGTAGCAGGCTTGTACTTTATGTTTAGAGAACGAGGCGGCAAGATACAGCAGATTGTATTAGAGAAACACAACACACGATATGTACGTAGTGCTACACTAATTGATTTGTTCTACTGGTTATGCTTGTACTTCTTTAAAGAGCTGAACGATATACCTATGTCAACTACTTGGGTATTCGTTGGTATGCTTGCAGGACGAGAACTTGCTATTGCAAGCTTCACAGGCAAGATGAAGTTTAAGAGTGTGTTTCCTTTGGTGGCACGAGACTTTCAGAAGATGATGATTGGACTAGGTGCAAGTGTAGCTATTGTATTAGCGATACACTATGTATTAGTACCAAACGGATTCTAAACTAAATGGGAAGGTTGTGTTCGACGACACAGCCTTTTCTCTTGATTGGCTCTGGGGGAAGGATTCGAACCTCCAAGCCTTGCAGCACATGATTAACAGTCATGCGTGTCTACCAGTTTCACCACCCCAGATTATTATTATATCCTGCCGATTTTTTGTAGTGCAGGAATCATACGTGTTATACCTATGCCTCCGCCTACTCTAGGAAAGAAGTCAAACTTTAAAAATTCTTCAAGCTCTGCTTCTACTCTATCTTTGCCAAACAGTTCAAACAATAGTTTAGAGTATGCTCCGTCTGTAATTGAATGGAATGTATCACGCATCATATCAACATTACAGCTACGTTCTGCTGATCCTATTGTTTCCATACCGCCTAGTATCACATCAATTTTCTTACTTGTTGCTCCATCTTCGTTTCTACTCATGTTCCAAAACGGTGATGTCATTTCAGGAAAGTTTGTAATCATTGTTTGCCCAAACTCTGTTTCCATCTTTAATTCGTGATCAGCATCCATCTCTACACTAGATCCAATACCAAAATAGTCTTGCCAATGAGCATATGTCTTTTCTGTTATATTACCAAAGCCTAAGTATTTGCATAGCTCGTATTCCATTGTTTTTAACTCATTAATGCCGCCGGGCATTTCAAATTCAAACATTGGAAATATTATATCATGTCTACCTGGTATTGCATTTGGTTCCTGTCTATAGGAAGTAGAGACACAAAAAAACCCCTTACTATTGGGGCTACTTAATAATTCATGTTCTAACCACATCTGGCCTGTTTGCGGCAACGGCCATACTTGGCTTGCGTAATTGTATGTTGCTACATTAAATGGATCTTCGCATGCAGCAAGTATGCTTAATCTGTTTTGGGTATGGACTTCTAAGAATCCTTTCTCCAAAAAAAATGACCTTAAAAGGCCAACTGTATCTGTAAATTTCTGCGGGTTTATTAATTGCGTCATTTTCTTTTTTCCTTTTTAGTTAATTCAGCCTAAAAAAATTTTGCCCAAAAAAAATTGAGCTTTACTTCTTCATCGAGTTATTTATCATTAAGACTATTTCTTAGTCAGTTCTCTTGACAATATGCTTGTTATGTGTTTAAATAGTAATATGAACATTACAATAGCAGGATACGGGTTTGTAGGTAAAGCATATGCGTCTTTACTAGAATCCTCGTGTAACATAACAATAGTAGATCCAGGATATCCGGAACACGATATCCCAATACCAAAAGATACAGATGCTATTATTATATGTGTAGCAACACCGCAGGATGCTGATGGTAGTTGTGATATGTCAAACGTGTTTGATGTTTTAGAAAATACTCCCAACGTTCCTATTCTTATTAAAAGTACAATTAGCTTAGGCGGATGGCAAGGAATTGCAAACTGTTTTATAGTAGGAGTACGAGAAGTACTAGATATTACATTCTCTCCAGAGTTCTTGAGAGCAGAGACGGCACATAAAGACCTAATGGAGTTAGAAGAACTATACTTAGGAGGAAGCAACGTAGCATTTTGGACAGACATATTCAAAAAATGTTACCAATCAGAGATAAATGTCTTGACAATGTCAGTAAAAGAGCTTATACTAATAAAGTATTTTAGAAATGCGTTCTTGGCAACCAAGGTGAATTTCTTTAATCAAGTATACGATTTGTGCGAAGCAGCACATATTAATTACGACAACGTAGCGTTAGGGATTGGAATGGATACTCGGATCGGTAATAGCCATACTAAAGTAAATACAGAGAGAGGATTTGGCGGACATTGTTTCCCCAAAGACACACTGGCTATCGTTAATACAGCAAAGTCATTAGATGTATCATTGAGTTTGATTAATGAGTCAATAAACTATAACAAAGTTATAAGGAAGGACAACGTTTGAGAATGAAAATAATATCCGGTAATGCCAATCCGTTACTAGCACAAGAAATTGCAGACCATTGCTTTGCAACCCTGGTACCGGCAAAAGTTGCAACCTTTGCAGACGGAGAATCTAGTGTAGAGTTTTTAGAAAATATCCGAGGCGAAGATGTTTTTATTATCCAAAGTACATCTACTCCAGTTAACGATAGTTTAATGGAGTTAATGATTATGATTGATGCGGCACGAAGGTCTAGTGCTAATAGAATCACAGCAGTCATTCCATACTTTGGGTATGCACGACAGGATCGAAAGAGTGCTAGTCGTACACCTATTACTGCAAAGCTAGTTGCTAATTTGTTAACAACAGCAGGTGCAGATAGAGTACTAACAATGGATTTACATGCAGGACAGATCCAAGGCTTCTTTGACATTCCAGTTGATGACTTAACAAGTCGTGTAATATTTGCAAAAGATATTAAACGTAAACTTGGTTTAACTCAAGACGCAACTGATGCAGAAGAGATGCCACTAGGTATGCAAGAAATAGGTACTGTATTTGTATCTCCGGATGCAGGCGGAGCAGTTCGTGCAAGGAAGTTTGCTGACATGTTTAACGGTGATATTGCTATTGTAGATAAGATGCGTCCTGAAGCAGGCAAAGCAGAATTAATGAATTTAATTGGTGACGTAAAAGATAAACATGCTATCCTAGTAGACGACATTGTTGACTCGGGAGGAACACTATGTAATGCGGCACAGGCAATTATGGATGCTGGAGCAGTTAGTGTTCGAGCATATATTACACACGGTGTATTGTCAGCAGAAGCAGCCCAACGAATCCAAAAAAGTGTTTTGGAAGAACTAGTAGTTACTGACACAATCTTATTTAATAACAAAAAATCTAGCTCAAAGATTCGTCAGGTAAGTGTAGGAAAGTTATTTGGTGAAGCAATTCGTCGGGTAACAAATGAAGAAAGCGTGAGTAGTTTATTTGGTTAAACTACTTTAAATAGAATAAAGGAAGATAAAATGAAGATACTAGTAGTTATGTTATTAGCAGTTACAGTAATCGCTTGTACACCAATTTACAAAAAGGGCGAAGTTGCATACGACTTTGTTGGATGTCACACTGTTGGAGCAGAGAATCCTAAGAACGGCGAGACTGCCTGGGCTATTTGGCCCGGCAATAAACTAAAAGAAGGGCAGAAGCTTTACTTTAAACAAGTTAATCCAGAGACACTTGAAATAGGTAAAGTTCAAACAGCAACACCCTGTAAATAAGGAAAAATATAAATGATAGAGTCAACAATGATAGACGACCAGGAACAATTACATATTACAGATCCAGATGTTGGATTGACAATAGCAAATCTAAAGGGGATCCCAACAAGAGACCAACTAATGGAGATGCTAGGCAGCGAAGTATTGGAAGTAACATTCCTAAAACTGGACGGCGACGAACGCAAGATGCCTTGTACACTTATTGCAAGTTATCTTCCACCAGCTAAAAAAGACGACCCACTGTCGCAGAAAAAAGTTCGACAAGTATCGGACAAGGTCTGTGCAGTATGGGCTACTGAAAGCAAGGGCTTTCGTAGCTTCCGTTACGATCGTGTAACTAACGTAAAAGTGTTGGACAAGGATACAGCAAAACAATTAACCTAAGGAGAACTATATGCATAAACTATTTACAGCCATTGCAGCAATGGCAATTATCTCAACTCCTGCACTAGCAGAGAGAACAGTATCAGGACATGTAACTGATAATTATAAGGAAGTAATTAATCGTATACCTTATAATGTTGAAATATGTACTAATGTTAATGTCCCAGGAGATAAAACTGGTGATACATTAAAAGGTGCTATCATAGGTGGTGTTATTGGAAACAATGTTACAAAGAATGTAGACAACGGTGGTGCAATAGGCGCACTAATTGGCGGCTTATTTGGACATAATTCTAGTAATGCAACAGGCGGCACACGCAGACAATGTTCAGTTGAAACACGATACAACGAAGAATATCAAACAGTTTATGCAGATTCCGTTATTACATTTGAGCTAGACGGACAACGGTATTCGGTTAGGTTTGCCAAATAGATTGTAAATTACAGGTTGACAAAGCATCTGTTTAATGCTATTATAGTAATATAAAGTTTAAACAGACGCTTTGGAGATAAACCTATGAAAAATTTAGCCGTAGCAGTTTTAGCATTAAGTATAGTTTCAAATTCAGTGCAAGCTGGCAAACAAGACTATATTGATTCAGATTGGAATGTACCATTTATGACTAATAAAAGTCATAACTTACATGGCCAAGATATTAAATGGGTTGATTACAATGGAGATAAAGCTCTCCAATTTACTTTAGAAGGTGGTAAGCCAGGACTGCGTGGAGAGGATGATAAGCAACAACCATGGGGTCCAAAATTTAAGGAACGAAACGAAGTATACAATCATGAATATTTTGACCGTAAGCCACATACAATAGAATTACAATTTAAAATGATTGCTGGCTTTAAGACTCGGCATGAATCATTCTTCCAAATACATTCCTATAACAAGAATTGCAAATCTGCAAAACCTCCTCTTATGCTACACATGCATCGCGGAGAGCTTCGAGCGTTAACAAAGGGTTCTGATCATTTGGATCATGTTCCAATAAAATTAAATGTGCATAGAAAGCAGTTAATTGGGAAATGGCACGATTTGGTAATTACTTCAAAACTAATAGATAAAAATCATATAAGTTATAGTATTCAAAGCAAGTCTTTAGGGATTAATAAAACACTTCCTAATTCATATATGCTTAGTTGCGGAACTCAATATGTCAAGTTTGGTATATATCGCCCTTCTAAGGCAAATATAAAATTTAAACAGTCTCTTACAAAGATTAACAAAACTAGTGTTATTCAGTTTGATGATATAAGGCTGTTAAGAAAAGAGTAAAATGAAACGCTGGTCCCAAGACGATCCAGGATGTGTTGGATTATCTCGTATAGGTTCTTATCCTAATACTGTACGTACAGTCTGGAGCGATATGATATCTAAAAAAGTTCCTTGGTATCTCCGTCTAGTTCCTATGCAATGGATTGGCTGGAACCGGAACGGAGCATATTTTAAAATAAAGAAGTGAAATCTTTATAGCTCTGTTTCTTGTGTTTTAAGCCACTCGAGATACTTTGGAATTTTAGGACACACACCTTCGTGTACATGCATAGCTTCTTCAGTATACATTTTGTTGCAAGCTAAACATTCATAGATTTCATCTTCATGAATAATGCTTTGCTTGCCAGCTTGTTCCATTATATCAAACCTTTGGCTTTCGCAACCCAAAAGAATCCACCGGCTACAGCTATTAGTAAGAAGATACCAACACTTAATGCAATAGTCATTGTAGACTCGTTGGCTTTAGATTGTCTAGCGTTAGCGTTCTTTCGTTTGGTAGCTTGTAATTTTATGCCCTTGTTGTATTGCTCTCTAAATTTACAGAAGTCTACGTAGCCATGTAGTCTCTGCTTGTTGAGCATATACTTTAGTGTTTCTTCATTTTTCCTTAGTTGTTCCTGAGCCTGAAATGCTTCCATGACATTTCCAGTGCCAGCTTTAACTTGTTTGTTAATTGCTTTTTCAGCACCAAAGTACTTTGTTATTGCTGCTCCAGCATTTGCAATATCTCTGCCATTAGCAATAGTAGTCTTGATGACTTTGAAGGCGGCGTTTGCCACCATTAATTCTGCCAACATACCCATAATCTCCTTAAATTATAATTTAGTTATATGCTTAATATACTCATCAATAAAATGATCTCTAAAAGAATCAATTTTGCCTTCTTTGATACCAAACCAAAGTCCGCGAAGTTTATCTTTAACCCGTTGCCATCCTGTTGGATTTCTATACTCACCATAAGCATTTAAATAATGCTCAGTACCGTGATGTCTAAATCCCATAATTAACAACGGCACAGTAGTAACAATGTCATTGTTATTTTTCCAACGATAATGCACAACTCCTACATCTTTAACATATCCTGGCCAACCTACTCGTGGACTTCCGTACGTGTATAGTTCGAGAGGATCGGCTAGTTCGGTATGATGCTTTGCCCTGCTTGCTATAATAGTTGCCATTGCTGCACCTAAGCTATGCCCGCACACCCAAAGAGTTTTCTTTGTGTTGGCTTTTTTATTAATACCTATTACAATCTCTGGCCAAAGATCGTCTACTTGATTTTTAAATCCTTGGTGTACTCTGCTAATAGTTTCAGAAATAATAGGCAATGCATCTAAATCTGCTTTAATATCTGCTAATTGTGTCGCTTCTGTACCTCTACAGGCAATGACCAAGTCTGTTTTATTTGAAAAACAGTATGCTTGGGCGCCTTCTTTGCTGTAGAATGTTGTTGATGTAAAGTTTAGCTCTTTTGCTTTACTTTTTGCTAGATCGGTGTTATAATAAGCTATCTTTGAAAGTTTGGCAAACAATAACGATCGTTGTTGCCAATTCATATCACTTATGTTGCTCATGGAAGGCTCCTTTAAGTATGTTTAATTTATGGTAAACTCTTATACAACAATATTTATTTCAAAGCCAACTAAATACACAGTAAGGGAATATTGATAAAATGAAAAAATATACAAGAAGCATCCTTGAAGAACTGAGCAATATTGATAGATCGTCAAATAAAGATCTATTAATTGAAACGTCAGCGAGCAATATTATTGAAAGTGCTATTAATTTACTGAATCGTATTTCACACACCTATGACGAAACAACTGCTTCGGAGTTAGAACGTAGATTTATCAATAGTATAAAGACAGGTGATCCTCGTAAGTTTAAACGAGGTATTTCAAAAATTATAGAAGGTAAAAGACATGATACTTAAAGAAGGCGGATCAGCACCAGGTGTTGGACCCATACATAAAGACGAGATGCAAGCAACACTTGCCCCGTTAGAACGTGCATTAGGTATTGACTTATATAACAATATGCTAGGTAGTGCTGGTAAGAAGCAATTCAGCGGAGATATTGATGTTGCAGTAACACTTAACAACGATGACATCGAAGCGTTTGGTAAAAAAATACAAGACAGTCCGTTAACACTATTTTATTCTAAGACTAGTGTATTCATAACTAAAGTTAAGATACAAGACTATGATCCAAATAGAGAATTTATAGACCCGGCTACTGGAGAGAACAAAGGTGTTCCTGACGGACGTACAGGATATGTACAAGTTGATTATATGCCAGGTGATCCAAATTGGATGAAAACATATTATCATTCCCCATCAGAAACAGAATCAAAATACAAAGGTGTGTTTCGTAATATAATGATTGCTACTATGTGTGCATTATACGACCGTAACTCATCAGAAGAAAGAACCGCTGATGACAGTAGGGCTATGGAAGTAGAACGTTGGATATGGTCTCCGTCACATGGACTAGTACGAATTAAACGTACTCCAAAGCCAAGAAAAGACGGCAATGGGTTTACTAAACAAAACGTTGATAAAGCTGTACAGAAACCGATTAAAGACCCTGAACAAATTGCTAAAGCATTAGGATTAGGTAGTGCTAAAGATCTGCAATCATATGAAACATTAAAGAAAGCAATAAAGAAACATTATGATTCTGAACTATATCAAAAGATAATAGATAGCTTTGCAAAGAATGGAGTAGTTAAAGATATTGGTGTACCAGATGATATTAAAATATCTCCAGAAGCTAAAGAGATAGATAGAATAAAAGAGCTTGCAGGAGTATGAGATTTTTTGAATTTAAAATAATAGAAGCACCTGACTTAATGACTCAGTATAAGCAAGGCGGCAAGAAAGCAATGCCGGCTATTAAAGATTTACAAACAAAACTTGCAGCAGCAGGATTTGACCCAAATGGTATTGATGGGAAGTATGGCAACGGCACGTTTAAAGCAGTCCAAGCATATCAACAAGCTAACGGATTGTCAGCAGACGGACAAGCCGGCGATTCAACACTTGCTAAGATTAACACTCCTGCGCCAGTAGCAACACCTGCGCCAGTAGCAACACCTGCGCCAGTAGCAACACCTGCGCCAGTAGCAACACCTGCAGCGGATGCACCAGCAGCACCAGCGGATGCAGCGGCTACAGATATAACAGGTACAGGTACAGGTACAACAGCAACGCCAGTAGCTGAACCAGCAACAGCAACAGCAACGCCAACGCCACCAGATTCAACCCCTACTAAATCACAGGACGGAGACGATGCAAGTGCATATACACTTGGTGGGAAGCCTGCGACTAGAGCAGAGTACGAAAAACAATTTGGCACAGATGTAAGTGGTAGACAAAATGATGTTGCAAACTTAAACGCAAAGATACAAGGAAGCAGTAAATCAGCATCAGACGAAAAACAAAAATGGGTCCAGGCACAACTAGAAGACCCTAATTCTAAATATAATAAAGGTGTACCAAGTGATAAGCGTGATCCAAATTACCCTGCAGAATTAAAAGCAATTGATGACAAGTATGCAGCACAGAGTGTTGCAGACCAACAAAGGATTAAAGATTTATCATCAGATCCAAGAGTGGCTAATAACGTAAAGTCAGACTTTGATAAAGCATTAGACGGTGACGATGATGCGTTTGGTAAAACTAAAAGTACTATGAAAGATCCATTTGCAGACGACCCAGAAGGTGATGCTGCATTTGATAAAGCACTTGACGGTGAAACAACACCAGCTTCTACTCCGTCATTTGGTTCGTCAACTAAAACTAGCAACTCCACAAAAACAACTAATACACAAGTGTCAGGAGGCGGATCAACAACAACTTCAAGAGTAGCTGGCAAGTATGCTGACAATAAAAAAAGCAATGCATTAAAAGCTCAGGCCGAAGCAACAAAAGATGAACTAGCCGCATACAAAGCAAAGTTTAAAACAGATAATCCAACTGGTCCAAGAATGGGATTTGCTAGAGATTCTGGATATAAAGCATTAAAAAAGAAGATGAAAGATTTACAGAAACAAGCAAGAAAAGCAAAAACAGTAGTACGTAAACCTTCTACTAATGTTTCATCTGAGCCAGGCGTTAATACTAATGATACAGTTACTACAACTACACAAAATGAAAGAACGTTAAACAGAATCAAGGAGCTTGCTGGAATATGAGATATAGTGAAATAAAGTTAGTTGAACAGAACCTAGAAGGCGATGCTTTATATGCAAAACTTATAAAGCAACAATTTCCTATGGGTGCCGGCTATGAATTAAATGCTGGAATGACTCATGAGATGTGGTATAAAGAATTAAAACTTGCTAATAGATGGTTAGCGGCTGTAGTTAGAGCAGGCGAATTGCAACCGCCCGTAAGTATTGGTAATGATTTTACAATTAGAGATAAAACTGGTCAAGACATAGGTATACCGGGACAATGGGATCCTAGTATGAAACCTAAAGCTGCAAAACCTGTAAATGAATCTAAAGTGTATCTCAAAGAAGCCGAAGCCCGTATTCAACACGCAGAAGACATTGTATTCTGGGAAGGATCTAAAGGAGCAGCTAGAGCTTTAGAATCGTTGCGTAATTTAGAAAAAGGTAAGCATACAGATGTTACAATTAAATGGGACGGAAGTCCTGCTATTATATTTGGTAGGAATGAAGAAGGTGAATTTATATTAACAGACAAGTCTGGCTTTGTAGCAGTAGGATATGACGGTAAGGCAAAATCACCTGAGGCATTAGCTAACATGTTTTTAAACCGCAGTGGCGGCAAGAATAGATCAAAACCAGGATATGTTGCATTTGCAAATAATATGAAAAATGTGTTTAACGCATACCGCGATTGTTTACCAGAGGACTTTGAAGGATACTTTAAAGGAGATTTGTTATACTTTAATACGCCTCCAGTAAATGAACAAAACTACTTTGAATTTAAACCAAACATTGTAACCTACGAAGTTAAAAAAGATTCAGAGTTAGGTACTGATATCCAAGCATCAACTACAGGAGTTGTTGTTCACCGCATCTTAAATGAAAAAGGAACAGAAGGACCAATATCAGTTGATTTAAATTCTTTCTTTCAAGGAGATGATGTTTTAGTATTTCCTCCGCAAACAGTAGAAAAAGCCCCAGTAATTAATAATGAATCAATTAGTCGCTTGAAGCAAACTATTTCTAAAAATTCAGTTGCACTAGATAAATTGTTAGATGAAACTACATTAGTAGGCTTAAAAATGAAAGATTTTCCAAAGATACTATATGCGTATACAAATTCAAAAGTTGATACAGGATTAGATAGTTTAGGTAGTGATTTTTTTGAATGGATAAGAAATAGTAAAGTTAGTGGTGTTAAACAAAAGAAAATTCTTGAACATGTTCAAAGTAATACAACAGGCTGGACAGGCTTGTGGGACATAGTTAGTTCAATAATGAGTGTTAAAGATGATATTATTAATCAATTTGACTCGCATGATGCAATCGTAAGATCGTCAATTGACGGGCAGTCTGGAGGCGAAGGATACGTACTTGCACACCCAGAAGGCGATATTAAACTAGTTCCTAGAGCAACGTTCTCTAAGGCTAATAGAGCAGTAAAAAGAGACTAAGTAATAAAAAGGAGAAATAAAATGGCGAAAACAGTAGCAGAAGAAATTAGGGAATTAGGGAATCGACTAGCACAGATTAATCCTGAAGTTGATCAACAAGCAACTGAAGAACGATATGGTGATGACGATTTTGGCATTGGTGACGTTGGAAGAGAGCTTGATGTTGATGACGAAGGTGACGGCAAAGGTTTTGAAAAAGAAAATATATTAATGCAATTAGCCAAGGTACTTGACAATACTAACCAAACAACAGTAACAACTGATGATGGAAAAACATTTAATGTTACTCCAGATCAAGCAAGAACATTACGTAAGTTTGGTACAACAAACAATGTAAAGACACCTATAAGACTAGCATTTACTAAAGATATTCAGCACAGTCACGGACTATCTGACTTTTTAGACCAGCCAACAGACCAGGCAATGCATGTTCTGTACGTGACAAAATATCTAGGATAACTTTTTAATGCAAGAAAAATACTCAGCAAGTGAATGGGCAATAATGGAAGGTGGTCATAGTATAGACACGCCTAAAGAAGATGCACCATTTTCGTTTATCAAAGACATTCATGAAGCAAGAATGTTGCGTGACGAGAAAAATGCAAAAGTATTAACATATACTGATTGCTGTGAGAGGCTGTACCTTTCTTTGCTTTGTTTAGAGTTAATGAGACACTATCCAAAGTATAACGCAATAGTTAAACAATATGCAAAAACTACTACTAATAAAAACAACTATAGTATGTTTCGTATGTTTAGTACAGATCTTCATAATTTTATCTATTATATAAATGGCGACGATGCTGCGATGGATAAATTAAAAGATCCAGAGTCTGCAAAAATTGTTAGAACTAAAACACATTTACCAACTAACGCACTTAATAGATACCTTAGCCAATTGTCACATGATACTGAACCAACAGGTGTTAGTAATCTTTTTCTTAAACTAGAAACAGACTTACAAATAAAGAATAGTGAATATAAAAGTATAAGACGACTTGTTACAAACATTCGATCAGTAAGTACTAACCAACAACAAACATTTACTACTAGATTATTATTTGCAGTAAGAGCTAAACTAAGATCAAGTGATTTAATTTCAGACTTTGAAAAATTTGTTAAAGATAAAAACTTAGAAACAAAAGGTGTTAAAGACAATGAACCAACAGTTAGTGTACCTGACTTTACTGGATATAGTTCTTCGTTAGTTCTTTATCAGTATCTTGTTGGATCTGGTAAACTTATGCAAGCCAAACGATTCCTAGATCTAGCATCAAAAGGGAATTCAATACCAGGAACACTAGTAAACGGATACATGCCAATTATTAAAATGGTAGATGATATAGTAGCTGCAGGCCCTAGTTATGTGCAAAACTTTAAAGTTTTGCATAAGAGAGCCAAAAAGCACATAAAATAACCCGTAACTCCCCTCTTTTCTTCCAATTGACTAAATACTAGTAACAATATACACTGAGCGTGTAATTGTCCATTTAGAGAACATATAGGAGAAATAAAATGGCATCAGTAACAAGAGTAAACGGCACAGGTTTCGACCATGGCGTACAATATAGCACAATGCAACTTATCGGCATTGAAATCGACGCAGGCGTAAATCTAACAGCAAAAGACGCAATTGACGGAGCAGTTGAATCAATTGCACGTGAATTTTCAGCAATGATTTATAAGTCTACTGGCACAGCTGGTAAGATCTTTGCAATCGTTGATGGACATGCAGTTACAGCAGCATCATTAACAGCTCGTCTACAAGCGATGGGAACTGTTGACGGAGTTGATCTTTCAGCACAAACTGTTGTAGTACGTGACTTAGACGCATTTAGTGCAGCTTAAAGTTATTAATTAACTTAATAGAAAGGGCTCACTTTTACAGTGGGCCTTTTTTTATGACTGTAAATACAGTATGATTGTTATTATAAAAACCTTAGTAGATATAACTGAAACTAATGCTCGCCGCGGCGATGATAAGTTTAAAATAAACCAACAAGCAAATTATATGACTACTATGCAAACTGTAGGATTACGAGTTAACCCTGTACCTAAATCAGTTATAAGCAGTGTAGAAAATATTAATAACTTAGGATTTGGTACAGCATTCAAAGGAGAACATCGTTATTGGATTTTTAAATTTAGTTTTGAAGCCGATAATGGATTAACTATGCAAACCTTAGAACATGATTATAATTTAGTACCTATAATATCAGGGTTAGAAGAAACAGTTAATTTTAAAGATCCAATCTTTAGAACAACAGATAAGAAAGAAACAAATATAATATTTGAATTTGAAGAATAAACACGTACATAATAACTAACATATGATATTATAAATACTATTGTTGAAAGTGTTCAACAAAATAGGCAATTTTATAATACCAAACAAGGCTAACTACGAGTTTACTTAACACCCTTTGAGCAAGGGCATAACGGAGAATATAAAATGGCCACCAGCCTAGAAAAGAAAAACCTCGAAGCACACGTAGATTTATGTGCTCAACGCTACGAAATATTAGAAGGCCGCCTTACTAAAATCGAAACTAAAGTTGAACACATACATAGTGACATGGTAGAAGGTCAAAAGTCAATGACAAAGGTTCTTATTGGAGCAACAGCTACTATTATTACAGGACTACTTTCAACTATTATGGTTGTAGTTATGAATTTACCTTCATAATCAAATAATCAAAAAATCCATCTATATTCTAAAACAATACTTGTACCGTTAAATTAGGTAAATAAGTATATGCTACTTAGAAACATTATATCAAACGAAGAAGACATTATTGAAGAAGGATTAGCTTGGGCTAAATCCGGAGGCAAAGTTGTACGCAAATACCGATGTGTAGGCGGGCAACGAAATGGCCGTATAGTAGCAAGCCCTGGGCAGTGCTATGCTAGAATAGACATAAAAAAACGTCAGAATTTAAAACGTACTAAAGCTAGGCTGGGTAAAAAAATAACTCGAAAAGCTCAACGGACTAAAAAAACTAATTCTACAAGTAAACGAGTAAAATCAATGAACAAGTCAGCAGGTAGGAAACGGTAATGGTAGTACGAGAGTTATTACAAGTATCTGAAAATATGGTTTGGACTCGAGGTGGCGGCCAACAGGTTAGGAAATATAGGTGTACAAGTGGAATAAGAAAAGGCCGCACAATGGCTTCGCCTGCATCATGTAATAAACCTCTTAATGTTGCAAAAAGTCAAACACTTAAAAAAACTAAGGCGGCAAAGGGTAATAATATTAAAGCAACTAGTTTTAGAACTAGAAAACAAAATCCTAGATCGATAAGATTGAAAACAATAAACAAGCCGACAAATAAAAGCCGTGGTGGAAGAATGTAATGAGAATCCGTGAGATAACAGAAAATATACCAGAAGCACCAGAAGACAACATCAATAAGAAGATAGTACAAAAAGCTCAAAGTATGATGAAGCCTAGGTATAGTAGCGAAATAGCGGCTATGGTTGAAGATGAGTTTGAAGCTATCAGAGACGCTGCACTTAAAAAGTTTAAAGAAGCAAATGGTACTATATCACTTTACACAGCTTATGTTTTAGTCATAGAAGATCAGTTTCCAGAAATACCATATCCTGGGGTAGTGTTTCAGTATATGACAGATCCTGTAGATCCTAATCATCAAAATCTTATACCACAGGAAGCTGAAGATGGTAGCTGGGCAGATAGGATTGAAAAAGAATATCAACAGAATCCTAACAGTGACGGGTTTGATCCTTTAATCAAAGGTAGATGGTTTGCTATCAAAGCAGATAGAGACAGTTACATGAATCAGGGAATGGAGCCAGAGGATGCATTAGATAAGGCAGCAGAGAGACATGGTGTAGATCCTGAAGAGTTAGAAAAATGGATAGAGGCTGGTAATGCATCTAAGTTCAAAGAAAACAGTCGTGGAGGAAGAATGTAATGAAAATCCGTGAGATAACAGAAACAGGCATGCCCCAAATACAAACTGTACAAGTTGCACAAGCAGTAATGCCAGATGGTAGTATAGCACCTATAGATACTGACATTGGTAAAAAAGATACTGGCACTGTTTTCCAAGACACAGACGGAAATTTAGGAATTGCAGAGCCAGGCAAGGCATTAGAACCAGGACAAACCGCCGCAGATAAAAACTTATTAAAAGATCCAAATAAATTAAAAATGACGATGGATAAACAAATAAAAGTTGCTGCAAAAAAACAAGCTGATCAAGCAAAGAATCCTACTGCACAACCACAAGCAACAGGAACAACTGGATCAGTTTAATGAAAATTAAAGATTTAATTAACAATACATATATTACAAACGAAGAAGCTACAGTTATGAAAAAAATTGATGATGCTAGTCCTTTAAAAGGATTCTCAGAAAGAGATCAATTCATAATGAATAGCTTGATACGCAAGAATCTAATAAGTAAGATTAGGAACGGTTCAACAGTAATGGTGGTAAAAAATGGAACAAGTAGTTAATAGGTCTCATGTTATTCAAGAATTACAGGAGCTGTTAAATAGAAATATTGCAGTAGAAGATTTTCCTTATAGAAAAGGAAACAGTATCCGTATAGGCAAATATGCTATTAGAAAAAAACAAAAAGAATTTATAATAATTGATTGTAAAACAAACAAGATTATTGACCAATGCTTTTCTCAAGCAGCAGCAATAGCAGTAACTAAAAAACTAGCGGCAGGTGTCGATGTTTCTTTAACTGAGATTAAAAGATTAGATCAAAACTTAATGAAGAACTATGTAGATTGTATCTTTTATTCACACACTATTGAAACTACTAAAGATGAATTTAAGCGTTCAGCAACACTTGACCGTTACGATATAGCAAAAAATAGAGTTGAAGATGCCACACATGCTCTAGAAAGCCATATCTTTAGATAAATAAATGTAACTAAGTAAAAGGTCATTAAGGAATGCTAAAATGAATTTAAAAGATATATCAAAACCAGTAACTGCACGGAGTTTAAACGAGACACTAGCCCGTCGGTTTGGTAAAAAGATCGATGTTGCTAATTTTACTAATGAGCAGTTAGAAGATGCACGTAATAGATTACGTACACAACTTTCTAATATTGAAACTACAGAGAGTTTTGATAAGGTACATACTAGTAACAACTATCAAAAGTCTAAGTTATTCTTAGATGTTATTAATGCTACTATTGACGAGCGTGGAACAGTTATTGAAGGTGAAGTACCGGCTGGACTAAAAGCATATCAAGACAAGAAAAAAGGCAAGAAGCCAGTAGATAAAAAAACTGCAAAAAGCTCCAACAAGAAGCCAGACGCTGACGGCGATGGCATTCCAGATTGGGCAGACAAGAAAGATAATAAGAAAAAAGTTAAAGAAGGCAAAGAAGACGAAGCAGAATTAGTTATGGCTTCCAAGGACATGGTAGATAGAGTTACTGGTTGGATGGAAGACACAGCAGAAATGCAAACAGAATCAATGCTAGAACTTGCTGATGCTATTAGAGATGAATTAGGCTTACAACAGTCAGACGCATTTGTTCAAACAGTTAAGCCAGCATTAGAAGCAATGTATGACGTTATGGAAACTACACGAGCTGCACTTACACAAGGTGTAGGATTGTTAACAGGTGAAGGCGGAGCATTACCAGATACTATGGGTGACGAAGCTCCACAAGATGCAGAAGTGCCAGTAGATACTGATGCAGACATGGAACCAACAGTTGATCAAGAAACTGATGAATTTGCAGCATCGTCTACAGCGGCTGGCGGCGAAGAAGAGGCTGGAAGAGCTAAACGAGAATCGGTTGAAAGATCAAGAAGAATTGGGCAGATTTTAACTGGTTCAAAAAAAAAATCATAGAGGCCAACCCAGGCCCTAGTAAACTCGTACAAGTACTAAGAACAGTAATAGGTGGCGCTGATGCAAGCGGCACTAATGTATTCTTACCATTTTCAAAAGTTGATAAAACAGTAAAAGCTGAATTAGAAACTTCTTACCCCGGCGCCAAACTACTAGACATTAACAAACTAATGCAAAATGTTGGCGGGGAACAGTTTGATTACGGAACCTTTAAAGCTGCATATGATACTGACCCTAGAGTAAAGACTATGGTAAAGAACTTTAGTGAAAAAGGTATTGAACTTAAAACTAAAAAAGCCGCTACTGATACTCCACAAGCAGATGGACAACCTGGTGACACTACAGTAGCACAAATGGCTAAAGCAGCAACTGATGTTGGTGCCGCTCTTTAAAATAAAACTTGACATGTTGGATCTTAGAGCGTATAATAAACGTAACGAGGAAACAATATGACAATACGATCAAACGAAGAAATAATTACACAGATTAAAGAGTTAATTGAAACGCAAGTAAAGCCAACGGTAGCTCAACACGGCGGAGTAATTGAATTTATTAGTTACGACGAAGGAACTCTTCTAGTTGAACTAGGCGGAGCATGCTCTGGCTGTGCTAGTAGTAGCATTACACTTAAACTAGGTGTAGAACAGATGGTTATGCATTACGTACCTGAAGTAACTAAACTCGAATCTCAAGATGATCAAAACTCTACAGTTAGTCCTTATTATTCTAACGATAGTGCATACCAAGCACGTTGGGAAGATTATGTAGATGACGGTGACGCTTAATGAGTTTAATAATAAAGAAGTACGATTATCAACCAATATCACGTAAACAAGTAGAAGGTAAACGCAAGTACATGACACCCGATGGCGGTGCTGTTGCTAGTGTTACAACTATACTTGATGCCACTAGTGACAAGTCTGGATTAGTTGCCTGGCGCAAACGAGTAGGCGAAGTTAAAGCACGTGAGATAACAACAGAAGCAGCAGGCGTGGGAACACGTATGCACAAATATCTTGAAGACTACGTTGACTTTGGCGAGCTACCTGTTCCTGGAAGCAATCCTTTTGCTAAGAAAGCACACAAGATGGCACAGGAAGTAGTTAAACATGCTATGGGCGATGTCGACGAGATATGGGGCAGTGAGGTTGCTCTTTATGTTCCGCAGATGTATGCTGGTACTACTGACTTAGTTGGACAGTACAAAGGCCAACCCTGTATTATGGACTTTAAGCAAACTAACAAGCCTAAGAAGCTAGAGTATGTACAAAACTACTTCCTACAGCTAGTAGCGTATGCCGAAGCACACAACGAAATACACGGCACTGACATACGTGAAGGACACATCTTTATGTGTAGTCGCGGTGATGACGGTATGGAACTAGGCGGAGAAACATATCAGCAATTTGATGTATGGCCACATGAATATAACGACTGGCGTACTGAATGGTACAACAGAGTCTATACTTATTACGAGAAACATAATGCTTGAACAAAAACTATATCACCATACACACAATGTAACAGGCAAGAAATATCTAGGCCAGACTACTAGAGATTTAAGTGTTTACAAAGGTTCGAGTGATGACTGGCTTGCTCACTTAGACGAGTATGGAGATGATTATAGTACTGAGATACTTTTTGAATCTAAGGATACGAAAAAGTTTCAAGAAGTTTGCAAACATTATAGTGACAAATTCAACATAGTACAAAGTCCTAATTATTTTAACAAAGTAGCAGAACACGGGGGTTCACTCGGCGGGCAGGCAAACCCTAACCACAAGACTGGAAAGTATACAGGACGTTTAGATAATCCTGAGCTATACAAACAATTAGATAATCAAAAACATGCCGACACTTGGGCAACTGTTAGAACACGAACACATCCTAGAATGAATTTTTCTTATCATAAAAGAGAAGGTCACAAGGCTGAAGCAGAATACTGGTGGAATATATGGTATAACATGGCTCCTAAGAAAAGTAATAACAAACAAGCTCTTTGGACAACTGATACATTTGAAATGTGGTACCACCGAGAAGGCAACGATACAGGCTTTAGGGCTAAATATGTATAATAACACAATAAGGAGAATTTAACGTGGCTGTTGTACAGATATCAAAAATACAAATTCGCAGAGGACAAAAAAACGTAGGCTCCGGTCTCCCGCAACTTTCATCAGGCGAATTAGGTTGGGCAATAGATGCTCAGGAATTATATGTTGGAAATGGTGCAGTATCAGAAGGTGCTCCAGCAGTTGGTAATACTAAAGTGTTAACAGAGCATGACAATCTGTTTACATTAATTGACACTTATGCATATCGTACAAACGATCCATATGTAGTTACTGGTGATTCTTCTACTACCCCAGTTAAACGTA
>Ga0307488_10001485_pt1 | contig 19519 bp, 18 predicted proteins | sample SB02metaG_FD_202248 | JGI IMG/M metagenome (GOLD analysis project Ga0307488, IMG submission 202248) | Sea-ice brine microbial communities from Beaufort Sea near Barrow, Alaska, United States - SB 0.2 | ecosystem: Environmental > Aquatic > Marine > Coastal | place: USA: Alaska | collected... | reverse complement strand
CGCGTTTGGGTGCTAGCCGAACGCAGCACGCCTGCAGAGCCACCACTGCGGATGCTAAAATAAGCATGGGCTTTGACCCAAAAGACAGATGCTGCGCCATGCACATTTCTACATTAAGGGCGGGAAGCAGACTTTCGCTGCAAGCGCGAACCATCCATCCCGCGGGGTTGGAAGCCGACATTCAGGCCACCCTAAACTGGGCTTGGCGCTGCGCTGCCGCAAGTCTGCTCTGAGCCCATTGAGTGAATTCAGCTTTCTCGCTGTGTGCGTTGGCAGCAAAACATTCCGAAGATACGTGATTTGCGGTGCTGCAGTGCGGCGAAAAAAATCGAACATTCATACTGTCTGCTAAGAAAATTGGCATGCAGCTTCACATGCCGCGGACTTTTTGCATTTGAGTATAAAGTTCGCCGCCATGGCAAGATGAGTTCAGTTCGAGTTAGAAGCGTGGACGTCAGACATTAAGTGTCTGTATGGATCACAATCCGTCTCTACCTCAATACTTACGGTACGCTCGTCCCAACTACGACATACTATTTGTTTTAAAATGTCTAAGGGTTCGAAGATGCCTGCAAATCGAGGGTTGTTTGCAGAACGCGTAACTGTCCATAAATGACGGCTTATGGTAAGCCGTCATTTATGTTTCTTTGAGCTGAAACCAATGTTGAATTTTGACGCCTCAAATATCGAAATTCGTCGGTAAGACGATCATGTCCCGAATGGTGACATTGCGCCCGCGGCTGAAGGCGAAAATCAAGGCATCGGCAACTTCGCTTGGCTCAATGAGCGACCCATTCTCCTTTGCTTTGCGCAGGTTTTCTTCAGGCCAATCGGCAAGGAGCGCCGAGACTACCGGTCCGGGAGAGACTTGCCCCACGCGGATGCCATGTCCGCGCAGCTGCCTGCGCATGGTTTGAACAAAACACGTCATGGCCCATTTGGACCCTGAATAGACCGGTTCCCAAGAAATGGCGGAATGTCCTGCAACCGAGCCAGTGATCCAGATGTCGCCTGTCTTCCGGTCTTTCATATGCGGGATCACAGCGTGCACGTTCTTGATCACGGCATTGACGTTAAGATTAAGCATGCGGTCGATTGTGGCGGGGTCGGTCTGGTCCAGATCACCGCCAATATATGTGCCTGCATTGCAGTGAAGGATGTCGATGTGGTCAACCTTCTCGAGGATTTCAGGCACCATGGCGTTGCAACTGTCCCCGTCCAGCAGGTTAGTCACTTGCGCGATAGCCTTGTCGCCCAACCTCGCAGTTAACGCGGTCATCGCTTCTTTGTCTCGGTCTACCATGACGACTGTGGCACCTTCGGCCAGCAAGGCCTCGGTTGTGGCAAGACCAATGCCAGAGGCGGCACCGGTGACTGCAGCGATTTTTCCGTTCAGGCTTTCTGCCATGTCATTATCCTCCGTACTATTATGAATTGGTTAGGTCGCAAGGAAGCCGCCATCGATGGGCATCACTGCGCCAGTGACCATTCCTGCGTCAACGCCGAGCAACATGATAATGGCTGTCGCGACGTCTTCGACGTCAGCAAAACGACCGATGGGGTGGCGTGCCATCATCGGGTATTTCTTGGCAGGGTCTGACCATGCCGCTGCGGCAAGTTCGGTCATCGTTACCGTTGGTGCGACCGCATTGACGCGAATACCGTGTGGTCCAAGCTCCATGGCCATCACACGGGTTGCACCTTCAAGGCCCGCTTTGGATGCCGCATAACAGACATGTTCCGCAAAGCCCCGATGTCCGGCGATGGATGTGACGTTCACTATAGCCCCTTCGGCACCAGCAGCGATGCGGGCTTGCGCAAATTCCTGCGCGCAGATCAGTGCGGCCCGCAGATTGATGCCCATAACCGCTTCATAACCATCCTCTGTCATCTCCAGAAGGGATTCGAGGACATTGGTACCAGCACAGTTGATCAGAAAGTCAGCAGTTTCCGCCTGTTTCATCGCGGCGCGCGCGGCTGTGTTGTCAGACAAGTCGACTTTAATGGTTAAGCAGCCGGTTTCAGCAGCCAAGCTATCGAGATCACTTTGCGTACGGGCCATCGCAATAACCTTTGCGCCGCGCTTTGCCATTTCGATGGCGGTCGCCCGCCCGATGCCTTTGCCTGCGCCAGTGATAATGACACTTTTGTCTTTGAATGCTTCAGCCATGTGATAAATTCCTTATTGTGAAGTGCTGTGATCAGGCGCCACAAGCAAACTGATAGGTTTTTAAGGCGCGCATGACGCGCCAAATGACGACGTCTTCGGGGGCAAGTGGTTTGCCCGCGAAAGCGTCACCTTGCGGAAGATGTTGCCAAATCAGGGGCAAAGGGATTTCGCGATCGCGGAGCGTGTCGAACAGGTGTGTAACAGCTGATTGTGCAGGCTCGGTTGCCCAGTAATAGCGAATGCGATCTGAAAGCGAATAGTGACGCAGGATTTTTTGCGCGGCATCACCGCCACCATAATAACGGTTCCAGTTTTCTGGTCGTGCGACCATGACTGCTTCCATCGCGGCGTATAGCGGACGATTGCCATAGTCCGGCAAAAGATCGGTGGCGATCAGATCCAGCGCGTAAAGGGCTTCTCGCAGAACGAAGGTCAGCTCGGGGCCGACCTTTAAGATTGGAAAGCCGTCTGCAACAAGTTGAGATAGTGGTTCTGTGCCTTGATAATCGGTTGAGTGTGCCTCGAATATGATCTGTTTATGGTCGTTCAGAATGGCACTTAGCGGGTGGGCTTTGGAGCGATCATAGCAGATCACATTTTGGTTGCCGAATTCGACGCCCGGCTGCACCACAAGACCAATTACGCGGGCGAAGGCGTCTGATAGGCTATTCTTTTTGAACACCTCTTCATGGACAGCCAGTGTTTGGCGGGTCGCGTTGGGGGACGTGGGTTCAATGGATGTGAGTGTATGATCCGCGCCACCGGGTGGCGGCACTTCGGTGCCGATGATGTAGAGCGGCGGGGCGAGGCCGTGTGATTTGGCCGTGTCTTCCGCAACCCAGGCTAAACGTGCTGCGCGCATGGCGGTTGTTGCATCATCAAGTGCTTCCGCTTCGCCTGCGCAACCCATCGACGCATCAAGATGCAATTTGTGAAACCCCGCGCTGACGTAGGCTGCGACCATCTTTTCCGCCTCGGCCATAGCCACCTCGGCAAATTTGTCGCGCCAGGGATTTGGGCCAAGGTGATCGCCGCCGAGGATGATCAAACGTTTTGGACAGTCCTCACCCTGCGCCAATTCAAATACCATTGCGGCGAATTCTGCGGGCTGCATGCCAGTGTAACCGCCTTGGTGATTGACTTGGTTGCACGTCGCCTCAATCAAAACCGTGGCCTCTGTTTCGCGACCCAATCGCAGTGCTGCGCGCAGGACAAGCGGGTGTGCAGAGCAGACTGAGGTGATGCCTTGGGGTGTGCCATTGTGGTAATGCGGTGCCAGATCGGTGAGGGAAAGTGCCATTATGCGCGCCGCTTCGTTGTGGCGATGAAATGGTCAAGCTCGGCGCGCGTGCTTGCCCCTTCCATCGGGCCATGCACCGTCACGTTCCGCGCACCAGCCGCGTTCGCGTAAACAAGTGCTTCCTCCACATTCAGGCCAAGGCGGCGACAGGCGACGTAGGCCCCACCGAAGCAATCACCTGCACCGGTTGGGTCGACTTCATCCACCAAGAACGCTGCGGCGTGGATCGTTGTGCCATCAGTTTGAAAACATGAGGATCCGTCTGCGCCGCGTTTGAGTACAACTTCTGAGACGCCCAAGGAAAAGAGCCTGTCCAACGCGCACGCTTCGCCTACATCGGGCGTCAGGCCTGCTGTGATAAAAAGTTCATCCGCTGAGGGCAGAAGGAGATCAGCTTGCGAGAGTATTCTTGCAAAACGTCTATTGGCCTCGTCGTCGGCTTTCAGCTCTTTGCGCATATTTGGGTCGAGCGATATCGTCCCGCCACGTGCCTTGATCGCGTGGGCAGCACGTTCAATGATCTGCCAGATGTTTTTGTGCACCAAAGGTGTGCCCATGATATGCAAATGGCCCGCCTTTGCAATCACAGCTTCAACATCTGACGTCCACTGCAGGGCCCCCGCGGCAGAGGTCCACATGTTGAAGACAAAGTCGCGCGCACCATCCGCCCGATATCGCACAAAGGCTGTTCCTGTGGGCAAGTCCGGGTCAATCATGACGCCCGAGATGTCCACGCCATCGCGGCGCAGTCGATCCATATTCATGCAGCCAAAATCATCGTCTCCGACGGCACCAATCATCGCAGCGGCGCCACCGATGCGGCCGCATTGATCAATGAAGATCGCAGGCGCGCCGCTTGGGTATGGCCCCATGAGCGGCTGTTCTTGAAAGAAGCCATCGCCCACTGTCGTTGCGACAATTTCAGCCAGAATTTCCCCAATGCAGACAGTGGGGCCAAATGCGTCATCCGCGAGATTTGAAGCCGTTAGCATTGCTCAGCCCCCACGCATTGCATCTATTGCGGCGCTTGTACTGCTAGATTTTTCCTGCCCATTCAAAAGCAAACTGGCGGTTAGATCGTCGGTGACCAATGTGTCGACCAACCCGCGACGGCACGCTGCCCAGATGATGTCGACCTTATGAGGCCCCGCTGCGGCCATGATCTTTTCAGGGACTTTCATAACCATAGCCAAGGGCATCCCAATGGTGCGCTCGTCCACGTCCTTGGAGACAGAGTTACCGTCTTTATCGAGAAAGTGTCCAAGGACATCTCCGATGGCACCAGCCTCGATCAATGCGGTAGGGGTCAGTTCCTTTGGAAGGCCATTTGACACAAGGAACGATTTCTCAGAAACGTCCGAGCACGTCAGCAAGACCGCATCAAGTGAACTGAATTTCTCAAAGTGCTCTTTCAAGGCGAATTGAGACAGGAACAGTTCACGATCGATCCCTTCGGATAGGTAGATAGGTGCAGTTAAGATGGAATAATTTGCGCCCAAAACATCAGCGAGACCAGATGCGATACCGAATGAGTTGAAGGTTGACCCTTGTGCCGTACCACCCAAAATCGAGACGACTTCGAACGCTTCGTGTGACTGGCGTGACAGTTTTCGAATAGCGGACTCTAGTGTCAGGCCCCATGACACACCCAAATTCTTCCAGGCACCGACACGCAACCGCTCTGTCAGCAACGTGGCGAGCGCAGCCCCGACTGGGCGGTGAAAATCGTAAGCGCCTTTGTTGGCAGACCCGATAATTGCGCGTTCTATACCCAGTGCCATTTGCAGTTTCTGTTGCATCGCGACATTTGGCAGAAACGGGGATTCAATCTGAATTTTGACCAAACCAAGGGCCTTTGCACGCTGGATGGCTTGGTTCACGCGCAATCGTGTGACGCCCATTTTGTGGGCGATTTCTGCTTGAGTCATTTCGTTCACAAAATAATGCCAGCAAATTTCGACGATGAACGCCTCGCTGTCTTCGATCGCTTCACGGGCCACGCGAAATTCCCTTCGTTCAATTCTCTTGATCTGTCTTTGGCAAGACGCATGATCGCATTCTTTACATATGTATTGCAAGATGTACATTTACATTTTTACACTTGCATGCCAAAAAATACATATGCAGAGTAGTGGTGGGAGGAGATGCGATTCGGCCAGGTTCTTATGACTTGGATATCGCGGATTGCCTTTCGCCAATAAATGGGAGGAAAGCCAATGAGCTTTGCATTTAAATTCGGCGCATCTGCGCTGGCACTAACGGTCGCTTCCACAGCAGCATTCGCTGATGGGCACGCCGCATTTTGGAAAGAAGCAGCAGCGCCCTATCAGGGTGTAACACTACGCGGCGTGACTGAATCGTCACCGCCGTCTTTGTACATTCGGGAAGTTCTTGCTCCTGAATTTGAAGCCCTGACAGGCATTCGCGTTGATATCGAAACTACGTCTTGGGACCAGATGTTCGATAAGGCGATCAAAGACATGGAGGCCGGCACTGGCATCTATGACATGGTATATATCGAACAAGACATTATCTATTCCTACCTTGCCCGTGACTTCCTGACGGACCTGTCTGGTCTGTTGGCTGACAATCCGGCATTGCAAGCGCCGACATACAGTGAGGAAAACTTTACGACATTCGCTGACTACTTTAAAGACAGCGACGGCAACCTCTACGGGGTTCCGATGGAAGCATTTGTGAAGATCTACCTGTACCGCACCGACTTGTTCGGCGATCCTGAAATTCAGGCAGCCTTTAAAGAGCAGACCGGCCGTGATCTTGTACCTGCGACAACTCACGCTGAATACGGCGAAATTGCACAGTTCTTCACGGATTATGGCGTTGCTAACGACATGGATCTCTGGGGCACAACTGCGCAGGCCCACACGGGTCACGTCGCGTCTTGGTACGAGTACTTCGAATCCATTGCGCCAACGTTTGGCGTCTACAGCTGGGGTATTGATGCGGACAACAATTTTGCTGCATCCGTCGCTAACGGCGGTGCCATGAACAGTGATGAAGCCAAAGAAGCCATGACGTGGTGGCTGTCTATGCGTGACATCGCGCCACCAGAAAGTCCTGCATCAACTTGGACCGAAGTTGGCACAACCTTTGGCGCTGGTCGTGCAGCGCAAGGTCTTGTCTACGGTGAAAACGCGGGCTGGATTGCGGCTGATGAGACAAAATCATTGGTTGTTGGCAATGTCGGCGTGGCATTGCCTCCATTGGCTGAAGGTGTTCTTTCCGCAGCCGAAGCTGGCGAGGGCTATATTGGTTACTACGATGGCGGCGCATTTGGCTTGCCGTCAACGTCCACGCAAAAAGAGGCTGCTGCTCTCTTCTTGCAGTACATCGGTCAGAACGAAGTACAGCCTGACTGGGCCGTTGCCGCACCGCGCGTGACAAACACAGCGACCTATGACGATCCTAAGGTCATCGCGATGAACGAAACGCTGGGTGGATACTACGACATGCTGCAAGACAAGGGTTACTTGTTTGCAGGCGCACCAGCCTATCCGTTCCACGCGCAAGTGCGCGAAGCAACAGCCCCTATCTTCTACGAAATCCTGTTGGGTAACGTTGGCGTCAGCGACGGTCTTGACCAGATGGCTGCAGCCGCAGAAGCTGAGATGGCTGAACTCGGCTACCGTAACTAGACCTTTCTCCAAAAGATCACCGGGTCGCCACTTTCGGGCGGCGGCCCACTTTTTGACTCGGAGCTGCGACCAGCCCCAATATCATTCCAAACTCTTTTCTTATGGAGCAAGTCATGCAGTCGAAAAGTCTTGGATGGATACTACTGGCGCCAACGCTCGTCATTCTGTTCTTCTTTGGTGTCATCCCATTTATTTATGTGGTTTATGTCTCGTTCCATTCATGGAACCCATTTGCCGCCGACCCCACTATGATCTTCAACGGGGCCGATAACTTTCGCAAGATTGTCTTTGACGCTGCTTTCTTGAATTCGCTTGGTGCCACTGTCACCTTTGTCTTTTTTGCAGTCATCTCAGAGCTGATCTTGGGATACATGTTGGCGCAGGCCTTCATGAAAGAATTTCCCGGCAAGGCGATCTTTCGAACCATTCACACGCTGCCGCTGATTATGGCCCCGATCATCGTGGGCTCAGTGTGGAAGCTGATGACGACGCCGTCCATTGGGATAATTCCGCACTACTTGGACGAATGGTTTGGCATCACGATGAATATTGCGACATCTGTTCCCACTGCCTTCGCGACGATTATTATCATGGATATTTGGCACTGGACCCCGCTGGTTACTCTGACCCTGATTGCAGCGCTTGTGTCGCTGCCACGAGACCCGTTTGAGCAAGCGCAAATTGACGGGGCAGGCAAGAGGCAGATATTCTGGCACATCACTTTGCCAATGATCGCCCCCGCCGTCGTCGCAACAGTCTTTATCCGCTTGATGGACGCATTGCGGACCGTGGATGAGGTCTGGATGCTGACAGGTGGTGGACCCGGCTCTGCGACGCGCATCCTTGGTGTGCATATCTTCAAAGAAGTGTTTCCGAAAACGAACTACGGCTATGGATCGACGATCTCGGTTGTTGTTCTGTACCTGACAATTGTGTCGTGCTGGCTGCTTTACGTGACCATGCTGGCACCGCGCAATGCAAACAAGGGATAAAGCATCATGAACAAACCCAGCCCAATCCTTGGCCTGATATTCTGGACATTGGTCAGCTTTTTGACCCTGTTCCCAATCTATTGGCTGTTCGTCATCTCGGTGAAACCCGCCGTACAATTGTTCAGCACGCCTGAATTGATCCTCAACGATCCCTATTGGGGGAATTATGCTCAAGTGTGGGGGGATCGCCTGCTGCGTAGCTACATGGTGAACTCGATCATTATCTCAACAGGCAATGCGATCCTTTGCACGACGCTTGGCTTCTTTGCCTGCTACGCCTTGTCCCGGTTCAACATGACCGGGAAAGAGTCGATCTTCTTTTGGACAATCACCAACCGAATGGCCCCTCCTGCTGTCTTCCTGCTGCCGCTGTTCTTGCTGATGACCCAAGTCTACTCGATCGGCGAATGGCGCTTGCTGGATACGCGGATCGGCATGATCTTGGTGTACTGCACGTTCAACTTGCCCTTCGCGATTTGGACTCTGCGACCCACGCTTGACGGAATCCCAAAAGAGCTGGATGAAGCCGCGTTTGTTGACGGCGCCAGCCCATGGAAAGTCATCACGGAAATCGTGTTCCCGCTGTGCCGACCCGGCTTGGCTGTGACACTGATCCTAACATGGGTTTTTGCATGGAACGAATATTTGCTTGCGGCGACGCTGACGAACTTTAACGCACGTACATTGACCACCGGCCTGTCCGAATACGTGACCACAACGGGTACGGAGTGGGGGGTTATGGCTGCCATTTCAATCTTTACATTGATCCCAGCACTGATCGTCTTTGGCATGGTGCAAAAACATATCGTGGCCGGCCTGACCTTTGGCGCGGTGAAAGGATAATGAGATGAGCGATGATCTTGAAACACCACTCACCGCTGTGCGCCTCGAAAAACGCGACGCGCTCGTGGTCGTCGAAGAACGGGTCGGCTTTCTTCCGATTGAGACGAACGCCTTTGACCGATGCTTTATCTCAGTTGTGATTTGGGTCGCAATCTCGTTGCTCTGGTTCCGCTTCTTGGAACCACTGGGGCTTTCGATCTGGATATCCAATGCAATATCAGCGGCGCTTGCCGTCTTTATCGTGAAGAAAGGCTAGCCTGATGAAATCGCTTGTCCTGGAAAGAAAAGATGAAATTAACTTGCGGGATTTCCCTCAAATATCGCGCGATGAAGAGGTGCTGGGCACTCGAGATGTGCGGATCAAGATGCACACTGTGGGCATTTGTGGGTCTGACGTCCACTACTACACTCATGGCCGGATCGGCCCGTTTGTTGTGAATGATCCGATGATCCTTGGTCATGAGGCGTCAGGCACCGTCATCGAGGTTGGGGCGGATGTCAGAACCCTTAAAACCGGCGACCGCGTCTGCATGGAGCCGGGCATCCCCGACCCCAATAGCCGGGCCACACGCATAGGTATGTATAACGTTGACCCTGCCGTGAAGTTTTGGGCGACGCCCCCCGTTCATGGCATTTTGCGCCCAACCTGCGTGCATCCTGAAGCCTTCACATTTAAGCTGCCTGACAATGTGTCCTTCGGCGAGGCGGCGATGGTCGAACCACTTGCCGTGGGCGTGCATGCTGCGACCAAAGCGCGGATCAAACCTGGCGACAACGCTGTTGTCATGGGCGCAGGGCCCATAGGGTTGGTGACTGCACTATCGGCATTGGCGGCAGGTTGCGCGCAGGTCTTTGTGACGGATTTGGCTGATAAGAAACTTGAGATCGCAGGATCGTTAAGCCGAGCGATTGTGCCGATTAACGTGTCCTCAGATAGCCTGACCGACAAGGTTATGAAAGCCACAGATGGTTGGGGCGTCGATGTCGTGTTCGAGGCAACTGGATCGCCCCAAGCGGCAAAGACAGTGTTTGAAACACTGGCTCCCGGCGGCTGTGTTGTGATGATTGGTGGTCAATCCGATCCCGTTCAATATGACGCCGGCGCGGCAATGGTGCGCGAAGCTCGGGTTGAGAATATCTTTCGATACGCCCATGTGTTTCCACGTTGTGTGGGCATGCTCAGCTCTGGTGCGATTGACGTCAAACCGCTGATAACAAAAACGTTCGCATTCGAAGATTCAGTGCAGGCATTTGACCTTGCTGCATCAGCTCCACCAGCTGATGTGAAGATGCAAATCGAACTACCGCAATAAGGAAGTAAGACTTTGGCCCACGTAAAAATAAACAATGTCGTCAAGAGCTACGGCAAGGTTCAGGTGATGCATGGCGTATCAGTTGATATCGAGGACGGCGAATTCGTCGTTCTTGTAGGCCCTTCTGGTTGCGGCAAATCCACCTTGCTGCGGATGCTGGCAGGCCTGGAAGAAATTTCCAGCGGGACAGTTTCCATCGGTGATCGCGTCGTCAACGACGTGCTTCCCAAAGAGCGTGACATCGCGATGGTGTTCCAAAGCTACGCGCTCTATCCGCATAAGACCGTCGGGGACAACATCGGCTTTCCACTGAAGATGTCGAAGCTTCCGGCTGCTGAAATCAAAGAAAAGGTCGAAAGGGCCGCCGCGGTTCTTGATCTGACGCCCTACCTAAAACGCTACCCGAAGGAGCTTTCGGGCGGGCAGCGTCAGCGCGTCGCCATGGGCCGCGCCATAGTGCGCGACCCGCAAGTGTTTCTGTTTGATGAACCACTGTCGAACCTTGACGCGAAACTGCGCGTCACGATGCGCATCGAGATCAAAGAGTTGCACCAACGTCTTGGCACCACGATTGTCTATGTGACCCATGACCAGATCGAAGCCATGACAATGGCCGACAAAATCGTCGTCATGCGTGATGGTCGTGTGGAACAGATCGGCTCACCCTTGGATCTGTATGACAACCCCGACAATACCTTTGTTGCGGCCTTTATCGGCTCGCCCTCCATGAACTTGGTGCATGGCAAGATCGGCACAAAAGGCGGCACCAAGTGCTTTGTGTCCGATACCGGCCTTGCGCTTCCCGTCCCAGAAACAGCACCAGAAGATGGCACAGACGTCATTTACGGTATCCGCCCCGAACACATTCAGATCGGTGAGGGCGGCGTCCCTATGAGCGTTGTTGTGATTGAGCCTACTGGGTCGGAAACGCAGGTCTTTGCAAAATCTGGCACTGACCTGATTGACGCGCTGGTGAAAGAACGAATTCAGGCGCGGCCGGGATCAGAACTGGGGTTTATTATCGATCCGTCTTATGTGCATTTTTTCGACCGTAAAACAGAAATCCGGCTGTAACAGGATGGCCCGGATTTCGCGCCTCGCATGAAGGACCAAACCTGATGACATCAACGCCTGCTGCTATCATTTTTGATCTCGACGGTTGTCTTGTTGACAGCGAACCGTTGAGCATCGGTGCGATTGTTGAGGTCGCACATGAGATGGGGGTTTCACACGTCACCTTTGATGACATCCGCGCGCGGTTTCTGGGTGTGTCGATGCGGGTTATTTGTGCAGAGTTGACACGCAGCACGGGACAAGCCGCCTATGCGGAATTTGATGACCGTGTAGAGACGCGCCTTTTTACGACTTACAAGGAACGGTTGCGTCAGATCGATGGCGTTGTAGCGATGCTTTTAACACTGAAACAAAACAATATCGCGATGGCTGTGGCGACGGGCGGATCCATTCGTCGTATGAATGAGACGCTTTTGATCAGCGGGTTGGCCCCGTGGTTCGAAAACACAGCCTTCAGTGCGGATCAGGTGGAACATGGCAAACCAGCGCCAGACCTGTTTTTGTTTGCTGCGGCGGAACTTGGGGTCCCAGCTGATAAATGCGTCGTGTTAGAAGACTCTCCTCATGGCGTTCGAGGCGCGGTTGATGCTGGCATGCGCGTGATCGGGTTTGTTGGCGGCTCGCATCTAGAAGGGATGCGCAAAGCCCATACCGAACTGTTGATATCTAAGGGGGCTGACACTGTTGCGGGGACATTGATGGATGCTCTTGCGGCATTCTTGCCCAATGAAATGCGCGTATGACAATGCAATTGAATGACATGAACCTCGCGGATCTGCCCGACGCGGTCAAACGCCCCACCTATGATCGATCCGCCTTGACGCCCGGGATTGTTCACATCGGAGTCGGAAATTTTCACCGTGCCCATCAGGCGTGGTATCAGCATCGATTGCTGTCTCGGGTTTTAGCGCGGGATTGGGCGATCATTGGGGCCGGTGTGCGTCCCTATGACGAAGCGATGCGCAAAAAACTTAGCCAACAGGATTATATGACGACGCTGATCGCGTTGGACCCAAAGGGAAGCGATGTCGAAGTTGTCGGATCGATGATCAGTTATGTTCCGGTTGAAGTCGGGCACGGCGCCCTCGTGCGTCAAATGGCTGATCCTGCCATTCGTATCGTTTCGTTAACGGTGACCGAAGGGGGATATTATGTTGATCCCGTGACGGGTCAATGTGACCTAAGCCACCCAGACTTGCTGCACGATGTGGCGCATCCCGATCATCCAAAGACAGCGTTTGGGGCAATTGTTAGGGCGCTGCGGCTTCGCCGCGATGCCGGTCAGAACCCATTTTCATGCCTCTGCTGCGACAATTTGCAAGGCAACGGAGCCATCTTGCGGCAGACTATCGTGGGACTCGCAGAGCGATTAGACGAAGAGCTAGCAGATTGGATCGCAGAGAATGGCGCGTTTCCCAACTCCATGGTCGATTGCATTGTACCAGCCACAGGGCAAAAGGAAATTGATCTGGCACTGCGGTTTGGGATTGTGGATGCAGCGCCTGTCACGCACGAGAACTTCCGTCAATGGGTGATTGAGGACAGTTTTTGCGACGGCCGGCCAGATTGGGATAAGGCAGGTGCGACATTTGTGGCTGATGTTCATGACTACGAAATGCAAAAGATTCGCCTCTTGAATGGGGGGCATCAAATCATCGCGAATTGCGCCGAAATCCTTGGCATCGAAACAGTGTCACAGGCGATGCAGCACGCCGACATCCACGCGTTGTTTCGCAAGATTACTTTGCAGGAGATCGCACCGCATGTCCCCCACGTGCCCGATATGTCGCCAACCCAATACATCGATCTGGTCGAAGGACGTTTTTCAAATACAGCGATTGTCGACACCATCCAGCGCGTGGCCTTTGATGGGTCTTCTCGGCATCCCGGGTTCGTTTTGCCAACGGTGCGCGACGCTTTGGCGATGGGGGCATCTGTTGAGGGCCTTGCCTTGGTACAGGCGGCATGGGCTCGTATGTGTGCAGGTGTCCGTGAAGACGGAACTCTGATCGCGCCAAACGATCCGTTCTGGGACGCGTTAGTCGCAAGCGCCGATGAAGCGCGCGCCCTGCCTCAGCGCTGGCTGGCGCAAGAACACCTTTACGGCGACCTCGCACAAGACCCTGTTTTCGCAAATGCATTTGGCAAATGGCTAGAGATGATCTACCAAAATGGTATCGTGGATACGATCCAACACTATGTGAAAGGCGATTGAATGGCGTTTCTTGGGATAGACCTAGGAACATCTGGTCTGCGGGCCTTACTGGTTGACGCTGAGGGGCGCCCCATCGGCGCGAGCGAACGACAATATGGCGTTTCGCATCCCAACTCAGGTTGGTCCGAACAAGACCCCGCAGATTGGATCAACGCACTCGAAGAAGCAGTGGCAGAACTGCGCATAACCTATCCGCAGTTTTCAGGCCTAAAGGGTATCGGTGTCGCAGGGCATATGCATGGTGCCACCCTGTTGGATGCTGCAGGAGAATTGCTGCGGCCCTGCATTTTGTGGAACGATGCGCGATCGTACGCGCAAGCATGCCGATTGGATGCCATGGACCAAGTCCGCGCCCTTACCGGCAACATCGTCTTCCCGGGGTTTACGGCGCCAAAACTGGAATGGGTGCGCGAAAATGAACCTGAGATTTTCGCCAAAGTGCATAAGGTGCTGCTGCCTGCAGCTTACCTGAATTACTATCTCACCGGTGATTTTGTGGCTGATATGTCTGACAGCGCAGGGACATCGTGGCTGGACGTTGGTCAGCGGGATTGGTCAGATCATCTGCTTGACGTCTGCCACATGCGCAGAAATCAAATGCCTCGCTTGGTTGAAGGCGCAGAAGCAGCGGCCGAACTGCGGACGAAACTAAGGTCCAATTGGGGGCTTTCGAGCAAAGTGATCGTGGCGGGTGGCGCTGGCGACAATGCGGCTGCCGCTTGCGGGATGGGCGCATTGGACGAAGGGCAGGGATTTGTCTCTGTCGGAACCTCTGGCGTCATATTGGCCGCGCGGGACGGCTATAGGCCCGCGCCGGCAACGGCGGTCCACACATTCTGTCACGCAGTACCCGGACGGTGGTACCAGATGGGGGTGATGTTATCAGCTACCAATAGTCTTAATTGGTTGGCGCGGATTGCAGGCAAGACCCCGTCAGAGCTGACCTCAACCATCGGTGACCAGCTTCAACGCCCCGGAAGTGTCAGGTTCCTTCCCTATCTTTCGGGCGAGCGAACGCCGCACAACGACGCCGAAATCCAAGGCAGCATCACAGGCGTCTACGCCGACACGACAACAGATGATTTGACCCGTGCGGTGCTGGAAGGCGTGGCCTTTGCCCTGCGTGATTGCTTTGACGCATTGGCTGCCACGGACGCCAAAATGGACAATCTCATTGCGATAGGGGGTGGCACTGCATCACGTTATTGGTTGGATCTTATAGCGACCGTGCTGGACGTGCCACTTCAACTGCCAGACGGCGGCGAATTTGGTGCTGCATTGGGGGCGGCCCGGTTGGGTATGGCCGCCGCTACGCAAGAACCGCTCGATCGCATCATTTTTGCGCCAGTGATCCGGGAAACGATAGAACCGAATTCAGATATGCAGGATATTTTCAAAACGTCACATCATGCATTTAAGGCGGCTTACCCCGGGATTAAAGCGATTCAATAGACAACCGACGGACGGTTGGTGTTGATAGCTTGGGGCGGTCATTAATCGATTTCTAGATTGAGCGACGGTTTCTGACACTGGGCGATCATTTCGAACAAGCCATCTGCGCGATTCAGATCCGTCGATAAGACGGGATTACCTTACAGAACGCCACCTTCGCCTGACGCGAGTTTTTGCCTAAAATACTGTTCTGAAATTGATATCAAGACCGCAGGCTCTGCAGAACGCGGTTTCTGAAATTACTGTAACAATCGACAGAATTATCTGGATCTCCATTGTTCGAACAGGCCGCAGCGAAAGGTAAGTTTAAAGTCATCGAGATGAGTAGCTTTTACGACTGCTTTCGAGACAAAGACTACAAAGCAACAATAAACTTGCCGCAACGGCTTAAGAATGCTGCGTGAACAATAGTGGCACGTACAATAGGCAATTTTTTCCGCATCTCGACTGTTAGAACTGATATCGTCGTGGCGGTTGTTTGTCATCGGCAAGACACGAATTCTGTATCGTCGCTTTGTCCCGCGCCTCAACTGTTAGATCGGTTTGCAGCGAAAAATCAGATTGAGATCAACCATAGTCGCCCGCTTTGAACTTCCGCTTTGGTGAAAAACGCTGCGCTGTCAAACAATAATCGCCGCGACTGCAAGCAAATGCTGCGTGAGCAATAGGTGCACCTGCAAAAGTCCTGTTTGTCCGGCGGTTTCAACTGGTCGACGTTTCAGCCAGCAAAAATGCTGCAAAATGCACGAAAGTCCGGTTCGACGGGCTGCACCGCAGCATCATGAGGTGGACGTGAACGGCAGCAATGGGCCGGAAGCGACATTCGACATAAAGGGCGGATATCCGTCTGGCCGTGATGATGTATGTTCGATTTCCGCTTTCGCTTCGGAACGTGGAGGATCTTTTGCATGAGCGTGGCATCGATATCAGCCACGAAACGGTTCGATTTTGGTGGAACAGATTTGGCCCGCTTTTTTTGCCACAGAGGTCCGCAAGACAAGGGTCAGTCAGATGCGCGCATATGCGCTGGGCGAACACTGGGAGGAACGTGTGATGTTAGTGGATTGGTGGGCTGGATATTTAAACGAAATTGCGGCAAAGTGACGGTAGGATAGCACAGCTTAAAGGGCGCGTTTGTGGCTGCTGACGAAAAAAACGAGCTTATCGAGAAAATACTTAAAGCGCAGTTGGGGGAATATGTCTCGTGGACGCCACCTGATGCGGTGCCAGTTTTAAGCCCAAAATATCAAGCTGAAATGCTTGCTTTGAGAGTGAAGGTTGGATCATTCCTTTCAAAGCAACGGCTTATCCTGAATGATCAAGATGGCGATGATTTGCAGGTTGGTTATGACGCAGATGGTCGGGCGTTGACTGACGAATTGAAGTCGCATTGGGATGAGGTTCGGATAAGTGCTCCGGTGACGAGAAACGAAACGGTGATTGTTGCTGCGGGACTTGGTAAGCCGAGTTTTATCGCAGATTATGATTACTGGTTGCGTATGGAATGGATCGAATTGAAAGAGGCGGTTTGGCTCGCAGTCGGCCTTGATCCAAGACAGGATTGGTCAGAAAAGCTCACATACGTCTCCCCAAAGCGTCCCGGTCATCGTACAGAGCTTGCCCATGTCCAAGGCGTGCTCGATCAGCTCTCTCGTTTTTTAAGTACCGTTGATGCCCGCACGAAAAAGTTCAGGGGTCCTGAATTACTTGGGTGGATTTTAGCCACTGGGTTTCCAGCGCATCCCGGCTTTGTGGAAATGCTACGTTTAAAATCGGGAAGGAGCGATCATAAGGCCTCGCCCGTGAAAGAGGTAATTCAGAGTCGAAGTATATCGACAAAGGAAGATCCACGTGCCGTCAAGGCGGTTGCCCGCATCATAACTGCCATCGCCATCGAGGAATATGGATATATTCCGGATGCTAAGCGTAGTCCAATTCCAGTCGAGATTGTGTCGATTATGGATCGGCTAGGTCTGCAAGGTTCTGCTGAGACCGTTTTGAAGTATCTAAAAATTGGTGCGAGTGAGCTTCCACCGGGGTGGAACGGGAGTGACAACTAATCGGTTAACGACGACATCGTTTATTTTTGTTTAGTATCAATGGCTAGATTATAATCTGGCACGAAAACCCCTAGTCGGCCAATCCCTTTCGGTTTTGTGTGATGTCCTGATCAGACTTCTTCAAACAAGGACTGATCAAGATGGACGCTAACGGATTTCCTCAAACAGGTTTTGTTCGCCTATCCCATATTCTCGCCCCAACTGGACCAATTCCCGTTTCGAAATCGACGTGGTGGCAGGGCGTCAAAGATGGTCGTTTTCCAAAACCTCAGAAACTAGGCCCTCGCACTACAGTCTGGAAAGTCGAAGACATCCGCGCGTTGTTTGAGGGCCAGACGGATGGGTAAGCGCGCCAACCCGATGGCCGTAAAGGCGGCCCTGACTTACGAAGTGATTGAACTTGCGAAGGCGCTGGGCGTGTCACACGCGACGATCCGAAATTGGATCAAGGACGGCTTGCCCGTGTTGTCTGATAAAAAGCCAACCCTGATTTCGGGTCAGGCCGTCCGTGAATACCTCAAAGAAAAGAACCGATCCCAAAAGTCGCCTTTGGAATTCGACCAGCTGTATTGCGTCAAGTGTCGGGCGGGCCGCAAGCCCAATTGCATGATGGTCGAAGCGGTGGCGAATACATCCAAAACAACCCGCCTTAAGGGGTCGTGTGGCCAGTGTGGCGCGACTGCGGGGCGTATCATTTCCAATTCAAAAACGCACGAATTTGCCCAAACCTTCAATTTTAAAAATGGCGGTTCCAGCGCAGCCTATTAGATACCGCATCCCCTCGCCTAAATTGACACTTACAAAGGAGCGCCAAGCCATGCGCAAAATCAACGAAGAAAACGAACGTATCAAGCGCCGCTATTTGCAATTCCTGAAGAACGCCAAGCGGAAGGATATCAGCACGGTTCACAAGGCCGCCGAGGGTATTTTGCGGTTCGAGGCAAGCATAGGTTATGCCAACTTCAAACGCTTTCGGATCGAAATGGTCGTGAAGTTTCAGAACCGCATCAATGACGAAATTAGCAAAGCGACGGGCAAGCCTTTGTCGAAATCCACCATTCGCAGCATACTAAGCGCCAACAAAGGTTTTTTCTTTTGGCTGGCAGGGGAAAGCGGTTACAAAAGCCGCATACGCCATTCTGATGCCGACTATTTCAACATGGATGCCAAGGGTGCACGGGTGGCCAGCACGTCACGCGAAACGCCTTATCCGTCGATGGAAATGGCCCGCCATGCGTTTTCCTACATGCCAGACGTGACGGACGTCGACCGCCGCAACAAAGCGATGTTTGCATTTCTGATGCTGACGGGGGTGCGGGACGGGGCCATGGCGTCGCTGCGTTTGAAACATATCAACCTGTTTGACGGGTGCGTGTATCAGGATGCGCGCGACGTGAAGACCAAAAATTCCAAAACGATCACGACATATTTCCTGCCCGTCGATGCCGAATATCTGAACTGTTTCATGGCATGGATGAAACACCTGAAATCAACGATGTTGTTTGGGCCAGACGATCCGCTGTTCCCGCCGCCCTATACCAAACCAATAGATGGCGCATTCCAAATCATCGGCTTCCAACGTGACACCTACAAAACCGCCAATGCGATCCGCACCGTTATCAAAGACGCCTTCACCCGCGCCGATTTACCGCCATTCACGCCCCACGCCTTTCGCAAAACATTGGTGAAATGGGCCGACACCGCATACCCCACGCGCGAAGCCTTCAAAGCGTTTTCCCAAAACATCGGCCATTCCAGTGAGATCACAACCGTCAGCGCTTATTGCCCGGTCTCGACAGAAAGGCAGGCCGAACTGATCAAGAAAATCAGCACCTAAAAGCGTTTCACCTTTCACACCCGCGCGTGCCGAGGCAAACTGCACAAAAAGTGAAAGCGCACCCATGTTCGAGCAGACCTTCAAAGCACTCGACGACATCATGTTTCAAGAGCCGGGGTGCAATTCCGAACTGGATTATGCCGAACAATCATCTTGGATGTTGTTCCTGAAATACCTCGACGACCTCGAAGAAGAACGCGAAGCCGAAGCGTTGATGGAAAACACCCCCTTCGCGCCGCTGTTCGAGGCCAAATACCGTTGGTCCGCATGGGCCACACCAAAGACAGCCGATGGCAAACCCGACCTCGACAAGATGCTGATCGGCCAAGACCTTGTGGATTTCGTCAACAACGATCTGATGGCCTACCTGCGTGGCTTCAAACAAACGGCGGTTGATCCGTTTTCCATCCAAGGCAAGATCGGCGAAATCTTTGGCGAGGTGCGCAACAAGTTCGGCAACGGCTACATGCTGCGCGATGCCCTTGACAAAATCGACCAGCTGAATTTCTGCACCCAAGATCAGAAATCCGAACTGTCCGACCTCTATGAAACCCGCATCAAAAGCATGGGCAACGCGGGGCGCAACGGCGAGCAATACTACACGCCG
>Ga0307488_10001484_pt1 | contig 19521 bp, 9 predicted proteins | sample SB02metaG_FD_202248 | JGI IMG/M metagenome (GOLD analysis project Ga0307488, IMG submission 202248) | Sea-ice brine microbial communities from Beaufort Sea near Barrow, Alaska, United States - SB 0.2 | ecosystem: Environmental > Aquatic > Marine > Coastal | place: USA: Alaska | collected 2017-05-06 | reverse complement strand
GACAATAATATGAACAGGATTTTGTGGATTTGTTGTCGGTTCGGTGACGGTGATTCCTAGTTCTGAATTTTTTACTGTCACTTTATTCACGAAGTCTAAATCACCTTCGTCCCTTGTAATCTGAGTAGGATACAAATCCTGTGGAACTGCTGTCTTCGGAAGGCGTCCGGCGATGTAAGGTTTCAGAGATGCGTCATCGACTTCTCGGAGTCTGACAAGATTTATGTACCCATTAACTTCTGCTTGAAGTATGACTTGGTTGGGTGTATTGTTGACAATATCGAGTATCGTTTGGATAGCATCGAGACGAGATTTTCCGGACAGATTCAAACTTGATGGGAGTATAACTCGTGTCTGCGTTGAGATTTTTCCTAATGGTGGACCGTATGAAGAACCTGCAATAATATCTCGACAAACTACACCGGCGTCAGTTTCTTGGTATGTCGGATTCGTCAAAAGAACTTCTTTCGTCAGATATCCCAAAGCATCTAAACAAATTATTGAAACCCTTGTTGAATCTTCTTCAATGTCTGAAACGAATCCTGTAAAAATTAGTGGTGGATTATCCCACTGTCGGGGAGATGCAAACACTTGCACTGTGTCGCCAAGTTTGATTTGTCCTGAGCGTCTTCCGGCGACGCTATTGATGTCAATAGTCGCTTCAGCAGGAGCGTTGTATCGGCGTTTAATTCGCAAGTTTGTAATTCCTGAAATTGGCTTTGTTCCGTTAATCAAAACATTCGGCGCTTTTGGTGTCGCTTCGTCTTCGGAAACAGGACCATACAAGTTTCTGAACATTACTTTTCGAGAACGTGCGAACATCACACGATGAACAGAATTATTTCTCAGACCTTGAAGTCGAACTTGCTTAGGACGATTAGTCCATTGTAGTCCTTCAGGATTCCATCCGCCATTTGAAAAACCTAAGATGCCCAAGTTGAATGTTGGTTGAGGAAGAACTCCTGTTGGATAATTTCCTTCTGTCGGTCCTGTCGTCCAACTGAATCCGCCCCTTGGTCCGCCGCCTCTTCTTGTTGTGATATCATGTTGAGCCGGGTCAGGATTTCCTTGATATCCCATATATCCGAAGCCAACAGTTCCAGCAATTGTTCCATGAAGAGTCGGGTCGAATGGTCGAGGAACTGAAAGTGAAGTGTAACAAGAAGTATAGGTTTTGTCTTGACGATACCCGCCGATTGACAGAGTAGATGGAATCAACCCAAGTCCGAAGTGAGATGGAAAATGAGTCGGTCTTTCTGTTGATTCTTTCTGAACCATTCCAAGCGCTGCGGATGCTAATGGCAACGGCTGTCCTTGGATTCTCTCATAGTGTAATTCTGCCCATTGTTTACTGACCCATCTTGCGATAGCAGTTCGCGGCCTTCTCTTATCTTTTGCCATCTGTTCTATTGCCTGTGACAAGCCGGCAGGCGGCTCCACGACTTCAGTAGGTGACTCACGAACTATCCGATGATAGCGCTCTAGTCTTCGGTCCACGTCCTCTCAGACATCGCCGGGGCTTATTCCTCTTCCGATACCATTCCAGTCCACGACGTCGGAAGTTCAGTGCATTTTGCCGGAACTACAGGACCTACATCATCAGTAACCCAAACTTGGAAAAAGAAATTTCTGTATATCTCAGCACAACCATATTCACGAGCGGGTTCGACTCTAGCAAGTTCCCAAGATGAATCGACAGTCTTTCTTGTGACTGCCCCATCTTTCATGCTCGCATAATCATCACATCTGTTGATGATGTAAGCCTGACCACCGGGCTTCAACAAGCGTCGAATATCATTTACGACTTCGTGCCTTTTCTCAGGAGTCAGAATCACATCGAGAACATAGATACAGAATATGAAGTCGTATTTTCCTTCTATTCGAACAGGTTCCCAAGGAGAATCAGGAAACCAATTTGGGTCGAATCTTTTGAAACCAAATCTCATAGCATCTTGACCACGACCACAACCATAGTCGAGAACTTCAAGAGTAGTTTTACAAGTCCCGGGAACAGGCTTCAAGCGGCCCGGGAAATCTAATTTGTCCGATTGGGTGAATAACCACTGATATGGTAATGCTATGTTCCGAGGTCTTCGTGGTGCGGTTCTCCATCCTTCACCTTTCCAAAATGCGTTCGAATCCTTCTTTGAAAGTATCTCAATTCTTGCATTCCAAAGAAACTCGTTGCCTGCCGCATTTTCATCAGTCCACTTTTGAGATAGATGAGAATCGTATTTCTTAGTGTCGATTCGGATTTTATCCATGTTTGTGACCCTTGTCACACCTTTATGAATTGTTTGGTAGCACATTGGAGACGACACCACCCCACACCCCGTCGGGTTAGGATGGCGCTTATGGGCTTACATTCTCATGCGCCGATTGGGGGCTTCTGCCCCTTCTCCGTAGAACTCTTGATAAGTTTTCTAACATCACCAGTCGCTAAACCGGGTATGACCATTTCACCAGCCCCTAAAGGTTATGGGTTCTCAATGTGCTGTTTGTAAGAGAAGACCTATTTCCCCCTAAAGGGGGATGGAACAGTGTCAGAGCCGTAGCCTTTTAGTGATATTTTCCATCATTCTTTCAAGTTTTTACACTCTGATTTTTTCACTACCCTAACTTTCACTTCTGCTGTTCTCGTCCTCTTACAAACTAAGCGAGTGGCCTTTCAGGTATAAAGGTTTCTATTGAGACTTAGTAACATTGATAGAACGAAACCTTTATAACTCAAAGGCTGTTCGTTAGGTTTGAGAGATGGCGGCATCTCTTGGGCGCTTTGACGCCCGGGCAACAGGATAGGGGGGAACACACCTAAGACTTTCAATAACCCGTTGGGCTGAAATTGCTTTGGTTGGACTTGATGTAAAAATGATTCAACATGAGAATGGTGGCTAGTAGCCTATCTAAGAAACATTTGAGTTCGCGTGGGAGCGAGCGAAATCCTTACCGGGATTGTGTACGATGTGTGGGCGCTAACCCGCCGAATCTTCGAATTGACACACTGTTGCCCTTACAAAATTATTCTAATCTTTTTTATTGATGTTTATTAACATTGATACATCAAAACCTTTATAGGTGGAAACCTCTAGGGTTAAACATGGCAAACCAATCGACACTAACCGAAGACGCACAACTCTGCCAAGATTGTTGCGGAACTAACCAACAATCAGACTCAGACTTGACTTGCTACTACGTTCACGCTCCAATCAGAGCAGACGCTCAATTATTGAGTCTATGTAACGAATGCAAATCCGAAAGAATCTATTCAACACAAAGGTAAAACCAAACCTTTAATTCTATTTCTATTGATAGATATTAACATTGATAGAACGAAACCTTTATAGGTGGAAACCTGTAGGGTTAAACATGGCGAACTCAACCTGCTACTGTTGCGACCAAACACCAACGACCGAACTTGGAATCAACGGCGTAATGCGCCAAATCTGTAATGATTGTGAACAAGAAATTATGTGGTCATTGGTAGACTACTAATCAAATAATGATACCAATCTTTTTCATCAACCAAACTACAAACTTGGGATATCCATCCATATCAATCATATTGGATACCCCGGAATTTCATCGGCGTCAGTTCCGCCACTATTCAAATCAGTAGCAGGGTCGATATATTGAGTTCCGCCACCCGGCATGTATAACGTAGATTGAGGAAGTGGTGTTCTATTCCACGACATTTCATTTGTCAGCCACGCTAAATCAAGAGCGGAAGCGTTGAATCCATTGTATCTTTGATGACGTAATTGTGGCGCTTGATGAGGAAAGTTTTCTGAACCTGAAATCCCACTTGCTGAACCAATCGGATACCAACCATTTGTCGCATCATAACCAATGTCGGGAACTGATAGCCATCTCATATTTACTGAGCGTATAATCCAATGGTCATCTGAACCGGCTTGACTCCATTCGAAGGAAGGCATCCAAACTTCTAGGAAATGTTTATTTTGTCCTTCCCAATCTTTCAGACTTGATGGGTAAGTTCCACCATTGTTCCAGTTCTGATGAGTGACTGCGTTTGTATAACCGCCTTCGTAAATCACTCCATCGCCGGCTGTAGGAGTTCCATCGAGAGGACTGACAGGAGTAGCAGGAACTTGAAGTGGAGAAATCAAACTTTGAATTGAGCCGGTTGTTCTGTTTGTTTTTCCTTTGGGTGTTGCTCCTTGTAAACTGAAACCGAATACCATGTGGATTTGTCCTTCCCCATTTGTTGTCATTGTAACATCACTGAGATAAGACAGAGTATTCGAAGCGACTGTCGTTGCATACAAAGTTCGCGTTGTTCCCAAACCTTTCTCTCCGGTGAATTGCTCTATGAAATCTTGACGAGTATCAAACGTATTCACTTGTGTTGCTCGGTGATATGTCGCGTTGCTATTCCAAATCGCTGTCGTGTATGCTCTGTCTTTTTCATCAATGATAGCATCGTAATAAATTACATCTGTCGCCGGAGTCGAATTAACATCTCCGGATAAAACATACCCCAAGTTCGAAACTGCCTGACTCGTATCAAACTTGATTCTGTTCAGAGCATCTGTAGATGTTCCTTCGCTTCCCCTATTGACATAAATAGCCGTGAATCTCCTACTCGCAGTTGTGTAGTTTGCTGTTGGGTCGCCACGATAAAACACAACAGGAACTCCATCACCACGCAAACATATTTTTGACATGTCGCAATAAATTACTTTTTGATTCAAGGTTAATGGATTATTGGCTGCGCTTTGTCCTTCTTCGGCTGATGTCATTATCGGAGATACCAATTGAATCCTTGAATCCGTTGTCACCGGATGATTTCCATTTCCTGTAAAAGTCGGAAATGTATGTTCATTCTGTAACTTGTTCATGTACCAAATTGCTGAGTAGTTTCTTGACCCGCCATTTTCAGATTTAACAACCTGTGTAAAGGACAAATGTAGACGGTCTGTTGCGTCGCAAACTAACGATGGTTGTCTTAGGTCATTCGGTGAACCGGCCTTCTCTCCGTCGGTTCCAGTGAGCGTTCCGGTGTTAATCAATTGAGGTGTGTGAACTGACCAATCCCAATCGTAAACTGTTGTCGGTGAAGTGGAAACAATTGTGCGCTTGGCGTATGTATAGTAAAGTCGATGCGCTCTTTCTGATGATGATGTTGAGTTTGATTTCAATGCTGTATATTCTAAAACTGCATGAATAGTTCCTGCTGAATCGCTTGCATATGAAGAACCTAATATTCTACCTTTGTCAGAACTTCCAGTCAAGGTTTCGAGTAAAGGTCCGACTTCATCTTTCCCATCATAATTTTGACCGTCTGTTTTCAGAGCCTTGCTGTTCCAAAACAAATCTTGTCCTAGGGGTTGTTTGTAATGCGTCCACATTGGCATGTTGGAACTTGATGCCTGACCACTTCTTTCAATTAGGAATTGGTGAAGAGTTCCTTCAGGAGTTCTCAAGATTCTCTGTCCTTTTCCTAAACCTGCATCCGGACTTGTTGTTCCTGTGAATGTGAAATCGACACACGCTTCCGGAGATGTGTAAACTTTTTTTCCTGCTATCTCAGATAAAAATCTCGCTCGGTTTAATTTCTTGTCGTTCATTGAACCGACTCCCCTAGCAGATACCATAGAACCCGAATCCCAAAACGGTCTGACGCCTTGGTTTATGTGAACTTCTGTTGAAGATTGTAATTGTTCGCTCAAAGCCAATTGGTCCAATCTACTGTATTCGCTGCTTCTTGCTAACAACATCGGCGCATACATATTTGTTTCGACTTCTTTATGGCTGTAAGTATTAGGTGGAAGTATTGGCATAGCAGCAGCATGAAATCTGTCAGTCGGATGGTCTCCCCAAAACGCTGACAGTCCAGTCCCTTCGATTATTGGGCCATGCACTCTTTGATATGTGTCATCATACCCACCCATTTTCGCGCCTGAAGCATTTGTTGTTTTTTGATTCCAAAGATTTGTTGACAACGAATAATTTCCGAGAGTCGGTCTAGTTCCATCCGGCAAGTTTTCCGGACCTTTATCGAATCCACTATTGAACCCAATAGCCCCCTCGAGTTCGATTGTATCTGTGCGATGAAACGGTAATTCAAGTTCCAAATCTAGTGAACCATTTCCGCCACTTCTTGCTCGAACATGAACTGCCGGTGGAATCAGAAGATGAAGTGGAATATCATATCCGACTCCGCCGTGAACTTGAGTCCAAACCGTGTCGGTTTTGTATGGATGATTAAATGATGACAATCCATAATGCAAAGGACCAAAATGAGAAAATCCACCAAACGGACCGATATAACTTTTCTGAGCATTAGCATTCTGACTATTGTTTGGGAAATAATTTTCCCACGGTGAAGCCTTTCCTGAAACTTCCCTGAAGAATACTGTTCCATCTCCATAACTTATTGGGTCCAATAGTCCGGCAGCCATTGACCAACCGGCCCAACCAAGTTCTTGGTGAGGATTCATTCCAAGTCCGAAGTCAGCAAATCCGATTGTTGTAGGAATGTATCTAGTCAATAACAAAAAGTTCCTTCTAGCAGTTGCCCAAGTATCAAGCGTTGAACGCGCTGTCCCATTACTCCCGGAAGGTGAAGACATCACTCTGTCAATTGGCATCGACTGAGGGTATCCCCCTGTGTGTGTTCCATCTGACATAAGATGAGGCAAAGACTTCGGAAGAACTGCGTGACTGCATCTCGCTTCCGGGTAAGAGCCGTATGTAATTGGTATTCCTCTCTGTCCCGATTCCTGATACCACCAAGAAATCTGAGAACCATTCCACCATGTATCGTCGAAAGTCCAATTTTCAACAGAGGCGGTTTGAGTTCCAACTTGCTCTGTTGTGATGTCAAACTTGGCTCGGCCTGCTACAAGTTTTCCACCGGAAGCAGGGGTGTTGCTGAATAAAAGAATTAGAGAACGTGCTTTTGTGTTGGCTTTCAATAAAGTCCAAGTCGGCCATCTGTCAAAATTATTTCCCGGTGGAGTTGGAGTTGCTGAACCTGCTGCAAAAGACGCCGAGGGTCTAGGATTCTCCAATGTTGTTATCACATTACCTGTTATTGGGTCCACTGTTCCAGTAGAGTCATAATCAGGATTCAAAATTGATACACAAGATTTAGTCGCTGCGTCATAGAAATATCCCGACGGGCATTCAATTGCACTAATTGATGGATTCATTGGATAACCAATATCTTCGAAAGGAAACTCATCGGCTGAAACAATGACATCTCTTTGTATTGCCGCCATTAACATTTTTCCATCTTCCTGAATGCTAATCGAAGAACAATGCAAACTTGGATGATTAGAAGGAAGCCCTTTGTCTTCTCTTCCTAGATATCTCATCAATTCTTTTTGAGGAAATACCCAATCGTGAATCGACCATCCTTTCCAAGTTTTTGTGGCCTCATCTGTTACCACGAAACCGGCATCCATAGCAGTCGTATAGTTGCCCGTTATGAGGTCGAGATTGGTTTTGGCTACCATCGCCGACCTGAGCGGATTGCTTGCCATTGACGTTGCTGCATTGGTGTAATATGGGTCGCCTATTGTGTTGTACTTGAATATCATTAATTCAGAACCCGGTGGATTTGCTGCTACGTTATTTCCATCTGCCCACATTTGTCCGCCGCCCCAAACTTCTGAATTAAAATCTGCTGAATCGGTCATGTCAGCGGAGACGAATAACTCGCCGCCGTAACCATCTGCATCCCACAAGTGTGAAATCCCACCTCGTTGATAAAATCCACCCGGCTCAATTGTGTCGCACAATTTTGGAATCTTTGCCCAAGCGTGATTTGAGATAGGTCGGAAAGGAGTTACCTGATGGAGACCCCATCCTTGATTTGTTTTCGAACCTAAACCACTTTGAGTATTGTAATTATGCCGAGGCATAACTGAGTTGCCACAAATCTTCTCGTTCAGATTCAACCCATGAGAAGAATCGGTGTAATCTGCATTGATGTAAACCTGTTCCAAGTTTGTTGGATTGATTCTAAAAATTGCGTGTAGAATATTGCACGACTCTCCATCGTAATTGGCGTTAATAGTCGGCCACCTTGGTTGTGGGTTGTTGCGCTGAGTCGGTGTTCCGACATCTTCTTGGTTTGTATTCCCAACAGACGCCGCAGATTTCACAACATTGGTTGTAGGTTTTATGACTGAAACCAATACATGATAATCAACAATCGGTTTTCTGAAAGTCATGCTGGTCGCAGTTGAATGTTGAGCAAGTTTTGAACTGCCCGCTGCAACAGTGACATTTTCATAACCAACAATTTGAGGAACAATTTTTACTTTTGTAGGAATCCTCTCCTTGATAAATGCTGAACTTATTGTATTTGTCAGATTGTTGGCATTTATTTCCGCCATATCTCCAAGAATACCGGGAGCCGAAGATGTGTGAACATCTCCAATCACATCAGCAGTTCCACTTCCACCAAACGAACCCTTGTTATCGTAGTCAGTTCTCGTGGCATAGAATGATGAACTATTGCCGTCAATAGTCGAAGTGGAAAATCTTTTTCCGCGAGTTTTCATGGCATCTGTCATCGGCTGAACTGCTGTTCCATCTGAACCATATCTGAAAATTGTGTCATAATTTTTATTGCTAGTTCCATCTCGTTGACTGAACAAGCGATTTCTTCTATGAGTTAATCCGGAATGTATCTGAATGTTTAATCCACCAAATCCGACACCGTATGTATTCCATAAATCTTCGCTGAAACTATTGCCACCAAGTTTTCCCGCTGATACTGAAAAGAATCCTGTAACTGAAATCGTTCCCTCGAATCCCACAAGCCCGCAAGAATCTGCAACCACATGATTTCCATATTGAGAAGGACCAATCGGTGAAACTTTTTCAGTGCCGCCATAAACAGGAATGTCTCGAACAGATGGACTTTGAATTGTGTTCATGTGCATGTAGTAATCTTTGTCAGTATTGTTTGTAGCATCAGCAGTCATTGTTGCGTCGGGCGCTGAGAGAGTTGTTCCTGCTGTCAACGTCTGAGGAATTGTGTGTTGGTTTAATGACCAAAGAGCGTCCCAAGTTTCATAGAAATTCTCACCGCTCCAATCAGAAGTTCCGCCACCATTCGCAGCGATTCCATTTGCTGATTCAGTTGATGTCGATATGATTGGATGGGAATGCAAAGATGTTGCGAATATTGTATTGTGTGCGTCTCCGTAAGTCAAGCCAAAACCATTTGAAGGAATATCAGATTTAGCAAAGTGGGTTTTTGCTGCCACTCTTGTTCCGCCTAAAAAGTTGGCATTCGTGCTAACTCCAATCGTATCTAAAGCGCCGACTGTTCCAATTTGTTGGTCGCATGGAGTGTGCAAAGATGAAACGTCCGGGGCAGATATGACTTCCATATCCGAAAAATTTCCTTGTCTTGCTGATGAGAATGCTCGCCTTGGGTGCGCCGTGTATCTTCCGGGTGTTGAGTAAGTTCTTCTCGGAACTAAAAACTCAGAACGAATTTCACTTGCACTCCACATCGAACGTGAAGAATGTTGCATCAATTGACAAAACTCTAACTGGCCCATTCCGTAATTCAAACTTGGCGAACTCATATTGAAATACGCACTTTCGTAAACCGGCCTCAGAACTTTCAAATTTCCGGCAACCGGAGTAATTCCGCCGCTTTGTTGACGAGTAACTATCTTGGCTGCATTCGGCAAGGGCGCAAGTGAAACCTGTCCGGTTCTTAGAAATTCATCTGACCACAAATCACCATCACGATTGAAAGCAAGTGCGCTGTTTTGAGTCGTCGGGTCGTTTCGTTGGTCAGCAAACATCACTGTGAATGGCAATCCCAAGCCAGCGCCCAACGGCGGAATTAGCGAAACCTTCGTTACGGGAACCTTCGCCATGCTTCATTCAGCATGGTTCGGGGTTCATCACCCTTACTGAGCAAATTCGGAATCAATGGTATAAGATTCAAAAGTCTCGGCGTCGATGAATCTTACTTTTCTATATCCATTTAATGTTGGAGTCAATATTTCTCTAACTAATTCATCAGACATACGAGCGTGAGCAAAGTTAGCGGTCAATTCAAGTCGAATCAAATCTCCTGATTCTGCACCCGGTTCTGATTCAATCTGAAATCTAGTTTCAACCGAGTCGGGTCCGTAGACTACGCCTCGCCATCTCATTATTTCTTCCTCTTTAAGTTCCATATTCATTCCTCAAATCCCACCTTTATGATTGCACCCCCAAGCGCATTGACGGATTGGGAAAGGCCATCCACCTGTAGGAGACATTCTGTATTCGATTGCGTTTCCACATCTCCCACAAGTTTCAGTTCGGAATGGATTGTGACTCATAAGAAACACCTGACCATCTGAGCAACAGTACCACCGTTTGTAGGGCGGTGTTCATCTTCACCATACCATGTGTACCTGTTGTAAGCATACATTAAATCCTCGGGGTTTGTTATGCGCCAAACATACCAACCACCAGTCTCAGCATCCCAATGGTAAGGAACCATAGGAGCATTTTCGTCGTCATCAGATATAGTAGGGTCACAATCAAAGTCTCCTTCGTGTACATATTCACTATAGTCAACAGACCATCCGTCAGGCATAGCGTTCCACATTTCTCGGGTCATTTGTTCCTCTTGGCAGTTCATGTTCTTTCCTGTATGAATCTACCTATAAAGGTTTCTATCTATCAATGATAAATTATATCAATAGAAAGGTTTATAACTAGAAAGCGTGAGGACAGTACAGCGAACGACTGACGCGGCAACCGCTATGAATACGTCAGACCAAAAACACTTGAAAAATCAATCACGTCTCTAGGGAGTGGATTTCTCAATATCACTGAGCCTCAATGAAAAGGTTTATAGGTGAAAGGCTCTGTCATTAGTTTGTAAGAGTAGCCGGCGACGGACACCCGCGAAATCAATCACGTCTCTAGGGAGTGGATTTCGCAACTTGCTGAAAAATCAATCACGTCTTTCGGGAGTGGATTTTTCGACTTGCTCTTACAACCTTAATTTCCTAATCCGGCTTCTCTTGTTAAAGTAGCAGTCCACGGAGTTTCTCCATGTTTTCCGCCTTCTCTTTGGTAATTGAAATCGGTTAATCTTCCTACAAACATTTTATTCACTGTGCTTCCGCTGTAATCTGTTTCTTCATATTCATACTCAACCAATGCACCACTGACAAGAATCTCTTCAACGAAATCAATGTCTGCATTTGCTGTTGACTTGAGGAATGAACCGGCCATCTTGAATGTGTCAGTTCTCGAACCCATGTCACTCATCTCAGGATAAACTGCATCAAGAACAGATGTCGTTGCGTAATTTGCTTTTCTTGTTCTGTTGAAACTTTTAGGCTTGGTGTTCAAAACGAATGGAATTACTAAAGTGGCAGGCAATATCTTGACGGCGACTTTTGCTGCAACCGATGTGTTTGTCGGAGATGCGTTGTCAGTCGTTGTGACTGTCGCCATGAACTCTCCGGCAATCGCGTAAGTATGCGCTGCGTTCGGACTTGCTCCGGAAACAACAGAACTTCCATCTCCGAAATCGAATGTATAAGATGCAATTGTTCTCGCGGTATCGGTTGACAAAACGTAACTCTCAGAAGCGTCGAAATTTACTGCTTGTCCGGCCCTAACCATCGAGGGTATTGCTCTCAATAGGGCAACAGGATTCACTTCAGCACACACAACAGAAATTATGGAACTTGCTACAGATTCATTTCCGTTGTCATCTTTTGAGTATGCGACTGCTGAAAATGTTCCAGCCTTGGAATACACATGTGCAATATCATAAGTATTGGTCTGTAGAGTTTGGTCGGTGAAATCTAACCAACCAGTTTGTGAACCATCACCGAAGTCAAACTTGACCGATGAAATTAATCTGTCTTCGTCAGTTGTAATTCCTGTCGCTCTGAGTGATATTATGTGACCGACTTCAGTGCCTATTGGTGTCGATATGTCGCCACTGAACGAGTTTCCGATACAAGCCAAATTGACCGTAGGTTTCAAATCGTAATTTATTTTCCAATCTCGAATTATAGGAATCGCATTCCAGTCAATTGGATGAAGAGAAGTTTGAGACGAATCAGGAATATAGAAATGATATTTGATAACGAACCCATTTGTTATTGCTGATGCTGGCAAGTTTGTTAGGTCAATACTTCCAATGCCTGCTATGAATCCCGCGTCTAAATTATCGAATCCTGTAATCAATGTCGTGGGTTCAGCCTGTGGTATTCCTGTTGCTGTCGGTGGCTCATACAAACTGACTTTAATATTCATACCTCTCGATGTGCTTATATTCTCAGCGGTGATATCAAGAGAGCGATATTTAGCCGCATTAGTTACAGATTGGGTTGTAGTCGAAACATTGAATGGAAGCATAGCCGGAGATGGAATCTGTCTTAGTGTCAGATAGTCGATTTGTAAATCCTTAGATGAAACAGCAAGATTCGGACTTGAGTTTGTAATTAATTCATTATTATTATTCTTGACTATTGTTGGTGTGTTAATCGCTCCTTCTGATGACATGGCGTCACATGCTTTTATTGTCATACCCCAAATCATTTGTCCTGAGTTTGTATCTGTTCCCTTGTTAGAGCCGTTGACTAAAAGTTGCATTCCACCTTCATTAAATACTGTGCGAATTGTCTGAGTTCCTTCGGATAATTGTAATCCAGTTCCATATCCAACATCGTTGCCCATTCCACCCCAACCAAGTTTCGATGAGCCAAACGGCCAAGCATCTGAATTAGTCCAAACTGCATCTAAATCATTCTTTTCAAAGTGAGAAGCAGTTCCCCAAATATATACGGCAGGTCGGCCAAGTGTGAAAGTCGGTCTTCTAGTTTGGATTCCGGGAGTCGAATTAACTGAATTGTAATTTTGACCAAGCAATTGAGTCTCAGGCGCATTTGCCGAGTAGAATTGTTTTGAGCCATCTGATGATTTAGGATAGAACCCAAGCCCGAATTGAGCCGCATTTCCTATTCCACCAGTCATCATGGAATGTCTTCCGGTCACGGGATATGAAACTCCATTGTCGAACTCAATCAGAGTCATTCTGTTTTCTGTAACTGGAACAAATGCTCTCATTTCCATATCTAACCATACAGGAGAACAACCGATTTCAGAGACGCCTATCTTCGTAGTCTCTGCGCCTGCTTCTATTCTGTTCCCGCCATTAGCATCGTAATTTTGCCAACCGTCATAATTATCACCATTGGTTTCAGTTAGTTTCGCAGTTTCTAATAACGAAGGTCCGTAACCAAATCGAGTTCCTAATCTTTCCTGAGCAGGCCACGGTCTATTTCTTCCATGAAGCCAAGTTCCTGAAGATGATACGGGTTTGATATAATCCCAAGCGTGACGGCCTGTTGTTGAATCCATATACGAAAGCATTGGAACTGACAATCCTCGATGCGCCCATTTTGAAAATGCACCGAAGTTTTCCACTACGTTTCTTGCCACGGCGGAGCCGGTCGTGTCATTAAGCCAATACCGAGATGTTCTGCTTACGGTCTCGCTGCCCGGGTTTGTTGTTCCTGTTGGCTCCGCTCCAAGTATCGGCCATGAAAAATAAGCCATTGGTAAATCCCATCCTACCGGCGGCGGAACTCGAAGTGAACCACCACCAAAGGAAGATACTGTCGGAGACATTGAGAACTCATCATCACCGTCTTTTCTTGGCCCGATTGACCTTGGAATTAATTTTGTATCATTGTTAAAATGTCCGCTTGAATCAGGATAAGCCGCATTTCTAACAGTCGGTCTCCCCGGATATGTATCATTTTTATTCTGAGGCGTGTTGGTGTCTGATGAGAAACCCATTCCATGAGAACCAACTCCTTCATATCTGACTTTATAAACACCTGACGATAATGATAAACTGCCGTCTCGGGGTCTGATTCCGGCTGTTCCTATATTGTCAATATATCCTGACTGTCTTCCTTGACAAATATATGCTGTCGATGTCTCAGCAACAGAACCTATTCGATAAAATACTTCGCTGTTTGGTCTGAGGTTCACCAAAGTTTTGATAAGAATTTTTTGATATTTTAGTGATGTGCCGTCGCCATCTCCGAATATTTCATCGAATGTAGAAGTGACGAGTTCACTAAAACCAGTCACAAATCCTGCTGTCATCCACCAACCGTTGATGTCAAAAGAAGATGCCTTCGAAGCATTAATTGTTGTCGAAGATGCTGCGTCTTCTTGATATCCATCAAGTCTGAAATCCGGATTCGTATTTCCGGTTCCTAACAGTCCCGTAATTCCTGTGAGATAAACCGGCATTCCTTCTCCACATTGAAACTCATCCGTACCAAAAGTTCCACCTTGAACATACAATTGAATCTGTCCTGCTGTAGTAAACTTAACACCGACGAGTCGGCTTCTTCGAGGGTTTGGTCTGACAATTTGCATTTTTGGATTAGGTTTTGAAGTCTGAGATTTAGCAGCGCCGCTATCCCAAACCTCGAGATTCGGCCAACTTTTCGCCTCAGCCAAAACGCTATTGTGACCATTCGAACCTTGAGCCGCAGGACAAACCGGACCTTGCACGAAATCGAACATCGGGTAAATCTGAGCATCACAATCATAACGTATATTTGTTGATTCTCCTTTTCCATCTAGTCCATTCCAAACTTGATAAAGTGTCATTGTATTTTTCCCACCGATTGTTCTATCAGCATCGTAAACATAAGGAATTATATTTCCATCTGTAATATCATAAGTTCCGTTCTTTAGGAAACAAGCGAGAGCCATTCTCATTCTGTATTTTGGCGCTAACGAAGGAGAGGAATCTGCCGTGACATCAGGAGAAGAATAACCGCTTTTAACAGGGTCGCCAGTTCCATGAGAAATTGCGTTTCTGAAATAAGACCAACCGCCGACTTTACCTTCTAAATGGTCGCCGGAATATCCTAAATCTTTGTATCTGATAGTCGAAGCATCTGAGCCTTGTGGGTCGGAATCATATCTCGTAATTCCTGTTCCGTCTGCTGTGAGATAACCAACAAAATTAGGCTGAGTCGTTCCATAATCTCTTGGAGTCGAATGTGAAATACTAGCGCCTGTTATTCTTTTGTCGAACTGATTGTTATCCAACATCATCGGCATGAAGACGGTTGCTCGAATTAGTGATTGTGTTATTGACGCCGTGGAGCCGTCAGCAGGCCAGTTAATGCTTGATGTGACTCTCGGGTCATTCTGTATCTGCGGAAGTGCTGAGGACGCCCCTAGACCTAAAGCCCCGCCACCAAGCATCGCATGAGGAAGGAATGCTTTCTTATGTCCGTCATTCGAACCTATATGTCTGTAAGTATCCAACATCTCTGCAAATTCTTGAACTGTCATAAATACAGGATAAGGGCCTTTACTATCTAACCAAGTGCTTGCACCGCCATGACCTTTGTCATCAGCATTAACTGTCTCGCCGTAAGTGGATTCTGTTTTGGTTTCATAGTCCGGAGATGGAGCGATAAGCATGAACTTCGTTTCCACGCCGGCTTGACTAACTACGCACATTGGACTGAAAGTTCCAGCGCCGGAAATGGTGACTGTGAATGCTGTGTTGGTTCCTGCATCGTTGGCCGCTGCTGTGCCGTCGTCTTTGATTGCCTCTACTCTTACCCCCGGAGTATTGTTCTCGCTGTTCAGAGCGCCTTCATCGGCGTTTGTTAGGGGTCCAAAATTAGTATGGTATAAAACTGGGTCAACAGTTAATCCGCCGACTCCATCATTCTTGACATAAGCAGGCCACCATCTTTGGAGTTCGACCAATCCATTCTTCAAGCGCGAAAATGGCTTTGTAATATCTTGGGTAATTTTTGCCATATCATTCACCTCTTCTTTGTATCATCATATCAAGTTTAGTTTTAATTTCAGCAAGTAAAATCTTAACTTCTTGCATATCATCCTTAGCCTTTTGATGATGTGAGCCAAACTCATTCTTGACTTCGTAGAGAGAAAAAACCATGAAACGATATAGAGCATATATTGAACCCAAAAGGAGAACCAATGGAAGACCATAATCTTCCACCATTGAAAGTGCTGATAATGCGTCGGCCATTAAGTTCTCACCTTTGCTTCTATCATAATACTCCCCTCGCGCCTCTCGTTAATGAACTTCTGATAATCTTAGGCATTTCACTTTCGATTATTTGCCTTACATCTCCCGCCGTAATATTATTTCCCGCGCCGATGTTAATTGAGTCGAATGTAAGGTTAATCACCTGCTCGGTTGAATCTGAATTATTTCTGAAACTTGCTGGGAAAAAATCAGGAAGCCTATCGAGCGGAATAACTGCTTCCGGCTGACCGCCCTCACCAACGGTCGCATTGAAAATTGGCTTCACAACAATTCCACCAGTCGCCATTCCCGGACCTGCCAATCCACCCGACGGCAAATTAGTCATGTCAATATCCAGTGAAGTGGTCCAATCAGAAAATCCTTGCCCAAGTCCTTGGAATCCTTCATGAATAGCACCGACAGTCAATCCGATAGCACCGCCGGCAAGCGCTCCACCTGTGACTGTTACCGGAGCCAAAGGTCCACCAATCAATCCGGCTGTTGCTCCTATTCCCGCGCCGACTGCTCCGGCTGCCAATATCTGATTCCGAGAATCGTCTTTTGTCTCTCCTTCCTTTCCAATTAATCTATCTTCTCGAGTTCTTTCAGGGTCGTCAATTGGTTCAAGTTGAACATCAGAAAGCCCGAGAGCATTGGTAACGCCGAGAATGGCATCGAGAATTGGTTCGATTGCCGCAGCCATCTTTGCTAATACTCCGATTATTTTTATTATTTCCGGAACTATTGTTTGAACGGCTTCCAAAAACTTTTCAATATTTTCCGGTTTGAAAGCCTCTTTGAAAGAAGGTAACAAATTAGTGCTGACTGATGATGCTATGTCCTCGAAGACAAACCCCATCGTTGCCGCTTTGTCAATAGCAGTATCAAGGGTTTGCTTAATTCCACCTTCTTGTGTAATCAAGAGAGCGAATGGTTCACCGACAACGAGAGTTAATTCCTCAAACTTGGATTTAGTTTCAGCAAGCGCGAAAGCAGTTGACCCCTGCATTTGTGCAACGAATTGGTCTTGTAACGTCATGTTCATATCCGTCACATCGAACGCTTCTTGATTCGCTGCTGCTATTTCTCTGAACGCTGCTGCGTTTCCTTGTAGAGCCAATATTGACCCACCACCACGAACTCCGAATATTTCTAGTATCTCAGCAGTTGTCGCACCGGAAGCATTCAGTTCATCTATGATAGAAACTAAACTCTTGACTCCGGTTGTTTGGTTTTCTACTGTGCTTTTGAAACTCTTGAACGCATCTTCTTGTTCTGACAAAGTATTGTTTGAATCTTTAATTGCTATATCTCGATGGCGAGCCTCTAGCGCTCCTTCTCTTTGAGCAAGTGCTAAATCTTCATTGGCGGATTCCAAGCGACTAATTGTTTTTATTTCAGTCCTCGTCAAAGCGCGATTTTGTTTGGAAGCACGTTGTCGAATCCTAGCGATGTTAATTGAGTTCGATTCTTCCTCGAGACTCATAGATGTTAATTCGTTATTCAAACTTTTCAGTTCTAATGTCGCCGCGCCGATTGTCTTCTCGAGACCATCTATAGTTCTGATTGTTCCACTTAAAGCAGCCTGAGCATTCAGGCCAGCAGGAGTCAATGTTGTGAACTCCAATCCCAATCTTTCTAATGTTCTTCGAGCATCATCACTAGGAGCAATCAGTTTGTTGATTGCCTGCCTAAGACCAGTTCCCGCCATGGAACCCTGCAATCCAGCGTCTCCAAGCGCTCCTACTGCCGCCGCTGCTTCAGATACACTCACACCCGCCGCCGCAGCAGTCGGGCCGAAGAAACGCATGGCATCTCCTAATTGTTGTAAGTTTACGAAAGATGACGTGAATGTATTTGTCAAAACTGACGTGACATTTTCTAGTTGACCAATCTCAAGTCTGAAACCTTTAACAGAAGCAATACCAATTCCTGCCGCTGTCTCAACATCTGTTCCGGCAACCACCGCGAAGTCAACCATTGTTTTCAACGCTGAACCAGTGGCTTCGTCCACGCCTTCCATCGGACGACGCATATCATCCAGTGACAAACCAGCAAGCGCTAGGACTTCAGCCATCGCGCCGACTTCTGTTGCTGTGAACTTAGAAGTTTTAGCAACGTCTCTTATTTCCGCTGACAATGCTGCGTTGGCGATAGCCGCTTCTTCAGCACCAAGTTGGAAATTTTTCATAATCGCGCCAGTTCGGATTAATTGTTCTTCATAATCAATGAACGCTTTTGTTGAATTTACTACAAATGATATTGCTTTGAAAACTGCAAACATACTCCCTAACGCTATACCAAGTCCGATGACCATTCCTTTCAAACCGGACATGGCTGAACTGGCTCCGGCTGTTGCCGACGCAACATTCTTCATCGACTTTTGATACTGACTAGAATCCGCTGTGATAAGCGCTTTTACTTTCGCTGAAAACCCCATTGTCATCTATTCATCTCCTTTTTGTTTTTGCTAGATTTGACTTTGCGTTCGACAATTGCCTCTGTCTTCTATGTGCTTCATTTTCGCGACGGTTTTTCTCACTATGGGCGGAAATCAACCAAAGTGTGTCTTCTGAACTCATTTCTCTCCAAACTTGTGGAGTTACACCTATTTCCGTCAATAGGCGATAAAGATACTGACCGTTGTCCGATTCCGCGTCAAGTTTCAGTTTCCCAAAACTCCACCACCGTCAGCATTACCAACAGTCTCGGTGATTCGACCCGCTAAGTTTGAAAGCAGTTGTAAAGGAAGTTTTTGAAACTCTCCCCATGTAATTGAATCATCACATTTTGCTAACATTTCATAAATAGTTTTCAAGCCAACCATTTCTTGTTTGTCACTCAGAGATAGACCGGCCATGCTCGGGTCCTTCTTTAGAATCTGAAACTCAGAAGCACTGAGAGTTTTTACTTGTAATTCATCGACATCTAAACCCAAGTCGGATACATTCACTGTTATAGGGTTCGAAGCCTTCTCAAGCGCAGAGTTTAACCATGTTGTCATTTTTAATCACCTAATTAGTAATCAATCTCTTACGATTGACAAGCCTTCAAATGAAGCATTAATCATTAGTGCGCCTTCTGCACCTGCTTCCAAGCCTTCGATTGCTAAATCTGTTAATACGCAACCTGATACTGCATATGTGTGAGTTCCCGCGTCGTCAGCGTCGAAGTCGATTTCTAGTTCAGTGTCACCATAGAACCAATCCCAAAGTGTATCATCTGCAATACCCCATGCTTTCGTCAGAGTGCCGCTGACTGATTGTAATCCTCTTGTGTTTGCTGTCGGCAAGTTTGAACCGAGAGTGACGTATTTTCCTGTTGCTCGTGCTACTGTGAAATCACCTGAAACGAAACCAACAATTGTGCCGCTTACTGTAATTTTCCCGGTCACACCTGTAAAACCATGAACTGCCATAGATAACCGAGGACAATTCGGGGTTTATGAGGGATTCGCTTAC
>Ga0307488_10001483_pt1 | contig 19522 bp, 16 predicted proteins | sample SB02metaG_FD_202248 | JGI IMG/M metagenome (GOLD analysis project Ga0307488, IMG submission 202248) | Sea-ice brine microbial communities from Beaufort Sea near Barrow, Alaska, United States - SB 0.2 | ecosystem: Environmental > Aquatic > Marine > Coastal | place: USA: Alaska | collected... | reverse complement strand
AAAACATACTCAAGGAAAATTAGATGAATACTCAACGCCTTTCACTCATATCAAGTGCAGTTGTTCTAGCACTTGGGTTGTCGGCCTCGGTTATGGCTGACGATACATCCTCAGCAATTAGAGGAAATATCCTAACACCAACAGGTGCAATTTCTGTCAATGCACAAGTTGAAATATTACACGAACCGTCAGGTACTAAAACGGTTACCTCATCAAATAACTCGGGTACTTTTTCAAGTAAAGGTTTACGTGTCGGCGGTCCTTATACAATAAAAATAACGGGTCAAATGGGTGTTAATGTTTATAAAGATATTTATTTAACATTAGGCGATACCTTTCGCTTAAATGCAAAACTTGAATCAGCACAAGAAATAGAACGTATTTCTGTGACTGGAGAAAGAGTCCTTACCAACAATATTGGCAGTAATAGTTACTTTGGTGCGGAAGACATTATTAACGCACCAAGTTTCAACCGTGACATTAAAGACATTGTTCGTAATAACCCACTTGCTGTTTTATCTTCAAAGGATGGCGAATTATCAGTTGCTGGTACCAACCCGAGATTCAATAGTATTAGTGTTGATGGTATCAGCCAAAACGATGATTTTGGTTTAAATGCTAATGGCTATCCGACCACACGCTCACCTATTTCTCTAGATGCCATTGAACAGGTAACCATCGATGTTACCCCTTTTAATGCTAAAGACAGTGGTTTCCAAGGTGCTAAAATAAATGCGGTGACTAAATCAGGCACAAACACCTTATCGGGGTCATTCTTTTACGAGACACAAAACGATGGCATGGCAGGAACGCCAAAAAATGGTATAGATGAAGCACCATTAGAATTTGACGAAACTACCTTCGGTGCGACACTCGGTGGTGCCCTTATTGAAGATGAATTGTTCTTTTTTGCTTCGTACGAATATTATCAAGCCACCTCTACTGTAGAGTGGGGGCCAGACGGAGCCAATGTACCTAACCCAGCCGAGGCCTCTGTCGCCGATGTACTTGACGTTCAAAGAATTGCCAGAGATGTTTATGGCGTTGAACCCGGTGAATGGAATTATGCACCTGAAGTTGATGACGAAAAATTATTATTAAAATTAGATTGGAATATTAATGACAATCATCGTACCGCTTTTACTTATCAATACAGTAAAGGGAACAGTACGCGCAATCAATCAACAGCAGGTTATGAGTTACGCTTGTCATCTCATTGGTATAACAGAATTGAAGAATTAAACAATTACGCGTTTAAACTTTATTCAGATTGGAATGATGACTTATCAACAAAATTTAGTTTAACTTATCAAGATAACCCGACAACACAAGCATCACTTGGTAACTTTTCTGATACGGTTATTCAAGCGGCGTCTGGCGACATTGCCATCGGTGCCGATCATTCGCGCCATTCAAATGACCTACATAAGAAAACTTTTATTATGGCGTTAGACGGCGATTATCTAATTGGTGATCACAGCTTAACTTTTGGTTATCAGTTCAAACGTTTAGACATTTTCAACTTGTTTTTACAAAATACTAAAGGTGATTACCGTTTTGGTAGCATTGACGACTTTGAAAACCAAATTGCTAACCGCGTTATTTATAAAAATGCGACAAGTCTAGATCCTAACGATGCTGCAGCAGAGTTTATTCGTGATGAACATGCATTTTACATTCATGATGAATGGATATTTAATGACGAAATAACCATTGATATCGGTGTAAGGTATGAAATGTTGGCCTCAAGCGACATACCTACTTACAATGATCAATCTGAAGCGCGTACCGGATATAAAAACACAGAAAACCTTGATGGTACTGGGATTTTATTACCCCGCTTTGGTATTAAGTGGGATGCTTCTGACGATTTAATTGTTCGTGGTGGTATAGGCCGTTATTCTGGTGGTCAACCTACCGTATGGGTCTCTAATTCATATTCTAACCCAGGTGTCGGTATCGGTAATGTTTTCGCCAACGGTACTTTTGAAAATATAGACATTAAAGGTCCTCGTCAAGAGGATATGGATACTGTCGCTAACTCAAGTGTTTATGCGGGTACAAACTTTGTAGACCCTAATTTTGATTTACCGTCAGATTGGCGTTACCAGATAGCTGCTGATTATCGCTTTGACATACCAGTATTAGGTAATGACTACCTATTGACCGCTGAGTATTTGTATAAGCAGTCAGAAAACACCGCTTTTTGGCAAGATGCTAGTATGCTTGGTGATGAAGATGGTACTACCGCCGATGGTGGTCGTAAAATTTATAATGATGCCGATGGTTCAACCAAAGACATTATGTTGACTAACGCTGGGAAAGATGGTCGTTCTAAAATATTCAGTATGGTATTAAATAAAGACTGGGAGAGTGGTGTTAGCTTAACGACTTCATATACTAATCAAGACGTTACTGATGCACATACTAGTACAAGTGCTACCGCGAGCAGTAACTTTGGTTATAATACCGTGATTAACCGCAATGACGCAGAAGTAGGTCGTTCAGCTTTTGAAACTGAACATAGGCTTGTTGCTAACCTAGGTTATAAGACTGAATTTGTTACCGGTTACCAAACTAACATCAATTTGTTCTTCGAACGTCGCTCAGGTAAGCCAGTAACTTTCTATGCTGATGGCAGCCGTGCGGGTGACTTTGGTGACCCTTATGGATTGTTGAGCCCTGGTACCACTAATGATGCATTTTTACCTTATATACCTTCACAGGGTGACGAAAATGTAACCTTTACTTCACCAGAAGCGGAAGTTGATTTTCATTCGGCTATTAATGGCTTAGGTTTAGATAAATATGCCGGTGGTTATTTACCGAAAGGTGTCATAACCACGCCATGGGTGACAACGCTTGATTTAAGCATTCGTCAAGAAATCCCAGGCTTTAAAGCTGGCCATAAAGGTATTTTTTACTTTACTATTGATAATCTTTTAAACTTAGTTGATAGCAGTCAAGGTAAAGTTTACGGTAATGATTTTGGCACAGCTGAATTGGTTGAATTTACTATTGACCCTGACACTAGAAAATATCAATATGATAGCGTTAAGTCAGGTCTCAGTAATAAATTTTATACTACTGATTCTGCATGGCGTATAAAAGTAGGTGTTAGCTACAAATTCTAATAGTGCTTTTTATTATTGAATGTTAAACCCTTTAGTTTACTAAAGGGTTTTTTTATATGAAAAATTTACTGTTAAATGATTAATAAAACACAGTTAATTAATTGACCAACTGGTCAGGTATGCTATCCTTATGACGATTAAACGCGCTATAAAAGTTGGTACATTATGACAACAAATACATTTGAGATACCGGAAGAGTTAACAGCAGCAGCGAAAGAAGCTTATCGTAAAGCTTATGCGCCTTACAGTAACTTTTACGTAGGGGCGGCAGCGTTGACAAGCCAAGGTAATATTGTGCAGGGCTGCAATGTTGAAAATGCCTCTTATGGCTTAACTGTTTGTGCCGAGCGAAATTGCATTAGCAATGCGGTCATTCAAGGTGAACAGCGTTTTGAGATGATTGTTATTTACACCGAACAAGACAAGTTAACACCGCCATGTGGAGCTTGTCGGCAAGTAATAGCCGAGTTTTTTCAACAATCTGCTACTGTTATTGCAGTTAATCATAAAAATGAACAACAAATATGGCGCGTTGAACAGTTATTACCTGACGCCTTTACCCCTCAAGATTTATTGGATAAATAAGGATATTACCCATGATATTACCTCAAGAAATTATACGCATTAAGCGTGACGGTCATCTACTTAATGAACAACAAATTCAATGTTTTGTTAATGGTTTAGTTGATGGGAGTTTTTCAGATAGCCAAGTGGGTGCGATGGCCATGGCTATTTTTCAGCAAGGCTTATCAGTTGAAGAAAAAGTCACGTTGACCCAAGCAATGATGAATTCAGGAGAGGTGCTAAATTGGCAGGGTTTTGACGGACCCATTGTCGATAAGCATTCAACAGGAGGTGTAGGTGATAAGGTCAGCTTTATGCTTGCTGCTATTGTTTCTGCTTGTGGTGCTTTCGTACCAATGATTTCTGGCCGAGGATTAGGGCATACTGGCGGTACAGCAGACAAACTAGAAAGTATTGCCGGTTTTAATGTAGAACCTACTGTAGTTGAATTTCAGCGTATAGTTAAAGACGTTGGCGTTGCTATTATTTCACAAACTGACAACTTAGCCCCTGCCGATAAACGCCTTTACGGCATTCGCGATGTCACCGCAACCGTTGAGTCCACTCCTCTCATAACAGCCTCTATTTTGTCTAAAAAGCTTGCGGCAGGCCTTGATACTTTAGTGATGGATGTTAAGGTTGGTAATGGCGCAATGATGACTTCATTAGCGGATGCACAAGCGCTTGCTAACAGCATATCTAGTGTGGCAAATGACGCGGGTGTAAAAACGCAAGCCATTATCACGGATATGAACCAAGTATTAGGAACGAGTGCCGGTAATGCTGTTGAGATGTATGAAACTGCAAAGTATTTATCGGGTAAACAGCGAGAGCCTCGTTTACATAAAATTGTGCAAACATTAGCGTGTGCAATGATTGTCAATTCAGGTTTGGTCAATAATGAAGAAGCAGCGTACGATAAAATTAATAGAGTGTTGTCTTCAGGTAAAGCAGCTGAGATATTTGAACGGATGATCGCCGCGTTAGGTGGGCCGAAAAATTTCGTTGAAATTCCATGGCATTCTATGCAAAAAGCGGCTGTTATTATGGACGTAAAGGCCACTCAGCATGGTTTTTTGTCACAAATGAATACACATGATATTGGTATGTCTGTAGTCGGTTTAGGTGGAGGTAGAACAGCGCCAAATCAGCAGGTTGATCATAGTGTCGGTTTTGATCGAATTTTACCGCTTGGTGTTTTGGTTAATAGTGGTGAAGTTATTGCTAGAGTTCATGCAAAAGATGAAAGTTCAGCCTTATTAGCAAGTCAGCAGTACTGCCAGGCCATTACTTATTCAGAAGAAGCGCCACAATTAGCACCCGTTATTTATTAGACTCCCGTGTTAATTTGAGCATCACTTCTTGTTCGTCAAAGTAAGAAGTGATGATTAACTCATTAACTATTAGCTCATGGGTTATTCATATTTACTATAAAGTGCCAAAAATTTTATCTCCAGCGTCACCAAGTCCCGGTAATATATAACCTTGTTCATTTAACTTCTCATCAATAACGCCTATCGTCAAATCAACATCTGGGTGTTTCTCTTCTATTATTTTGACCCCTTCTGGAGCAGCAATCAGAAATAATGCAATAATATTTTTACAACCAGAGGCTTTGAGTAAATCTATCGTTGCTAAAGCAGTTCCACCTGTTGCTAGCATAGGGTCAATAATAATGGCTGTTCTGTCAGTAATATCGGCAACAATATTTTCATAATAACTTTCTGGCTCTAAGGTTTCTTCATTTCGTTCAAGGCCAATAACACTTATTTTGGCGCAAGGTAAAATGGCAAGTGAACCATCAAGCATACCTAAGCCTGCACGAAGTATTGGGACTAGTGTTGGTTGTTTACTATGGATCATGGGTGTAGAAATATCACCAGACCAGCACGTTAAGGGTCTATTTTCTAAGATGAGATTTTGTGTTGCTTCTACCGTGAGTAATGTCGCAATTTCTTTAGTTAATTCACGAAAGGCTTTAACTGAAATATTGTTATCACGCAGTAAACTGACTTTGTGCTTAACTAGTGGGTGAGTACTTTCAAAAACAGACATAGGGATTCCTCGTTAAGACTTAGATCGTTATCTATCGTATGTTTAATAGCGACTAGATTTATGTAAAGCGTGTATTCATCGCTTCTTACTACCAGACTAATAATTTAAAATGTGCACGACAAAGTGGCTCATAACGCTCATTACCACCAACTTCAACCTGCTGACCATCTTTTACTGGGGCGCCATTAGCATCTTGTCGGATGACAAAGTTGGCTTTTCGGCCACAGTGGCAAATAGTCTTTAATTCAACGAGTTTGTCAGCCCAAGCGAGCAGAGCGGCACTACCTGAAAACGTTTCACCTAAAAAATCGGTACGTATACCGTAAGCTAAAACAGGAATATGTAACAAATCAACAACATCTGTTAACTGCTTAACTTGCTTTGTTGACAGAAACTGTGCTTCGTCAATCAGGACGCAATCAAGTTTGCTCTGTTGATTTTTTATGTCAATTTCACTTAATAAATGACTACTATCATCAAAGAGAAAAGCATCTGCCTCAATACCTAAACGAGACACTATTTTTCCTTTGACAAACCTGTCATCAATTTTAGCTGTATAAATAGCGGTTGTTAAACCGCGTTCTTGGTAATTGTATGAAGATTGTAGCAGATGTGTCGATTTTCCTGCGTTCATCGATGAGTAATAGAAATATAACTGGGCCATTATTTACTTCTTAATCAATAGGGTAATAGGTTTAGTAGCCAGTAGAGGTTTTGTTACTCGCACTATGACCAAGTGTGGCGAGCAAACTACCGAGTAAACTACTTGCACCAAATCTAAAATGGTCATTGTTAGCCCATTTTTCACCTAAAATACTATCGGCTAAATCAAGATAAATAGCTGCATCTTCAGCATTTTTAACTCCACCAGCGGCCTTAAAACCGACATTGATATTTTTATTTCTTATCACTTCTAGCATTATTTTAGCGGCTTGGGGTGTTGCATTAATAGGCACTTTTCCGGTTGACGTTTTAATGAAATCTGCGCCCGCATTAATCGAAATTTCACTCGCTCTTTGAATTAACTTGTCAGACTTTAATTCACCCGACTCGATGATGACTTTAAGCTTCGCCACTTCACCACACGCTTTTTTGCACACTTTTACCATGTCAAAACCGATATTCTCATTACCTCGTATTAACGCACGATAAGGGAACACTAAATCAACTTCATCGACACCGTAAGCAATCGCTGCTTGAGTTTCTGCTAGCGCAATAGCTAAGTCATCATTGCCATGCGGAAAGTTGGTTACGGTGGCAACTTTAATGTGGGGTGTTTGTTGCGCTTTTAATATTTTCTTTGCTAATGGTACAAAACGAGGGAATATGCAGATAGCTGCGGTTTCACCGGCGGGCGAATGAGCTTGCTGGCATAAGTGTGCAATGTCTTCTTCAGTTTCACGGTCGGTGAGACTCGTTAAGTCCATCAGAGAAAGTGCACGCTGGGCAGTAGTTTGTAGGTCAGACATCAATGGTATTATCCTATTATTATTCTACAAAGAAATAAAGACACCGGCAATTGCCGCACTCATTAAATTAGCCAAGGTTGCGGCTAACATAGCACGCATCCCTAGCCTTGCAATATCATGCCGACGACTTGGTGCCATTGAGCCTATGCCGCCAAGTAAAATGGCAATAGAAGATAAATTAGCAAAACCGCAAAGCGCAAAGGTTACGATTGCTTGGGTCACTGGCGATAAGGTGTCTTTTATTTCAACAAAGTTTACGTAAGCAAAAAATTCATTAACAACAATTTTTTGCCCAATAAAGCTTCCTGCTTGAAGCATTTCATTGACGGGAACCCCAATAATAAAGGCAAAAGGAGCGAAAATATAACCTAAGATAAATTCAATGGTTATATTTTGATAACCCAATAAACCAGCGATACCACCGACCATGGTATTAAGCAATGCAATAAGGGCAATAAAGGCAAGTAGCATAGCGCCAACATTCACGGCTAGTTTTAAGCCAGAAGCAGCCCCTGAAGCTGCTGCATCAATAACGTTAGCCGGTTTATCATCACCTTCGTCAAAATCTATAGAGTCTTGTATGATCTTATCAGGTTCAGTTTCGGGGTAAATGATCTTCGCCATCAACAAACCACCGGGTGCAGCCATAAATGAAGCCGCAATGAGGTATTTCAGTTCAATGCCTAAACCGGCATATCCCGCCATAATAGAACCTGCTACCGATGCTAAGCCACCTACCATAATAGCGAATAATTCAGATTGGGTCATTTTAGCAATATAGGGGCGAACAACGAGGGGGGCTTCTGTTTGCCCAACAAATATATTGGCAGTAGCGGAAAGTGATTCAGATTTACTGGTTTTTAATAGTTTTTGCAAACTGCCACCAATAATTCTTATGACCCATTGCATAATACCGAGGTAATAAAGTACAGCGATTAATGATGAGAAGAAAATAATATTGGGTAATACACGAATAGCAAAAACAAAACCGACACCATTGCCATACATAGCATCCGTTCCAAGACCACCAAATAGAAAGTTGATACCTGCTTTTGCGCTGTCTATAACAGTCTGTACACTTGAGGTAATCGTGGTTAATACATCTTTTCCAAAAGGTAAGTACAAGACAAAAGCACCGAGTAATAACTGTAATAAAAAGGCAAAACCAACCGTACGTAAATTGATGTCCTTTTTACTTTTGGATAGAGCATAGGCAATCGCTAATAAAACAAATATGCCTATAACGCCACGAAATGAAGCAAACTCCATATATCCCCCTTATTATTATGTTTTTTGTTTTATTTTTGTAAAGGTAATATTGATAATTGACGAATTTTAGCTTTAAGTACCTCTATCGCCATTCTGTTTCTACCACCACGGGTAATAACGATATCAGCCCATGCTTTTGAAGGTTCAATAAACTGATAGTACATCGGTCTAACTGTTTCTAGATATTGTCCGGTAACCGACTCTATACTTCTATTACGCTCAAGTAAGTCACGTTCAATTCGTCTGACTAAGCATATATCAAGTGGGGTATCCATGTAGACTTTTATATCAAACTGCTCTCTCAGTGTCTTATTAGACAGTAATAATATCCCTTCAACTAAAACAATTTTAGTTGGGGTAAAAACACGAGTTTCTTTGAGGCGAGTATGTGTTTTATAACAATAAACCGGCACATCGATCGTTTTGTTTTCTGTGATTTGCTTTAAATGCTCAACGAGTAAGTCGTGCTCAAATGCCCTAGGGTGATCATAATTGGTTTGTTCACGCTCTGCCATTGACAAGTCTGATTGAGCGCGATAATAAGCATCTTCATTAAGAATGGAAATACCTGCTTCACCTAGCTCATCAATAAGCTCATCATGAATAGTTTGAGCAAAAAGTGTTTTACCTGATGCTGACGGGCCGGTAATTGTAATGATTGTCGGTTTGTTTGGGTTCAATGTCATTGCCTGTTATTCACTCAGGTTCAAAAAATCTTTTTTAATACTATTATTAACAGTACGCTTGATTATAATTGAAAGCTAAATTCAGTGTTTAAGGTTTACTTACAACAAATGCATTAATTTATTGAAGATAACCTAAGGGGGTTATTTACCCTTTATTTAAAAGATGATAAATTATCACAACTTGACCATGTGGTCATGTTTTAATTCTGTTATTTACGAATATAGTGAAGAATGATGAAAAAGGAAGGGGCATGACGCGCGCAATAGTTTTAGTGATTGATAGTTTTGGTATTGGTTATTCTGCAGATGCAGAGCAGTTTGGTGATGTTGGAGCCAACACACTTGCTAATCTTGCTAAAGCATACTATCAAGAAACGGGTAAAACATTAAATTTGCCTCATCTTGCTAGCTTAGGGTTATTTAACGCTAGCCATCAAGCCTCAGGTGAGGCATTTCCTTATCAAGGTGGAGAGCCTAATAAAGGTGCTTTTGGCTATGCTCAAGAAATTAGTACAGGTAAAGATACACCGAGTGGTCATTGGGAAATGGCTGGAGTACCGGTATTATTTGACTGGGGGTATTTTACTGACAAACAAAATTCTTTTCCAATGGCATTAATTGATAAAATTAATGAAGCGACAGGTATCAAAGGTATGCTGGGTAACTGCCACGCTTCAGGCACCGATATTATAGAGAAACTCGGACAGGAACATATTAATACAGGATTACCTATATGCTATACCTCAGCAGATAGCGTTTTTCAAATCGCTGCACATGAAGAGCACTTTGGCTTAGACAACCTCTATAATTATTGTGAAACAGTAAGAGCAGAACTTGACGATTTTACGATCGGCCGAGTCATTGCAAGACCGTTTATTGGTGACAGCCCTGAAAACTTTTCTCGTACTGGTAATCGTCGTGATTATTCTGTGTTACCGCCAGCGCCAACAGTACTTGATAAAATATCAAAGGCGGGCACTCATGTAATAAGTGTGGGAAAAATTGCTGATATCTTTGCCCACCAAGGCATTGATGAGAAAACTAAAGCGACAGGCCTAAATTCACTGTTAGATGCCACTATTAATCATATTGCAACGGCAAAAGATAATGCATTAATTTTTACTAATTTAGTGAATTTTGATCAAGACTTTGGGCATCGCCGTAAACCTGTTGGTTACGCACAAGAGCTTGAGAAATTTGATGCTCGTATTCCAGAGATACTAAACGCTATGTTAACGACCGATATACTGTTTTTAACCGCTGATCATGGCTGTGATCCAACATGGCCAGGCAATGATCATACGCGAGAATACGTGCCTGTACTGGCATACCACCCTACTATTGCATCGGTTAATTTGGGTAAAAGAAAAACATTTGCAGATTTAGGGCAAACAATTGCTGAATTGTTCAATGTTGAGGCAATGGATTATGGCACAAGTTTTTTAACTGAACTTAAGTTTACTCGCTAAATAAGTATGGCGAGTGAAATGTCATTATTGATCACACACAGCAAAGAGGAGTAGTACCGCTGCCCCCTTTGCTCCACTCTTACTTATCGTTTATAAAATACTCTCCAACGTTAATTCCATCATATCGTTGAAGGTGGTTTCACGTTCTGCCGAAGTGGTTTGTTCCCCTGTTTTAATATGATCGCTAACTGTTAATACCGTTAATGCTTTTTTACCATACTCAGCAGCGACCCCATAAAGACCAGCAGCCTCCATTTCTACAGCAAGAATGCCGTACGTTTCCATTGTCTTAAACATTTCAGGCTGGGGCGTATAAAATAAGTCTGCGGTAAATATATTACCAACATGAACTGCTTTTTTTAATTTTTCAGCCGTATCAACGACACGTTTAAGTAACGAAAAGTCAGCACAGGCAGCAAAATCTACCTGATTAAAACGTTGCCTATTGACGTTTGAATCGGTACTTGCTGCCATTGCTATAACAAGATCACGAATTTTCACATCATCACGCACTGCACCACATGAACCAATACGAATGATACTTTCAACACCATAATCTCTATAAAGCTCTGTCGCGTAGATTGAAATGCTAGGAATACCCATTCCTGACCCCATAACTGATATTGGTTTGCCTTTATAGCTACCAGTATAACCAAACATGTTTCTAACACGAGTAACACACTTGGCGTTATCGAGAAAATTATCAGCAATGTATTTCGCTCTCAGTGGATCGCCTGGCATTAATACAGTTTTTGCAAAATCGCCTGATTTAGCTTCAATATGAGGTGTTGGCATAAGAGTTAACCTTTTGTTGTGATACCAATAAAATTATTCAATTTATTGGTTATTAAGTATAACTCAGTAAGTTTTTAGCCAGAGCTATTGTATGAAACGGCTATCAAGGATTTTTTACTGAAATTTTTTACTCTGTTATTTAGTCGCTATTGGCTCGAATTTATACTAATAGCGGTTAATCATATTACGTGAAGAATCGATCAATTATCCATTGGTAACCAAGGCCACCGGCATAAATTCCAAATATCCCAACAATACCTGAAAGAACAGGGGGGGCAGGCAATGGCAGTTTGAATAAAGAAAATATAACGCCAACTAAAATACCGGTGGCAAGTGATGCGAGTATTTCCATTAATGAAGCTCCTTTTATTAAATGATTATGCTTGGTGATTATTTTATATTTTAGAATCACGCAGAATTTTCTTTTCTTTTGTTGATAAAAAACTCATCGTTATTGCGTTATTTTGCAGTTGAGATATTTGCTTTTTGTTGAGCTTAAGTAAGTGGTTGGCAAGGTTGAATTCGTCCATCAGTTCGATATTTTGAACAGCCGGGTCATCCGTATTTAGGCAAACACTAAGTCCATTTGCTAAAAAGGTTTTAACGGGATGCTTTGTTAACTCTTTTATTGTCCCTGTTTGATAATTTGAGGTGAGGCAAGATTCGATGCTAATATCCTTGCTTTTCATATAAGCCATTAACTTTGGATCTTGCGCACAAGCAACACCATGGCCAATACGTGTTGCACCAAGTTTTTCAATGGCATGCCAAACACTTTCAGGGCCAGCAGCTTCTCCTGCGTGAATGGTGACTTGTAAACCCGCATCTCGTACTTTTTTAAAATGGTTTTCGAACAGTTGCCCTGGAAAGTTATATTCGTCTCCGGCCAGGTCTACAGCAACTAAATCGTCTTTGAATTTCAGTAGCGCATCACACTCTATCTGACAATTTTCCACTCCAAATGTACGACTAAGAATACCAATAAGATTCACTTTAGTCGCAAAGGTATTTCGGCCAATATTGACGCCTTCAATGATGGCTTCAACAACACCTTCAATGGGAAGTTGATGGGCCATCGCCATATAAAAAGGAGAAAACCTTAGTTCGGCATAATCAATATTAGCAAGATAAGCATCTTCGACATTTTCATAGGCAATACGCCTCACATCATCTAATGATGAAATAACGTTAACCCCCCAATCTAACTTTTTTAAAAAGGCAAGCAAATCAGCCTCATTATCAGTGATTTGAATATGAGGAAGAAAATCTTCAAAGGTCTGTGCTGGTAACGCTATATTGTTGAGTTCTGCTAATTGCCATACAGTTTTCGGCCGAATGTTACCATCTAAGTGTCGGTGAAGGTCTATGAGGGGAAGTTGCTGGTTGAACATAAAAAAAAGTATCCTGATAATAGAAGTCGTTGCTTGAGTTTCTTGCTGTTATTAGCGGGCAACAGTTAAGACTGATAATGTATTTTAATGCATATATTACAGTATATTATTAAAGCATTAATTTTACTGAAATAGGGCAATGATCACTCAACGAACGTGATATTTTTTTGGTGTACTTTTCTTTAAAGACTAATTGATCAAATGAATTGGCCTGATACAAGTTTTTAGCCTGGGGGTTAAAAACAATATGGTCAATATAATCTTTATAATAGCCGCCCCAACAATCAGAGTTAACACTAAGGGTTGGTGCCCACAGTGCCTTTTGCCCGTCGTCATCTAGCGCTTGCCATAACCCTTGTTCTTCTGAGTATTTAAGTGAGATATCGTTAACAAAGCGACGGTTAAAATCGCCCAAGACAATATAAGCTTTATTTTCTTTAGCTTGCTGGTCTAGCCAATTCTCAAGTGGTTCAATTTGCTTACTTAAAATAGAGCATGCTACTTTTTTTCTTATTTCTTTTGTCGAAGTATTGGCCATCAACGCAATACTTTTATCATCAAGGGGATCATTAAAACAGCCTGACTTTAAATGCACCGCCAACAATGTTAACTCTTTACCATTTCTTGAGAGCGTTACGTCCATGCCATGTCTAACGCTATCAACATCTAATGCTTTGTATTCTTGGGCTATAACGGTCAAACCCGCTGATTTTTTAACCGCAACACCAACGCGTTGTACCCAGTCTTTTGTTGAAAAATAATAATCATAACTATTACCAAAAACTTTACGGGCCCATTCAGAGCTTTCAACTTCTTGTAATGCGATAACATCAGCGTTAAGTTGTTTGGCGTAATTTGCAAGCTGCTGATAATCATTAATATTACGTTTGTTGTATTCGTGAGAACCTAACCATGCAATGTTCCAAGATGCGACTTTTAATTCTTGCGCATAACTTGTAAAACTACTGAGTAAGGCAAATAGTAAGGTCGCGGTTGTTAATAATGGTTTTTGCATTAATACTTCTCTTTGTTAAGTTGATCAGAATGAGTGAATACAGATATATTTGTATTTTGATGACTATGAACAAACTTAAAAAATTAATTCACTGAATAATTTACTTAACCATTCGGTCAAGAATTGATATAATTTGCAACATTACACTACTTTTACAGTAAGAAACAGCCACTATGAATAAAAAGTTTATCACTGCACAAGAATTATTAGAGGATTCTTTTAGGCTCGCTGCTAAAGTATTCGAAGATGGATTCACCCCACAATTTATTATTGGTATTTGGCGTGGGGGAGCACCTGTAGGTATTGCCGTACAAGAATATTTTGATTTTAAGAACATCGAGACAGATCATATCGCGGTGCGCACTTCATCTTATTATGGTATTAACCAACAGAGCAAAGAAATTAAAGTGCATGGTTTACACTATATAATTGAAAATGCTAATGCCGGAGATGGTTTACTGATCGTTGATGATGTTTTTGATTCTGGCCGCAGTATTGAAGCACTAATTAAGCAACTTAAAAGGCTTAGCCGTAATAATATGCCAACAGATGTTCGTATTGCATGCCCGTGGTATAAGCCAAATAACAATATGGTTGATATTGTGCCTGACTATTATGTTCATGAGTCAGATGAATGGTTAGTTTTTCCCCATGAGCTGTCGGGTTTAACTCAAAAAGAGATTGCTGAAGGAAAGTCTGACTTAGCCAATATTTTAGCATTATTAAAATAGCATGACGGAATATTCGCCAATGAAACTAATATTGATATTACTTACTTTTACTGTTATTTCAAATGTACTTGCTGCTGATGATCAGCCATTTACTTTAAAAGGTAAATGGCTTGTTGAAACTAATGGCCAAGAAATGATCCACCCACAAACTTCAGCATTAAAGTTGTGGCGTGGCAAGTTACTATCGATTTCAGACCGTTCAGCGGTTCAGTCTCAACAAAAGCAGTTACATATTATCGACTCTTCTACAGGGATGGTGGCGGAAAAATCATTAACTATACATTTAGCTGACAATGTTAAAAACAGCTGTTTTTCAGAATATCTTTCTGGAAAACCAGATTTTGAAGCCTTAGTGGTTGCGCCTAATAATGACCGCGTTTTTTTTGTTGTAACCGAAGATGCTCGTCCAACGGTGCTCTCATCTTCTTGCCAAAAACGTTTTGATAATACAGGCTCTACCGATTACCCCTCACTTTTAGTCCGTTTAGAACTCACTAAAAACAATGTGTTGTTAATAACCCATGTTCGTCCTATTCAATTTGATAGCGATTTTAACATTGGTAATTTTCCTAATGATGGTATTGAGGGTATGGCTTTTGGTCAAAATAACACCTTATATCTTGGATTAGAAAAAGACAGTCAGGGGAGTGCTCGAATTTTTTCGTTACCCATAACAACAGATTTCTGGCAGTTAACCGATTTCATCCAACTCACTGATACTCAAGTTTCCTTGCCCAAGTTTGCCAGTGGTAGGCACCCAATAAATGGTATGGATTATTTACCTGTTAAAGGTCATGTGGGTTATTTAGTCGCTGCAGCAAGAAACGATGATCAATTGTGGATTATTGATTTAGCAAATAAAAAACCAACTAAAGTTATCTCAATGAAATTTTTAGCCCCTATTGGTAACAATAACGAGCAGTGTGGTCATAACGATTGGGAGGTTATCAAGCATACATCTTTGGAGGGAATAGCGGTAGATAATGAAACCATATGGATGATTAACGATCCTTGGACTGAGTTCTATCTTGATAATGTGATATGTGAATCAAATCGTGATAAATATCAGCATCTATCACCATTGTTGTTTTCGTTTCCCATTTCAAAAAATTGGTTTGAATAAATCACCCCAAGTGATATCTATTTAAAGACTTTTAAGTTTATTCACGACGAGAAAATTTTTGGGCGTGATTGGTTGAATGCGTCAGCTTGGAGCTAAAGCTTAAGGACTATAGTGAAAAAAAGAGCTGACTATAGGTAGGCTTAAGGATAAGTTTAAAAGGAATCGTTATATATTATTAGTAATGACACTAAGGCCTATTTTATTTAAATGCAATATTCGTTAAAAGTCCTCTTTAATTTTATCTGGCTACCCCTTTATTTTACCTTGGTAGGCTGTGGTGGTTCAGACGCTGTTAGTCCCAGCACAACCACAACCATTCCCCCCGCGGTTACTGTAAATTTAGCGCCGTTGATAGAAATAAACTTTGACGATATAACCGTAGATGCGGCCAGTTTTTTTCAACGAGATCTCATCGGACGTTTCAGTGACGAAGGTCCTCTAGTGATTAGCCTCACAGAAACGGGAGAAGATAAGTTACCGAACTGGTTGTGGTTTAATTCTCTGGAAACAACTGTTGTTGGCATTCCATCGATTTCAAATGCGGGTGATACCAGCATTTCTATAACGGCCACTGATGAACAAGGGCTGTCAAATACTGTTGACTTTACCATCAGAGTAACCTCAATTTCGAGTGAACTGTCAGAAGCTGAAATCGCTGAAGATAAAAGTTATATTAATGATATTTTATCTAAAGAGTCCAAATTCGTCCAAATGGGAGTCGGTGTTAATGAAGTTACCGCACTCACCCATGATGGGGTCAAACTTAACAGCAGTAATTTAAACCCGATAGGCTCCCCCAGCCGCTTTAGTGCAGCCTCTAAGGAGTCATTGCACATCAATGTATTAACTAAAGCGCTGTTAAATAATGAACGCAGCCTACTTTTAATTGCTGCCGATGATTTGGTAACAGCAAGGTCTAGAGCACTTACTATACTTGAACAAAAAATCACTTCCTATGAGCAATTTAACCTCGAGTTCCGCGCCTTTGGTGGTTTTCTCCCCTGGTTTATATCAGAAGATAGGGGCAAGGGTGTTAAGGTTTATCCCCTATCAGGTTGGGAAGACCGGCTACCCGCCTTAGATAATGGTCAACTGGCTTGGTCGATATTTTTGCTTTATAAAACCCTCTATCAATTAGGTTATAATGACTTAGCTAGCCGTTACGAGCAACGCTTTCAACTCATGGCCCGCAATGCTAAGACTATATTTTTTGATCCCCAACGCAATGTTGTTTCAGGTATTAGCCAATTCATCGACCAAAACGGTCATTCAGATCACTCGCTTCCCCCTGAGCAGTTGAATTATATTAAAGACAGCTATGGTTTGACTGATCCCTTTGAAGGCGAGTTGATGGTTATGTTTATCTCGCTTTTTAGCCCCGACTTATCACACACTGAAAAACAAGCTATGTGGGCAAACAAGTTCATTAACACTCGCAACTATTATAAAACCTCAGGCGAGGCAGTAACCGTTGTTGAAGGTTGGGCATTTTCTTCTCACGAGCAGTGGAAGTTTTTAGTTTTACCTTATTTTGATTACCCTATGGCTCGTGAGCTATTTTTAAACGGAGAGAAAGTCAGAGCTGATTTCTCTAATCGGAATCAGTTTCGTGGTTTTTTTGCCTCAGTCAATTCCGCCTTCGATTATATTTCATTGCTGGGCATTCAATCGGTTGCCTCTGAAGCGGGTGTGGTTACCAGTCATATCGCACCGTATGCTACTTTCCCGATGTTGCTCGCAGACCAGATAAGTCAAAATAACACGGGGTTACGTTGGTTTAGAAATGTATTAGCATACGATAAAATGTTGGGAGATTATGGTGTCACTGAGTCTTACCATACCAGTACATTTGATATTGCCCCTTTACTTACTTGGGATGGCAAAGTATTAACTGATTTAGCCCTCATGGGCGGGGTATATCATGAAATCCGAGACTTTATGATTGAAGAAAAGATATACCTTCCTTTCATGGCATTGATTGAACAAGAATACAATAAAATAACCGACGCTGTTGAAGGCACTAATTTAACCATCGCGGGGCCTTTGGTAACCGACATCCCGATGAATCGATGTGCTGAAAACGTTGCTGTAGCTGGAATAATTAATGATTTTGATTGTCAGCAATTAAGGTCACTTGCTAGTATTACGGTAGTTGAAAATCCAACGGTCTCAGTTGGTAACCCAAGTGAATATGTTGGCCAATATACTAATCCTTCTGGCCAATGGGATGCCTTGATTATTGACTTTAATCAGGCTATCGATTTGTCGAGTCATAATGTATTTAGTCTGCAATTAATGGCACCTGTTAAGGGGCTTTTAAAAGTGAAATTGGAAGGAGGAAACTCTGCTGAGACTGAACAAGACATCTATGTTTCAAGGCTTGATGAATGGGTGAATTATACTTTTGACTTTTCCGAACAGGCGGATAAAGATCATCAAAAAATTGCGATATTTTTCAATGCTGGGGTAACTAATGACGGTACTGATATTTACTTTATAGATGATGTGGCGCTATCAATAAAGGAGAGGTAACCGATTTATAAATGCACTTATTAGCACTATTTATTGTTTGGTTATTTTATAGGTGGGGGGGCCTGTTGTTATTCGGTATTGTTACTGTGCCTGCCTAGATACTTTGTAGGGAGGTCTTCCCTAAGTGGCTGGTGACGGGTTATCCAAAAAAATAGAAGGTGGTTAACTTTTGTGCTAATGTTCCTAAAAATAATAAAGAATGGAATCAATATGAATCAGTTAAACGCATCAATCTTGGCAATTTCTTGCTGCACATCACTCTTACTTGGCGGCTGCGGTGGAAGCTCCAATAAGGACGTCACAACCCCCGTAATTAGTTTGGAGGGGCCGGCCAGCGTCAGCCTAGAGGCAGGCACGGTCTACACCGATGCAGGCGCCACAGCGACTGATAACATTGACGGGTCGATTACCCGCAGTATCCTCACAGATAACCCCGTTGATATAGACACAGTGGGTACCTACACAATTACCTATAACGTAAGTGATGCAGCGGGTAATGCAGCAACAGCTGTAACGCGTACAGTCGTTGTGTCTGATACCACATTGCCAGTGATTAACTCACTCGGTGCAGCCAGTGTTAGCCTAGAGGCTGGAACGGGCTACACCGATGCTGGCGCGACCGCGACTGATAACATTGACGGGTCGATTACCAGCAGTATCCTCACAGATAATCCCGTTGATATAGACACAGTGGGTACCTACACAGTCACCTATAACGTAAGTGATGCGGCGGGTAATGCAGCAACAGCTGTAACACGTACGGTGGTAATTGTTGAACCGGTTTTGACCGGCTACTTCACCGACAGTGCCGTTGAAGGACTGACTTACAAAACTGATACTCAGTCAGGCGTGACGGATTTAAACGGTGCCTTTACCTACCAAGCCGGTGAAACAATTGCCTTTTCTATAGGTGATTTCATGCTTGGAGAAAGTGCGACTGCGGCGCCAGAAATGACGCCCCTTGATTTAATACCTGATGCATTCTTACCAACAACAAGAAATGAGCTTTTACCTCTTTTGAGAAACAAAACAATCAATACAGCAGAGGTTATTGCCTTTAGAAAACTGAGTAATATGCTCACGTTTTTGCAGGCACTCGATTATGACAAAGACGCGAGCAATGGCATTACTATCGTTGATGGTATGGGTATCGTTCTTGAGAGTGTAAGCATTGACTTTGCTGCAGAATTGACGGAGTTCAAAGAGGCTATTCCTTTAAGGCGAGTTATGAGTGCAGCAGTGACACAGAACTTAATCAGCTCAGGTTTTATTAAGGAGCCGGGGCAAGC
>Ga0307488_10001482_pt1 | contig 19534 bp, 17 predicted proteins | sample SB02metaG_FD_202248 | JGI IMG/M metagenome (GOLD analysis project Ga0307488, IMG submission 202248) | Sea-ice brine microbial communities from Beaufort Sea near Barrow, Alaska, United States - SB 0.2 | ecosystem: Environmental > Aquatic > Marine > Coastal | place: USA: Alaska | collected... | reverse complement strand
TTAGTCTATTTCCCCTCTTCATTGTTATTAAGTTAATTCTTAAGGAATCATTATGTCTTTAAAAAACATTTCTATTAAATGGGTAGCTATTGGCTTTATCACTTACATGCTGCTTACGGTTATTGCGGCGGGTGTACTAACATCAGTTTGGATGGCTGGCCAGGACTTAGCGGGCCTGAGTCAGCAACAAGTATCATTGATGGCAGAAACATCACCATTTATCATTACGTGGAGTGTTGTAATCGCCTTACTAGCAACACTATTTGTCAGCATGCTGGTCACTAAGAAGTCGAACCGGAAAGACTTTGCAAACGCCACAGGTCTTGCAGTGTGCCTTACTCTGTACGGAATATTGAGTATTTACCTTCACCCTGAGCACGCTATCTTGCATCAGTTTGGAAAATTAGTTGGCCCGATCACCCTATGCTTATTAGGCGCTTATTTAACAAACCAATGGAATAAAAGGGGGCAGAATGGAATAGGGGTCAGTGTCAAATTAACAAAAAAGGGATCGTAATAGGTTTGTTTTTTTGGCAGCTCAGCCGCAGCTTTTCATTGCCTCTGTAAAACGGCAGTGTTGAGGCCTGCGGGAGAATACCCGATAAAATCCTTCACCTTTCCCTTATTTGAACCTCACTGATTTACTATCACCGCCTTCTTTTTGGGGCCCCGCAAAACGAACGGCTCTAACATCACAAGTTTGTCCCCGCAGGTTGCTTAAATTTACACTGACACTGACGAATCCCCACGCAATATACATAAGAAACAATGAGATAATTAGAAAGTAAAGTGAACATTCATAGTATTTGGTGATCAGTTCTATCGCCAAACACTATGAATGTAAAACAACTATTAGCAAAATATTTATTAGATGTCACGCCAATCATGCACAAAATTCGTCGATCGAGTTTATTTGCAGCCATTGAAAGTACCATTAATGGTGGGGTACTTTCTGTTACTGGACTAGGTCGTAACATTGATAATCGTGCTTATGAAAAACATCGCATTAAACGTGTTGACCGATTATGCGGTAATGTCCATTTACAGCAAGAAATCCCCCTCGTTTATAGTCACATGTGTGCTGCTATTGTTGGCCAACATAAACAACCTATTATTCATGTTGATTGGTCAGACATGGATACTCGTAAGCAGCATTTTCTGATTCGCGCATCGATTGCCACTCAAGGACGTTCATTAACGCTTTATGAAGAAATTCACCCATTGAGTCTTAAAGAGAAACCCAAAACACATCGGCTATTTATGTAAACGTTAAAGGCGATGTTACCTCAAAATGTAACACCCGTTATCGTCACTGATGCAGGCTTTAGGATCCCTTGGTTCACACTAGTAGAGTCACTTGGCTGGGACGTTGTTGGCAGAGTAAGAAATAAAACGTTTTGTAAGAAGAAACGCGATATTACGTGGCTTCCAGTCAAGTCACTTTATCAACTAGGTAGATTACGGCCTAAAGATTTAGGGCAATATCAACAAGGTATGAAACAGTCTTTTGAATCGAGAATGGTCGTGGTATGGCGCAAAGCTAAAGGACTAAAAGATAAGACAGCGACAAGGGATCGAGCCAGAAGAAGCAAGAAATCTAGAGCCTGTACTGAACGTGAAAAAGAGCCATGGTTACTGGCCACTTCTTTGAATAAAACACAGTATTTATCAAAAAAAGTTGTCAAAATATATGCCACGCGAATGCAAATTGAAGAAAGTTTTCGAGATGTGAAAACAGGATTCAAAATGAATAGTTGTAGCTCTAGAAATTCCCCACGCCTAAAGGTATTACTTCTCATAGCGTTGGTGGCACAATACTTATTATTCTTACTCAGTTTAGCGGTAAAAGCGGCTGGAAGACATAGACGTTATCAGGCAAATTCAATTAAAAACCGCCATGTACTATCTAACCAATTTATTGGACTACGAGCATATAAAGATAAACAGCTCACACTGTTAAAAAAGCACTGGAAAGCAGCGATGGATGAAATGAATTTATTAATCTCTGAGCCACAAGCGAGTTTTTAAGCTTTGGAATTCATGGGGATCCCTCAGACTCTGACACTTTTACTTCCCTTTTACTTCCACATTGGCGCCCTTCACTTAACCTTGCAACTCATCAAGGATTAAATGTGCCGAGTTGAGTGCGCCTTCGATAAAGCCGTGATAGTCAGAGTAGGCTTCGCCACAAATATGCACATTTTTGCGCCCGGAACCGATTGAAAACGCTTTAAACGCCGCTTGGATTTTCCAGGACTGTACGCCTGGTTGCCAGCCGTGATTGCCGGCACCGTAGGGCTCACATGCCCAGTCGCGCATGCCACAGGTGACGATAGTATTTTCGATAAAGCTGGCGGTTTCACTGAGCGTGCGATCGGCAAATAGGCTTTTGGCATTCTCGTTCAGTTGTACAGTATTATTTTCACTGTCTGAGCGTAGCGCCCGTTTTACATCCCGCGCCACATATTTGGCAAACTCTTCGATCAAGTCACTGTTTTTGTCTATTTCCGCTCGATCATGGCTTTTGGGATCCTTGATGTAGTGTCGCCAATATTCTGTTGCCGGCGTATCGGTATACAACATGATCATGCCGTTGCCATCATCAATTCCACCCGACTCGCGACGAAAATAGTGCAACTCCCGGGTAGGCATGCGATTGGCGTACTGCTGTGGACGCTGTCCCGGTTCCCACCAGGGGCTGTTAGTCACAAAAAACACTTTAGACATGGCAAAGCCATTCACTGTATTGAGTTGTTCGGCGATGTGGTTGGGCAACGACCGGCTTAGGTGGGACAACGGCAGCTTTGGCATGGCCAAGAATAGCCTTGAAACAGTGGCTATTTTGTTGCCTTCCCGGGTTTCAAAAACCAAATCGAGGCGATCTTGATTGCTGTTGCTTTCAGAAAAGGATTTCAACTGGTGGGCGTTATAGATTTCCACATTGGATAGCTGGTGTAATTGTTGTAACAGGTGGTGGGTGATTTTTTCAGTGCCGCCCTCTACACTGGCTAATTTTTTACCAACGGTTTTAAGTGCCCTAAGCCACCAAATCATCCATTCAATCGCATTTAGGTTTTCCGGGATCATATGGTAGAAAGTGCCGGTGTCGCGAATTTTCATCAGCGCCTGATGACTTAAAATACCGTCGGCGCTAAGTGCGTTCCAAAAACCCAAGTTCCATAAATATCTTCCCCGCAGTTTTTGCGTGCGACGCATACGGCGGTAATCGACCTCGGTGAGGCTGTCAATCCAGGCTTGATCCTCGGGGTCGCGCGCTAATATGAGCATGATACCGCGCTTCAAAAGTTGCAAGGCATCCAATTCCATTTCATCGGCCAACAGATCGTATTTAGGGAATTGAATATCCTCTGCACTGGGGCCGACGAACTCGATAAGCTTGATCCCAAGATCGGCCACCATTTTTGCAAAGCGAGGTTGCAGCGAAGGTTCAAAACGCATCGGCCCGAATTCAGCGAGAAAGCCATCCATATCGACGGTTTCCATACGTCCGCCAAAGCGGTCACCGGACGCTTCAAGTAATACCACTTTTTTACCCGCCAAGCCTAGTTTCCAGGCACTATAAAGACCCGACACCCCCCCCCCGACTATGGCTATGAGTTCTTCGTTAGTGTGAGCAGAGGACCAATGACATTCTTGCATGAACAACCTTTAAAATATGACTAGAGGGTATTTTACGGCGCGACACTGTAACTGATAATGGTAAAAATGTCAGCTGGAAAACGTACATAAAACTTACATGGACATCCAGTGCGCCTAGATAAATCGGTAGAAGATCGGAGCGGAGGCCGCCCCGGATATAAGTCCTCTACTTGGTAAGGTAAGCACACCGCCAAGACCCCGAGTCATGGACTTTGCACCGTAAGGTGTCGAGTTAAGCGTTGACAGGGGAAACCATAGGCTGAGTATTGAGCTGCGAAATCTCCACTTAAGCGTGCTGACCTTGTTGGGTGAAGGGGAAGGCAATACGACTAATAGATGAAATGCCCTAAACGGCGGTGCTAGTTATTGGTTGACGCTTCGCAGTCATAGACCTTGTGCATGTGGTGATGTCTTTTATGCACAAATCGGGAGATCCAGCGGTTTGGTAGGACACGGATTGTCTTACACATTGAGGGGAAGTCATGAGACGAAGCCTTTGATGATAAGCCACTGGAAGTCAGACAGTCTCATAGTAGTGAAGAAGCACGCGAACAAATTGAGTTAGCGCTCAAGACGGAGTGTGTGGAGCGAAGGGGGCTGACAGAGAGAAAACCATTTCAACAGGAGAATAGCCGTGACACAGAGCATGGAAAACCTAGTTTCAGGTTTGGAAAGGTTAGGGAAAGTAGCGAAGAACGATAAGCATCTGAAGTTCAACAACCTAATGCATCACATCACCCCCGCATTGTTACTTGAGGCGTTTAACAAGCTCAATCGACAAGCGGCCAGGGGAGTGGACAACCTGAGTTGGCAGGATTACGCGAAAGAGTGTGAACAACGCCTGACAATATTACATGAGCAACTTCAGTCGGGAAAATACAAGCTAAAACCGGTAAAACGGCAATGGCTTCCCAAAAGCAACGGCGAACAACGACCGATAGGTATCACGTCACTGGAAGATAAAATCGTCCAGCAAGCATTGGTACGGGTGCTTGAACCCATATATGAAGCTGACTTCTTAGGCTTCAGTTATGGGTTTAGGCCAAACAGAAGTCAACATCAGGCATTGGATGCCGTGTACATTATGGTGAGCTTTAAAAAGGTCAGTTGGGTGCTGGATGCGGATCTGAAAGGGTTCTTTGATAATATTGATCACGCATGTTTACTGCGTTTAATCCGGCACAGGATTTGTGATGAAAGAGTGTTGAAACTCATTGCCAGCTGCTTAACAGCGGGGGTAATGGACGGCCACACTCGATGTAAAAGTGAAATAGGTACGGCCCAAGGCGCGGTCATATCGCCGCTTTTGGCGAGTATTTACCTTCACTATGCATTGGATACGTGGGTGGTAGAGTGACGGTTACGCGAAGCACGAGGAGAGGTGTACATCATCCGATATGCCGATGATTTTGTCATGGGTTTTCAATATCAAGATGATGGAGAGCGCCTCAAGCGAGCCTTGGAAACCCGTCTTGGTGATTTTAAACTGAGTTTACACTCAGGCAAAACGCAGCTGATAGAGTTTGGTCGTTTTGCCAAAAGTAATCGAGAGCAAAAAGGGGTAGGTAAACCCAAGAGTTTTGATTTTCTTGGTTTCACTCATATTTGCTCAATCCGCAGAGACAATGGAAAGTTCAAGTTAATGCGCGAATCGATAAAGAAGAAACTCAGGGATAAAATCAAGCAAATAGGTCACACATTAATGCAATACCGGCACAAACCGCTATGGGAATTAGGCAGTTGGTTAAGGAAAGTATTAACGGGTTACTACAACTATTTTGCTATCCCAGGCAACCACACTAGTCTATAGATGATGCGCACGGAAGTAGCGCGAGCTTGGGTCAAAGCCATACTACGTCGAAGCCAAAAAGGAAGAAATTTCAATTGGTTTAAGATGCAGCGATGGATAACACGATTCAGCCCGCATACACGCGTGCGCCACCCGTATCCCAATCAACGCTTTCACCTTTGACTCGATGTAGGAGCCGTATGCGTTAGTATCGCCCGTACGGATCTGTGCCGGAGGCCTGTTTTATGTTGAATAAATCAATGTAAATCAGGGCTTTACGGCGATTGATAACTTTGCCTGATTTTTGAACTGAACTACACTTATTCGGTGTTTCATTTTCAGTCCGGTAGGTGGGTTAAGCCCCAGCTTCACAAAACCAAATCAGTTTAATTGATACCCCTTTTTGTGTGCCCGGAGCTGAGCATCGGTGTATTGGTAATTACCCGCTGCATGCGGTAGTCTTCACCATTTTTCATTTAGGCAAACCATTATTAGTATACTACTGAAAAATATGAATAAAGTTCTTGATTTTAGCGTTTTTGACAGCAATTTTCTTCGTTATAGCTTAATGGCTGGCTTATTAGCTTTACATAGTTTTACGGCCATGGCTAAAGACACCGCAGCTGCAGGCTCGATCGACATTTCCCCAGTCAACAATACGGCTGATAATAGTATCTATCCCTTGAGTTATTTCGATCAATATTTACCCCAAAACGCTTTTCAAATGATTGAACGATTACCCGGTTTTAATTTTGACTCAGGCGCTAATCAACGTGGTTTCGGGGGCAATGCTGGCAACGTACTCATCGACGGAGCACGTCCAACGTCTAAGTCTGGCGGTTTAAGTGCTGCGCTGATACGTATACCTGCGGCCCAAGTTGTGCGGATTGAAATATTAAGAGCCAGTGAAGGCAGCGGTGAAGCGGCAGGTCAATCTATTGTCGCCAATGTTATTAGAAAAACGGAAGGTACCAGTGGCACATGGGCTGTTAAGCTTAGACGGGATCCTAGCGGTGAAATACAACCTAATATAGAGGCCGCGATTAATACATCCATTGGTGATTGGAAAACGGCTTTCGACGTGGACATTGGTAGTGCTCCTGTTTATCAGACCGCCATCATTGCAGACCGTGCGGCTGATCAACAGCTAAGCTCAAGCACCAAAGAGACTTTTGACTATACTTCAAATTGGTTGTATGCCAATGGTGAGGGCTCTTCTAATATAGGCAGTGGTTTACTGACCATCAACACCAGAGTCGGGAAGGATCGTGGAAAGGGAGAGACGGTACGTGATATTTTTAATGGGCGATTGCCTGATGAAGCATCTGCAGATGAATTTCGCGGAATCAATGAAAAAAACACCACGCAGATCGGAGAATTGGGTGTTGACTGGACAGATACACACAATGATTGGAAGCTACATGTCATTGGTTTAGGTGTCTTAAATGACCAAAACTTTGAGGTCTTAAACCACAGGACCAATTCTCTAACAAACACATCATCTCACTACCGCTATTCACAAGCGGCACATAAAACAGAATATATTTCCCGTATAACCTATGGGTATGTGGGAAAAAGTAAGTTTAAACCTGAATTTGGTCTTGAGATTGCAAAAAACAAATTAACCAGTCAATGGATGTTATTTAACAATGGCCTTCAGTCCTTTGATGATTCGGGCAAGGTAGTCGTAGCAGAATTAAGAAGTGATATTTTTACCACCTTTGTTTATCAAGCCAGTGACGCTTTGACCATAAAAGGAGGGTTAACCACTGAATTTTCTAATTTACAGGTGAGTGGAGAACGCCCAAACAAAAAAAACTTTACCTTTATTAAGCCTAGGTTATCTGCAACGTATAGATACAGTGCCTATACCCAATTTAGTCTTGAAGGTGAACGACGAGTGGCTCAACTGGATTTTAATGACTTTGCCAACAGTGTTGAAGCCATTGAAAATCGAACAACGTCAGGCAACTCAGACCTAGAACCCTCTACCACCGACGAAATAGCAGCCAATTACGATTGGAGTTTCAGTGAACGGGGTAGCCTAAATGTGAAAATATTTCATCAATGGCGAAGTGATATATTGGAACAAATAATACTATCGACTGAAAGCAATGCTACTGGACTAGGTAATGCCGGTGATGCAACATTTTGGGGGGTAGAAACCAATGTAAATCTTCCCCTCGATTGGATATTACCTAAGGGGTTGATTGAACTTTCACATTCTTATGCCGATTCGCGTTTTAATGATCCCGTTATTAATGGCATACGAACTGTGAACGGTTACACGCCCAACTTTCTCAGTTTTAAATTACGCCAAGACATCGTTGCTCAAAAACTTGCTTGGGGACTTGAGTATTGGGGGAGCTTCACCGACAATAATTTTTATGTTGATGAAATTCATAGGTTTAGTGGCAATAAACGGATTCGTGTGTTTGTTGAAACGAGTCGTTATTTTGGGGTTAAAACGCAACTTGAAGTCACGCACTTAAATACGGGCAAGTATACTAAGTCTCGTTTTTTCTATGAAGACAACCGTGGTGGCGACTTTCAAGGCAGCGAAGTTGTATTTGTCCGTCAGAGAGCAGAAATTAAATTATCCATTTTCGGTACTTTTTAAACTAGTCATTTAACATTTTAACCTTGGCTGCAAGGAAAGTAGGATTGCTTTGAGTGTGGGGTAATGTTTAAAACACCCAAGCCTGACCAAAATATTAACAGTATACATAGGAGTAATCCTGTTAAGTACCTGCAAGCTGTTCAACAAGTTGACTTTTTCTGCTTCATTAATATGAAAAAGATGTGAATATGAAAAATTACGTTTATTCTACCTCTCCCAACGTAGGCTGCAGAGGATTACAATGCACTACAGGACATTGAGTGAAAATTATTGAATTAGTCTTTTAAACCCAGGAGAGCTTATTTTGTTATTAAGAAAACAGATTGCCATTGTTGTCAGTGCAGCATTTTTAATGGCTTGTAGTCATGATGCACCTACCGATATAACCGTTACCTCTGAGACGGCTCAAGCTGAGACTGCAGCCGTGCAAACTACAGCACCAGTCACGCAAACTGCATCAGAAAAAGCGAATGCATTATTCGAAGAAATGTTTACAGCAAGTGCGATGCGCAGACCGCAGTATCAAACATTTCTTGGTATTAAAGATGATTATGATAAGTGGAATGACGTATCAGAGGAACATATCCAAGAAAATCACGACATTGCTATAGGGAATTTAGCTAAGATTAATGCCATTGATGCATCAGCACTTGATGCTCAAACGGCTGTGAGTTTGCGCCTGCAAAAGCAAACATTGCAAGACAATATCAATGACTTTAAATGGCGTCACCATAACTACCCATTAAATCAAATGTTTGGTATTCATACACAAATACCCTCATTGTTGATCAATCAACACTCCATCGATAATGTTAAAGAAGCGCAAGACTATATTGCGCGTTTACATGCCATTCCTAGTTTATTTGCTCAAGTTATTGATGGTCTCAATATTAGAGAAAAAAAGGGTATTGTTCCGCCTAAATTTGTCTTTCCTTATATTATTGAGTCGAGCATGAACGTCATTGCAGGTGCACCTTTTGATGAAGGCGAAGACAGTGCTTTATTATCTGATTTTACAAAAAAGGTGAACACACTTGAAATAAGGCAGGCTGAAAAAGATGCACTTATTGTTGATGCAGTGAGTGCATTAAAAGGCAGTGTTAAGCTTGGCTATGAAAATTTAATCATCGCGGTCAAACAATTAGCCACTAAAGCGGATACTCGTGATGGCGCATGGAAATTTCCAGAGGGTGAAGCCTTTTTTAACCGTGCTTTACAACGCACGACAACGACGGATTTAAGCGCCCAAGAAATTCATAATATTGGTTTAAGTGAAGTGACTCGGATACACACTGAAATGCGTGACATCATGAAGACTGTGAAATTTGAAGGCACCCTAAATGATTTTTTTGACTTTATGCGGGTTGATAAGCAATTTTATTATGATGAAACGGCACAAGGTAAAGCGCGCTACTTAAGTGAAGCTACCGCCATCATTGATGACATGAAAACACGTATAGACGAGTTGTTTATTGTTAAGCCTAAAGCTGAATTAACGGTTAAAGCGGTAGAGGCCTTTCGTGAAAAAGCAGCAGGTAAAGCGTTTTATCAACGGCCTTCAATGGATGGTAGTCGCCCCGGTATTTACTATGCCAATTTATATCGCATGAGTGATATGCCAGTTTACCAAATGGAAGCTTTAGCATTTCATGAAGGTATTCCAGGGCATCACATGCAATTAGCGATTGCGGGTGAATTAGGTGAGTTACCTAAATTTAGACGTTTTGGGCGTTATACTGCTTATACCGAAGGTTGGGGACTTTATAGTGAATTTTTGCCTAAAGAAATTGGCTATTATAAAGACCCTTACTCAGACTTTGGGCGCCTGGCAATGGAACTCTGGCGTGCTTGTCGTTTAGTGGTCGATACAGGTATTCATACCATGCAGTGGGACAGAGAGCAGGGCATTGAATATTATGTTGCTAACACGCCTAACCCAAAACCTGACGTGGTGAAAATGGTGGAGCGTCATATCGTGATGCCGTCTCAAGCGACGGCTTATAAAATAGGGATGTTAAAAATTCTTGAGTTGCGTGAAAAGGCGAAAACCGAAATGGGCAAGAGTTTTGATATTCGAGAATTTCATGATGTGGTTCTCAAAAATGGTCCATTACCATTGAATGTACTTTCTGAGTATGTAGATGAATACATTCAATCTAATAAAATATAGTCACTAAACTCTTCGTAAAACTATTCACCAAACAAAGCGCTTGTATGCACACAAGGGCTTTGTTTGGTGTGCCCACTGGGGCTGGTAAACCATAAACACACAACTTCTCAAATAACTCACACATATTTCCAAATAAGAAAATCAAGCATTCACCACACAATCTAGTTTTAAGCATTATCTTTCAACTAGACTGCCCGAATCAATTAAACCACCTCAAGGTTATTGGTGCATAGGTTTTAGATCTTATTGCTATGACGACTGTTTAAACCCATTTCGGGGAATTTACCTTTGTTCTGCTACCGATAGTTCGCCTCATTCTCTATTTGCTTATTCTTTACTAACCATGGCCAACTAAGATGCCTTTATGGGTATTTATTGCTTAGGTGCGCGGAGTAATTTAGCGACTGAACTTGCGGTAGCGGTTAGCTCATTATCTTCGTTATATAGGTGACCTTCCATAAACGCTGTTTTGTAGCTTTGCTTTATTACCCAGCCTTCAACACGGAGCTTGCCAGCACGTGTTGGTGCAAGGTAAGAGGTTTTGATTTCAAGAGATGAGACATTCAAAATGTCTGGGTCGCAGATAAAAATAGCATGACTCATGGCTGAATCAAGCATGGCAGTAACAAACCCGCCTTGAACAATATCAATTGAATGGCAGTAGTCTTTGTTGATATTGAATTCAAAGGTACAAGCTGTTTTCTCAGTATCGAAATCTACTAGCTGACCCCCCAGCATTTTGATGAATTTTGGGCCGTGGTCGTTTGTTTTTTCAATCATCTTTTCTTTGCTCTTCATAAATACCTTTATTTTACCTTTAAATAAGATGGTAAGGAGAATAAGCGTGATATCTGTTCTATGCAACAGAGTCGATTGGAACCACTCGAACAGCATACAATAAGTCAGATTCACCCGATAGTGCCGATAGTGCCGCCCTTTATGATGATATTACTTTCTTTCTCCACAGAGCATCGCGATATCAACTGAGGGCAAAGGTGTGTTCTTATAAGCCTCATTGGCTAACAACCAACTGAAATCTAAAGGGGGCAATATCAATATGCTCTGAGCATTGTCAAACACCAGATCTTAGGAAATCTAGATTCAACAAGCTTTCGGCAGTTAAACGTCTTGTGCGCCCCGAATAATGTATCTTATCTGATCAATCGTCACATCAGAGGGGCAGAGGCCGCGGCTCATTAACTCACCGCGAACATTTTCAGGCTTTTTATCGTTAATTATGTCATTGTGCTGCTGTAAATAACGGGTCAATTTGTGTTGAAGTTTTCGTGTTAAACAAGACATACATTTACCAAGTACCGCAAGGTTTATCGTTAAATATGGGGTTATTTGTTATCGGCTTAAGTACAAAAAAGACAACTGTGTTTGTGTGTTTTTTGCCCAAAGCTTCCAGTTGAAAAGTGAGCATAAAACGTTCCAATAATTTTAATCCCTGTTAAATCATCAACTTCATTCAGCTCAAAAGAGCCTGTCAAAGAGCCGACGCTGCGCGGATGATGTTTTTTTGGTGGCTTGGCCACTGCAGGTGATTTACTTTGATGCACTGCGGCCTATAAAGGGCTAGAACGTGCACAGAATGTGTACGGAGTATGTAGAAAACGTGCAGAAAATATGCAGTGAACATGAATACAATATTAATCAATATGGATGGGTTATCTGAGTAACATATATGGGTTATGAACATTGGCGAAACTCAGTCTCTAACTGAATAACAAAAACGCGGTGAAGCCAACAACGAAGTCTAACAAAAGTATCAACTCGGACATGTTTCTGCGGCGTTATAGGTCAACGACAGAGATACAAATATGAACGATATTATTAAACAAAAAATGACGGCTGAGGTTGAAAGAGAATGGGTTGTTTTCTTAATAGGCCTAGGTATTAGTAAATGGTGGAAGTCCATAAGTGGTTACCCGTATTGTTAGCTTAGCGGTGACACTTGAACAGACTATCAAACTGTTTGTTCAGGGGGAGGGTGGTGCTTCCTTCGCGATCTATAGGCTGGTAAGCCTATAGATCCGCTATTACCGTTTATTGACCTTGAGCCCAAATATTTAGCGATTTTCCTAGAGCAAAACTCTGTGCTTTGCATTAGCGTTAGCTAGGCCTCATCTTTTTTATTTTTCGTTTTGCCGGGGAAAAACATATTGGTACTGGCCTGATAGTCTTTATATGCTGGGCGTTTTAGGACAGAATAATGTTCTGCAGGTACCGCGCCTGTGTAATAAACCAGTGTGGTGTACATGAATCTGGATGTAAAAAACAGCCCTACCGCCAACAGACCCCATATCAGTAAAGACTCACGCTCATATAATGCTATCCAAGAAGGGATTGCAGCAATCACCAGACCATTCCAAACCATCCATTCAGCAAAATAGTTGGGGTGCCTAGTGAACCGCCAAAGTCCGACATTACAGACTTGATTTTTTTCGCCAGCCTTGCGTTTATCCTGCAAAAATTTCAGCTTTTGTGCGTCTGCAACAGACTCCATTACAAAAGCACCAATCCAGACTAACAAGCCTATTATTTCCAATAGGGAGAATTCCGGGCTGGGGTTTGCAGCTATAATGAAAGCAGGAAGGGCCAAAAATGATGCATTGGCAAGGCCTTGCACTAATGCTTCTACTTGCATAGCTAAAGGAGTATTTGTTTTCCCCGCTTTTCTCCAGCGTATTTTTTGATACTCATAACGAGGGAACTCTTTTTTCAGGTAACCTAATTTCCACATCTTTAGCGCGCCCATTCCCATCCTTGCCCCAGCAAAAATGTAAGCCATACTGACCACCCCACTACGCAGGCCATGTCCATCACTGAATAAGAACGTGAGTATGCCAATCAACACTAAACCCCAGGGCCAACCAATATCAACATAAGACATCCTTCCCGTGCGCCAAGTGGGAATACAAACCACAAAAAGAAATAAAACTAATTGAAGCCCACCATTGAGCAGACTAATGGAATACATGGAAGATGTTAGCAATAACAGGCACCAGCCTGCTAAAAAGGGTGCAAAGGGTATAAAATTTTTCATTGTTTTCTTAATGACTAGACGTATCAATTACTCTAGCATCTTTTAGCGCGGCATTCTCGGAGCATTAATGATGGGATATCTGAGAAGTATAGGTAGATTAAGCTGTCGGGAACCAATTTTGAGGTCAGTGACGATGATATTGTCATCAGCGTAAACGGCAATTGACGGCTGTTTTGTTTTTTCTGTGCCCTGTGATGAGAATTGAGATTAAGTAAGAGTTTTATTTAATAGTGGCTTTGAGCAAGACCTTAAGCCGCTATTAAATAAGACTCTTGTCTTATATTTTTAGCTTTACGCTGGAATGAACCTTTACCTTTTTTGGCTTTCACTACCTGCATCTTATAAAGCTTGGATGTCACTAATGCGGCTAAAAAATTATCTTTAATTTTACCTCGCCCCAGAATGGCTTCACTCATACTCGCTTTCGCTAATGGTTTTTTGTGCTTACTCATTATGTTTCCTTTAAAATTGTTGATTGATTACGCCAAGGTAACCCATGTTTATTATGCCGTTTATGCATAGCTTTACATAGACCTATATTGAAGATAAAGGTTCGGTGAACTTTATTTTTATTGTTTGGCGAAACTGATGTCAATATTTCTTTATGGAAAGGAGTCGATATGACAGAAAAGCCAAGGGCTTGCTTCTTGATTCAAAAAAGGAAGGGCTTTAATGAATATGCTTGACCTGTTGTTAATTCACATCACTATCCTCTAAACCGGAGACTGCTTGCATAAGAAAGTAAAAGTGCGATGGCATCGCACTTTTACAAAATAGTCTACTGCTTGTTAAAGTGGCTTGCTTGCTTAATCAAAGCCCATCCGGCAACCACAAAATTAATCCCCACCATGATGCCGAGCACCCACCTGGCATTGCCTGAGATATCAGACAATATGATAATTCCAAGTGCACAAGACAAAAAACCACTAACAAGCAACCAGGGCCATGTTGCTACAGGCCTGAGTTGCCATGCTAATATAATTTTAAATAGGCCTTCAGCAATAAATAAAAACGTCAGCAGTAAGGTCAGTGTTATCAGTCCTTGTATGGGATTGAGTAGTAACAAAAATGCCCCCAAGCAATACAATACGCCAATGCCTGCCTCCCACCAAAAACGCTGAGAACCTTTGCTACGCAAAGCATGTATTATCTGACTGATACCGGCAAGTAATAGCAGCCAACCGAGTATTAGTTCAATGGCAAGGGCAGCCGCCATTGGCACGATAAGGGCTAACGCACCGAGTATAACCAAGACAATGCCAGTGTTTTTAATTCCTTTAGCATGCAGCTGCATAAATTCATTAAAGTTGATTTTTATTTGTTCTTTTTTTGAATCCAAAACAATCACCTTTTAGGTCAGTTTTAGTTGGGCCGTCACGTTAGTATAAAATTTTGTGTCGCATTATGGTCTGTGTACAAGACATCCATGATTAAAGTTTCAGTATCACCACATTTTCCATGTGTTATTGAGGATAGCCTGCTAAGTAACCCTAGTTCAAGTTATGTACTTTTAACGGGATCCCCACACTCTCTATAATGATTGGCCGCAAGAATACTGGCCAAGTCATTACATTTTACGCCTTTGTTTTTTAATAATGCATTGACCTGCTTGCTGATTATCTGGCGAATATAAAAAGGCTGATTAGGCACAAAATGATGAATGCTATGTGTGTGGCCAAAATTAAAGCAAAACCACTGGAATGGTATAAAGGCCCAATGATTTAATACTTGAGTTTGCTGTAATAAATTATAGGTACCACCGTAATAATGCATTGATGAGGTGATAAAATTCAAGCATGCCGAACGTAAAAAATTAGGTGCCACCCATACCACCATTGCCACATTAATCCATGGCATCAGCGTCATTAACCAAGCTGGGTAATTCATCACAATGGATGAGTTATCAGCCATGAAATTAACACCATTGAAAAGTATAAAGCTATAAATAATTAGGTAATAAACAGTGACAAAAGGAAGGCTGGCATTGAATATAGTAAAAAAGCGATACCCTTTAATCTCACGAGAAAATTGCTTGGTGCGTATTATTAATCCGAGTAATCCATCACAAATCACCAAGAGTCTTAATGTATGGCTTGTTATACCGTTTCCCACTAAACGTTCTTCAATATCTTGGGGTGTACCTGAGGTTTTGTGATGGTTGATATGAATGCCTTTACGGTACCAAGGATTGACAGTATTTGGCCTAATAATCCACACCATTAACATCATAAAATGATATACAGCAGCATTGGATTTGAAGTATTGCTGATGAATTAAATCGTGTTCAATTTCGTGAGCAATAGAAGCGCATAACGCGGCAATAATAATGCAACTCCATGGAGGAATAACCCCATAAAAATACAAACCACCTGCAGTCATAAAGCCAGATACCGATAATAATAGCAGCCCTAAACCTAAGGCATTTTGTTGCGCTAAAAAAGGGTGGTTGACACGTAAAGTGCTTTCCTGATTTTTTATATACGCAACAATCTCTCTGATGACATTTCTATCCGAGTTGTTCTGCATGTTTTTCCATCTTAATACTTAACCCTTATTATCACTAGGCTACAGGCATTAAAACCTTATGTCTTTGGACTCATTGAGATTAATGTAAAACGCTACGGAGCATCGCGATATACCCCGAGGGCAAAGGTGTGTTTGTATAAGCCTCTTTAGCTACCAGCCAAGTGTGCATCTGTTTCAAATTGTAGGGGGGCACTGAGGGCAATAAATGATGTTCAATATGATAGTTAACGTATACTGGACAGACCAATAATCTCTCCCACCAACTTGAGAGTGTGGTACGGGTATTTTCAAACATATTTTGACTATTGGGGTTAGGTACCACTGCATGTTCACCCACATGGCGGATGCGTAGAAATAGAAAGTAGGTCGTATTATAGGCCAGTAACCAAATCAGATATAACCAAGCTACATTAAGAGCGTAGCAGCATAAGAATAAGCCCAGATTGACAGCTAACCCTCTGAATAAGGCATTATTTGTCACCATGCTTTTTTGTGATGGATGCCGTGTTTTCAGTATATACACCCAAAACTTTAGTGCGGTTAAGCCGCCAAGATCCCGCAATATTTTACGCAGTAACGACGCCTTACTAATAGGATAAGCGGCATAGTTACCTAGATCGGGATCTTTATCAGTACCTACGTCTTTGTGGTGAGTGGTGTGCTGACATGAGTAGGTTTGCATATCCGAAAATATGGGGGCGGCCAGCAACCAAGTACCGATAAACTGATTGAGTTGAGTGGATTTAAAAAGACTGTTATGGCCGCAATCATGCATTAAAATGGCAAAACTAAGTTGCCTACCGCCAATCATTAACAGGGCGATGATTATCGTGACAAGGTTTGGCCAAACCGCCACAAACACCATGGCAGCCATGACCCATGCCCAGCAGCTAAGTACCAACAGCGTGGCACGCAGGTTACTCTTGCTCATTAATTGGACTATTTCCTGTCTGGTGAGTATGTCATGTGCTTTCATCGACTTATCCTAGAGTTGTGAAACGTTAAACAGGGTGGTCTCACCCATAAACTGAGTCCAAATTTTGTGACCACAGGTATCGTAGTCGCACATTGCGTGGCGCAATTCTTCACGCTTGGGTGTGCAGAACATTTCATCCGGCAGTAAAGGGTCCTTAACCAGTAAATTAATCGTTTCCCCGCCAATCATAAAGCTTTCACGTAGCGCGTCCTTTACCTCTAAATTATCGAGGCGTACTTTGCTATGAGTCAATTTGGTCAACTGCTGCTCATAAGTGAATTGCAAGTCTTGGGTGTGCCACAGGGTACTTTCCCAAAGAAACTGCTCGGGGTAAGGAATATCTGCCGCCTTAAATAATAAGGCTGCTTGCTCAAGGCCAACCAACTGATACAAGGCACGTAATTCATTCAATGCAGGGAGCAGATTATTTGGGCGCACCCATACTTTGTTTCTAGCCTTACGAAAACCGAAGAACTGCAAAGTCGTTTGGCTCAATGTACGGATCGCGCGGTCAGGGTTGCTCGGCAACAGTACCATTAACCAGTCGTCTTTCTGCCATTCACCGCGGCGTAAATCTCCAAGCTTCCACTGCTCAATATAGTCACTGATTAGGTCGGTATTTGAATTCATGCGATAGCCGCTGCTGCCGTCGGCCTCTATTTTACCTGTGGTCAGAAGACGCGTTAATGCCACCCGTATGGTGCTCGCTTTAAAATCAAATAACTCGCCTACCGCGATCAATTTAGCCGATTGGCAATAACCACCACGGGTTAATCGCAACACATCAAGGATGATGGTTTTAGGCGTGATTTGACGCTTTCTAAGCATAGGACTAGCTTGAATAAAGACAGATGCTACCATTATTACCATAAGATACATAATATGCAAGTTTGTGTAATGCTTGGGGCGCTTTGGTTCGCAAACATCACAGACGTTGTTTTTCCGTGTGCCATGGGAATGGCGCCGTCCGATGCTTTTTATTTGGTGGCTTTGCCTCATATTGTTTTCTGCCATGTACTAAGATTTAAACCAATCTGGGATCCATTAATATTGTTACGATCCCAATAGTTCAGGGTGTCAGTGTGTTGGCCTAGGATCATTATTCTGCACACCACATAATTCCACATGACATGCTTTAAATGACAAAGGACTCCCTTTGAACTAAAAAACAGGTAGAATTCTTGTAAAGTAAAATTTGAAACTGAGCCGAGGAAATAGAAATATTATGAAATATGAACTACTTGAGGGCGGTATCGCCAAAATTTCACTAGACAACGGCAAAGCCAATGCGGTGTCTTTCGACCTTGCCCAAGAATTTATAGCCAACCTAGACCGCGCCAAAAATGAGAGCAAAGGTGTGTTAATTTTTGGCCACGTAGGCATATTCTCTGCGGGTTTCGACCTAAAGGTCATGGCAACTGGCCCAGAGGCAGCCGCAAAGATGGTTTCTAAAGGTATGCTTTTATTAGAAAAAATCTATTCACACCCACAACCTGTGGTTGCGGCCTGTGAAGGTCATGCTATAGGAATGGGGGTGTTTCTTTTACTTGTATCTGATTACCGTATAGGTGCATTGGGCGAATACGTCCTGAAGCTACCTGAAACTGCCATAGATATGCCTTTCAATGCAACCTTGAGAACACTGGCTAAAACCCACATAGACCCTTTGCATCACTCACGGGCTATTATTCAGTCTCAGGGATATTCGCCTGCCGAAGCTGCAGAAATTGGCATGTTAGACCAAGCGGTTGAAGCAGGCCAAGTACAAGACAAAGCCCTAACAAAATTAGCGGAGCTTTGCGAGTTACCCCGTGCCCGTTATGAAGAAAACAAATTGTTTATTCGAGCTGAAGAAATCCAAGCCATTTACGAGTCTTTGCACGGCGGCGACTAATCGTCTGCTTTTGTGAGTTTTACAATCATAAAAAACCGTAAGTCGCTAGTTGGCGTTTTTTGCCTACCACTATTTCTCTTCTCAGCGCAGGCTAAAGTGTATAATGTGAAGCAACTATCAGACGTTTAAATTGTCAATACTTCACCTTTATATACATTCCACGGCAAACGGACCGTTTAACAAACTATGATGGGTCATAACGCAAAGGTTACACATGCATAAGGCGACAAAGGCAGCCCTGATATCTGCCTCTATTTTTCCTGGTGGTGGTCATTTTTATTTAAAAAGCAAATTAAGAGGGGCCGCATTTGCGGTGTTTTCTGCGGGTTGTTTGTATGTATTAATCACATATGCCGTCAATATTGCTAATGATATTAGTGACAGAATATTAAGTGGGGACATCCCCTTAGAGATAACTAGTCTTATGACTGAAGTCTCCTCACAACTTAACAGTAGTGCCGGTGACCCCCAAAATATTGCCACCCTTCTTTTATTGGGTTGTTGGGGCATTGCTATTATTGATTCGTTCATACTTGGCCGTAAATTAGCGAAGGGGAATTAGGCATCAATTAGGCAGACACCCATGGCAATTTATGCCCATTTTTAGCATGTATTGATCATGGGATCTTGTGGTGTTTTCTGACCTTAAGGCACTCCTAGGTGTGAAATACAGCAGTTTTATTTACAAACCACTACATCATATCTTTAAATCGATTTTTTATATTTAAGTCGATAGGGTTAGCGAATCCGGGAATACGCATTTCTTTATCTGTCATCTGAATGGCATTTTCGTCGATAAGATCCTGACCAAAATGATAAATAGTATCAAAGTTACCTTGGGTGGCTGCGA
>Ga0307488_10001481_pt1 | contig 19546 bp, 18 predicted proteins | sample SB02metaG_FD_202248 | JGI IMG/M metagenome (GOLD analysis project Ga0307488, IMG submission 202248) | Sea-ice brine microbial communities from Beaufort Sea near Barrow, Alaska, United States - SB 0.2 | ecosystem: Environmental > Aquatic > Marine > Coastal | place: USA: Alaska | collected... | reverse complement strand
CAAGTAGTAATGTTCTCAGACTATCGTTAAAAAATAAGGATTGTCTATCCGCAACTATAGCATCTAAAAATCCGCTTATTTGTTCGTCAATCTGTAAATCAACAGGAGTTTCAAAGGCAAATAGTCCTGTTCCAACTGCTGTAAATAACAACGCTAAACCACCCACAATAATGGTCGCCCACTTCAGTGCGTATTCCTTTAATTCTTTAGAAATTGAAGTAGAAAATAATTCTTTCAATCCTAATATCCCTAATAATGGAATACATAGTTCGGCAATTACTTGTATGGATGAAACTGCGCGAAACTTATTATACATTGGAACATAATCAATGAAGAAATCGGTCAAGAAAGAAAAATTTCTTCCCCAACTCATCAAGATTGAAAAAATAGTTGCAGCGACCAGCCAATTCTTTAATTTCCCTTTAACCAAAAACAATGCTAAGACAAATAAGAACATAAATATTGCGCCAATATATGCTGGAGCAGCAACAATAGGTTGGTCTCCCCAATACATCGATGAAATTCGATATAAATAATTGGCATCATCAGGATTTAAACCTTCATTTATAGCATCTTGGAGAAATCGCTGTAACTCGCTATCTTTTAATTCTTCACGACTTGTTCCTCCCATAAATCTTGGAACAAACAAGTTAAACGTTTCCAGTTTTCCATAACTATATTGAGTAATATAATCATTGGTCAATCCAGAAGTAACTTCTTTCGGTGAACCATCAGGAGTAATTGTCAATTCACTCTGACTTCGTGTACTATGCTTCGCATATTCTTGTGTTGCCAATAAACTCGTTGCATTGGTTCCAATAGCAAGAGTTACAGCGACTACTAAAATTCCTATACTTTTTACAAAATGTGGGATTTCCTTTTCTTTAATTGCATCAATCAATAGAATAATTCCAAGAATTAACACAATGAACAATAGATAATAAGTCATTTGGATATGGCTTGCACTTAATTCTAATGACATTGACAGTGAAGTTAAAATAAAGCCTACCAAATATCTTCGTTGGAAAACCAATAAAATCCCTGCTAAAACCATTGGCATATAAGCAATCGCATGTGCTTTTGCATTATGGCCGACTCCAAGTATGACAATCAAATATGTTGAAAACCCAAAACCTAATGATCCTACAATTGCTAATTTCCAATCTACTTTTAAAACTAGTAATAGTATAAAAAAACCAATGAAATAAAGAAATAGATAATCTGCAGGTCTCGGTAAAAAACGTAATATCTTATCAATCTTTTTTATAAAATCATATGGATAGTAAGTACTGACTGCGTAAGAAGGCATTCCTCCAAAAGTGCCGTTGGTCCAATAAGGTTCTTCATCGTTTTCCTTGCGATAATCAACAATTTCTTTGGAAGAGCCGATGAATTGTGTGATATCACTTTGTTGGATTTTTTGTCCTTTAAGAACCGGAGAAAAGTAAGCCAATGATGCAATAACGAAAATTGCAACCGCTATCAGATAAGGAAACGCATTTTTAAAATTCATATTTCTATTTTAAAGACTAATCGACTTCTTCATAATCCACATATTCACCTACACTATTGTCAGAATCCTTAGCTGCACTTGGTTTCTTATCAATAACGGTTTCTCCAACTTTTTGTTGGCTTTTAGGTGCTTGCTGCTCCTGTTGATCTTTAACTTTTTGTTCAAATTTATTTACAACCCTTTTTAAAAACATTGGAAAAATGATTCTTCCAATAAATTTAAAGACAAAATAAAATATGACTATCCCTACTAAAAACCTCATAATCTTTGATTGTGCTACTGCTTAATATCTCTTTTAAAAATTTACTTCAAAAATAACAATTTGAACCAACTTAAAACGTTTACTTATATAAAATCTTATATTTGACGTAACTAAACTCAATTATATGAAACGAGCATGTTAAAATTTTTATCACGAGATGGAATGATTAATATCGAACAGCATGTAACCATTGAAAACAATAAAAATTAAACTCATGAAAAAGTTTTGGGTAATCGTATTATTATTGATTAATTATCAATTTGTTAATGCTCAATATACAGAAATTATCAATTCGAAAAGACCAGGACTTTCAGAAAGCCCTTATGGAGTTGGAACTGACGTGATTCAAGTTGAAACTGGCGTATTTTTTGGCAAAAATACTTCAAACGCTACTTTTTCTAAAATTAGCCCTCAAGGTGTAAATTTATTTTTACGCTATGGAAAGTTTATGGAAAAACTCGAAATCAACGCCAATATTACCTATCAAAAAAACGAACTGCAATTCAATAATATTTTTACTTCAACCAAAGATATTAAAGGAATAAGCCAATTAACTATTGGAGCTAAATATTTAATTTTCCAGCAAGAATTTGACGATAAATCTAAAGAAATTCGAAGTTGGAAAAAAAGAACCGAATTTGATAAAAAAAGATTGATTCCATCAGTAGGAGTTTATCTTGGTTTAAACACCAACTTTGTTGGAGAAGAATATAAAGAAGAAGGAATGAGCCCCAAAGCGGCCATTTTATTACAAAATGACTTTACACAGCGTTTGATTTTAATCACCAATTTAATTGCAGATAGGATCGGAAAAGATAATAAATCCTATTCCTATATTGCTACAATGACGTATTCAATAACTGACCAATGGTCTTTCTTTGTTGAAAATCAAGGTGATTTTTATGTAAATAAAACTGATTTTCAAATAGGTACAGGAGCCGCATATTTATATACTAAAGATTTACAGTTTAACGCTTCTATCCGTACGAATCTTAACAGCAATGAATCTTCATATATTGCTAGTGTCGGCGTTGCTTGGCGACTTGATCGTCATAGTGACAAACTTATTGAAAGAGATACTAATGGAAATAAGAAAAAAAGAGGTGGAGGATTTTTCTCTCGAATTTTCAATAAGAAAAATAAATGATTACCCTAAAAGAAGCAATCACCAAAAATGAAATGCGAGATTTTGTCAAATTTCCTTTTTCACTTTATAAAAATAATAAATATTGGGTTCCTCCTATTATTAAGGATGAAGTAGATGGGTTTGACAAGAATATCAATCCTGTTTTTAAACATGCTAAAGCGCATTATTTCCTTGCTTATCGAGATAATAAGATTGTAGGAAGGGTTGCCGCTATTATGAATAAAACAGAAATTGAAGAACAGAAAATCAGCAAAATGCGTTTTGGATGGTTTGACGTGATTGACGATGTTCAAGTCTCCAAAGTCTTACTCAATAAGGTTGCAGAGATTGGGAAACTAAATAACCTAGAGTTTGTCGAAGGTCCTGTTGGATTCAGTAATTTAGATAAAGTAGGCGTTTTAATTGATGGATTTGACCATCTAGGAACCATGATAACTTGGTACAACCATCCGTATTACATGAAGCATTTGGAAGAATTGGGTTATGTTAAAGCTAAGGAATGGCTAGAACATTATATGCATTTAAAAAATCTAAATCCTGACGATTTCTCTCGTGTGGCGAAAATGGTTCAAAAAAGATATCAATTGCATTCAATGAATTTCACAAAAACAGAACAGATACTTCCTTATGTAGATAAGATGTTTGATCTATTCAATGCTTCTTATGCTAACCTATCTTCTTTCGTTCCGATTTCAGACGAACAAAAGGCATATTTTAAAAAGAAATACATAAGCCTTATCAATCCAGAATATATTGAATATATTGCTGATAAAGATGACAATTTAGTAGCATTTGCAGTTTCAATGCCTTCTTTTTCAAAAGCGTTACAGAAAGCAAATGGAAAGTTATTTCCTTTTGGGTTTTACCACTTATTAAAAGCAAAAAAACAAAGTAAAGAAGTAATTTTATATTTAATAGGTGTTCATCCCGATTATCAGAAAAAAGGTGCCGCTGCACTTATTTTTGATGCGTTTCATAAAACATATACGAAAAGAGGAGTTGATAAAATATTTAGAACTCCAGAACTTGAAGAAAATCAAGCAATCAATAATATTTTTAGAAATTTTCAGCCTGTAAATCATAAAAGACGACGAACTTATAGAAAAGATTTATAAATGCAATTATTCTACAATTCTGAAATAAATTCTACAACTACTCAATTTGTTTTTGACAAAATTGAAAGTCGTCATATTGTAAAGGTTTTGCGAAAATCGGAAGGCGATATTTTATATATAACCAATGGAAATGGCCAGTTATTTACTGCAGAAATCATATTAGCAAATGATAAAAAATGTAATGTTACCATTTTAGAAACGATACAAAAACCGAAACGTTGGGATTATTATTTACACGTCGCAATTGCACCTACCAAAAATAATGATCGCCTAGAATGGTTTCTAGAAAAAGCCACTGAAATAGGTGTTGATGAAATCACTCCTATCATCTGTAAACATTCTGAACGAAAAGTTGTTAAAGAAGAACGTCTTGAAAAAGTACTAGTTTCTGCAATGAAGCAATCTCTTAAATTTCAACTTCCTAAATTAAATCCTACAACCTCATTTACAGATTTTATTGATCAAGAAATAGATGGAGATTTATGTATTGCACATTGTGAAGAAACTGATAAAAAATCCTTTAAAAAGGAACTAAGATCAAAACAAAAAATTACTATTCTGATAGGTCCCGAAGGTGATTTCTCTACCAAAGAAATAGAACAAGCACTGTATAAAAAATTCATTCCAGTTACATTGGGTGAAAGTAGATTACGAACAGAAACTGCCGGAATTGTAGCAGTTCAAAGCGTTGCATTCTTTAATGAATAATATATGAAACGAGCTTGTTAAAATTTTTATAGTCCAAGGCAGTGATTAATAGCGAACTGCGTGTGAACGTTAAAAACAATAAAATCAAACACATGAAAAGACTAATTCTATTATTTTCCCTCATTTCAGTCGCATCTCAAGCACAAGATATTGCCATTTTAAAATATGATGGTGGTGGAGATTGGTATGCCAATCCTACAGCACTTCCTAATTTAATTAATTATTCAAATAGGACTATTCATACTGAAATTGAAGAAAAACCTAAAACTGTTGAAGCCTCAAGCATTGATATTTTCAATTATCCTATTGTGTTTATGACTGGACATGGGAATGTTTTTTTTAATGATGATGCCATTGAGAACTTAAGGATTTACTTGACTTCAGGAGGGTTTCTTCATATTTCTGACAATTATGGATTGGATCAATATATAAGAAGAGAAATGAAAAAAGTTTTTCCAAAATTAGATTTTCAAGAGATTCCATACAATCATCCAATATACAATCAGTCATCTATTTTTAAAAATGGTCTTCCTAAAATTCATGAACATGATAACAAACCGGCACAAGGTTTTGGTCTTTTTTATGAAGGAGAGTTAGTATGTTTCTATGATTATGAGTCTGATTTGAGTGATGGATGGGAAGATGAATCTGTACACAATAATCTTCCTGAAAATAGAGTAATCGCTCTTAAAATGGGTGCCAATATTATTGAATACGCGTTTAAAAATTAGCAAGAACTTCTTTCCACAAAAAACCATTATATTGTAACCGGATTTATCATTTATTTGATATAATATATGAATGAACAATTAGATGCTCTCCAAATAAATTTTGACGATTCCAAATTATGGATTCTCAATATTGCCATTGCTGTTATAATGTTTGGAGTTGCACTTGGAATTACAATTGATGATTTTAAGCGTCTTTTTAAAACTCCAAAAATACTCATTACAGGTGTTTTTTCTCAGTTTATTCTTTTCCCGATTTTGACATTTTTATTAGTAAAAATTATAGACCCAGCACCGAGTATTGCACTTGGAATGTTTCTAGTTGCCGCATGTCCAGGAGGAAATATATCCAACTTTATGACGGTAATGGCTAAAGGGAATGCTGCATTATCAGTGAGTATGACAGCTTTCGCGACGTTGGTTTCAATTGTGATGACTCCTTTAAACTTTCAATTCTGGAGTAACCTCCATGAACCAACAGCAGAGATATTAAGAGTTGTAGAATTAGATCCTTTTACGCTTATTAAATTGGTGATATTGATATTAGGAATACCGTTGATATTAGGAATGCTATTTAGAAAGTATAAACCTAAATTAGCTTTACGAGTTATGAAAATTCTAAAACCAATTTCTCTTATTGTATTTGTAATCTTAATTATTGGTGCATTCTCTCAAAATATTGATATTTTCTTAACCTATATTCATTATGTTCTTATGATTGTGATTGTACACAATATTTTAGGATATCTTTCGGGGTTTTATTTTGCCAAATTCATGAAACTCAGTTACCAAAATCAAAAAACACTTTCTATCGAAACAGGAATTCAGAATTCTGGATTAGGGCTTCTACTCTACTTCGATTTCTTTTTTAGAGTTAGCGGTTTAGATTTGGGTGGAATGGCTTTATTAGTTGCTTTTTGGGGAATATGGGATATTGGATCTGGATTGTTATTGGCAAGTTATTGGGCAAGAAAAGATAGCGTAAGAACTCTAAAAACATAGTACAATATGAAAATTATTTGGTATTGTATTATTAAATTTTACATCCGTTTGGGCTTGTTTTTTTATTATAAAAAATTAAAAGTTGTAGGCCAAGAAAACATTCCAAAAAAAGGCGCGGTATTATTTGTAGGTAATCATCAGAACGCACTGATTGACCCTTTAATTATTGCTACAACCAATAATCGGAACACACATTTTTTAACACGAGCAGGAGTTTTTAAAAAGAAATTAATTATCTTTTTTTTTGACAGTGTACAGATGATACCTATTTATCGAGTTCGAGATGGATGGACAACATTAGCCAAAAATAATGCGATTTTCGAAAAATGCATAGAAATTTTAAACAGTCAGAAGGCATTGCTTATTTTTCCTGAAGGAAGCCATAATCTTGTAAGAAAAGTAAGACCATTGAGTAAAGGTTTCACACGAATATTATTTGGTGCAATTGAAAAATATCATAATCTCGATATTCACATTGTTCCTGTAGGCTTGAATTACACAAGAATAACTGATTATCCTAGTTCGGCTGCAGTCTATTATGGAGAGCCAATTCTTGTAAACAATTATTGGGATAAAAACGATGTTTTTAAATCAACTAATTCTCTTAAGGAAGTTGTCCATAATGGCATGAAAGTACTTACTACTCACATTGATAAAAATGGTGAAGAGTATGATACAACTTCTTCAAAATTGAATCAATTAAAGGTTGATTATTTAAATCCAATAGCAACAAACAAAATAATAAAAGAGATTGATAATCAAAGTATTAAAGATTCTAAATCACAACCAAAAATCCACAAAAGCATATTCTATTATATTTTTCTTATCAATAGTTTTCTTCCGTGGAAACTTTGGAAAAAATTACAAAAAGGAATTTCAGAACCTGAGTTTATCAGCTCAATCAGATTTGGTTTAGGAATCTCTTTATTTCCGCTTTTTTATGTCTTACAATCATTAATACTAAAATACTTTTTTGGCGGAAAAATTGCCTTATACTACTTTATCTTTTCAATTCTTACAACTCTTATTTTAACTAAAATTTCTAAAGATTAATTAAAAAAAATTAAATAATTATAAAATTATAACTAACAAAAAAGCGACATTAAATAATGTCGCTTTTTTGTTATTCTATAATAGCATCAACTATATATTGTTGAATTTCTGTTCGGATATTTTTCTCAATTAATGTTTTGTTTTCCATACTAGGAAATACACGGTTGGACAAGAAAACGTATAATAATTCCGTCTCAGGATCTGCCCAAGTGTAGGTACCTGTAAAGCCACTATGTCCGAAACTTCTATCTGACATACAACCGCAAGTTGCTTTTACCTTAGGATCTAATTGTGGCTTGTCAAAACCTACACCTTTTCGCACTTTTTTATCAGCATAATAACGGGTGTTATAAGCTTCAATAGTCTGAGTCTTGAAATACCTCTGACCTCCATAATATCCTTTCTGAAGGTACATCTGCATGATCTTAGCAACATCATTGGCATTGGAAAATAATCCAGCATGCCCTCCTATTCCGCCCATCATCGCAGCCCCTTGATCATGGACATAACCATGAACCAATTGATTTCTATAGTAATCATCTTTTTCCGAAGGAATGATTGTCTTTTTCTCAAATTTTTCCAAAGGAAAATATCCAGTTCTATTTGCTCCTAATGATTTGTAAAAAAACTCTTGGGTTAATTCGTCTAGATTTTTATTATAATGACGTTCTATAAATTTTTTAAATAAATAGTAAGACAAGTCACTATATTGATAGCCTACTTCAGATCGTTGTTCTTCATCAACTATTCTTTGGAAAATTGAGTCTCTACTATAATCTGTTCTTAAAAATAAATTTTTGGCAACTTTAATCGAAAATTTCCTACTCTTTTTCTTTCTATAATATTCATCCGAAGGAAGTTTGGTAACACTATCCAAGGTATGCCTGAAAAACGGAATCCAAGCCTTTAAGCGCCCATAATGTGACAACACTTCTTTCACTGTTAAAGTATCTTTATTAGTATTGACTAATTCTGGCAACAAACTGCCCAAGGTAGTATCAAGGTCTAAAACTTCTTTTTCATCTAATTTCATTATCAATGGCAAAGAAGATAATATTTTAGTCATAGAAGCAACATCATATACATCATCAGTCGCTACAGTTTTTTTATTTTCATCTGTATGAAACCCGACATTTTTTTGATAAATAACTTTGCCTTTCCTTGCAACTAAAACTTGTACTCCAGGAGCCATTTTCTCAACTACAACAGTATTAAGCATAGAATCAATCCGTTGTAATTTATAACGGCTCATTCCCACATCTTCAGGAATAGAATATCCTAATCTTCTTAATTCATTAGAATTAATTCCATCGCCTTCAGCAAAATTTTCTTTAATGGAAACAGGTAATTTCCCTTTGGTAGATAAGGCTCCAAAAATCATTTGGGCAGATAGTTCTTGAGCCGTTTCACTATTTTGGTAGGAAACTAATACTCCTTCAATATTGGTGAAAGTTTTTATCTGTAATAAACTATAAGGACTTGCAAAAACATCCAAAATCACTTTCTTTACCCTTGCGATCTCTTGCAACCAAACTAAATCTTTATCAGCAAATTTATATCCTTTCCATGGATGAGCACTGGACTTATGAAAACCTACAATTACAAGATTATAAGGCTTTAATAATGCCATAGCACCATCTAACTTATCAACCTCAATCACGTCAACTTGCGCATACCTTTTAAGCATTCGCACATAATGAGTATTGTCATCATCTCCTAATTTTACATAGGCGATTTTTTGACGATCGAGATGTCTTACCGGAAAGATATCAGCGTCATTTTTCAACAAAGTAATAGAATTTTCTACCAATTTTCTATGTAATAATTCGTCCTCAATAGTATTAATATCACTTAACAAATTATGCATTTCTATAGGGTGATAATTATTCAATCCTGCCCAATATTTAGTTTTTAATATTTTCTTAACCGATTCATCAAGACGTTCTTCGGTCAACACACCAGAAGCAAGTGCTTCTTTAAATTTCGCTACTGTTTTCGGAATATCAAGAGGAATGTCCAACAAGTCATTTCCAGCCAGTATTGCTTCCAAATTTATATCTTCAGAAGTAGAAAAATCAGCCGATGCTTTCATATTCATCGCATCTGTTATAATCAATCCTTCAAATCCCATTTTTTGCTTCAGCAATCTAGTTACAACATTATGTGAAAGTGAAGACGGTAAGTTAATATTAGGCTCAATACTTGGCACACTTAGATGTGCAACCATCACACTGCCTATTCCTGAATCTATTATTTTTCTATATGGATACAATTCTATAGAATCTAGTCTTTGTTGTGTGAAATCTACAACAGGAAGTGTGTAATGAGAATCCTGTGAAGTATCTCCATGTCCTGGAAAATGCTTGGCACAAGCCATCACATTTTCGCTTTGAATTCCATTAGAAAAAGCAACCGATTTATTAGCTACATCAATATGATTTTCGCCAAATGACCTATTCCCAATAATTGGATTATCAGGATTGGTATTTACATCAACAACTGGAGCGAAATTAATATGAATTCCCATTCTCTTACAATGTTTTCCAACTTGTTTTCCGAAATCTTCAATCAATTTATCATCCCGAATTGCTCCTAAAGTCATATTCCATGGATAACGAAATGTCTCTTTCAATCTCATGTTTAATCCCCATTCTGCGTCAATCCCTATTAATAATGGAATTTTAGAAAGTGATTGATATTTATTGGTGAGTTCGGCTTGTTTTATGGGTTGATCTTGTAAAAAAATAAGTGCGCCAAGATGGTAGTCTTTAATTAAATCAGAAATGAATTTTTCATGCTTTTCATCAAGATTAGAATATGCAGCCACCATAAACAACTGACCTATTTTCTCTTCTACAGTCATAGAATCCATTAGACTTGTTACCCACTCTTCTTGAACTTCATAATCTTCGGTTAATAATGGATCTAAACTTTGTGCATTCGCAAAAAATGTCACAAAAAATAGCGTAATAAAAAGTATTCTTTTTCTCATTCAATTAGGATTTTCTATTATATAGCCAATAATAGATAACAATTTATTATTATGAAATTACTGTGCCAAAAAACGCTTGTGCCAACTTTCAATTGCTGGAATTTCCCATTTGGAATCAAAATCGCCTTTAGACTGAATCATATTATTAAAGACAGTTGTATCACTCGTGATTTTTCCTTCTTTGGCAAAATTCTGAAAATCAGACAAGGAAACAATATTTATATTCTCTCCAACTTTAAAAGCTGTATTCATTTTATTCATCAAGTCAATGTCAAATTCTTTTTCCAACTGTTGCATAAAGTGTACAGAAGAATCAATTGAACATCCAGAAACACTGTTGAGATTTTCATCAACTCCTAACACTATAAATTGATTATACTTTATTACATAAGATGTTTTTAAGTCATCTCCATGACGTTTCCAAGTCGCCATAAACTCTTCTGTTTTCGAAGCAATTGTTGTTACTTCAATATCTGAAAACTCGCGACTGGATTGATAAACCCATACTCTTGCATCCATTGGTAAAGAATCAAAATGTACAATCATACTATACTTTTTGGTTGAATTTATTTTTTAAATCATCAAGTGTAGTCGCTTCTTTTTTCGGACGACTATTCTCTTTAATTTTTTTTAAAACTTTTTTAGTATACAATGGAAAATCAGCATTTTGAATCCAATTGTAATAGCCTTTATCCTTATTTAAAACCGAAATAACTTTCTGGCCTTTGTATTTTCCAAATGTAAAAACTTCGTTTTCTTCATCATCATACATAATAAAACCTGCCATATCTGCACGTTTTTTATGTGTAGAATATTCGCTCAATTTAGACACATCATTTTCTAAATCTTCGTATTTCTCTAGTTGAGCAAGCAATATCTCATAAGTTGCCAATGTATCCGCTTCTGCTGAATGCGCATCGACCAATTCTTTATCACAATAAAATTTATATCCAGCACCAAGTGTTCGTTGTTCTTTTTTATGAAAAATAACTTGCACATCAATCGCTACTCTATCATTCATATCAAAATCTACTTCTGCTCTCAACATTTCTTCAGCCAATAAAGGTATATCGAAACGGTTGGAATTAAATCCAGCCAGATCACAGCCTTCTATCATCTCACTCACCTTAGAAGCCAACTCATTGAACGTTGGTTCCGTCACCACTTTTTCATTGGTAATATGATGAATGTCAGAGGCTTCTTTTGGAATTTCCATTTCAGGATTTACTAGCCAAGTTTTGCTTTCTTTATTTCCATTAGGAAATACTTTTAAAATTGAAACCTCTACAATTCGATCCTTAGCAATGTTGATTCCAGTAGTCTCAAGATCAAAAAAGACAATCGGTTTTTTTAAATTTAATTCGGTCATTGGTTCGTTTTAATTCACCATAAAAATAAGAATTATTAATGATAAGTAAATGTTAAATAATTGAGATTTATATAGGAGTTTTTAACAGAAAACTACTCGTTATTCAACTCCTTTTTATAGTTCTCAATTTCTGCTTGATATTTGTCAGGTAGTCTTGGTTCTTTAATATCTTCTCTCGATTTTAAAGCCTTATAAACAACCTCCGCAACGATTAACCTTGCTGTAGGCTTATCGTCTGCAGGAACAATATACCAAGGCGCATGCTCTTTGGAAGTGCGATTGATTGCATCTTCATAACAATCTTGATATTGATTCCACAATTTTCTTTCTTTTAAATCGCCAGCAGAAAACTTCCAGTTCTTTTCAGGAATATTCAATCTACGCAACAATCTATTTTTTTGCTCATCTTTTGACAAATTCAAAAAGAACTTTAACACAATCGTTCCATTATCTGAAATATGTTTTTCAAATTCATTAATTGAATCCATTCTAGCATGGTAAAAAGCATCATCTAAATCTTCAATACCTTTTATAGAAGGAATATTTTCTCCCATAATATATCCAGGATGAACACGAGTTACCAAGACATTTTCATAATGTGTTCTATTAAAAACACCTATTTTTCCTCGTTCAGGAAGTGCAATATAATGACGCCATATAAAATCATGTTTCAATTCTTGTTCTGTAGGCACTTTAAAACTATGCACCACAACTCCACGAGCATTGACATCTTTAAAAACCTCACGAATCAGACTGTCCTTTCCAGATGTATCCATTCCTTGAAGACATATCAACATACTATATTTTCCATGTGCATACATCGCATCTTGACGCTTGCTGATTTTTTTTCGAAGTTTTTTTAATTGCTGTTCTGCATCATCATTAACTTCTTTGGTTATTGAATTTTTTAAAGAAATTGGACTCGTAACTTTATAGTTATTCATTTTATAATATTTATATATCCAAATATATAAAATTTGTGTCCGACATAAAAATTGGTTTACAAATTAAACTATCCATCAATTTTATCTTTAGACCTATTATTTATTTCTATCCTAATGCGATTTTAGTCTTAAAACAAATTCGTTATTTAGTTGTCTAATTTTACGACAAATGAATACAACTGTAATTATACAAGGAAGTTCGAAAAGTAATGGTGACACCAATACTATTTTGAACTATTTAAATACATCCAATCAATTTGATATAATCGATTTAAACACAAAGAATATTGGTCATTTTGACTATGATTTTAAAAACGCAAATGATGATTTTCTACAGCAAATGGAAGAAATTATTGAAAAATATGACACTATCATTTTTGCAACACCAGTTTATTGGTACTCTATGAGTGGAATTTTAAAAGTTTTTTTGATCGAATTTCTGATTTGCTAAAAACAGAAAAAGATATTGGACGCAAACTTAGAGGTAAAAGTATGGCGATGATAAGTTGCAGTAATGCCAATGATTTAAAAGAAGGTTTTTCTATGCCATTTATAGAAACTGCAAATTATCTTGGAATGAGTTACCTTGGAGACATACATGCTTGGGTTGAAAATGGAAAAATCAGTGAAGAAGTAAAAGAAATTATCAATACGTTTAGATTAAAAATCTAATAAAAAAAACCGAGTTTAAAACTCGGTTTTTTTATTTATTTACTGGCAAATAGTTTTACATCACTTTCAGAAACTTCATTCTCGCCGAGAATAATCAATCGTTCAACTACATTTCGAAGTTCTCTAATATTTCCAGTCCAATCATATTCTTGCAATAACTTAATCGCTTTGCTAGAAAACTTTTTGGTTGCTGTTCCTTGTTCTTCAGCTATTTTAGAAGCAAAGAAATTAACCAACAATGGAATATCATCTCTTCTATCATTCAACGAAGGAACTTTAATTAAAATCACTGCCAATCGATGGTATAAATCTTCTCTGAAGCGACCTTCTGCAATTTCTTTTTTCAGATCTTTATTCGTTGCTGCAACAATCCTTACATTTACTTTAATATCCTTATCACTTCCTACTCTGCTGATTCTACTTTCTTGCAATGCGCGAAGAACTTTGGCTTGAGCAGAAAGACTCATATCGCCAATTTCATCTAAGAAAATTGTTCCACCATTTGCTGTTTCAAATTTTCCTGCCCTATCTTTATTAGCCCCAGTAAAAGACCCTTTTACATGACCAAACAACTCGCTTTCTATCAACTCCGATGGTATAGCTGCGCAATTCACCTCAACCATTGGTGCTTTTGTTCTACTACTTTTCTCGTGCAACCAATGCGCCACCAATTCTTTACCAGTTCCATTAGATCCCGTAATAAGCACACGTGCATCAGTCGCTGCGACTTTTTCAATCATATCTTTAATATGAGTCATTGCTTTACTATCTCCTATCATCTCATATTTCTTACTAACTTTTTTCTTTAGTAATTTATTTTCGACAACTAGTTCTTTAAGGTCAAGAGCATTTCTTACAGTATTCAATAGTCTATTTAAGTCTGGTGGTTTTGATATATAATCAAACGCTCCTAAACGCATTGTATTAACTGCTGTATCTAAATCTCCATGTCCAGAAATCATAACTACTGGAATTTCAGGTTTTATTTTTTTTATTTTTTCTAATACCTCAACACCATCCATCTTGGGCATTTTTATATCACATAGTATCAAATCATAATCTCCATTCATTATTTTCTCTATTCCTTCCAATCCGTCTTCAGCTTCTTCAACATTATATGCATCATTCTCTTCAGAAATAATTTTGGTCAACACTCTTCGAATTGCTGACTCATCTTCTATGATTAATATTTTTGACATGTTCTCCTTTATTTAATTATAGTTTTGTTTAGAATTGAAATCAAAAACTCTGCCGTTATTTATTAATAATATGAATATCTCTTTGAGGAAATGGTATTTGAATTCCTTCTTCTGTAAATTTTTTATTAATTTCAAAACGGATATCACTTTTAGGAACTGCAGATGCAAAACTATCATTTAATGTAAAAATCAACTTAAACATTAACGCGGAATCACCAAAATCAGTAAAAAGAACCATAGGAGCAGGATGTTGGTATACTTTGGGGTGTGATAATGCGACTTCAATCAATATCTTCTTTACAAGTTCTGTATCACTCCCGTAAGCAACACCAACTCTAACATTTTCTCGAGTTTCTGTTCCGTTCTGCGTCCAATTGTAAAGACTATTGGTTAAATATAAATGATTCGGAATAATCAAAACTTTATTATCAAATGTTACAGCTCTTGTAGTTCTTAACTTAATCTCTTCTACTCTACCCACTTTCCCATCCAACTCAATAATATCTCCAACATGAACTGATTGATCTAATAGAATAAAAACTCCAGAAATAATATCTTGAAAAAATGTCTGCAATGCTAATCCAACTCCAATAAGCAATGCTGTAGATGCTGCTAAAATTGCAGTTAAGTTTATACCTGCAGTTTGAAAAGTAACAAGTAATATAATCAGATAAATCAGCCATCTCGCAAAACTAAAAATCGAGACAAACTTAATTTTGTCTTCAATTGGTAATTTTCTTGATACTATTTTTCGAATTAATCTTAATACAATAGATGTTAATATCAATGCAATTACAACAACAAATATTGCTTTTAATGATATATGCATATTTTCACTAAAATAAAATGTGTGATTTAAAATTTCCCGTATCTTTTCCATACTAATATTTTAACCATTTATACAATTCTTTATAACTAGGTTTTTTACCATACATTAAAATTCCTACTCGATATATCTTAGCAGCAAACCAGACAATCAATAAAAAAGTTCCAATTAATAATAGTAAAGAAATTGCTATTTCCCACCAAGGAACTCCAAATGGAATACGCATTAACATCACTATAGGAGATGTAAATGGAATCATTGAAAAAATTGTAGAAATAGGTCCATGTGGATCACTTATCACAGAAGCAAACCCAATATACACTCCAAGCATCAATGGAATGATTACTGGCAACATAAATTGCTGTGTATCAGTTTCATTATCCACCGCTGCTCCTATAGCTGCATAAATAGAACTGTATAATAAGTATCCTCCTATAAAATAAATGAGAAAAGAGAAAAACATAGTTGCAATCGGTAAGTTTTTTAATTCTTCAAACACCAATTGCGCGTCACTCTTTGCCATAGACTTCATAACTTCAGCCTGATCAGAAGGTACATTTACAACTTGCATATCCAATGTGTCAACTCCAAAAATTGAAGATAAAACTGCGCTAATAATCAATAATAAAATTCCCCAAATAGTAAATTGTAATAAACCAGCAAGTGCAGTCCCTATAATTTTACCCATCATTAATTGAAAAGGCTTTACTGATGAAATTATTACTTCAACAATCCTACTTGTTTTCTCCTCTATTACACTTCGCATGACCATAGCACCATAAATGATGATGAACATCATAATCATATATCCTGCCGACATTCCAACACCTATTTTCATACTATTAATCAACTTTGAAGATTTCCCTCCTTCAAAATCCAATAGTTTTATATTCGCATTTACCTTTGACTCATTTAATTTATCTATATCAATTCCCAGTTGAGTCATTCTTACGTGCCTTAATCTCTCTTCAACTTTATTTTCTAATGAATTTATAACAATAATATTTGGAGATTTTTTAGAATAAAATTCGACATTGGAAGCAATATCATTTATGCTATCTTTTTTTGGAATATACAGCAGTCCATAATAATCACTTATATCAACTTTAGTTTTAGCAACTTCATAATCATCTTCTGAAAAATCCAAATATTTCACAGACTCAGTATCTTCAAAATCTTGATCTTGAAATAAACTTGACTCATCCAGATAAGCAATCACTCTTACATTCTCTTGATTTAATTTCCCTAAATACCCTATTAAAGCTCCCATTCCTACAACCAACAATGGACTTAAAATTGTCATCACTAGGAATGTCTTATTTCTTACTTTGGCAATAAATTCGCGTCGTATTATTAATTTTAATTTGCTCATCTATTTATTCTGGTTTACGGCTTTGATAAAAATATCATTAGCATTTGGAATTTGTTCTGCAAAGTGTGTGATATTACCCTTGGTAGAAAGGTAATTCAACAATTCATTGGAAGACGTTCCATTAGGTAGTTTTATTTTTAATGCTAAATCGTTTCCTAGAGCATTAATAGTTGTCTCTGATAATTCAAATTTTGAAGAGACCTCTGTTTTAACCTCCACGTTCTGATCATTGGTATCTAGAACTATGTCAAATGTGTTGGTTCTAAAATCACGTTTTATATCACTTAATTTTCCATCCAATATTTTATTTGACTTATCAATCAGCGCAATATACTCACATAACTCCTCAACAGATTCCATTCGATGTGTAGAAAAAATCACGGTTGCCCCTTCATCTCTCAATTGTAAGATCTCATCTTTAATAAGATTGGCATTTATTGGATCAAATCCACTAAATGGTTCATCAAAAATCAACAATTTAGGTTTGTGCATAACCGTTACAATAAATTGTATTTTTTGCGCCATCCCTTTGGAAAGTTCCTGCACTTTTTTATTCCACCAATCCTCTATTTCAAATTTTTCAAACCAATATTTCAGTCTATTTTTCGCCACAGATTTTGACAATCCTTTTAATTGAGCAAGATACAATGCTTGCTCTCCTACTTTCATACTCTTATACAGTCCTCTTTCTTCTGGCAAATATCCGATCTGTTGTACATGATGTGGCTTCAACTCTTCATTATCAAGGTAAATTTTCCCATGATCAGGAAGAGTGATTTGATTAATTATTCGGATTAATGATGTCTTTCCTGCGCCATTTGGCCCTAACAATCCGAATATACTTCCTTTAGGAACAGATATAGAAACCTTATTTAATGCTGTATAATCTCCATAACTCTTAACAATATTGTCAACAACCAATAAATCACTCATCTATTTGAAACGTTTTTTCAAAGATACATTTTTGCAATAAATCCTACACGCTATTCATATTTAAATAGTTAATAATTTACTATGCGTGCATAACTTTTTTGTAATTTACTATGCGCGCATAATATTTTTTTATATATTTGAGAAATGTTAAAAGAAAGAACAATCGATCATCACCTACGCGCAACTTGGCAAGCAGTTGCTAAAATGTATAACGAACAGGCTTCAAAGCATGATAGTACAATGGCGGCAGCATTTGTATTACTGAATATTGATTTTGAAAATGGCTCTCCTTCTACTTCACTAGGCCCACAAATGGGAATGGAGTCTACAAGTCTTTCAAGGATTTTAAAAAGCATGGAGGATAAAGGAGTTATCTATAGAGAGAAAAACCCTGAAGACGGTCGTAGTGTTCTTATTAAATTAACAAAGTACGGCATAGAAAAACGTGAAATATCGAAAGAAACTGTATTAAAATTTAATGATGCTGTCCGTGCCAATATCTCTGAAGAAAAGCTAAATAACTTCTTTGAAGTTACCGATGTAATAAATAAACTAATTAACAAGAAAGTTGTTTTCAAACCTGAAAATAGCATTGCATAACATATTATAGAATGAAACGAAATATAAAGAAGATTGCAATTATTGGTTCCGGAATTATGGGGAGTGGTATTGCCTGTCATTTCGCCAATATTGGTGTGGATGTTTTATTATTGGATATAGTTCCTAGAGAATTGAACGATAAAGAAAAGGCTAGAGGGCTTACACTTGAGGACAAAGTGGTAAGAAATAGATTGGTAAATGATGCTTTAACTGCGTCTTTAAAATCGAAACCTTCACCTATATACGATCAAAAATTTGCCAATAGAATTACTACTGGTAATCTTGATGATGATATTGCTAAGGTAAAAGATGTTGATTGGATCATGGAAGTTGTAGTTGAAAGGCTAGATATCAAACAGCAAGTTTTTGAAAAATTAGAAAAACACAGAACTCCTGGAACATTAATTACTTCCAATACTTCTGGAATTCCTATTAAATTTATGAGTGAAGGACGTAGTGAAGATTTCCAGAAACATTTCTGTGGAACGCACTTTTTTAATCCTGCACGTTATTTAAAGTTATTTGAAATAATTCCTGGACCGAAAACGGATGCCTCAGTTCTTGAGTTTTTAAATGGTTATGGAGAACAGTATTTAGGAAAAACTTCTGTTATTGCTAAAGATACTCCTGCATTTATTGGAAATAGAATTGGAATTTTCAGCATTATGAGTTTGTTTCATGCTGTTAAAGAAATGGATTTAACCATTGAAGAAGTAGATAAATTATCTGGTCCAGTTATCGGTAGACCAAAATCTGCAACTTTCCGTACAGTTGATGTTGTCGGTTTAGATACCTTGGTGCATGTTGCTAATGGAATTGGTGCAAATTGTAAAGATGACGAAAGATTAGAATTATTTAAACTGCCAGATTTCATCGATACAATGATGGAAAATAAATGGTTAGGTAGTAAAACTGGACAAGGTTTTTATAAAAAATCTGTTTCTGCCGAAGGGAAAAAAGAAATTCTTTCTTTGGATTTAAACACACTAGAGTATAGAACAAAGAAAAGAGCCAATTTCGCGACTTTAGAAATGACTAAAACTATTGATAAAGTTGTGGATCGTTTTAAAGTATTGGTAAAAGGAAAAGATAAAGCAGGAGAGTTTTATAG